>Ga0066388_100002240_pt1 | contig 11661 bp, 13 predicted proteins | sample PanSoiMetaGPlot6_FD_64539 | JGI IMG/M metagenome (GOLD analysis project Ga0066388, IMG submission 64539) | Tropical forest soil microbial communities from Panama analyzed to predict greenhouse gas emissions - Panama Soil - Plot 6 (Hybrid Assembly) | ecosystem: Environmental > Terrestrial >... | reverse complement strand
CTGATGCTTCCGCGGTTCGCCCCGATGGGGCCCGAAAAGAAGCGGGGGATTATAGGAATGGACCTTGCAGTGGCAAGCCGATCCGGGTCGGTTATGCAGGGTTTCCGGGTGATTCTTGCCGGACGGTGAATGACAAAGCGAGAGGCATCCCAGGCGGAATCGACGGTCGCCAAGCCGCGGCCGGCGCGCAAGCCGCTGCGGCGAGCCGCGGACGGCGATCTTCCGGCTGTGGCGCGGGCCGATGCGCGGGTCAATGGCGGCGGCGCGAATCTGCGGCGCCTTGCCGACGAGGTGGCGCGGCTCGAAGCCGAGCTCGCAGCGATGCGCGACAAGCTGCGCGAGCTCGAGGCGCGCGCCGACATTGATCCGCTGACCGACGTATTCAACCGCCGCGGCTTCGAGCGCGAGCTCAAGCGCGCCATCGCGCATGTCGCCCGCTACGGCGGCAGCGCGGCACTCGTCTATCTCGATCTCGACCGCTTGAAGCCGATCAACGACCGGCACGGTCACTCGGCGGGCGACGCAGTGCTCAGGGCGGTCGCCGCGGCGCTCGTGCAGCGCGTGCGCGCGTCGGACACGGTGGCGCGGCTCGGCGGCGACGAGTTTGCGCTGTTGCTTTGGAACCTCGACGAGCGCAACGCGATCGCCAAGTCGGCGGCGCTCGAATTGGCGATCGACGCGCTCCAAGTGCCGTTCGGAAGCGAATTGCTCACCGTCGGCCTGTCGGCCGGCGTCGCGATGCTCGATGCTCCGACCGACGCAGCCGATGCGGTCGCGCGCGCCGACGCGGCCATGTATGCGCGCAAGACGGCGCGACGCTCGTCGTCGCATTCCTGGCCGCGCAGCGATGGTTCGTCGAGGGCCTGACCATCGGCGCGGTCAAGTGAACGTCGTCGCAGCGCGCGGTGAACGCGCGCTGCGGTCGCCTCCGGCGACTTGTCTGGTTCTTACTTCGCCGCCTGCTCGCCGACCATGCGGCCGACCGCCTTCGGCAGCACGTCGAGATAGGGGCCCATGAAGAACGCTTCGCCCGAGCCTTCGCCGAAATAACGGTCATAGGCGTCGATCATCGCGCGCACCTGCGCGACGCAGGACGGCATCGAATCGACGATCAGCTCGCCGAACTCGTTCGACTTCGATTGCTCGGCGAAGCGCGGATCGGCGGCGACGGTGCGCGCGATGCATTCGGTCGCGGAGCGCACCAGCGGCTGCATCGCCGCGGTCTTCTGCTGGACCGACATGTGCAGCGCCGCGTTCGCCGATTCATCGAGCGGACTCATGGCGACGTTAGTCAGCAGCGAAAGCCCCAGCAGAGGCGCAACGACAGGTACAATCATCATTCGAGTTCTCCCCCGTGCCCGATTTGCTTCTAGTCGATTCCAGAATCGTCTCGGAGCAAAAACGGTGCCGCAGCCACGCCCATAACGTGAAAGCGGGCGCCTGTAGATTCGCGGTAACACCTAAGGATGGGAACTTTTGCCTCGACCCCGGTTCCCCGGAAGGAACCCGCGCGGCTCCTGACGGAGCGAAAGAGTCATGCGCGATAATTTGTCGCTAGGCGATGATGTCGGGCGTGAGCTGGTCTTCGATGAATGTGATGCGGTCGCGCAGGTAAAGCTTGCGCTTTTTTAGCCGCTGCACCTGGAGGATGTCGGAGCCCGGCGTCTCCTGCAGCGCCTCGATCGCCGCATCGAGGTCGCGGTGCTCCTGGCGCAGCCGCGCGAGCTGGGACTTGAGCTCCGCTTGTTGTTCGTCGGTCATCGTCGCCGTCGATCTGCAGCCGGGCAGGGCGCTGCTGCAAAAGCAGGCGCTGCGGCTCATTTATAGAGCGCGCTAGTGTCGTGGTTCAGAAATTCGCCATGTCGTCTGCCGCGAATCCTTCAGGCGAATTTCTGAACCAAACGACACTAGAATCTTGAGTTTGCTAGTGTCCTACGAATCCGAAGTTCGCTCCCGAGGATGCTGCACAATAGGGCGAACTTCGGATTCGAGACACTAGGTAGCTCACCAGTTTTCCGTGCCGGCAGGCGTGTGCCGTTCCGGAATGTCATTGCGCTTGTTGTTGAACCAATGTGGAAAAGTAGTGTGCCGTGAACCCTGCGCCTCAACCTTTCAGTAGTACCAGAGTAACAGATTTCGCGATTTGGTGCATCGCACCATCGACTTGAATCCGTCATCGTGGCACACTTTCATGGTCAGGCTGCAATCTGACCGAGGAGGTCTCCGACATGGCCATTCAATCGCATCTTGCGGAACTCGAACGGCGGCACCGGGCGCTTGAGGACGAACTGTCCGAGGCGCTGCAGCATCCGTCGATCGACGACACGGTGATCGCCGAGTTGAAACGCCGCAAGCTGCAAGTGAAGGACGAGATCGCACGTTTGCAGAGCGAAGTCGGGGCCAGCGTCCACTGACGTAGGTCCTCCGCCAATAACTGATCTGGATCCGCCGGCTTGCTGGTCGCAAGGCCGGCGGTCCTGTTTTAAAGGCACCGGACGTTTTATAAGCGGCAGAAGAAGCGGCGCGTTGTGTGGGAGGACGGGAGTTGCAACGTAGACATCTGATCGCCCTGGTGCTCGCGGCACTGGCCGCCGGGACGGCGAGCGCCGCCGTGGCGCAGGATTATCCGACCCGCACCGTCACCCTGGTCGTGCCCTATCCGCCGGGCGGCGGCGTCGATGCGATGGCGCGCGTGGTCGCCGAGAAGCTCTCGCACGCGCTCGGCCAGCAGGTGATCGTCGACAACCGCACCGGCGGCTCCGGCCTGGTCGGCACCCGCGCAGTGATCAAGAGCGCGGCCGACGGCTACACGCTGATGCTCGGCCACACCGGCTCGATCTCGATCAACCCGAGCCTCTACGCCAATGCCGGCTTCGATCCGCGCAAGGACTTCGCGCCGATCGGCCTCGTCGCCTCGATGCCGGTCGTGCTGGTCGCCAACCCGGCGTTCCCCGCCAAAACCATCGCCGACGTCGTCACGCTCGCCAAGAAGGAAGGCTCGAAGTTCAACATCGGCACCTCGGCGGTCGGCACCGGCGGCTATCTGTCGGCGGAGCTGTTCAAGTCAATCACCGGCGTCGAGGCGACCATCATTCCCTACAAGGGAACGGGCCAGGTGATGAACGACCTGCTCGGCGGCCACGTGCCGGTCGCGTTCGGCGTGCTGCCGCCGGTGATGGGCAATCTCGAGGCCGGCACCCTGCGCGGCATCGCCGTGGTGGGCCCGACCCGCTTCAGCCTGCTGCCGGACGTGCCGACCGCGAACGAGTCGGGCCTGCCCGGCTTCGAGTCGGTGCTGCACTACGGCGTGCTGGCGCCGGCCGGCACGCCGAAGCCGATCGTCGATCGCATCAACAACGAGCTGCGCGCGATCGTCGCCACCGAGGAGATGAAGAAACGCATCAACTCCGAAGGCGGCGATCCGCTCACCAGCACCCCCGAGGAATACGCTGCCGACATCGACAAGGAAGAGCGCAAGTGGGGCACGCTGATCCGCAAGCTCAACCTGAAGGTGGAGTGAGGGGCTGACCGTGCCGCCGTTGCTTCGCCGGGCGCTCGCCGTCGCCTGTGTCTGTGCTGTCGGATTTGCGGCGCGCGCGCAGGATTATCCGGCCCGCCCGATCACGCTGATGGTCCCGTTCCCGGCCGGCGGCGGCGTCGACGTGGTCGGCCGCATCGTCGCCGAGAAGCTCTCCGCCGCGCTCGGCCAGCAGGTGATCATCGACAATCGCGGCGGCGCCGCCGGCGTGATCGGCACCCGCGTCGCCGCCAAGGCGGCGCCCGACGGCTACACGCTGGTCATGACCACGACCGGCACGGTCGCCATCAACCCGACGCTCTACGTCAATCCGGGCTACGACCCGCTCAAGGACTTCGTGCCGGTCGGCCTGATCTCGTCAACGCCGATCGTGCTGATGTCGCATCCGTCGTCGCGCGTGCAGTCGCTCGCCGAGCTGATCGCCACAGCCAGGAAGGAGCCGGGCAAGCTCGACGTCGGCACGCCGCCGGCCGGCACTTCGAGCCATCTTGCGGCTGAGCTGCTCAAGGCCGAGGCCGGCATCAATTTCACCATCGTCACCTACAAGGGCACCGGCCCGCTCACCACCGACCTGCTGGGCGGCCACATTCCGCTCGCGCTCAACGTGCTGGCGCCGGCGATGAGCAATCTGCAGTCCGGCAATCTGCGCGCGCTCGCCGTCGCGGCGGCGGCGCGGTCGAGCCTGTTTCCCAACGTGCCGACTGCGACCGAGGCGGGGCTCCCCGGCTTCGAGGCGGTGCTGCATTATGGCATCCTGGCGCCGGCCGGCACGCCGCGCGCCATCGTGGAGCGCATCAACAAGGAGCTGCGCGCCGCGATCGGCTCGGCCGAGGTCAAGGCGCGCATCGCGTCCGACGGGGGCGATCCGTTGCCGTCGACGCCCGAGGAGTTCGGCGCCGATATCGCGCGCGAAGGCGCCAAATGGTCGGCGCTGATCAGGAAGCTGGGACTGCGCGTCGAATAGTCTGCGAGGGAGGGTGGGGGAAATGACCAGGATGATGGACAAGGCCGCGCTCGCGGCGCTCGCGGTCGCGGTGACCGGCGTGGCGAGCCTGCCGGCATCGGCGCAGGTGCGCGACGCGGTCTATCGCGGCACGCTGGTGTGCGACAAGCTGCCGTTCTTCGAGACGGCGGTGCGCGAGGCGATCGAGGTCACCATCGCGGGCGGCGCGGTGACCAGGTATTCGCACGTGGTGCGGCTGCGCGATCTGACCGAGGCGTCGCCGGAAACCGGCACCGGCAAGCTCGACGGCCAGGCGATCAGCCTGCAGGGCGAGTGGGCCGGCAAGACCGACAGCTACAAGGCGAGCTATGCCGGCACGTTCGTGCGGCGCAGCGCCAGGCTGACCGGCACTCAGACCTGGACGCATGACGGCAAGACCGTCACGCGCAATTGCACCGGCGCGATCAAGCGGCCGCTGCGGGCGTTCCTGCCGCGCGAGAAGAAGAAGCTGGCCGAATGAGGCGCGTTGCCCCGCTCGGCCGGCAGGTCAACTGTTTCATTTCCCGCGCAGCTTCGCCGTGAGCTGGGTCAACAGCTCGACGATCTTTGCCTCGTCGTCGGCATTGGCCTCAAGCCGCTTGCCGGCCTCGTCGCGCAGGTCGTCCAGCGCGGCGCGGACCATCCGCGTCAGTCGCGGACCGTCATCGCCGCGACCGCGGCCGCGCCGGCCCTCATATTCCGGCCGCTCGAAATGCTCGCGCATGCGCTTCGCCCGCTCGCCGATGGCGCCGAGCCGCTCCAGCACCGCATCGACGAAGTCGCGGTTGTCCTCGAGATGCGCCTTGCCCTGCTCGGTGATGGCGTAGAGCTTCTTCGCGCCCTCCGCCTGCGCGGTGACGTAGCCGGCATCCTCGAGATAGGTCAGCGTCGGGTAGACGATGCCGGGGCTCGGCGAGTACCAGCCTGCGGTCTTGTCCTCCAGGACCTTGATGATCTCGTAGCCGTGGCGCGGCTGCTCGGCGATCAGCGCGAGCGCGATCAGCCGCAGGTCGCCCTGCGCCAGCATGCGGCCGGCGCGCATCATGTCGCCGCCGCCCATGCCGTGCCGGCCGCCCCAGCCGAACCCGCCGCCGTGGCGCCCACGCCAGCCGCGGCCGGCGCCCCAGCGCTCTTCGCGGTCCAAATGTCTTATTCCAAACATGGTGTTACTCCGTTTTTGGTCTCGTAAGATATATCATAAGATACACTAAATTCGATGTAACGCAAGATATAACTTTTTGAAAAAGGACGGGGCGCCCGGCGGGGCCGACAGGCCGCCGGTCGCGCGGGGTTTTGCAGGGTGGGGGGCGCGCCGCAGCGCGTTGCGGCTAGCGCCGCAGCGTCCTGGTGGCCTGGAACTGCTTGAGGTCAAGCCCGAGCTCGGTCACTTCCGTGACCACGGCGGGCGGGAGCGTCGAGGCACCCTTGGCGTAGTCGACCAGCGGGTCGAGCGTCTTGCCGGGCGTGAACGTGTTCAGAATGTCGAGCGCGACGAACGCTTTCATGTCGCTCTCGACCGCCTGCATCTGCGTCACCAGCGCCGCCCGCTGCTCGGCGTTCGCATTGGCGAGCGACATGTTGAGCTGCGCCGCCTTGTCGCGCAGCGCGCCGTCGATGGCCCGATAGGCCGCGGTCATGAAGTTCGTCTGCACGCGGGTGCGGATCGGCACCAGGACCTCCTCCTGTCGCGCCTTGTCGAACTCGAACGTGTCGAGGAGCTGCGCGGTCTGCTGCATCAGCGTGACCAGCTCCTTGTTGGTGAGGCCACTGTCCCAACGGCCGAGCCGCGACGCCAGCAGCGACGTCTGCTCGCTCGACGACAGCGACAGCACCTTGAGGCGGTCGACCAGCGCCGCCGCCTCGCGCTGCTTGTCTGACCACAGCTCGGCCTCGAGGCCGAAGCCCTTGACGTGGTTGAAGCGTGAGGCGACCAGCGCGACCGCGAGCGCGACGCAGGCGGCGAGCGGCACCGCGGCACGGCGCGGAAAGCCTCTGACCAGCAGCCAGACGCCGACGCCGAGCAGTGCTGCGGCGCCGAGCCCGAGACCGATCTGGAGCACCGGGTCGCTCATTCAAACCTCCATTGCCAAAGTCATTCAGCTTTCGCGCAGCCTGATCGTCTCTTAGCGCAGCACGCCCTTGCGGTTCAGGTGCCACGCGTAGGCGCACACCAGGATCAGCAGCAGCGCATAGCCGACCAGCACCCCGACCAGTCCCGGGCCGGTCATGGCTTCGATCCATCCCTTGGTGACCGGCTGCCAGATGATGATCGCGAAGGTCAGCGCGAGCGCGGTCGCGAACAAGGCGACCGCGAACCTGCGCAGCAGAAACAGCGCGATGGCGCCGATGAAACTGCTCGCCTCGATGATGATCGTCGCCGCGTAGTCGATAGCGGTCAGCCTCTCGAAATAGGCCTTCGGCAGCGCGTCGATCGGAATGATGCCGGAAAAGATCAGGAAGAACGACAGCAGTGTCCGGCCGGCCGACACAAAGAAGAATATCGAGATCAGCCAGACCCAGATCGGCCGTTTCTGACGTGCAGGCGCGGCATCCACGCTTGTCATCGGTCGCCTTCTACGTTGCGCGGGATATCCCGCAAATTGCGGTTGAGCGAGACGAGAGAGCGAAGAAAGATGCGGAGAGCAGGGGTGCCTCAGACTCCCTTGGCCATATCGCGCAGCTTGAATTTCTGCACCTTGCCGGTCGAGGTCTTCGGCAGTTCCGCGAACACGATATAGCGCGGACATTTGTAGCTGGCGAGGTTCTTGCGGCACCAGTCGAGCAGGTCCTGCTGGGTTGCCTCCGTGCCGGGCTTGAGCTCGACGAAGGCGCACGGCGTCTCGCCCCATTTGTCGTCGGGCTTCGCCACCACTGCGGCCGCCTGCACCGCCGGGTGCTTGTAGAGCGCGTCCTCGACCTCGATCGACGAGATGTTCTCGCCACCGGAGATGATGATGTCCTTGGAGCGGTCCTTGAGCTGGATGTAGCCGTCGGGATAGCGCACGCCGAGGTCGCCCGAGTGAAACCAGCCGTCCTCAAACGCACTGCGCGTCGCCGTGGGGTTCTTGAGATAGCCCTTCATTACCACGTTGCCGCGGAACATCACCTCACCCATGGTCTCGCCGTCGCGCGGCACCGGCGTCATAGTCTCGGGATCGATGACGTCGAGCTCCTCGAGCGGAAGATAGCGCACGCCCTGCCGCGCCTTCTTGGCCGCCTGTTCGCTCGCCGTCAGGTCGTTCCAGCCGAAGTGCCAGTCGTTGACCACCGCGGGGCCGTAGGTCTCCGTCAGCCCATAGAGATGCGTGACGTTGAAGCCCGCTTCCTTCATCGCCGCCAGCACCGCCTCGGGCGGCGGCGCCGCGGCGGTGAAGAACTCGACCACGTGCGGCAGCGGCCTTTTCTCGCCGGCCGGGGCATTGAGCAGCGTCGACATCACGATCGGCGCGCCGCACAGGTGCGTCACCTTGTGGTCGGCGATCGCGTCATACATCGCCGGCGCCCGCACTTGGCGCAGGCACACATGCGTGCCGGCCACGGCCGAGATCGACCACGGGAAGCACCAGCCGTTGCAGTGGAACATCGGCAGCGTCCACAGATAGACCGGATGCTTGCGCATGCCGCAGGTGACGACATTGCCGATTGCGAGCAGGTAGGCGCCGCGATGGTGGTAGACGACGCCTTTCGGGTCGCCGGTGGTGCCCGAGGTGTAGTTGAGCGCGATCGCGTCCCATTCGTCGCCCGGCATCTTCCAGGCAAACGTTGGATCGCCGCTCGCGACGAACGCTTCGTAGTCCATTTCGCCGAGCCGGTCGCCTGCGCCGGTGAATTCCGGATCGTCGTAGTCGATCACCAGCGGCTTGGCCTTGGCCAGTGCCAGCGCGTCCTTGATGACGCGCGAGAACTCGCGATCGGTGATCAGAACCTTGGCCTCGCCGTGGTCGAGCGAGAAGGCGAGGATCGCTGCGTCGAGGCGGGTGTTGAGCGTGTTGAGCACGGCGCCGGCCATCGGTACGCCGTAGTGGCATTCGAGCATCGCCGGCGTGTTGGCGAGCAACGCCGCGACGGTGTCGCCGGGCTTGATGCCGCGCCTGGCGAGCGCGGAGGCGAGCCGCCGCGAGCGCGCGTAGAAGTCCGTGTAGGTCCGCCGCAGCGGACCGTGGATGATGGCGACGTGGTCGGGAAACACCGCGGCGGAGCGCTCGAGCAGGGTCAGCGGCGTGAGCGGCTGGAAATTCGCCGGGTTGCGGTCGAGATCGGTGTCGTAGGCCGTGCGCGACATGGCGTTTCCCCTTGTGCTCCCAAGGCTAGAGCAAAAAGGCGAGAGCACAAAACGGGATGAACGACCCGCCGCGCTGCGTCCGTCACGTCCTGCGCTGGTCGAGCACGGCGCGGACCATGGACGCCAGCTGCTGGCGGCGATACGGCTTGCTCAGCACCGGCACGTCGTGATCGGTGCGTGCGCTGGCGAGCTGGGCCGAATAGCCAGTCGTGTAGAGGATTTTCAGGCCGGGACGCAGCTCGCGGGCGATGCGGGCGAGATCCTCGCCGCCGATCCCGCCCGGCATGACGAGGTCGGTGAACAACAGGTCGATCTTGGCGGGCGACTCGATGATGCGGCGGCCTTCGCGTCCGTCGTGCGCCTGCAGCACGTCGTAGCCGAGGCTGCCGAGAATGCTAACCGCGGCGGCGCGAACGCCGGCATTGTCCTCGACCACCAGCACGGTCTCGCGTCCGAGTGGCGGTGGCTCGACGGCCGGCGCCGGCGCATCGGGCCGCTCCACCGGGTCGAGGGCACGCGGCAGGTAGATCTTGACGGTCGTGCCGCGGCCGACCTCGCTGTAGATGAGCACGTTGCCGCCGGTCTGCTTGACGAAGCCGTACACCATGCTGAGCCCGAGCCCGCTGCCGCGGCCGATATCCTTGGTGGTGAAGAACGGCTCGAACGCGTGCTCGATCACGTCCGGCGGCATGCCGGTTCCGGTGTCGCTGACATACAGCGCCACATAGGTGCCGGGCGCGACGTCGAGATTCTCGGCGGCGTAGTCGTCGTCGAGCTGCGCATTGTCGGTCTCGATCACGAGCTCGCCGCCGTCGGGCATAGCGTCGCGGGCATTGACCGCGAGATTGAGGATCGCGGCCTCGAGCTGGGACGGATCGGCGACGGCGGGCCAGATGTCGGGCGCGAGCACGGTGCGCACCATGATGTGCTCGCCGAGCGTTCGCGTCAGGATCTCGGCCATGCGCATGATGACCTCGTTGAGGTCGAGCGGCTGCGCCTGCAGCGGCTGCTTGCGCGCGAACGCGAGCATGCGCTTGGTCAGCTCGGCGCCGCGCTCGGCGGCATCGTCGATCGCCTTGACGACCGGCGCGAGCTTCGGATTGGCGGCGACGGCGGGCGCCAGAAGCTCGATCATGCCGATGATGACGGTCAGAATGTTGTTGAAGTCGTGCGCGATGCCGCCGGTGAGCTGGCCGATCGCCTCCATCCGCTGCGCCTGGCGCAGCTGGCCTTCGAGCCGCCTGCGCTCGGTCATGTCGCGGCCAATGAAGAAGTGCTGCCGGTCGGGCTCCGACCATTGGCCGGTCCATGCGAGCGTCACCACCCGGCCGGTCTTGTGGACGTAGCGGCATTCGAAGTTGCGCATGGCGTGGCCGCGCCGCGCCAGCCGCATCTCGTCGCGCGTGCTCTCCAGGTCTTCCGGATAGACGAACTCGACCGCGCTGTGACCGATCATCTCCTCCGGTTGGTAGCCCAGGATGGCGATGCAGCTCGGGCTGACGCGGATGAAGTTGCCCTTGGGATCTACCACCAGGATCAGATCGAGCGACGTGTCGAAGACGCGCTGATTGCTCCAATGCGTCGCTTCCGCCGTCGCATCGACGCCGGCCGGGCAGGGCTCGGACGCGGCGGCATGCGGATCGTTCATCGCAGCAATCCCGACCGGTGGCGCGGGCGCGATCCGCGGATCGCGCCCGACGCAGCGCGAGCATTGCGCCCGCTCCGGGCAGGGTCAAGATTGCAGCCGGCGCGCCCGCAATGGCGGCGCCCGGCATGGAACCGTTCAGGGCTTGGCGACCGGCGCCGGGAGCTTCTGGCCGCGCGCGGCGAGCACCTGGCGCAGCCGGTCGGGATAATCCGAGATGATGCCGTCGACCCCCATGTCGATGAGGCGCGCCATGTCGGCCGGCTCGTTCACGGTCCAGGGGATGACCTTGAGGCCGAGCGCCTTCGTCTCGGCGAGCCACTCCGGCGTCAGGTCGCGGAAGTCCGGCGACCAGACCGCGCAGCCGGCGGCCTTGACCAGCTTCGGCGTCGAGCCGCCAAAATCGTCGACGTCGAGCCCGGCGGTCCACGGCGAAGGCCCCGGACGGCCGCGCTGGATCGTGTCCTCCTCCGGGCTCTGCGAGGTAAGGCACACGCGCTCGATCTCCGGCGCGAGCTGCGCCATCACCTTGAGCGTCCGCCAATCGAACGACTGCACGGTGGCGCGTGCCGCAAGGCCGGCGTCGCGGATCGCTGCCGCCGTTGCGCGTGCGAATGTCTCCGGGTCCGGCCCATCGGCGCCGAGGTCAGGTGTCAGCTTGGTCTCGATATTGAAGCGCACCTCGGCGCCGGATCGCTTCACCAACTCGAACAGCGCGGCGAGCGTCGGAATACGCTCGCCGTCGACGCCGCGCTGGGTCGGGAAGCGGGCAGCATAGGCGGTGCCCGGCTTGAGCCGGCCGACGTCGTAGCGCTGCACCTCGGCGAGCGTCAGCGAACGGATGGCGGGACCGCGGTCGGCGAGGAACTTGCCGTCCGCATCCCGCGTCGTCGCCGGATTGAGCCAGCTGTCGTGATGCACGACCAGCACGTCGTCGCGCGTCATCGCCAGGTCGAGCTCGAGCGTGTCGACGCCGAGCGCGAGCGCGGTCGAAAAGGCGGCGAGCGTGTTCTCCGGCGCGAGCCCGCGAGCGCCGCGATGGCCCTGCAGGTCGAAGGCGGCCGCGCCGGTCGATACGGCGACGAGGCTTGCGGCGAATACGAATGCCGTGGGCAGATTCGTCATCGTGCTCCTCCTGTGATCGCTGGACGTCGCATGCTGGGATCGATTTTCCAGAATGGGCGGCGATCGCGTCAGTGCGATGACGTGTTAGG
>Ga0066388_100002239_pt1 | contig 11661 bp, 9 predicted proteins | sample PanSoiMetaGPlot6_FD_64539 | JGI IMG/M metagenome (GOLD analysis project Ga0066388, IMG submission 64539) | Tropical forest soil microbial communities from Panama analyzed to predict greenhouse gas emissions - Panama Soil - Plot 6 (Hybrid Assembly) | ecosystem: Environmental > Terrestrial > Soil... | reverse complement strand
AGCAGCAACGCCCAGACGCCGTACCCATTCCACGCGAGCAACAGGGTCGACAGTCCGCTTGTGACCACCGCCACCAGCTCCACCAATGCCAGCCGCCTGAAATTCATTTCGCGGGAAGCCATGGCCTTGGGGACCGTGCCGAGCGCATTCACCAGGAAATGCAGAGACGCACACTGGATGAGCAGGGTTAGTCGAGGCTCGGCGTAAAACCATGCGAGGACCGGCGCCAATAGGACCACGAGTGCACCGACACTCACATTCAGAACGATTACGGCGCCAGTCACCGCGCCGAGATCGTCCCGGTTCAATCGCGGTGCCTGCACGAGCGAGACGCCAAGCCCGAGCTCGGCGATGCCAGCGAGCACTGCGATGACCATGGAGACGATCGCCATCAAGCCATAGTCAGCCGGCAACAGGAGTCGCAGCACAACGAGGGTGACGCACCAGCTGATGATCTGCCCGACCAGCTTAGCGAGACTCGTCCACTTCAGCGCGGTGAGGACCTGTCGCTCGACGGTCATCCGGTTAGTCTCTCCCGTGCTAGTCCTTCCTTCAACCTGAGCAGGGGCCGCTCGACGCCATAGTAAGACAGAACGGCGACCGCGAACGACAATACGGTACCCGCGAGAATACCCTTGAACGTCATCCCGAGGGTCTGGAAGACGCTGTAGATCGGGTAATGCCACAGATAGAGACCATACGAAATCGTACCCACCCATACGAGGGGCTTGATCGAAAGGCAGGACTGCATGACGCTCCGGTCGCAGACGAAAAGCTGCAGGATCGTGAGCCCAACCAGGACTTCGATGATCCCAAGGAGCCAGTAATAAACGTGGGCGGCTTTCCAGTGAGAGAATACGACCGTCACCGCGACCGCCACGAGGGTGAGTGGGGCGACGAGCGTGAGCCTCGCCGCGATGACCGGTCGGCTCTCCTCTCGGATGAGGTTGGATCCGAGCACCAGACCGAGCGCACACCCCACAAGAAGGGAGTCGGCGCGCGTATCGAGACCGTTGTAGAGCCGTTGCACGCTGGCGCCCTGCAGGGCAAGGCCGACTCGCCAGAGGTAGCTCAGCACCGCGCCGACCAGAATCAACGTAGCGATCCGTTGCCTCGAGGAAATCACTCGTAGTAGTACAACTAAAATCACCGGCCACAGAAGATAAAACTGTTCCTCGATCGACAACGACCAGGCGTGGCTTAGGAGTCGAACGTGGTGAAGGTCGAACGCGCGAGCCCAGTTGACGGCGTAGGCAATGGTGATCGCCACGTCGATGAGATTGGAGCGGGCGGTTTCTCGATCGAGAAAGAGATGGCCACCGAGCGCCAAAACCACCAGCAGCAGCGCAAGCGCGGGACCGAGCCGCAGAGCTCGCCTCGCGTAGAATTTCCAGAAGCTGATTCGATGACGGTGCCGGTCGTGCTCGCGGACAAGCAGATAGGTGATCAGAAAGCCGCTCAGCACGAAAAATATGTCGACGCCGATCGAGCCGCCCTGGAAGTAGGGCGCTCCATAGATGGCGTGTGTCAGCATCACCAACAGAACGGCAATCCCGCGCAAACCGTCCAGCGCCGCAACATGTCCGCTCCGAGCGCGATCGGGCGGCAATGCGGACGTCATCTTCTTCGCCATGGAGCCCGCGGGTAACCGTAGGCGAAGCCAGGTGTTGGCGTCAATTTCCGGCAAGCCTAGGCTGCCTCGCACCACTCGCTGGTCGGGCGGGCCACTATCGTTGGGGTGGCGCTTGCGCGCGATTGGTCAGCCCTCCGCAGCGCTCGTTCTGGCTCTCTGCATCGTGTCGGTTGTGCTTCGGGTGTATTGGGTGGTTCATCACAGCACGGTGCTAGACGAAAACGGTAGCGAGTACGCTCGAATCGCCGAAAATCTGCTGCGTCACGGCACCTACCGGGGGCTCTTCGAGGGGCCCGAGCTGATGTTCCCGCCGCTCTTTCCAGTCCTCCTCGCGCTCGGCTCGCTCTTCACAGGATCCGTCGATAGCGCCGCTCGGCTGATCCCACTACTCGCCGGAGTTCTGCTCGTACCCACCGCGTTTGCTCTCGCCCGACTCATGTACGGGCTGCGCGTGGCCCTCGGGGTAGCGGCGCTGACGGCTCTCCATCCAGTGCTGATCGATCTTTCCAGTACCGCCTACTCAGAAGGCATCTACCTGTTATTGATGTTTGCGGGTCTCTATTGGGCGCTGCGCGCTCTCGACTCGGGCAACCGCACTCACACCGTGTTTTGCGGCACGCTGTTCGGTCTGGCGTACCTCACGAGGCCAGAAGCCTTGGTCTACCCCGTGGTCGTCCTGGCCGCCATGCTGTCGAAGGATCTGAGGTCAGGATTAGCCAGTCGGTGCGCTGTACGAGCCCTCTGCCTATTCGTACCCATCGCGGTCGTCGCCGCACCCTACGTTGCATACCTGTCGATACAGACCGGGGGCTTGCGCTTCGAAGGCAAAGGAATCATGAATTACACGATCGGCGAGCGCCGGAACGTTGGTATCCCTTATCACGAGGCAGCGCTCGGGATCGGCCCAAACCTCTCGGAAGACGGTCCGCAACTATCGCCGAACCGCTTCATCGCGACCGCGCACCAAGTGCCATCGATCCGCCAGGTCGCGAAATACTGGGCGCAGAGCGCCCGGCGCAACAAGACTACGGTGTGGGACCTCCTCCTGGCGCCTCAATTCGGCTCGATCCTCGCGATCGCTCTGATCGCACTGGGCCTCTTTCGCCGACCCTGGCGCGGGCGGCGGGCGGTGCAGGAAGGCGTGCTCATCGGCGTTGTCCTCGGGCATCTCTTTCTCCTCCTTGGGCTCCACGGGGTGCTTTTCCGATACTTCTTCCCGATACTTGCCATCTGGTTGCTCTGGGTTGCCAAGGGAATAGAAGAGGCGGCCCAGTGGGGCGTCGGGACAGCGCGGCGAGCGTTGGGTCTGTGTCGATCACCCGCACGATGGGCCGACATCGGTATCCGATGCCTCCTGATCGCTATCCTGCTTCTGCAGGCACTCTGGGGCATGCGGTGGGGGCCGCTCGAAGACCAAGGGCCGAAGACTGTGCTCCTGAAAGAGGTCGGCACCTGGCTTGCGCACTATCGACCGGGGTCCAAGCGCGTGATGACCCTGCGTCCCCAAATCGCGTATTACTCAGGAGGAATGTTACTGCTAATGCCTGCAGCAGCTGCTCCCCTTGTTCTTCGATACGTACATCTAAAACACCCTGATTTCATCGTCCTGCTTGAAGATTACGGGTCCATCGCGACCTATCTCAAGCAGTGGCTGGACGAGGGAATTCCCGATGAGGCGGCGACGCTCATCTACCGGGCTGGCAGCTCCCATGAAGGTGTTGCGATCTACGAGTGGCGAGAATGAAATGTCGCTTAATCCTAATGTGACCGGGACGGTTTCTGATAGCATCAAAGGACACGAGTTATGCGAGTCTTGGTGACCGGGCACAAGGGCTACATCGGGACGGTGATGGTTCCGATCTTGATTCAGGCCGGCCATACTGTCGTCGGCCTCGACAGCGATTTGTTTCAACAGTGTACCTTCCGCCGGGGGATCTTCGAAGTTCCGGAATTGCGCATCGATCTCCGCGATGTCGAGTCGACAGACCTTGAAAGCTTCGATGCCGTAATCCACCTCGCCGCGCTATCGAATGACCCCTTGGGCGACCTGAACCCGGCAATCACTTACGAGATCAACCACACGGCGTCAGTCCGCCTCGCCACGCTCGCGAGGGAGGCGGGCGTCCCTCGGTTCCTCTACTCATCTTCCTGCAGCAGTTACGGGAAGGCTGGCGACGACTTGGTGGACGAGACGGCTGAGCTGCAGCCCATAACCGCATACGCAATCTCGAAGGTGCGGGTCGAACGAGATGTCGCCGAGTTGGCCAGCCACAACTTCAGCCCAACCTTCCTTCGCAATGCCACCGCCTACGGCGTATCGCCACGGTTGCGTTTCGATCTCGTGCTCAACAATCTCACGGCCTGGGCTGTCGCAACGGGGCGCGTGCATATCAAGAGCGACGGCACACCGTGGCGCCCCATCGTCCACATCGAGGACATCTCGCGCGCGTTTTTGGCCGTGCTCGACGCACCCCGGGAAGTTGTCCACAACCAGGCGCTCAATGTAGGGCAGACCCACGAGACCTACCGGATCCGCGAGCTGGCCGAGATCGTGCGGGACGTCGTTCCGGGCGCGCGAATCGATTATGCGCAGGACGGGGGCCCTGATCCGCGCTCCTATCGCGTCGACTTCGGCAAGATCCACCGCTTGCTCCCGCAGTTCAAACCGCAGTGGACCGCAAGGCACGGGGTGCGGGAGTTATATGACGCATATCGCGCCGCTGGTTTAGTGATCGAAGACTGTGAGGGGCCGCGGTTCAAGCGCATCGACCACCTCAAGCAACTTCTGGCTACCGGCCGCGTGGATACGACGCTGCGCTGGAGAGCCGAGGTCCGAGACGCGACGACTACCGCAATCTCCTGAGAATCGCGACGATCCTTGCGCGTTTGTGAAGCTGTGTCTGCCTCGCTCGCCCGGCCTTCTGGTCTAGACGATCTGGGTCACGATCAGCGACCGGCGAGACGCGCGACTATTCCCGCGATGTTGTCGAAATCAGTGCCGACGTGGATGTAGCTGAACCCGTAGCGCTCTCTCCGCTCCATGAGCACGTCGGCGCATTGTTTCACTGTACCGACTAGCACCGCCGGTGAGCCTTCGAGGGTTTGTCGTGGTACACCCCACGCAGTCGCGGCCTGCTCGAGGACCTCGAGGGCTTCGCTGGCGGAGCGCACGACGCGACAGAGTAGCAAGCTCAGCTCGAGCTCGACGTCGTCCGGGTTCCGCCCCGCGCTGCCAGCCGCGTCGCGCACGAACCGTACCTTCTCGGTCACACGCTCGGAACTCATGTCGAGCACGGGGTGTACGTCCAGGGCGCCGCGTCCCAGATTCGCGTACACCCCGGCGATGTCCGCGATTCGCCCGGCCAGCTCGAGCATGCGCCGCCCGCCGCCGCCGACGGCGATCGGGGGATGCGGCTTCTGAACCGGTTTCGGCAGGCCGTCGAGTCCGCTGATCCGGTAGTGTTTCCCGGCAAAGTCGAGGGGACCAGGACCGAACAGCCCACGGATCACTGCTATCGCTTCGTCGAGGCGCTCTCGCCGCGTTCCAGGGGGGTCATAAACCATGCCCGCAGCCTCGTATTCCGAGCGCATCCAGCCCGCCCCCAGACCCAGTTCGACTCGCCCGCCCGAGATGACGTCGATCGTGGCGACAGCCTTGTGCACCAGGACGGGATGCCGGTAATCGTTCCCAAGGACCATGGTCAAAAGGCGCACGTGCTTCGTCTCGCTCGCAGCGGCCGCCAGCGTCACGAGGGGTTCCATCGCCCAGCCCTGAGTGAAATGATCCGAGATCGCAATGGTCGAGTAGCCCAGATCTTCGATACGGCTGAGCGCGGCTCGCCATGCCGTCATCCCGACCGCGAGTCGCGGCATGGAAACGATGAACCGGAATGGCCGGGCCATGCATGTCACCACCGCGCGGTTTGTCCCAGACGCTCCAGAGCTCGTTCGGCAGCTCGTTCCCCGCTCTCGAAGGCCTCGTCGGTCCACAAATGCTTCCAGTCGCCGTAGCGGCCGCAATAGAGGATGCCAATCTCGTCCAGATATCCGTGCACCGCGGCCAGCGCAGATGGGTACTCCAGGTCGAAGATGATGTTGGCGTAGTCGTTGACATGGGCATTCGTAAATAGGATGGTGTCATCCTCCCGCAGGATGCCGCAGCGCCGCAGGTCCGCCACCACCGGCTCGATGCAGTTGGCGGGCGCACGGTCCAGGGGGCGGTACTTCGTCGAGTAGTAGCACTCGGCCTGGACGGCGCCTGCCCCGGGTGGAACATTGTGGGGAGAGAGCATGTGCGGATAGTTCACCCGGGTGAAGAAAACGTCTTCGTCGTAGAAATAGGTGATGTGGGCATCGGATAGGTCCGGACGGGCGACGGCGACGTTCACGATGACGCAGGTCGTGCAGGCCAGCCTCTGGGCAGCCTTTCGGACGTCGTCAGGGGTGCAGTCGATCAGAGGAATGAGCGCGGGCAGGGGAATCGACGACACAATCTGGTCGCAAGCGACCACGGCGCCGTTTCCGAAGTACAGAACGCGCTCCCGCGGATCGAGGCGGACGAGCTCGTGCCCCAGTCGCACGTCGGCCCCGGTAGCAAACGGCCGTATGTACGAGAAAAATCCGCCCCGGGATGGATACCGGAACTCGGTTACGTAGTGCACGTCGCGCGTGTCCCGGCTCAGTGCTCCGATGAGCATCTCATGAAGGGTGGGTCGGTACATTCGCGGACCCAGCCAGTCGGTGGTCATGTTGTCGGGAGTTGTCGTGTGATACCGCCGGCCGTACACCATGGGAAACGTCTCGGCGAACGTCTTACCGTAAGCAGTTCGCAGCCAGTCCTGGTAATTCCGTATCGTGCTCGGCGGCGCATTCTGGACGTCAACGAAATCGCCGATGATGCGTGCCACCAGATCGGCGGGGAGGCCGGAGAGGTTGCACTGGGCCGGATGCTTGATCCAGTGTCCACGCCAGTAGTTGTTGATGTGAGCGCGGACGACTTCGAACTCGCCACCGACGTTCCGCGCGAACAGATCCCTCAGCCGCTCGTTCTTCGTGAACGAAACGTGTCCACCTTCATCGAAGGTGTAGCCCCCTTCGTGTGTGAAGGATGCCGTGTGCCCTCCGAAATACGTCGCCTTGTCGAACACAGTAGGCTCCACGCGCTCGCCTTTGAGCCGGTGGATGGCGCCGCAGCCCGCCATCCCTGTTCCCAGTATCGCCACGCTCGCTTTGTCTCGCTGCTTCACGCGAGAACCTTCACGTCCGGAAGCGGTGTAACGAAGCGACCGCCCCACGAGCGTACGGCGCGCATCTCCTCCATGATCTCATCAGCGAGTGTCCAGGCCAGGATGAGCACGAAGTCGGGCTTCAGTTCATCGAGGAGGGCGGGGGAATAGATCGGTACTCGACATCCCGGTAGCGCCAAGCCCTGCTTGGAGGTGGAGCGGTCGACAGTAGCGGGAAGGAGCTCGGGCGTTATCCGGCAATAGTTGAGGAGCGTGCTCGCTCGGGAAGGCGCTCCGTAGCCCAGGACCTTCTTGCCGTCGGCTCGTGCCTGCACTAGAAAATCCCGAACCTTGGCCGAGACAACACCGACCTGCCTGGCGAAGCGGCGATGGCCCGAGACGCCGTCGAGCCCGACTGCGCGCTCGGTGGCCAGCAACGCTTGCACGGTTGCCCCAGGTTCCATATCACCTTGTCTCGCGTAGACCCGGACTGATCCGCCGTGCAAGGGGATCTCGTGTGCCTCTTCGATCCTGAATCCGTGATGAGCGAAGGTTTTGACCAGCGCTCCTACTGAAAGATACGTCCGATGTGGGTGACTGATCAGATCGAACTGGTTGTCGGTCAGCAACTTGATGCCGTGGTGGAACTCCACGGCGATAGTTCCGCCCGTAGCCAGTGGGGTGATCAGGTCCGCCACCGCCTGCCGCAGATCGAGGGCGTGAGCCAGACTATGGTTGGAGATGACGACATCGGCGCCCTGCGAGCTGCACTCAGCCGTCGTCAAGACTCGTGCGCCTCGCGACGCCAGCGCAGACGCGACGCCGCCCCCACCCCCGTCCGCCTCGATCACTACGTTCGCGGGTCGCAGCCTCACCCGACGCGCGATCTCCTCAGCCCAGGCGGCATCGTGCTGGGCGACCGCAGACGAGACCGACGCAGCGTGCTCGTGGCCTCTCACGCGCTCTTCCCCCACGAAGGGACCGAGTTGGAGCAGTATGCAATTTGGGCAAATCACGAGCGCCAGCGCGTGTCGACACTCTGCTTCTGGCGGAGAGTCCCGTCGGACGAGCCAGTCCGCGACTGGCTGGATACCGAAGTCAAGCACCTGCTCGAGCCCCGGCTCGTGACAGCCTCGGCACCGGCCGGCGATGGTTCGTGCGGGTTCCGAAACGAAGGCGGAAGCGGTCATTCAGGACGTCGACTTGACGTCGTACCCTGTCCGTCGCCGCCGGATAAGCCGGCCGGCGACGCTTCGCGCTTTCAGACGAAGCTCGTACGCAAGCCGGTCACGGCTCCAGATGATCCGACGAAGAACGAAACGATAGAGCAGCGCCTTTTCGCGGAACCCGATCGGCGCGCGATGAATCGCACCGACGTAGGCCGTGTGTTCGCGGAGGCAATGAAGAACGATGGGGTGAGCTCCACCGGGATCGTAGAAGGCCCTCTGCCGCGTCATGTCCGTCCGCTCCCAGCTCCCTGCATCCGAATGGAGGCGCCGAAAGAACAGCCGTTGCGGTAATTCGAAGAACTTTCCATAGAGACTCAGTTCCGCCACGAAATTCACATCCGAGCGTATGTGATCCTTCAGTAGTGCCGTCTGTCGAAGCGCAGCACTGCGAATGACTCCTTGGTGCTGGTGGCACAATCCCACGGTGGTCAGCAGATGCATGAAGCGCTCGCTCGGTCTCGGCTCCATCAGATGGAGCTTGTCCTCGTAGTCCTCGACGGGCGAGCCGTCTCCCGCGATTATCGTGGTCTTTGCGTAGCACAGCACCACCGCAGGATCGCGGTCGAGCACTTCGATCGCCAACTCAAGAAACTGCGGGGCGCAGAGATCATCGCTCGTTGCCCACTTGAAGTACGGCGAGCGCGAGAGCTCGAATGTCTGGTTGAAGTTCCGCGGCGCGCCGATATTCGACCGGTTTCGATGATATCGGACACGCCGATCGCTCCGCGCATACTGTCGGCAAATATCCTCGGTTCCGTCGGTCGATGCGTTGTCCGAGATGATGAGTTCGAAGTCCGTGAAGGTTTGACCTAACAATGCATCGACCGACTGTCGAAGAAGTTTATCTCTGTTATAGACGGGTAAGCCGACGGTGAGTTTTGGGTTGGTCATCTCAGTCGGCCGACTAATGCTCCCAGGGCGGCTTCGGCTCGTGAACACCGCAGGCGCCACATCGGTGTGTTCTACTCGACGCTTGCGACTACAAACGAGTCTAATCGGTAGCGCTGGACGATGTCAATTTGCGAGCGTCCGAGTAGCCAGGCGTGACCTTTAATTCCGGAACCGCATATCGAACGACGGGTCGCGGGACGCCTGGAACATCCGCTCCAGAACGAAGCGTATGGAATTTCGCGTAGTACGCTCGCAGGGCGCGCACAACATACCGCTTCTGATCTCAGAACGCGAGTGCGATGTCCTCCAGCCCTCCCGCAGCGGCGCCGCGAGAACACCGCCCTCGCAGGCCAGGCTACGTGAGATTCACCGATATACCTTGACGTCCGGGATCGGGACAACAAATTGGCCGCCCCAGCTCCGAATGTGCGACATCTGAGCCATGATCTCGTCCTTCAGATTCCACGGCAAGATCAGGACGTAGTCCGGGCGAGTCTCCCAAATATGTTCGGTTGGGTAGATGGGGATATGGGTGCCCGGCAGGAACTTGCCGTGCTTGTAGGGGTTGCGGTCCACGGTGTAATCCAGAAAATCGGTGCGAACACCGCAGTAGTTGAGGAGGGTGTTGCCTTTTCCGGGCGCGCCGTAGCCGACAATCCGCTTGCCGCGACGCCGGGCCCCGATCAGGAACTCCAGCAAACGGCGCTTGATCTCATGGATCTGCTCGGTGAACGAGGCATAGGTCTCCAGCCGGTCCAGACCCGCGGATCGCTCGTGGGCCCGCAGCCTCAGCGCGCGCTCGGTCACGGGCCTGGAAGCGTCCTCGTCGTGCCGACCGTAGATCCGCAGCGAGCCTCCGTGAGTCGGCAACTCGTCGACGTCGTACAAAATCAGGCCGTGAGCGTTGAAGATCCGTTCGGCCGTCGTGAACGAAAAGTAGGAGAAGTGCTCATGGTAGATCGTGTCGAACTGGTTTTCGGCTATCAGCCGCATCAGATGTGGGAATTCGATGGTTACAACCCCACGCGGTTTCAGCAGTAGCTTGATGCCTTCGACGAAGTCGTTGACGTCCGGCACCTGCGCCAGCACGTTGCAGCCCAGCAGCAGGTCCGCCTGTTTGTCCGCAGCAGCCAATTCTTGCGCAGTTCGACGCCCGAACAGCTCGATGATGGTCGGCACTCCGCGGGCGGTCGCCGCCTGCGCCACGTTCTTCGCAGGATCGACCCCGAGCACCGGGATGCCCTTGGTGACAAAGTACTGCAGGAGATACCCGTCGTTGCTCCCGAGCTCGATGACACGGCTGGCAGAGCTCAATCCCAGACGCGCGGTGATCATCTCCACGTACGCGCGGGCATGTTCGAGCCAGCTGTCTGAGTACGACGAGAAATAGGCGTACTCGGTGAAAATGCCCTCCGGACGGACGTACTCCTCGACCTGAACGAGAAAGCAGTGCCGGCAGACCCAGACATGGAGCGGATAGAATGGCTCCATCTGGTTGAGTTGCTCCGCACCGAGGAAGCTTTCGCAGAGCGGTGACATCCCGAGATCGACGAACGTGTCGTACAAAGGCGCCGCGCAGAATCGGCACTGGCCCATGCTACTCCTTGCTCAAGCGCAGCGTCGCATCCCCTCGACGGCAGTCAGAAGGTACTCCTTAAGAGCCACTGCCCTCGATCTCGTATGCCGGTCCGATTCGTTGCCCCTCATCAGTGTCCCACCCAACCGCCATGAAATGCGAAACGGCGGCGAAACCGGCGCACTTGCCCTGCGCGTACAGACTGGCCCGTAACTCCCGGACCGGCGACGGCGGCGTGAACTGGGGCGACCAGAAATTCAACCGCGAGAAATCAAACACGACCCGCTCTGGACTGTTCTCGGTGACATTCTTCACGTACAGGAGTGTGTTGTGCCCCGGACCGTTACGGTTGATCATGACGTATTCGAATCGCCACCATTTACCCTTCAATTGCTTGATGGTCGGATAGGAGGTCTGCACGTAATTGCAGCAATCCTGGCCGTTCGGTGTCCACTTCAAGAAGTTGTACGCGGTAAAGCCGTCCCCATGGCTCGTAAAATTCACGTGCGCCTCAGTTATTTTGCCCCGTTGCTCGCACGTGGGGTTATCCGCCGGGGTCATTTCGTAGTTCGGCGAATAATACCGGTACCATCGCACCGCCATCCGCTTGACGAATTTCTGGTCATCTCCGAAATAGTGGCCCAGGAACCAAAGACCTGCATAGCCCTCCGGAGCTCTAACGACGCTACGGATCTTGTGACCCACCGGCAACGCGCCCAGCACGGAAGATTCATTGGTCGGCCTCAAGTCACCCGAGCTTCTCGATAGGGCCGCGCCCTGGGCTCCGGGAAACAGCGGGACGAAATTTTCCACCATGCATTCCTTCGTTTCTGAATCGTCGGGGTTGTACCACGAGTTTCCGATGCGACTGAGAGTGCCATTCAGCGGCTCGGAGCATACGCAGTTGTCCCCGAGTTCGTTACAGCGTCGCTCGGCCGCGAACGAATGTGAGTTCGACACCCACCCAGTGAGGAGGACCACCAGAAACGCGATCATGAATCTGTCGAAAGGCATGACGCCTCGTCCTCCTATGCGTTCGGCTGTCACGATAGAGCATGGCACGTTCGGCAAGCAAATCACCGGCGGAAGTTGGTCGGCCACAGCACC
>Ga0066388_100002238_pt1 | contig 11663 bp, 10 predicted proteins | sample PanSoiMetaGPlot6_FD_64539 | JGI IMG/M metagenome (GOLD analysis project Ga0066388, IMG submission 64539) | Tropical forest soil microbial communities from Panama analyzed to predict greenhouse gas emissions - Panama Soil - Plot 6 (Hybrid Assembly) | ecosystem: Environmental > Terrestrial >... | reverse complement strand
TTTTTACGAGCTCGCGCGCGATAATTGTTTTTGGCGCGCGAGAAATTTTCTTTCTTTCGCCGTTTCGAAACAAAATTATCACTTCGTTCACGTCGCTTTCCATTCCTGAGTCTCTGCCGCTTACATCATTTGCGACCATGATGTCGCAATTCTTCGCACGCAGCTTCTTGGCAGCGTTTTGTTCCACGTGATCTGTTTCCGCAGCGAAACCGACGAGGACGAATTTTCGGTCCTGTTTATGGCCTAACGAGTCGAGAATGTCGCGCACGGGGACTAGTTCGAGCGAAAATTTCTCGCCTCGCTTTTTGATTTTTGTCGGCGAAATCGCCGCCGGCTTGTAATCGGCCACAGCAGCGCACAAGACGCATATGTTGCATTGGTCCGCGTGCTGGTGCACCGCTTCGAACATTTCATCGCTGGTCGAAACGGAAATCAAACTTGCGTCACGCGGGGCCTCCACGCTGACCGGGCCTGAAATCAAAGTGACATGGTGTCCTTCAGCCAGCGCCGCTTCAGCGATGGCGTAGCCCATTTTTCCGGATGAGCGATTCGAAATATAACGAACCGGATCGATCGGCTCGCGCGTGGGCCCGGCCGTGATGAGGAATCTCACGCGATCAAATTATCCTGGCGGGCGAGCAGGAACTCCGCGCGGAATGCGATATCGTTTACTTTCCAAAGTCTGCCAAGGCCTTCGTAGCCGCACGCCAGCATTCCTTCTTCCGGTCCGATAAATTCAACGCCGCGCGCTTTGAGTTTCTCCACGTTCTCGACGGTGGCAGGATGTTCCCACATTTTTCCATTCATGGCCGGCGCGATCAGAATCGGAGCGCGCGTTGCGAGCGCGATGGCCGCGAGCGGATGATGAGCCAGTCCATGTGCGAGCTCGGCGATGATGTGCGCTGTCGCCGGCGCGATCAGCAACAGGTTCGCGCGATCTGCCAGCTCGATATGACCGGGGCGCCAACTTTCTCTTTCGTCAAAAAAGCTGGTCGTCACAGGATTTTTCGAAAGCGTCTGTAAAGTCAGCGGGGAAATGAATTCAGTCGCATCCTGTGTCATGACGACAAAAACTTCGTGGCCCTGTTTGACCAGCAAACTCGCGAGCTCGGCAGACTTGTATGCGGCGATTGAGCCGGCTACACCGAGCACCACTGATTTCGTGCCCGGCCGAATGCGCACAACCTTTCGAACGCTGGCCTTGTCGCGTTTCCTTTTGGAGTCTCTACCTTCTGCAATCATTTCTCGATCAAACGCCGGCTCAAATAGCTTTCTGCCTCCATGATCTGCCGGAACCTCTGAAGATCGTCCTCAACCGATCCACTGATAATAGTATACCGATAGTAGCGCCACTGTTCCATCTCTCTAGCGGCGGTAGCCAGACGCGAATCGATTTGCGTTGTGGTTTCCGTCCCGCGCTTTTCCAATCGTTTCCGCAATTCCTCGAGATCTGGAGGCATGATAAACACATCGGCCAAAGCATCTCCGACAAGTGGATCGCCACAGTTGCGAATAGCAGCGGCACCTTGTGTATCGATATCGATCAAAACATCTTTTCCGTTTTTCAAATTTGTCACGACCGGATCATGCAAGGTCCCGTAGCGGTCTCCGTGGACCTGCGCATGCTCCAGAAAATCTCCTTTCTCGACCCGCTCGCGAAAATCTGTATCGGAAAGAAATTGATAATCTTGGCCGTCGATTTCGCCGGCTCGCGGCCGTCGGGTCGTGCAGGAGACCGAATAAAAAAGATTCGGGGTTTGACGAATCCTTTCTACGAGCGTCGTCTTGCCCGCGCCCGATGGGGCAGAAACCACAAAGAGAATTCCGTGGCGGCTAAATTTTTTACTCAAGATTTTGGGATTGCTCGCGAATCTTCTCCAGTTCCGCCTTGCAGGCGATGACACGCTGGGAGATCTCCGAATCATTTGCTTTTGCGCCGAGCGTGTTGAGTTCGCGAAACATTTCCTGGGTGATGAATTCCAATGTACGCCCGACCGGTTCTTTGCTGCGCAGGTGCTGGGCAAATTGGGTGAGATGACTTTCCAGTCGCACTAGTTCCTCCGACACGTCGGCGCGGTCGGCAAAGAACGAGATCTCTTTCAACAAACGTTCATCGTCGCTGGCAATCGGCAAGCCAGCTTTCTGGATACGATCTAGAAGAACAGAGCGATACCGGGTAACCACATCTGGATGAAATGTGCGAATTTCCTTCAGTTTTCTACGAATTCCTTTCAGGCGATGGATCAAATCCTTAGCCAGATGCTTTCCCTCGCGTTCGCGCATTTTGATTAAATCGGCGAGGGCTCCGCGCAGGGCACGGTCGATGGCAGGCCATGCTTCTTCCGCGTCGAGCGCCTGCTCTGGAAGGCGCATCACCCCCGGAGCCTGCAGAATTGTGCTAATCGTGATTTCGCCTGGGGCGTTCAATTCTTTTTGCAATGCGCGCATTGCTTCGTGATACGAACGGGCCAACTCAGTATCGAGCGCCAGGTTGCGCGTGCCGTTGGGCCCACCGTGAAGAGCGATCGTGGCGTTGGTGCGGCCGCGCGAGATGTGTTCATTGATCGTCTGGCGAATGCGCGGTTCCAGTTCGGCCAGGTCTCGGGGCAGATTGATCACGATATCGCTCTGTTTTCGGTTTACCGAATTGAGCTCAACGCTGAATTTTCTCCCGCCGTGGACCACTTCAGCCCGGCCATATCCAGTCATGCTCCTCATAGCTGATCCAGAGGTTATCGCAGAGAAAGGTTCAGCGTTCAATGCAAAGCAAAGATAGAAGCAACGGCGACGGCGTTGAAAAGCAGCGAGGCATCCATTATGCACGCGTGTGAATCACTGGCAGCGAGAGCTCGTTGCAAGCGCGATCTTTGTGATCACGTACGTTCTGATCAGCGGTCGCCAGCTCAAAGTTCTGCCGTTGAATCGCCCGGCTGCGGCGTTGTTGGGTGCAGTGCTTATGATTGGCACCGGCGTGATGACGCCGGAGCGCGCGTACCGCGCGATCAATTACGACACGCTCGTTTTGTTGCTGGGTATGATGCTGATCTCCGCTTATCTTTATCTTGCGCATTTTTTCGAATGGGCAGCGGATCGTGTTCTTAGCTTTTCTCGAACTCCAGCACGTCTTCTACTTTACGTTACCCTGACTTCGGGAATTCTCTCTGCCCTATTGGTTAACGACACGATTTGCCTGATGCTGACTCCGCTCGTCGTGGCGGTTATCAGGCGCGGGAAACTGCCGCTGCTACCGTACCTTGTTGCTCTTGCTACCAGCGCCAACATCGGCAGCGTGGCCACCCTGGTTGGGAATCCGCAAAACATGATCATTGGACACCTGTCGCACATTTCGTTTTGCGAATTTTCACGTTCGCTCCTGCCGGCGGCGGTCATTGGCCTGGCGATCAATTTTTTGATTTTGCGGTTTGGTTTTCGCAGGCTTTTGGGGGCGACAGTGATTGATCGTACGGACCATCCGGTCCCGAGACTCGAGCAAGGCTTATTCGCCCTTGTTGGCGTTGTGTTGGTTTCGATGTTTGCCGGTTTCCTAGGCGGCCTAAATCTGGCCTGGACGGCAATGGCCGGCGCGGCGCTGGTGATGGTGCTCGCGCGGCGCGACACGCATGAGGTGCTGAAGCTTGTCGATTGGCATCTGCTTCTTTTTTTCGCTGCGTTGTTCGTCGTGGTCGATGGATTAAGCGACACTGGTCTCCCAGACGCGATTTACTCGCGGGTGCAACCGATCTTCGGATCAAGCGTGCCGTCCGAAGCATGGAACCTCACCTGGTTTTCCGTAGTAGGATCGAACGTTTTCTCAAATGTGCCGTTTGTGCTGGTGGCGGGAAACTGGATCGCGCGATTCGCGGAACCGGCTTTGATGTGGAAGGTCCTTGCGCTGGCAACCACATTTGCCGGCAATCTCACGATCGTCGGCTCGGTGGCAAACATGATCGTGTTGGAATCGGCGCGTGATCATATCGAGGTGGGCTTTTGGGACTACGCGCGCTTTGGAATTCCAATTACTATTCTGACGACCGTGGCCGGCGTCGCCGTGCTACTTGTTTTGCACTAAGGAGGGCTTGCGCTGCGCGCCGATGAGGCGATGGCATTGCGATATCGTCGATGGATTCGAACCATTGCTGCGTTGGGACGATTCTGTGTGGCGTTTCGCGACGGTACACAACCAGCGCAATCCGATGATTGGTGAACGGAAATATCGATTTGTACAGTGGCTGGTCAGATGTTCCTGCCTCGAATCGCGGCAAAATCCACATGCCACGCCAGCGCGCGGATGATTGTTCGAGCAGGAGCCTGCCGTTACTGACGATGAATGCGTGCTTCTCGAGAACCCGTTTTATGCCCGGTTTGGATTTTTTGTTGGGCAGCTTTTCCGGATTTTTTGCGCGGCAGAATTTTTTCACCGGGCAGAGCTTGCATTTCGGTTTATGCGGCAAGCAAACAAGCGCGCCCAAATCGATAAGCGCGGAATTGAAACGCGCTGTATTTCGTTTCGCAAGAAGTCGCGCGGCATTTTCCCACAGTTTTTCGCGGCCGATCGCGGAATCGACCGAGGCGCGCATGTCGAACAGCCGTGCGAGGACCCGCGAGCTGTTCGCTTCGACGATTGGGACCGGTTGATTGAAAGCAAAAGTCGCGACTGCGTTCGCCGTATATCGGCCAACGCCTGGTAGCTTGAGGATCTCCGCGATGTCGCTGGGAAAGACGCCTCCAAATCGAGCCTGCACGGTTTTCGCAGCGGCGTGGAGATTTCGGGCGCGACTGTAATAGCCCAGTCCTTGCCAGGCGTGGAGCACTGCGTTTTGCGAAGCGCGCGCAACTGAAGCGAAATCCGAAAATTGGCGCAGCCATCTATTATAGTAGGGGATCACTGTGGCGACCTGCGTTTGCTGAAGCATAAATTCGGAGACAAGAACCGCGTACGGATCACGGGTCTTGCGCCAAGGAAGATCTCGGCCGTTGCGGCGAAACCATTGAAGAAGAGATCTACGAAAAGCGCGGATGCTTCGAGGTGAGTTCACACTTCGCACGAGAGGCTTCTAACTTGTCATGCCGAGCAGAGTCGAGACATCTCAAAAATATTCCAGAGGTTTGAGTTGCCCACTTCCAGTTTCGCTCGGGCGTCGGGATCTTCACGTCCATGTCGGCTTCCAGCGCTCCATTCGCGACGAAGTGACAAAAACGGTTGAGCGTTGGACGTTGAGCGTTGAGCGTTGAGCGTTGAATTCGTACACGCACGCGCTCAGCCACGAACAGGTCTCAAAGCTGCGGTCTTTGCTCGAAGAACTCGGGTTCATGTTCGCGCCCAAAGAATGGACGATTTTTTTCGCGCAAAAGGACAAATTGAGTGTGGCCGTGTACGAGAGAGGACCAAAGGCGCTTGTGCAGGGAAAGGGAGTGAAAGAATTCGTACAATTTGAGCTCGAGCCGAAGATTCTTGGCGAAGCCGAGTTGGGTTACGAGGAAGTGCATTCGCCAAAAATGTTCCAACCACACTTTGGTGTGGATGAAAGCGGCAAGGGGGATTTTTTCGGGCCGTTGGTAATCGCCGGCGTGTACGTCGACCCGGGAATCGCGCGCAAACTTCTTGATGCTGGCGTGGTGGACAGCAAACGAATCGGTTCAGACGCCCGAATTCGTGCTTTGGCGGACACGATCCGGAAGACTTCATTGGGCCTCGTGGAAACAGTGCTGATTGGGCCATCGAAGTATAACGAACTTTACGAGAAATTTGGCAATCTAAACAAACTCCTTGGCTGGGGACATGCGCGCGTGATTGAGAATTTACTGGCAAAAAAGCCGGATTGCTCAAGGGCATTGTCAGACCAGTTTGCGGATGCCCGCATCGTGGAGCAGTCATTGTTGCGACACGGCAGAAAGATTCTGATCGAGCAGCGGCCAAGAGCTGAGTCGGACATAGCGGTGGCGGCGGCATCGATATTGGCGCGTGAAGCATTCATTAATTGGTTGGAGCGCAAAGGGAAGGAGGTAGGCTTGCATTTGCAGCGCGGCGTTTCTGCGAGCGTGAAAGAAAGCGCGAAAAAACTGGTTGAAACGAATGGGCCTGGCGCGTTGCGCGATGTGGCGAAGGTGCACTTTCGCACGGCGCATGAAACAGCGCCCGACTATTATCCCGCCCCGCCTTCACGTGAGAACTGGGCAGGCCCGCGTCTGACTCGCCGCGGCTCTACCGAAAGTAAGTGAATGGCTAAAGTGTAAAGCTTTACGACGCTAATCGAGGCGTCATGACGAAGTGCAGGGGAACTGAGCCAAGACCATTTGGCCTTCTGGTGGAAGACGTTACTTAGTTTTAAAAAGAGAGTTTTTGTGCTTCATTGAGCCACCACAAGAGCAACGCGGAACGAATACTACATTAGATATGGCCAAGTTAACCAAGCGCGACATCGTCGTCGCCATCAGTAACCAAACCGGCATGGTCCAGCATCAAGTCTTTGATGTGGTCCAGCGGACGCTTGATAAGATTACCGACAGTCTCGCTAATAATATCCCCGTCGAACTGCGTAATTTTGGCGTCTTCCAGCCCCGCCTAACAAAGCCGCGGGTCGGGCGAAATCCAAATCAGCCTGGCAGCAGTTTTGTCATTCCACCACGCGCAACTGTGAAATTCAAAGCTGGCAAGATCATGCGCCAGCGCGTTGAGAAGCTGTCGCGGGAATTGAAGGAAGCGGCAGAGCGCCGGACTAAGGCGGAAACGGGCGCACCCGACGGCGGATAAGAGACAGCTCACGGATTCGAAGTTCAGAAACGCTCTACGAGAGCAGACTCTGAATTGTCCTTTCCAAGCGCTCGAAGTTGATAGGCTTGGTGAGATGCTCGGAAAATCCTGCTGCCCTTGCCTGGCTGACATCCTGTTCGGTTCCGAAGCCACTAAGCGCGATTCCGGGCAAGTTCTTGTTAAGACGTAATTCACGCATTAAGTCGTAACCGCTGCGGTCCGGCAATCCGATATCGCTGATGAGCAGATCGAAATCCTGGGTGCGCACTTTCTCCACGGCTTGGTCGGCAGAATGCGCTACCGTAATTTCATAGCCACGGCGCTCCAGCATCCTTTTCATCCCGATGCAAGTATCATGATGATCGTCCACCAGCAGGACGCGTCGATGCCTTGCGAGAGCCAATTCTCGTTCCGGACCTACCGGTTGATCTTTTCTCTCGCCGTCGGTGCCGGCTGGCGTGACCACGGTGTTCAATTCAAGGGAGAATGTGGCGCCGTGATCCCTGCCAGGGCTTTCGACATGGATTTTTCCCCCGTGCGCGTCGATCAGCGCTTTAGAGATCGCGAGGCCCAGGCCGAGCCCTCCAAAACGTCGTGTGATTTCGGTCTGCCCTTGTTCGAATGCGTTGAAAATTTTATCGATCTTTTCCGTTTCAATGCCGATGCCCGTGTCGATAATGAGAACCTCAATCTTGTCCGGTGTCGGGTTGAACGTTTCGATAGTGATTCGGCCTTTTTCAGGCGTAAATTTCACGCTGTTCTTAATCAGATTCCAAAATACCTGTTGCAATCGGGCCGGATCCCCTTCCACGTGGGTTTGAGTCGCGCGAAGATGAAATTCCGCTTCGAGATTCTTTGCAGCGATTTCCTCCCGACAAATCTCATATGCGCGCTGCAGGATTTGATGCACGCAAATAGGTTCAAAGCTTAATTGCAACTTGCCTTTGGCAATTCGAGTCACGTCCAGCAAGTCGTCAATGAGCCGTGCTTCCAGCTCGACGTTGCGCCGGACAACCTCGAGCGCTTCCCGGATGGGCTTGGAATCTGGCAGCTCGGCTTCCAGCTCACCCACCATCGCAATTACCGGCGAGAGTGGACTTCGCAGCTCATGTGACAGCAATGCTAGAAATTTGTCCTTGGCAGCATTCGCCCCAATCAATTCCTGCCGTAGCGTCATATCGCGTGTCTTGTCCTCAACCAAATAGAGAACGCCTTGAATGGTTTCCTGTGAGCCTTGCAACCGGAGCAAGTTGATGTTCAAAAAGTGCGTCATACCCGTTTTGTCCTTTAACGGGTGTTCGATCAGCTGAAATGGCGTTCCAAAGGTAAGCACTCTCTCAACCGCTCCGGGCGGCGCAATCTTCACGTCGTCATAGGTAGCCTCGGTGATATCGCGACCGGTCGGCACGTCGCCAAAACGTTCTGCCATCTGCGCAAAGGCATGGTTGGCGTGGAGGAAACGGCGGGAAACCGGATCGATGAAAGCAATACCGCTAGGCATGTTCGCAAGCATTTTCTCGTTGAAAATCACCTCGCGCTCCAAACGCTGCTTCGCTTCCAGCTGACGCTGGTAGTACGCGCTGCCCAGCCACGCGAAGACCGCGGTGAGTACGATCAACCAGGCTGCGAGTACCGTCATTCGTCCCAAAAGATCATGAACCGGTTTGTAAGCCAGGGTCTTGGGCTGCTCCACTACGGCCACCCAACCGCTGGACTCGATCGGGCTGAAAGAGTAAAGGTTATCGTGGCGCTCGAAATGCCCGCTCTTGCTTTGGCTGATCTCTTTGATCAATTCTTCGTTTGCCTTCGGCGAGGGTGTCACTGGATTCGGCTTGAAATCGCTGGCAAAAAGCGCGAATCCGTTTTGGTCGAGGACCTCAAAAACTAACCGGTCCGAAAACTCAATGGTGGACAAACGACGGCCAATCCTTTCCACCAGCACCGAGACCCCAACATAACCCAAGGTATTCCGGTCCGGTCCTCGCACCGCGCCGACGATATCGGTGACGAGGCGGTTATCCGACAACCTAGGATGAATTGCCGAGACAAAGGTTGCGTCCGCCGCGGCCGCTTCCTCGCGCCAGTACGAGGAGCCAAAGTCTTTCCCTATCATCTCTGGTGCCGTCGGAATCGATGCGATCAGATCCCCGTTGGCCGAGGTGATGAACATTCCGTCGATTTGCGGATGGGAGTAGAAGGCCGAGTTAAGCCATTGTTGAGTAACCTGCGGATTTGGCGCGCTCAAATTTGTCACCATCTCGGGCAGCGTTTGATAATATTCGATGACGCTGCTGCTGCGGTTTAGGTCGTGGGCGACCAAGTGCCCCACCAGTTGAATCAAAGTCTGCCGGTCGCGCAAGATTCTGGATTCCAGCGTGTCGCGAAGGATGGTGTACGAAACGATAAGCGTCAGGACCGACGGAATCCATCCTGCCAAAAGAATAGGAAAGATGATCTTGAAACGTTCGAAACGGTCGCGCCTTCGTTTCGTCATTGTGTCTCCCAACTGATGCCTATCGGTTGCGAAAATTGGATCATCACGGTTACTCTGCTCGCCGCTTCAGGCAAGGGTGAATGTCTCTGGCGAAAGTAGGTGCGGAGGGAACGGGTCAGCTAAATCCAAAAAATTGGCTCGTTTTAGATCAATTAAAGACTTCGCCAGACCGCTCGGCCTCTCAATTACGAAAATCGAGGGGAGGCGTTGTGTACCAACACAATGCGACGACGATTTTCAGAGGCAAAAATGCGATTTTTGAATTGACGCACTTGGTGAAAGCGGCATCATGTCGGCCTTACCCCGAGAAACGTTCGGGGCTGTAGAACTCCCATGCAAGGAAGCCTCGGACACATTTTCTGGTCGATTTGTTATCTGGGTGTGCTGATCGGACTGTCCGCTTATGGCGTCCATCGCTACTTCATCATCTTTCTGTACCTGAAAAACAGAAAGCGGGCGCCGGTTCCGGCACATCATTTTGAAAAGCTGCCAAAAGTCACAGTGCAGCTTCCGATCTTTAACGAAGTCTACGTTGCTGAGCGTTTGCTTCGCTCCGTCAGCGAATTGGATTATCCGCGGGAGCTTCTGCAAATTCAGGTCCTGGACGACTCAACTGATGAAACCCGGGATATCACCGCCTCTTGCGCAGCAGAACTGCAACAGTGCGGTTTTAATGTTCAACGTATTCATCGGGTCGACCGTACAGGTTTCAAAGCTGGAGCTCTGGCAATCGGACTGGAGGCTGCGGAAGGCGAGTTTGTTTGTATCCTTGACGCCGATTTTGTCCCGCAAAAGGATTTGCTGAAGCGAACCATCCATTACTTCACTGACCCGAAAGTGGGAATGATCCAGACCCGCTGGGGACATTTGAATCGCGGTTATTCGTTGCTCACTCGCATGCAGGCGATTTTTTTGGATGGACATCTTTTGCTTGAGCAGACTGCGCGCAGCCGTAGCGGCCGGTTTTTCAATTTCAATGGAACGGCCGGCCTCTGGCGGCGCTCCTGTATCGAGCAAAGCGGGGGCTGGCAATATGACACGCTGTGTGAGGACCTCGATCTCAGCTACCGGGCCCAACTTGCCGGCTGGAAATTTATTTATCTTTCGGACGTTGTGACTCCTGCTGAGCTACCGGTGGATATGAACGGTTTTAAGTCTCAGCAGCATCGCTGGACAAAAGGCTCGATTCAGACTTGTAAAAAGTTGCTGCCCACCATCTGGCGCAGCCGGCTTCCCTTCCCGATCAAACTCGAAGCCACCGGGCATCTGATGTCGAATTTCGCCTACTTGCTGCTTGCTTTTCTATGTGTGCTTCTGCACCCCTCGACTGGAGGGCCTCAGGGTGGATGGGTGCGTACATTACTCATTGATATTCCAATCTTTCTCGCAGCGTCGGCATCGGTAGCGGCTTTTTATGTTTGTGCTCAACGCGAGCTGCACCCACGGACATGGATGAAAGAGCTTCTTTTTCTGCCATGTCTCCTTGCCCTAGGAATTGGCCTTTCGCTCAACAACGCTCGAGCCGTCCTCGAAGCGCTGATCAACCACAAATCCGACTTCACCCGCACACCCAAATATGGCATTGAACGCAGGTCACAGCCGTGGCGCACCTGCAAATACCGGCCACTCCAATCAACCTTTCCGTTAGTGGAACTGGCTTTCGCAATCTACTTCACGTACTTCGTGATATTCGCGATCGCGCACGGTCAGTTTTTCTCGGTTCCGTTCCTGCTGATGTTCCAAGGCGGTTTCCTTTACGTCTGCCTTTCTTCGTTGGGTAGTCGCTGGTCAAAAACTAATTTTGCCAGATCAGGGGCGGCCGATGCAATTCCTGCGTGACAAGTTCAAAATTGTCTAGTAAGAAGGTGCACATGCGTCGGCCCTTGGCAGCAATTTTTGGTTTCATTTCAATTACGTCTGCGTTTGCCGTCACTCCGGTCGATACATCGAACCAGCTTATCATCAGCGTGCCCGATCAGAAGCTGATGCTCGTGCAGAACGGCGGGAAAGTGGCGACGTATCCGGTGTCGACGTCCATGTTCGGCCTCGGCGATGCCTGGGGACGAATGACGACCCCCCTCGGTTACCTGGCCGTTGAGAAAAAAATTGGTGATAACGCACCGACTGGCGCCGTCTTCCACAATCGGCGATTGACCGGAGAAGTTCTTCAGCCCAATGCTCCCGGCCGCGATCCGATAACGACGCGTATCATCTGGTTGCGGGGGCTCGAAGCGCAAAACGCGCATGCCTTTCAGCGATGCATTTACATTCACGGAACGCCAGAAGAAAAGAACATCGGGCGACCTGCCAGTTACGGGTGCATCAGGATGAAGTCGAGCGATGTTGCCGAGCTTTACAATCGCGTTCCACTGGGCGCGCTGGTGCAGATTACCCCTGAGCACCTTCCGAAAGTGGGAA
>Ga0066388_100002236_pt1 | contig 11663 bp, 10 predicted proteins | sample PanSoiMetaGPlot6_FD_64539 | JGI IMG/M metagenome (GOLD analysis project Ga0066388, IMG submission 64539) | Tropical forest soil microbial communities from Panama analyzed to predict greenhouse gas emissions - Panama Soil - Plot 6 (Hybrid Assembly) | ecosystem: Environmental > Terrestrial >... | reverse complement strand
GCTTGCCGTTGAATTTTTCTGTCGCTTCCTGCGCATTCAAAGTGAGAAGGGTCCCCTTTGGATGGATCACGCGGTTGCCGATCTTAACTTCTTTCTCTTTGTTCATGAACGCTTCGCCCACGTCCGGATTGTGTCCGTTTTTCATCGCCGAGCTGCGAATCAATGCCGACCAATACGAAATCGTTTTCTCGCGCTGTGTCAGCGGAAGGTCTTCCCCCGTTGGTAGCACAGGCGCGGCCGCCCCGATCGCGCTTACCGGAGCCATGTAAATGTGCTGAGTAGCGAGCGCGATGAGCGCACCAGCGGAACCGGCGTTGGAGTTGATGAAAGTGTAGGTTGGAATGGTCGCGTGATTCAGCGCGCTGGTGATCTCCTCCGCGGAATCGAGTCGCCCGCCGTACGTATTCATTTCAAAAACGATTGCGCTGGCGCCGCTGCTTTCGGCAACTTTCTCCGCGCGACGCAGGAACATCAGCAGGGAAGGGGAAATTTCGCCGCGGAGCGGGACGACGACCACATCCCCTTCATGAATAACTTCCCGGGCCTGACCAGTTTCCAGCGTTGCCAAGACCGCGATCAAAACCAAGATCGACAATTTCTTCATTAATTTGGAAAGCGCCCCAGCGCTGAGTAGATTTTGACATCGCTTCGGAAAGCAAACGAGCGAAAAATAAAAGTCGCGTGATTCCTTCAGAAACAATAGAGCAAATTGCGGCGGCGAACGACGTCGTCGAAGTGATCAGCTCTTATTTTCCACTGAAGCGGGCGGGCGCAAATTTCAAAGCGCTTTGTCCCTTTCATCAGGAAAAAACTCCGTCATTCCATGTCAGTCCGCAGCGCCAAACGTTTCACTGTTTTGGCTGTGGCGTGGGCGGGAGCGTTTTTCGGTTCGTGATGGAATACGAGCACCTCGATTTTCCATCGGCCGCGCGAAAACTAGCGGCGCGCGTCGGCATTCCGATTGCCGAGGAACGCGCGGCAGCGGACGAAGATCGGCAACATGAAGCGCGGCGCACTTTGCTCAAACTACATTCCGAGGCTGCGGAGTGGTTCCAGGAAAATCTTTTGAAGAAACAGCTCGCGGAACCAGCCCGCGAATATTTGAAAAACCGCGGAATCGATCGCCAGGTCGCCAAGAATTGGCAGCTCGGTTTTGCGCCAGACAGTTGGGACGCATTTTTGAAATGGGCGCTTGATCGCGGTTACTCGCGCCAGCAGCTATTGCAAAGCGGACTGGTGAAGCCGCGCGATGAGGAACGGCCCGGCAATGAAGTCTACGATCGGTTCCGTGCCCGCATCATATTTCCAATCTGTAACGACGTCGGCGAAGTCATTGCCTTCAGCGGCCGGCTGCTCGAGTCCGATCCACAGCTCGCGAAATATTTGAACTCGCCCGAAACTCCCCTTTTCCAAAAGGGGCGCGTCCTTTTTGGCCTGCATAAAACCAAACGGGCGCTGATTGAAGCAAATTGCGCGATCGTGTGCGAAGGCCAACTCGATTTAATCGCGTTATTTGAAGCCGGCATCAAAAACGTGGTCGCGCCGCAAGGCACCGCCTTCACCGAGCATCAGGCCCGGACTTTGAAACGCTTCGCCGATGAGGTTGTTCTTTGTTTCGATGCCGACCGGGCCGGTCAAAAAGCCGCAGCGCATTCGCTCGATGCGCTTCTTCAAAACGATTTGATCGTCCGGGTGGTAGACATGCCGCTGGGCGAGGATCCTGATTCGCTCATTCGGCGCAACGGGAAAGAAGAATTTGAAAAGCGTGTCGCCTCTGCGCGTGACTTTTTCGATTATTGGATCGATCACGAAGTCGCGGCTGTCGATCTGAGCTCGCTTGGGGCGAAAATGCAGCTGGCCCGCAAGCTGGCCGAAACAGTTTCGCAGGTTCGTGATCCGGTTATGCGCGGCGAAGTCTCGAACAAGATGAGCGCGCGGCTGGGCGTGCCGGCGTCTGAGTTCGAAAAACTTACACCGAAACCAAGGCTTGAGCGCACTAATGAAAATGGTCCAGCTTCATCCCAAGCTGCGATCGCTCCGCGACATGATATTGCCGTGCTTTGTCTTCTCGCCTTGCGCGATGAAGCTGCTCGCAAATTTCTGGTCCAACAAAACTGGCGAGAAGTGTTGGAGCAAATTTCCGGCGCAGAATTACTCGCTCGTATCCTGGAGAGCGACCTGCGCCCGGACGACCCGGTCTCTCTCAATTCCTTTATGTCTCAGATGACCGCCGAAGAGGAAGGTCAGGTTTCTGCTTGGCTGATGCAGAAGATGCCGGCAAACGCCATAGAAGTGGCCGAAGGGTGGTGGAAGGGCTTAATTCAGGCGACTTTACGTCGGCAACTCGAGATCGCCGAGACCCGAATCCGGCTTCCACAATTGACGACTGGCGAAGTCGTTAATTTACAGAAAGAAATTGTTGACCTGCGGGAGCAACTCCACCAGATTTCCGGGCTTTCGTCTGTTCCCGAGGCCGGCCGCTGATTGTCGATCTTATGGGAACGCTGATCGAAGGCCACAAACCTTAACCCACAGTCTTGGCCAGGCATTCGAAAGCAAAGAAAGGCCTTCGCCGATCATCGGCGAAGCGGCCGAAATTTAAACGGACGAGGCGAGCTTCGGACAGCAACGGCTCGACGCCGCGGCTAGGATTAAAAGGGCGAGCAACTCTCGCAGCCTTCAAGTCCAAGCGAATTACACAACTGGTGCGCGCGCAGAGAACGACGCCAGGCGCATTACTCAAATCAAAAACTGAAGCTGACACGGCCGCTGAGATTCAGCTTCGTCTTCGCGAGTTAATCAAGCTTGCCAAGGAGCAAGGCTATCTCACATTCGACGACCTTAATGAGGCCCTGCCGGATGGAATAACGGACGCGAACGAGCTGGACGCCATTCTTACGCGACTCCGCCGAATGGAGATTGACGTCATTGAAGCATCCGATGTTGATCGACATAAAGAAGTAAAAAAAGACCTCGATGAAGAGGAGGAAGAAAAACCGGAGACGAAGCTCGACATTCTCGACGACCCCGTCCGGATGTATCTCAAACAAATGGGTCAGGTGCCGCTTCTAACCCGTGAGCAGGAAGTGGAAATCTCGAAACGTATTGAGGAAGCGGAAAACATCGTGCAAAAGCACATTAACCGTTTCGGCTTCACTGCGCGCGCACATCTCGATCTTGCTCAGAAACTCACCGAAGGACGGGAACGGTTCGACCGCGTCATTCTCGACAAGAAGATCGAGAGTCGCGAGCGTTACATGAAAATCCTGCCGCGCTTGTGTAAGCAGGTCGAAAAATTGAGCGGTACGATTACTCAGAATTACGCAAAGCTTTCGGGCAATTCTTCGAAGAAAGACACGAAGCGATTGAAAGCGTTTCAGCGAACGCTCAATTCACTTCAGCGGCTTTACCCTAAGTTTTATTTCAAGCAAAAGGTCACCGAAGAGTTCGTCCACCTGGCGGACGAACATTATCGCACCCTTGTGGCTGTTCAGAGTGAGATCGCGAAGCGTCGCCGCGGTTCAGGCGAGCGTTCGCCGGCCGGAATCAAGTCTCGTGAGCTGGAAAAGTCGCTTTGGCTTTCGCTGGACGAATACGCAGAGCAATACCAGTCGTTGAAAAGCTGGCTGCGGAAAGCCCTCCGAGCCAAGACCGAGATGGTCGAAGCCAATCTGCGCCTCGTGATCTCGATCGCGAAAAAATACACCAACCGCGGTTTGTCGTTTTTGGATCTGATCCAGGAAGGCAACATGGGGTTGATGAAAGCGGTCGAGAAATTTGAATATCGGCGCGGCTACAAATTTTCGACCTACGCCACCTGGTGGATCAGACAGGCCATCACTCGGTCCATTGCCGATCAAGCACGCACCATCCGCATTCCCGTCCACATGATCGAGACGATCAACAAATTGATGCGGGTGCAGAAGCAATTGGTCCAGGAATACGGCCGCGAACCAACCCCGGAGGAAGTGGCGGAAGAAATCTTGTTGCCGGTCGATCGAGTGCGAGCGGTTTTGAAAATGGCGCAGCAACCGATTTCGCTTCAATCGCCTGTCGGCGAAAGCGAGGAGACAAATTTCGGCGACTTTATCGAAGACAAAGGCGCCGAAAATCCCTGCGACATGACGGCGATTGTGTTGCTGAAGGAGAAAATTAAGGATGTGCTAGAGACGCTGACCGAACGTGAGCGCCAGGTTCTCGAACAACGCTTCGGCTTGGTGGACGGATACAGCCGCACCCTGGAGGAAGTCGGCCGCCAATTTCGAGTTACCCGCGAGCGGATTCGCCAGATCGAGGCGAAAGCGCTGCGCAAAATGCGCCATCCTACGCGCATCCGTCAGTTGGAAGGATTTTTGGAAGCGCCTGAAGTGTAAGACGTTGTCGGGCACACAGCGGCCGCAACTTTCCGGAATCGGTTTTGTTCAATTCGCGAAGGAAATGAAACGCGAAGACGACCAACAATTATGGGATCTCCTGGGCCAGACCACGAAAAGGCAGCTTTCGCCTTTTTTCGCACGCAACGTCGTTCGCAAAATTCGGGAGCAGCCGCCAGACCGTTTCGAACGGCTGCGCAGTTGGCTGACTCTGAGAAAGCTAGTTCCGGTGACGGGTTTGGTCGTGGCAGTAATCGCTGTGGTCCTGGCCACGCATCAGCCCGCAACCCGTAATCAGGCCGACAGCGCGCCGGATGTGATTGCAGCGATTGATCCGCAAGATTACGACGTCGTCGCCGATCTGGACGAATTGTTGGCCACAGACGAAAACAGCTTGTGGGACGAGGATACGCAAACATTGTAGCGGCGATCGCGACGATCGCGGTTTTGATCATCGGCTCCGGATTGGCAAAGGCGCAACCGCAGGGCCCGCAAGGTTCGAATGTCCGCAGGCTGCCTCCGCCACGCCACGCTCCGAGTCTGAACAATCCGCGCGATCGATGGATTGCCATGCCCCCGGAAGATCGACAAATATTTCGAAGAAATGCCGAGCGTTGGATGCAAATGGGACCGGAGGAGCGAAGAATAATGCGCGAGCGGGAAAAGGCGTACCGCGATCGGGTGAAGGTCGAAGTGGACGGTGCCTTGCGCGACTCCGGTTTGCATCTTGAAGGGGAAAAGCGCGCGCAGTTTGAACAACGTTATTTGCAGGAACGACGCCGCATCGAGTACGCCTTGCGTCAGGAAACTGAAGCGAAGCGTCAGGAGCAATTACCGGCGCTACGGGAACGTTTGAAGAAGGAATTTCAGGAGCCGTCGCCATCCGTTACATCGACATCGGCACCGGCTACCTCGGGCTCGCCAAAAAAATAAAGCCGACGGGATTTTTGCACCCGCCGGCTGTGAAAGATCTTAGCCGCGAGTAGGTTTAGTACCAATGCCGATGGTGGACTCGCGAATAGTAAACGCGATGACCATGGTACCAATAAAATGACGGCCCACCGTAGTAGTACGGCCGGTAGTAAGGGTAGTATCCGTAGTACGGATAAGGGTAGCCGTAGCCGTAAGGATATCCGTACCCTGGATATCCGAATCCGATGCCAATCGCGACCCCGGCGTTAGAACTTGGCGTTGTAGCGAATGCGAACCCGCCCGCCACGAGCGCGATTAAAAGAAGCTTTTTCATGTTTTTATGTCACCTCTGCAAACTCTACTCATTAAGTACGACGAAGAGTTTCTCAAATTATTCGAGAGCTCGCAGCGCGATCGTATTTCGGATAACCTGTCACACAAATGTCGGGTCCGATCTTTTCAAATCTTACCCGCTCGAGGTGCGCGCTGTGGTGAGTGCGAAGCGTGCCCCGCCCGCCAAACGCGACAATTGGTCCGCCGGTCAGGATAGGAGCGACATAAATTTGCACCTTATCGATTAGGCGCTCATCTAAAGCCTGACCGAGAACGCGTCCGCCGCCTTCGATTATCAGGCTCGTTATGTTTCTCGACCCGAGGTCGGCTAAAATCGCCGGAAGTGTCTCATTCCGGTAAACACGCGTATTCTTCGCGAAGCGGTCTGTGAAAACATGAGCGTCCCCCGGGATTTTACCTGAACGGGTCAATACAACGCGTGCCGGCTGTCGATGGTGCGATGCCCTGCGCACTGTCAGACGGGGATTGTCGATCCGAATCGTGTCGGCGCCGACGAGAACAGCATCACTCTGCGCGCGCAATGTTTGGGCGTGCCGCCGTGCGGTTACGCTCGTCAGCCAGCGCGATTCCTTTTTAGGTCGGGTCAATCGCCCGTCTAAACTCATTCCGCATTTTGCAATTACGAACGGAATTCCGGTCGCAATCCATTTATTAAATGCTTCGTTCAAGAGGGCACATTCCTGCGCGAGCACACCCGTTCTGACCTCGATGCCGGCGTCGCGCAAAATCTCGATTCCGCGTCCGCGATGACGCGGGTTCGGATCGGTAGCGCCAATCACGATAGATTTTAGACCGGCCCGCAGGATCTGGTCGGTACAGGCGCCAGTCCGACCCTTCGTTGAACACGGCTCTAGCGTCACATACAACGTCGCGTTTCTTGGCACGTTGCGTCGAAAATTTCGCAGACACTCAATTTCTGCATGAGGCTTACCGGCCTGGCGATGATGTCCTCGTGCCACGATGCGCTTTCCCACAACTAGAACTGCGCCGACCGCAGGATTGGGGCTCGTTTGCCCGAACGATTTGCGTGCTTCAGAGAGCGCAGTGCGCATGAACCGTTCGTTGTAACTCATCTTGAGAGAAAACAAATATTCGGTGTAACAGAACATGAGCAAATCTTTTTGGGGAACACCGGTCAGCCCCGGCCGGGCCGAAAGCTGATGTGATTCGAGATCGATCCTCAAAACAGCGAGCTTTTCTGCTTGGCGAATCTGTCGCGGCGGACTTACTTAGAGCGGAACCCCCAAAAAATATGGCCACAAAAACTGAAGAGAAATCTGGCGCCGACAAAGTCACTGCCGCACGAAATAAAAATTTGGATCTTGCGATTCAGCAGATCGCAAAAGACTACGGTGAAGGCGCGATCATGCGCCTGGGCGCCGAAAAGATCGTCGACATTGATGTAATCCCGACCGGCAATATTTTGATCGATCGCGCCCTGGGCGTAGGCGGATTCCCACGCGGCCGCGTCGTTGAAGTGTTCGGTCCGGAATCTTCCGGCAAAACAACCCTCACGCTCACCGTGATCGCGCAGGCGCAAAAGCGCGGCGGTCTGGCCGCGTTCATCGACGTCGAGCACGCGCTCGATCCTCAGTACGCCAAGACGCTTGGCGTTAATCTGGACGATTTGCTTGTTTCGCAACCAAGCTCCGGCGAAGAAGCGCTGCGTATTTGCGAAACGCTGATTCGCTCCAATTCGCTCGACGTTATCGTTGTCGATTCGGTTGCGGCGTTGGTCACGCGCGCCGAGCTCGAAGGTGAGATCGGCGATACCACCGTGGGCGCGCAGGCGCGCCTGATGAGTGCCGCCTTGCGCAAACTGACCTCGCTCATTTCAAAAGCGCGCACCACCTGCATTTTTACGAACCAGATCCGTGAAAAAATCGGCGTCATGTTCGGCAATCCAGAAACGACGCCTGGGGGAAAGGCGCTGAAATTTTACGCCAGTGTGCGGATCGATATTCGCCGGATCGGCGCGATTAAGCAGACCGACGGGACCGTTATGGGCAATCGCACTCGCATTAAGGTCGTGAAAAACAAAGTCGCGCCGCCCTTCACCGAAGCGGAGTTCGACATCATGTATAACGAAGGAATTTCCACGACTGGATCGCTGCTCGATCTTGCTCTCGAAAAACAAATTATCGAAAAGCGCGGCTCCTGGTTGAATTACAAGGGCACGCAACTGGCGCAGGGACGCGACGCTGCCAAAGAAGTTTTGAAAAGCGATCAGGCACTTTACAAAGAAATCGAGGTGGCTGTGAAGGCGAAGCTCGACGAAGGTAAAAAATAGACGGGGCACAAGATCGATATGTTTATTCAGCGAATCATCCTGACGCTTGCGACTAGCGCCGCCATTTCAGTTTCGGCCGCGCCTGCGAAAACCAATTCAGCTTCATCTCCGAAGCTCTTGCCGGGTTTGGGCGAAGTGCACCATCCGGTCTCGACGAAAAATTCCCAAGCGCAGCAGTTTTTCGATCAAGGATTAAAACTTGTCTTCGGATTCAATCACGATGAAGCGAGAAAATCGTTTCAACGCGCGGCCGAGCTCGATCCGAAGCTGGCCATGGCTTGGTGGGGCGTCTCGCTGACCCTCGGCCCGAATTACAATTTGCCGGTCGATCCTGAGCGCGAGAAGGCTGGCTACGATGCGGCGCAGCGGGCGGTCGCGCTCAAACCGAATGCTTCCGAATCCGAGAGCGCGTATATCGACGCGGTCGCGGTCCGCTATTCAAACGATCCGAAAGCGGATTTGCATCAGCTCGATGTCACCTACAAAGACGCCATGTCCAAGCTAGCCGCACGTTATCCAGACGATCTCGATGCGGTCACGCTTTACGCCGAAAGCGCGATGAATTTGAATCCGTGGCGACTTTGGACTTCGGATGGAAAACCGGCTGAAGGAACTGAAGAAATCGTCTCGACACTGGAATCGGTCCTAAAGCGTGATCCGAATCATCTTGGCGCCAACCATTACTACATTCACGCGGTTGAAGCCTCGCCTCATCCTGAGCGCGCGTTGCCGAGCGCGGCGCGTTTGGAAAAATTAGCTCCGGCCGAAGGTCACCTCGCGCACATGCCGTCACACATTTACGCGCGCGTGGGCGATCATTCGGCTTCGGCCCGTTGCAACGAAGTTGCGGTCGCGGCCGACAAGAAATTTCTCGCTGCAACTCATGAGCAAGGCGTTTACCCGCTCTTTTATTACAGCCACAATCTGCATTTCCTCGCTTTTGCTGCCTCCATGGAGGGCAACTTTGCCGAGGCGAAAGACGCGGCCGCCCGCTTGGTCGCGAACGTTGCGCCCGGTGTCAAAGCAATGCCGATGCTGGAAGGTTTTCTGCCGACTCCGATAGTCGTGCTCTTCGCTTTCGAACGTTGGGACGATCTTCTGAAACTCCCGGCCCCTGACTCGTCGTTCTTAATCACAAACGCCGTCTGGCATTCTCTGCGTGGCGTCGCGTTCGCGAACACCGGAAAGACGGCCGAAGCCGAGAAAGAGCAGGGCGCGTTTCGTGAGCTCACGGCCAAGATCCCGCCGGATACGATGTACGACATGCTGAACAAAACGGGCGCCGTGTTCAAAGTTCACGACCATCTCCTCGCCGGCATGATCGCGCGCAGCCGCCACAACAACATAAGCGCGATCGATTCTCTAACCCAAGCCGTCGCGGCGGAGGATGCGCTCAATTACAGCGAACCGCCACCGTGGTATCCGCCCGTTCGGCCGATGCTCGGTCACGTTTTGCTAGAGGCGAAGCAATTGCCCGAAGCCGAAAAAGTTTTTCGGGCCGATCTGGATCGGAACCCCCGGGACGGCCGCGCGCTTTCCGGCTTGCGCGATTGCTTGAATGCGCAGGGACGCAAGTACGAGGCCGACCAGATCGATCAACAATTTCGTGCCGCGTGGAAAGTTGCCGCGGTCAAGAACGCCGCGGCATCCAAGCGCTGATTATTGGCAAGATCGATCCGCCGAAGGACGGATTCGCCGTGGCGAACAATCGCCGGTGTCGCAGTTATTGGGGACGAAAGCGAATCGTATAAAAGGCGACTTCGTTTTGCCGATCAAAATGGGGCGTGATCTCGGCATTGGCGCCGTTCTTTTGAAGTTGGTTCAAATAAGCGACGTCGTACTTAAGCACGCTGTAATCAGCCGGATGGGCGGGATAAATGTAGTTCGGATTCGACGGTAGCGGCGGGAGCGTTTGGTTGAACTCCCAGAAAGGTTCCGCCAGCTGCGGCGTGCCGGTCAGAAAAATGAGCTGTTCGTTAAATCCCCAATCCAAACTAACGATCGTTAAATCCGAGCGATCTCGATTTTCGCGACAGAACTTATCGAAAGATTCACTCCAGCGTCCCCGCCACGAGTTTCCCGAATCAACTTTTGGGTCACTGCAATCGTGCGCAACCCACTCCCGCAGACGATTGCGATTGCCAGAATCGCAACCGCCCGGACCAAAATTTTCTGGCCCCAGAGGAGCGAGAAGAGTGGGAAATTGCCGATTAAGATCGGCTCTGCCGCTTATTAGTTAGGGCGTTTCAACACCGCTGAGGATTCCACCAAGATGTCCAGTGAGCGTGATCATCATCAACGCGAGCAACGTCACTGCGAAATAAGCGATACCCGGCGAGTTGCCTTTTTTCCGGAGGTGCGAGCGCATCCAGTAGAGAAAGAAGATTAGCGACGCCGAAGTCAGCGCGCAGATCATATGCAGCAGTAAGTTGCCCTTGACCGCCGCGCCTTCGAGTTGCCATTGCCACGCTCCCAAGCCGGTCGCGATCGCCGAGGGCACAGTCAACGCTGCACCCACAAGATTATAATAAGCGACCGATGCGAAAACCGGTTGTTTGCGCCAGACCGCAAGTGCTTCGAAGACAGCGCTCGCAATAAAGAGCGCGATCGGAAAATGAATGATCACCGGATGCTGCGCATGTCCGGCGAGGAGCGCGGCCTTGAGATCGAAGGGATTTGGAGAATGGGAATGCGCGAGAAATGGGTTCATAGCTCCTACGCACCGCTGCAAGAAAGGGGCATCAATAGCGCCTTCTTACTTCTCCTCAACCACGATTGTCCCAGTCATCTTCGGGTGAACCGAGCAAAAATAGCTATAAGTGCCGGGAGCGCCGGCTGTGATTGTGAACTCTTGATCCGTATCGAGTGCAGTCGATTTCTTAAACTGCTTCTCGACGCTGACAATGGTGTGAGGTTCTTCGTCCCGATTAATCCAGGTCACCTTCTCTCCAGACTTCACCGTTATGGTCTTGGGATTAAAGGCGAAGTCTTTGATCTCGATTCTGTTTTGTTTGGTGCTGTCGGCGTTCTTCACCTCGCCACCGAGCGCGACGAGAGACAGATTGAGAAAAGCGATGCCGCACAAGAGCGCCGCCATTTTATTTTTGGGAATAAGGGTAATCATAGTTTGAGTAGATCTAGCTGAGGTTGGAATCGACGACGGCGAGGGCAGTTTTGCCTTGCTTATACTGAACGCTCGTTAGGCCAAGCAGGCTACGCAGCTTCTCGGCCGGCACTTTCATCGGTCCAGGAGATGGGGCGGTTCCAGGAGCTGGCTGCGGGAAGGCGGTAGACATCGCGGTGTGGAAAGTCACGTTACCTTCGACTTTCTGGAGCACCTGATGGATGTGACCATTTAGCACCGTCAGCGAACCGAAGCGTTTCAGATGTCCTAGAGCGCGTTCGCTATCGCTTGTTCCCCAGCCCCATTGCGGATAAACCGCCCAGAGCGGGATGTGCGCAAAGACAACAACCGGGGTGTCGGCGCTAAGACCTTTCACGTCCTCTTCGAGCCATTCAAGTTGCTCGTCTCCGAGTTGACCCAAGCCACCGGCTTGAAGGTCAAGGACATTGACCAGTGCAACGAAATGGACACCGTTTTTGTTAAAGCTGTACCAACCTGAGCCCTTGCCTTCGACGCTCTTTAAATACCGTTCACGGTAAAGCTTTCCCCCATCGTTAAGCACATCGTGCTCTCCGGGAACATAGAAAACGTCCTTAGTCCGGCAGCTCTT
>Ga0066388_100002235_pt1 | contig 11664 bp, 12 predicted proteins | sample PanSoiMetaGPlot6_FD_64539 | JGI IMG/M metagenome (GOLD analysis project Ga0066388, IMG submission 64539) | Tropical forest soil microbial communities from Panama analyzed to predict greenhouse gas emissions - Panama Soil - Plot 6 (Hybrid Assembly) | ecosystem: Environmental > Terrestrial >... | reverse complement strand
CTCGGTCAGCGCGTCGAATCAGGGCGTGTTGAACGGCGCCGATCTGTCCACCATCGGCAGCGGCCCGAGTCTGAGGATCGAAGGCGAGCCCCCTGCATCCAGCGGACTGCCGGGGCTGCGAAGCTTCGTGGCGCCAGGCTTCTTCAAGACGATGGGGATTCCGATCCTGGGAGGGCGCGATTTCACCGAACGCGACGTCGCCGGCGCCCCCCGCGGCGTCATCCTCAGCCACGCGATGGCGCGTCACTATTTCGGAGACCGCGATCCGCTCGGCAAGCGCATCTGGTTTCCAGAGGACACGACGACGCCGACCACGGTCATTGGCGTTGCGGGCGATTTTCTGATCGGCGGCCCGCGCGAGGTCACGCGGCGTCCAGGCTTCACCTACTTTTCCTATCGGGACGGCGAAGCGCCGCGCCGGCTTCGAACCATGACGATGGCGGTGCGCACGGCCGGCGGGCCGCTGGGAATCGCCGACGCGATCCGGCGCGGGTTGCAGGACACGCCCCTTCAGCTTCCCGTGTTGAAAATCGACACCGTGGAGGAGCAGCTCAGCGACATCCTCGTTCAGGAGCGTCTGGTGACCACGATCTCCACGGCTTTTGGCGCGCTGTCGCTCGTGCTTGCCTCCTTCGGCCTCTACGGCGTGATCTCGTACACTGTGGCGCGCCGCACGAACGAGATCGGCATCCGCATGGCGCTGGGCGCGACGCGCGCCGGCATGCTGCGTGCGTTCATGACGGAGAGCCTGGGACTCGTGCTGATCGGCGTGCTGGTTGGGGCCATCGCGGCGGCCGGTGCGGCACGCGTGATTGCCTGGCGGCTGTTCGGCGTGAGCGCTGGCGATCCCGCCACGATGCTGGGTGCCATCGCGATTGTCGTTGCCGCGGCAGCCGCCGCGGCCGCTCTGCCGGCTCGACGCGCGGCCCGCGTCGATCCGATGATTGCCTTGCGCTGCGAATGACTGACGAACCCCTGATCCGCGATATCTCCGACACCGCGCGCTGGGTAGCGGTCTACCGCGCGCGCGAGAGCGAGCGGCCGGACGCCGTGTTCCACGATCCGTTCGCGCGGGCCCTGGCGGGCGAGCGCGGCGAGCAGATCGCGCGGGCGGTGCCGTTCGGCGACGAGAACTCGTGGGCGTTCGTCGCGCGGACCTACGCGTTCGACCGGTTGATCGACCAGGCGCTGGCGGACGGCGTCGACCTGGTGGTGAATCTGGCCGCCGGCCTCGACGCGCGGCCGTACCGCATGGCGCTGCCGCCGGCGTTGCGCTGGGTCGAGGTCGATCTGCCGGAGATCCTCGACTACAAGACGGACATTCTCGCGTCGGCGACGCCGCGGTGTGCGCTCGAGCGTGTGCCGCTCGATCTGTCCAACGCAGACGCACGGCGCGGGCTGTTCGATCGGCTCGGCCGCACGTCGACGCGCGCGCTGGTGTTCACCGAAGGGTTGCTCATCTACCTGATGGCCGACGAAGTCTGCGCCATGGGGCGCGACATCGCGCGCCCGGTCAGCTTCGCGACCTGGATTGTCGACATCGCCTCGCCGGGTCTGCTCAAGATGATGCAGGAGCGCGCCGGCGCGATCGTGGCGGCGGCCGGGGCGCCGTACGTGTTCGCGCCGGCCGAAGGTCCGGCCTTCTTCGAACGCTGCGGCTGGGCGCCGGCTGATGTGAAGTCGATCCTGCAGACCGCGCACAAGCTGAAACGCCTGCCCTTCATGATGCGCATGCTCGCGATGATGCCCGAGTCGACCGGTCCGCAGGGCGAACGGCCATGGTCGGGAGTGGTCCTGCTTCGCAGGAACTTGGAAGTTAGAACGTAGAAGTTAGAAGGCAGCTCGGTTGCGAGGCAGCCCGAGTGTCCGCTCCACGCGCCCGTACAGCGCGAGCACGGGATGGCGCGACTCTTCGAGCAGGTCGAGCGCGACAGGTCGATCCGCTGACCGTGTCAACGCGATCATCCGGTTTGCGAACGCGAACCACAGCATCCGATTGGCGCGGTCGCGATCCGAGGTTCTCAGGAAATCCACGAAGCTTCGCAGCGTCCGGTTGCGGAGCGTCGAGGCCGGCACGAGGTCGACGAGGAGCGTGTAGAGCACGCCTTTCTGATAGAGATAGTCGCGTTCGAGCGCTTCGCGGGTGCCAGACCAGCGTTCGAGATCGATGAGCAGACGCTCCGCCTGGTTCTGCCACGCTTCGGTCATGCGTACCTGATCCCGCACAGGATTTCTCTCCGTCCCCCGCAGCTGCACTCCGAGCTCGTACAGACGCCGTGCGTCGAGCGTCTGCCAGTACCGATCCAGGTGCGCGACGCCGAGGAACCGTGAGGGACGCGTGTCGGCGGACGCGAGCGGCGCCACGGCCTCCGCTGCTACGTGGCGATTCTTCAGCGACGTGTTGAAGAGATCCGCTGCAGGTCCGTCGGAGAGGCTGTCGCTGCAGCGCTGTCCCTTGAACTGAACGACGAGGTAATCGCGGAGCGCGCGGGTGACATTCCAGTTCAAGATGCCGAGGTGACGATCGGCGTCCTCCAGGTCCATGAACCGCGCGACGAGATCGAGCGCGACGATCGAAAAGCTCCTCGGGTCGGGCTGGCTCGTCTCGAGAATCCAGCGCAGCCTGCCTTCGAGGTACAGCGCTTCGTCCGCCGTCGGGCGGAAGCTGCGCAGCGCGCGCGCCACGGCCGGCATCTCGGCCGGCAGGTGAGCGCGCCACAGGTAGAGGCTGATGAACCGCAGCGCGTCGCTGCGGCCCTCCGTGTCGTCGGCGAACGTCCGGCGCGCGAGCATCGCGAGCGTGGCGTAGTACTCGTCCACGGCCGGCACGAGCGGGCTGTCGCACGAACCGGGCACGAGGTCGAGATCGATCCACTCGAACATTTCCCGCGCCCGCGCCGGATCGATGAACGCCATCGACTGCGCCGCGCGCACTTGAAGCGATACCCTCGTGAGCGCCGTGTCGGACGCGATGACCTCCGCGCGCTGTCGGGTATCGGCCGGCGTCGACGACGCGGCGGTCACCCGGTACGCATCGGTCGCCGCGTAGGCGCGGACGTACGCTTCTTCAAGAAGCTCGCGCCTCCACTCGGGATCGCCGACCCGCTCCGAAGCGGCCAGGCGCAGCAGGATATCGGCGGCGAATTCGGGCGGCGCGGCGCGTGCGTCGAAGGCGATCGCTTCGATCGCCGCGTCCCGGACAGGCTTCGGCCCCGGCTCGCGCTGGGCGGCCGCGGGAGACGCCAGGCCGAGTACGGCGAGGAGCAGTGCGCTGGCCGCGCGCATCACGCCAATCTTAAACGCGTCAGCCCCTGGCTTTGTCCTTGAGAAGCGGATACGGATCGATCGCGCGCCCGTTCCACCAGCGCCGATCGTCCCCCAGCTCGAACACGGCGAAATGCAGGTGCGGCGTGTTGGGCGGCGCATTGCCGGTCGTGCCGACATAGCCGATCACCTGGCCCGTCGACACGCTGTCGCCCTCCTTCAGGTTGTCGGCATAGCGCTGGAGATGGGCGTAGTAGTAGCACAGCCGCCCGGTCGGATCGTACTGGTAGACGGTTATTCCGCCCGCTTTGCTGAGAAACAGCTTTGCAATCGTGCCGTTGTCGACGGCGTGGACCGGCGTGTGGCGGGGCGCCAGGATGTCGACCGCCTCGTGGCGGCGCGAGCCGCGCGACTCGTAAAAGCCGCCTTCGACCACGTCCGGATTCATACCATCGATCGGCAGGCGAAGCGTGCGCGTGCCGGCGGTGGCCTCCGCCTTCGGCTTGGTCCGAGCCGGAGCCGGCACGTCAGAAGACGTATCGGCGGACTTGGCGGGATCGTGCGTGATCGTTGGGCTCGGCGCGATCCCCGCCTCGGGCGCCGGGGCAATCAGCATCGGCGCATCGACGGGCTGAGGCGGACCGTAGGTGCGCAGCGCCCAGTCGACGAGCGCGCCGGCGCAGAAGGCGGCCAGCAGAGCGATCGCGGGGACGCGGGGCGGCGTGCGACGACGCTTCATCGAAACAGAACGCGCGTGCCGGGCTTGACGAGGGACACGAGGTGCGCAGCGTCCCAATTCGTGAGCCTGACACAGCCGTGCGATTCGGTGTGGCCGATGTTGCCCGGCTCAGGCGTGCCGTGAATTCCGTAGTGCTCGAGGCTGAGCGAGATCCACGTGACGCCGACCGGGTTGTTCGGGCCAGGCTTGATGGTGGCCTTCTCATCAGTGGCCTTCGCGTCCCAGAACAGGTCCGGGTTGTAGTGAAATTCCGGATACCAGCTCACGGCCGTCACTTTGTAATCCCCCGTCGGCAGCGGATCGTGCTCGCTCCCGGTCGTCACCGGCGCAAAGAACACGACGCTGCCATCGGCGCGCAACACGCGCAGCGACGAGTCGTCGCGCGTCACCTGTATTTCGACGTCGGCTGCAACAGCTTGGGTGGCTGGCTTGCCGCCGGCGTCGAACGGCGATACGTTCGGAACTTTGATGGTGGTACCGGCGGCAAATGTCGCGCTGGGGTTCAAGCGCTGCAAGATCGCAGGCGACGCATGGAAACGTTCGCTCAACAGCTCGACCACCGATTGATACGGGAGGCCGGGCAGCTTGGCCTGATCGACGAGGTCGCGCGGGATGTTGCGCTCGAAGGGTCCTTTGACGTCCTGCTCCGTGATCGTGTAGCTCGTCGTGGCTTCCGTGCTCTCGCCGTCGAGCGCGCGCCATGTGTCGCAGTCGGGGCTGTGCGCATCGGCAAGATTGCGCGCGCTCCGAAAAGCCGCCAACGCGTGCGTGAAGTTCGGCCCCGGCTCGCCATCGATCTGGCCAGGCGAGAATCCCTGACGGTCGAGGAGTACCTGGAACGCAGCATAGTCGCCGCAGGGCAGCGGATCTGTTCGTGCTGCCCGATGGTTCTGCGTGGAACGTCGCCCGGTCGCGCGGGCCTGGTCGGCCGCCGTCGACGAAGGCAGACAAACTCCCACAATAGCCGTGCAAGCCACGATCAGCTGAGTCAGTCGCAGCGTCATGAGGGTCGAGAGTGCACGACGCGTGCCTCGGCCGCGGTAGACTACGACGGCTCACCGCACAGATGAGATGTCGCGTTTATTAGCTCTGCAGCATGCGGACTGGTTCGCCGCGGCAGAACCGGGCGTTGCTGCCAGCGCACTGTCGGCGCTCGAGGCTGGCGACGTGCTGTTTTGTCCCGGACTCCGCTTCGAGGTCGCGGCGGGAGAACGATTGTTGTTCACGCCGGCGATCCTCGGCAGCGCGAAGAACGCCAGCTACGATCCGGCAGCCGATCGAGTCGGCGGCACGACGGTGACGGGCAGCGACCGCGAATCGCTGCAAGCGTTCATGCGCCGCTTCAGCGAGGCGGCGGCGGGATGCGTCGATCGACTCCTGCCGTCATATCGCGGTCGGCTGACGCGGGCGCGCGCGAGCTTCCGTCCCGCGGAAATTGCGGGCCGCGTCACGTCGTGGCGCAAGGACGACACGCGCCTGCACGTGGACAGCTTTCCCGCGACGCCCTCGGGCGGCCGACGCATCCTGCGCCTCTTCACGAACGTGAATCCCGAGGACCGTCCGCGATCGTGGCGCATCGGCGATGATTTCGAAGCGGTCGCGCGGCGCTTCGCCAATCGATTGCGGTTGCCACTGCCGGGCGCCGGCGTCCTGCTCGCGCTGCTCCGCGTCACGAAGACGCCGCGCTCGCCGTACGACGCGCTGATGCTCCAGCTTCACGACGCGATGAAGGAAGACGAGGAGTTCCAGGCCCAATCACCGCAGAGCGCCGTGGATTTTCCTGCCGGTTCCACATGGCTGGCGTTCACGGACCAGGTGAGCCACGCGGCGACCGCGGGCCAGTACCAGCTCGAGCAGACGTTTCTGTTACCCGTTGAGGCGATGCAGGAGTCGGCGCGATCGCCGCTGCGGGTTCTCGAAAGGCTCACGGGCAAACGCCTAGCGTAAGATCGTCGCCTTCACTTCGACCGTGACTTGCCGATCGCCGATCGGATCCGCCGATTGCGCGGCGATCATCGGCTTGTCGTTCTCGAGGATCAACGCAACGCTGTCGCGGAGCGCCGTCTTGACGACCGTCCCGCGCGGAGCGTCGCGGCCGCCTTCGAACGGCGCCGGCCAGTCGTATTGCAGGGTGAGGCGCAGCCGAATCTTGTTGTCGGCGATCAGCTCCGGTTCCGCATCGACGTTGAGCGGCACCGTTCCGACGGCTAGCACGTCCGACTGCGATCGAATCGATCCCCCCATACCGTCCGCGACGACCATGCTCAGCGTTCTCTTGATCGGGGCGCTTCCGCCGCGCTGATCGTTGATCGAGAGATCGATGCGCACGTTAATCGGCTGCGCGGCGCGGCGCGGCGCCGGTGCCGGCGGTGTCGGCCCGGCCGTTGGGCGCGGCGTCTGCGCCGCAGGCGCGGGCGCAGGCGCCGGCGCCGGCTGTTGGGACTGCGCCGGCGGCGGCTGTTGGGACTGCGCGGGCGGCGGGGCGAGCACCGTTAGACCGAGTATCAAAGCGAACGAGCGGATCGTCATCGTCGATCTCCTTCATTGTCCGGACCGAGCGGCGCGATCGCGATCGACGCGGCGGCCGGCAAGGGTTCGATGTGAATGGCGTCATCTGCCGGCAACGCCGCGATCGCAATCGATTCCACGTCGAGCGGCGCTGGTGCCAGCGGTTCCAGTTCCAGCCGATTGGCGCTAGTGAATTCGGTCTCGGCCGCGGCGGCAGTCGCCGGCCTGAGCGTGCGGGCCACGGTGGGGGGACTTTGCAAGCGGACCGTCTCGGTGGGACCCGATTGGCCAGTCGCTGCGGGGCTGGAGACTGACCTCGCTTCTGGTGCGGGCACATCGGTTTGTGAGGGGTGACGCCATACGATCACCGCGATCGCGATCGCGGCGGCTACTGCCATCCCGGCGGCCAGCGCCTGCAGCAGCGGCATGGGACGGCGCCGCGTTTCAATCCGGGCCATCACGCGCGCGCGGAAGGCGGCATCCGGTTCGCCGGCGGTCATCTGCCGCGCCGCTTCGTCTATTGCCGCTTCAATCCGCTCGTCATCCCACATCGTCGTACCCGCCCTCGCGGAGCCTCAGCTTCACGAGCCGTCGCGCCTCCGACACGCGCCACTTGATGGTGCCCACCGGCGTCCTCTGCATCGCGGCGATCTCGGCATAGGTGTAGTCGCCGCTCTGTGCCAGAAGCAGCGCGTCGCGCAGCTTGGGCGCCAGCGATCGGATCGCGGCGCGGATCGACCGGCGCAGCTCGGTTGTCGCGGCTGCCGCTTCCGGCGAGAGGCCGGACGCGGCGACGTGCTCGACGACCGACTCCTGGTCCGTGCTGCTTGCCGGCTGCACGATCTGCCTCAGCATCCGCCTGAGCGATCGGCGCCGGTTGATGGCCTGATGCCAGGCGATGGTCAGCAGCCACGTCTTGAAGCTTGCGTCGCCGCGAAAGCCGCCGAGGCGTTTGAACGCCATCACGAACGCATCCTGTGCGGCGTCTTCCGCCTCGGCGTGCGAACCGAGCGCCGCCAGCGCCGCCCGATACACCGCGGAACGATGCCGATCGACCAGCTCGCCGAACGCGACAGGGTCGCCCTGCCGGGCCCGCGCGACCAGCTCGGCGTCGCTCACACAGACAGTAGACACGGTTCCCCTGGGGTTGGTTGGGCCACACCCGGGCTGGTAGGGCAGGTGGGGCGGGTAGGGCAGGCGGGGTTAGTCGCGAACGGCCTTGATGATGGACTCCATGTGCGACACGTACTTCTCGAGCGCGCGCCGGCCAGCCGCGGTCAAACGGAACTCCGTCCGCGGGACCCGGCCCTCGAACGACTTGTCGCACGCGATGTATTGCGCCTCTTCCAGCTTGCGCGCGTGCACGCTCAAGTTGCCGTCCGTCGTGTCCAGCAGGCGCTTGAGATCGTTGAAGGTGAGCCGCTCATTCACTGCCAGGGCGCTGACGATGCCGAGGCGCAGGCGTTCGTGAATCAGGCGATCGAGCTCGAGCGGGCTCTTGTTCGGTTGCGAGGGACTGACGGCTGACGCCTGTCGGCCGGCGACCGATGACTGCCGACCCATAACTGATGAATGACGACTGAGGGCTGTCTTAGCCACCATACCTCCTGGCAATGACCCATCCGAATCCGATTTGCAGGCCGCCGAAGCCGGCGCCCAGCAGCCAGTGTCCCCATGCGACGGGCGCGGCGAAGGCGACGACGCCGAGCACCATGAAGCACAAGCCCATGACCGGCACGATCCGCACCGAGAACGCGCCGCCCGTGGCCACGGCGGCGCCGTACAGCAGCAGCCAGCATCCAGGCAGCTTCGTCGCGAGGCCGACCGTTGCGAAGACCGGTGTGAGGACCACGCCGGCGACGAGCGGCGGCGCGAACGCGAGCGCGAAGCGATGGGCCGGCGCCGCCGACGAGAGCGGCGCGCCGGAACGACGCGCCTTGTTCGCCATTGTCGTGAGGCCGATTGCGGCGGCAACGGCCGCGTCGGCGAGCCACACCACCATCCACCGCCACGTGCCGTCGGGCGGCCCAGACACCGACGCCGCGACGAGGGCGGATGCGCCCATCAGCACGCCGCCCCAGCCGGGGACGGCGGTGAAGGCGCTGGCGCGCTCCATCGCGTCGCGGATGAAGCGCAGGTTGTCGGCCGCGTGAGCGTGCATCGGCTCAGGGGCTGCAGACATCGGCAAGAACTTTATAGCACAGAGGGGCTACGAGGGTGCTGGGTGCTGGGTGCTGGGTGCTGGGTGCTGCGGTGCTGCGGTGCTGCGGTGCGGAGTGCTTGGTGCTGGGTGCTGAGTGCGTCAGCGGTTGCCTGACGTGGCGACGGGTCCGAGCTGTGACAGCGCGTCGATGTCCGCTCCGAGATCGCGTTTGTCGGTTCCCGCTCGTTTGAATGGACTGGTTGCGCTCAGGCGCAGGTCCGTGGTCGGCAATCCCACAAAGCCGACCTGCTTGAGCGACGCCGGGAAGAAGTTGTCGGCGGGGTACCGATCCGAGCTCCCGCCGACGAACGCGTTGCGCCGCACGACGGCGCCGGGAAAGTAGCGGTCGAGCGTCGGACGGCCGCCCGCCGTTCCTTCCGCCACGATGCCCTCGTCGTTGTCGGCCACGATGTTGTTCTGAAACACGAACCCGTGATGCGGCGTGCGATCGCCGCCCCACATGATCCCGTTGGCGTGCGACGCCGTGTTGTGCTCGATGGTCACGTCTTCGGTGCCGTCCAGCAGCTGGAAGAGCCGGCCGCGACCCCAGCGCCCGCCCACATCGAGAAACGCGTTGTTGAGAATGGCAATCCGCTTCGTCGGCTGGCTCTTGTGGATGTCGTCGCGTCCGAGCACGTTGATGCCGGCAGTGACGTGCCGGACGACGTTGTTGACGAACGTGATGTCCTCGACCACCGACCACGGCGCGCCGCCGTCCTGGTTGCGCGGCGTGAAGAGGATCGCGAAGCCGTTCTGCGCGTGCGCCCAGTTGTACTCGAGCAGGTTGCCGTCGACGAGCACGCGGCGCGCGTTCTTCAGCTCGAACAGGTTCTTCACGGCCCACGCCGTGCCTTCGAATGTGGGGTCACCCTCTTTCCACCGCAGCGGTTTGGCCAGATGGTTCCCGATGACTTCGATGTCGGATGGCACCAGATCGGGAATCGTCGGGTCGGCGCCGCCAAACATCACGTTCTCGCCCGCTGCTTCGAGGTAGTTGTTCGCGATCTTGAGCGGGCCGGGACCGTTCCACCCAGACACGGCCTGAGAGTCGTTGGCGACTTCCTTGAAGTCGGAGAGATACGAATTCACCACCGCGCTGTCTCGCGCGTTGAGCGCGATGCCGCGGCGCGTCCCTTTTCGTGGGTCGCCGTGGAGGTAGCAGCGGTCGATCACGATGTGGTGAGGGATCGATCCCGCGTCGGTTTCCGACGCGCCGATCTGAACGAGCGCCATCAGGAACACGCCGTCCGCCGGCGCGATTTCGAGGCCGACGATCCGGTAGTGGTGCGCGCCTTCAGCCGTCTCGATGACGGCGTCGCCGGACGAAGCGACGATCTTGGGCATGGCCCGGGCATGCGACGGGTCCGCTCGCTGACCGGGCGGCGGCAGGCCCTTGTCCACGCGTGGGGCGATCACGATCCAGCCGTCGCCATCCTTACGCGGCAGCCTGAAAGGTCCCCGGTACGTGGCGCCCGGCTCGAGCGCGATGACATCGCCGGCCCGCGCCTGGTCGATGGCTCCCTGGAGATCGCCGCCGGCCGGCACGCGAAGCGTGCGACCCGTCTGAACGGGCGCCGCGATATCGACGTGCGCTCGCGGCCGCTCCGGTAAACGGCGCACGACGCCGTCGATCGCGCTCGCGTCCGGTGATTGACGGCCCTTCTGGGCCGGCTCCAACCCGCCCGCGAACGCCGTCAGACCGAGCGCCACCGCGGCGATGCGCCCCAGAAGGCTATGAAGGCTCTGTTCCATACGACACTACCGGCTGAGCAGCTGCACGTCGCCGCCGCTGGACGTCACGCCATGGCCGTTGGCATCGGTGCCAGTGAACGTCGATCGCGCGGTATGCGAGACGGGCGCCACGCTGCACCACCGCGACCGGATAGTGACCGAGCCCTTCGCCGGCACCGTGATATCTGCGGAGCCGCTGTTCGTCACCCGGCCGTCGAACGTGTCGGTTCGCGACGTGAAGTGCACCTCGACTCCGGCTGTTTCGGTGAAGACCTGCTCGTAGAACCAGGTGTTCGGCGAGCTCGCGCAGGACGCGACGTCACTGATGGGCGTGCCGCTGAACGGCACCGGGTTCGGCCGAATTTCTACGTTCACGTTGCCTGTGGCATTCGTGCTCGGCGGCGTCGGCGCCGGCGTTTGTTGCGTGGGGGTGTCGGAGGGCCCGTTGGGCGTGCTGTCGTTGGTGCACGACACGGCCGCCACGAGCGTCAGGCTGGCGAAGACGAGCATCCACGAACGGGCAGGCGTCAATAGCTTGATGAACATACAGCTCTCTCCATTGTGGCGATGTGAAAGCGGCGGGCGGATGGTTCAGGAGCGCGGGGCCAGCAGCCAATCGGCCACGCGCGAGTAGGTCGATCCGAGCAGCGGCTTGACGACCTTCTTGGCATTCCAGCCGGCCCACGCGGCGCGCCGCGTGTGCGCGGGGGGCAGGACGATCCGGCTGGAAAAATCGTCGCGGCATCGCGCGCGGACCGTGTACCGGCCGGCGACGATGCACCCGTGATGCGTTCGCGTGCGTGTCGTGGGTTCCGACGTGAAGAGCACTCTCAGCCCCGCCTCGCCCGCCGTGAGGGCGACGACGGCCGAGAAGTAGCCGCCGGGCACCGAAGCGACGGCGATGGGATGGCCGAGGACGTCCTGCAGCACGTCGCGGCTCCGGGTCCACTCGCGACGCATTTGCGGAATCGAGCAGGCACTGAACCGCGTCGGATGCGACGCCGAGTGGCTGCCGACCACATGGCCGCGCGCGTCGAGCTCGCGAATCTGCCGCTTCGTCAGGAAGCCCCGCTGGCCGATCAGATCGGTCGTGACGAAGCAGTGTCCGCGCCAACCGAGCCGCTCGAGGCGATCCGCCACCACCGTGTAGTACGAGACCCCCCCGTCGTCGACGGTGACCAGAAACGGGAAGGTGTCAGACGTGTCAGACGTGTCAGAC
>Ga0066388_100002234_pt1 | contig 11664 bp, 9 predicted proteins | sample PanSoiMetaGPlot6_FD_64539 | JGI IMG/M metagenome (GOLD analysis project Ga0066388, IMG submission 64539) | Tropical forest soil microbial communities from Panama analyzed to predict greenhouse gas emissions - Panama Soil - Plot 6 (Hybrid Assembly) | ecosystem: Environmental > Terrestrial > Soil... | reverse complement strand
CGTGTACTTACCCCTCGTTTTGCGGGGGGTAAGTACACGCGATCCTTCTGACGAGCCGTTGCACTCACAACCGACAGAGCGCCGCCTCCAGCCGTGCCCTCGTCCCGCCCCCAGCCAGGCGCCCCGCCCGTTCCCAGCCAAGGCGCCCTGCCTCAGGCCCAGCCGAGGCCCTGTTCCAGCCACTCTGCCCCGACTCCAGCCGCGGCCCCTGTTCCGGCCCAGTCGCGGCTCCCGCCCCGGCCCTAGCCGGGCTCCCTCGCCCCGGGCCCCAGCCGGGCGCCCGCCCCGGCGTCGGGGCGTTTCCGCGGAAACGTGGGCTCGCGCCGCTGAGAGGAGATCGCCTCATCAGGGTGCCGCCCGCGCTGCCTCCGGGTCAGCGTCCAGCGCCGGGGCGCCGCCACCAGCCCGCGCCGCCTCCGGCCCAGCGCCCGCGCCAGGCCGCCGCCAGCGCCCCTCACCAGGGTGCCGTCAGCGCTCCGCGCCGTCCTCGCATCAGCGCCCCCGCGCCGCCGCCGCCACGAGCACCCGCGCCGCCGCCTCCGTCGCGAGCACCCCGTGCCGCGTCCGCGTCTGCGCCCCGGCCTCCTCCCCGGACGCCACGGCGCGTTATTGTTCCCCTTGTCCCTTTAGGAGATCGCAGTGTACGACTACATCATCGTCGGCGCCGGCAGCGCGGGCTGCGTCCTGGCGGCGCGCCTGTCCGCCGACTCCAGCGTCAGCGTCCTGCTTCTCGAGGCCGGACCGGCCGACGACGCCGACGAGATCCGCGCCCCCGCCGCGCTGAACCGGCTGTTCCAGACCGAGTACGACTGGAACTACCGCACCGTGCCGCAGCGCAACGCAGCCGGCCGGACCGTCTACTGGCCGCGCGGCAAGGTGCTCGGCGGCTCGAGCAGCATCAACGCGATGATCTACATCCGCGGCAACCGGCACGACTTCCAGACCTGGCGGGACGAGTACGGCTGCGCCGGCTGGGGCTACGAGAACCTCATGCCGTACTTCAGGCGGGCCGAGGACAACTCGCGGGGCGCCAGCCCGTACCACGGCACCGGCGGCCCGCTGGCCGTCACCGATCCCCGGTACAAGTCGCAGGCCTGCGCGGCCTTCATCCAAGCTGCCCAGGAGCAAGGCGCAAAGGCCAACGACGACTTCAACGGGCCGCGCCAGGACGGCGTCGGCTGGTACCAGCTCACCCAGCGGAATGGGCAGCGCTGCTCGGCCGCCGCCGCTTATCTGCATCCCGCCATGTCCCGGCCGAACCTCACCGTCCACACCGACGCCCTGGCCACCCAGGTGATCATCGAGGGCGGCCAGGCCGTCGGCGTCAGCTACCTGCATCACGGCGAGCTGCAGATCGCCCGGGCCAACGCCGAGGTCATCCTGTCCGGCGGCGCCGTCAACAGCCCGCAGCTGCTGATGCTGTCCGGCATCGGTCCGGCCGAACACCTGATCGAGATGGGCATCACCGTTATCGCCGACAGCCGTGGCGTGGGCGCCAACCTCAGCGACCATCCTGTGTTGCCGGTCATCTGGTCCACGCCGCGGATCCGCGGCCTGTGGGAGAAGGGTGGCCACGCCAACCTGCTGCGTTGGCAGCTGACCCACCGCGGCCCGCTGACCAGCAACGTGGCCGAATCGGGCGGCTTTGCCCATTCCGAGCCCGGGCTGCCAGCGCCCGACCTGCAGCTGCACGTGCTTCCGGCCCCGTACACCGATCAGGGCCTCTCCGACCCGGCTCAGCGTGCCATGTCGGTGCTGGTCGGCCTCGTCGACGTGGCCAGCCGCGGCCGCATCAGGCTGCGCAGTACCGATCCCAGGCACCGCCCGGCCATCGACCCCGGCTACCTGTCCGACGAGCGGGACAGCCGGGCCCTGGCCGCCGGGCTGAAGATGGCCAGGGAGTTCGTGACGGCCCGGCCGATGGCCGAGATCTGCTCCAGCGAGCTGGCCCCCGGCGCGCACGTCCGCTCCGACGCCGAACTCCTCCAGTACGTCCGCTCCAGCGTCGTGACCCTCTACCATCCGGTCGGCACCTGCGCGATGGGCGGTGAGTCGCGGTGGAACAGCGTGGTCGACCCCGAGCTGCGGGTCCGCGGGGTGAGCGGCCTGCGGGTGGTCGACGCGTCGGTGATGCCGGTCGTGCCGCGGGGCAACACCAACGCGCCCACGATCGCACTGGCCGAACGGGCTGCCGACCTCATCGCGGGCCGCGCGCCCCTGGCTGCCGCCGACCCCGCCGATCCGGTCGACGCGATGGTCATCGCCAGCCAGCCCAGCCCCTGACGAACCGCTGCCTGACGAACCGCCGCCAGCCTCGCCCCGGCCGAAACTTCGTCAGTTTCGGTCGTCCTGGCAACCAAAACTGACGAACAATCTCGGGGCACCCCGCCGCCTCAGCCGAAGCCCGCGCGAAGCCGAAGCCCGCGCGAAGCCGAAGCCCGCGCGAAGCCGAAGCCCGCGCTCAGGCGCCGCCCGCCGTGACCACCATGTCGGTCACGAACCCGGCCGCCAGCCCGAGCAGGACGCCCCAGTAGATCAGCTCCTTGCGGCCGTTCTTGTACGCCACCCCGAGCAGCTGGATGACGACGTACAGGATGGACCCGGCGGCCAGGGTGAGGAAGATCACGCTCATCGCGTCGCTGGTGAACTGCCGTCCGATCACCGTGCCCAGTACGGTCGGGCCGCCGCCGATCAGCCCCATGAGCAGCAGGAAGCCCCACGATGGCCGCTCTCCCTCGGCGGCCAGGGGCGCCACGATGCCGAACCCCTCGGTCCCGTTGTGCAGCGCGAACCCGATGACCAAGATGGTGGCCAGGCCGATCTCGCCGGTTGCGGCGCTGCCGCCGATGGCCAGGCCCTCGCCGAAGTTGTGCAGTCCGATGCCGACCGCGATGAGCAGCGACAGCCGCCGGGCGTTGGACCAGCTCGCGAGGCCGGTGGCCGGCCGGGTCGCGCTCAGCTCGCCCGGCGCCATCGTGCCCGGGCCGAACTTCCCCGGGCGAGCAGAGCGCTCCCGGGCCTGCGCCCCCAGCCAGCGCTCGTAGAACACCAGGGTGCCCAGGCCGACGGTGATACCGGCCAGGAACAGGACGCCGTATCCCACGACCGGCCCGATCCCGCCCTTGTCGTCGTGCAGGTTGACCAGGGCGGTGTCCACCGGCTCGAACGCATGCACCAGGACGTCCCAGATCAGGAACAGCAGAACCCCGACGGCCAGCGCGTTGAGGAACTGGCGGGTTCCGGGCCGCGGGGCGCGCATCCGGCCCAGCGGCAGCCCGGCCAGGATGGTCACGCCGGCGATGAAGCCGAGCAGCAGGGTCTGGGATTCGCTCATTGATACGGGCTCCACGGGCTCGGGTACAGCGGCAATGTCATTCAGCGCACAAGCAATTAGGCTAGCCTAACCTAATCCTTTTCGGCCAGCAGAGCCGGACCCTGACTTAAGCGTCAGCCCCATCCGTAGCGTCAGCCCCAGCCGTAGCGCCGCTCCGAGGCCGGTTCAGCCCCGTTAGTGACGCCCGCTCCGGGGCCGCTCCCGGGGCCGGTACAGCCGGTTAGTGACGCCCGCTCCGGGGCCGGTACAGCCGCCCGTGCAGCAGCGTCACCAGCGTCACGATCCGCTTCATGTCCCGCTCGGTACGGCCGAACGACAACACGTTGACCGGCGAGCGCAAGCGCTGCCGCGTGATCGCCTTGGGTCGGCTGAACTCGCGCAGCCCGTCCGCGCCGTGGATCCGGCCGAACCCGGACTCGCCCACCCCGCCGAACGGCAGCGCCGGCACGATGGCGAAGCCGAGCACGGAGTTGATCGAGGTCATCCCCGTCCGTAGCGACCGAGCCGCCGACATGGCCGCCGAACGGTCCCGGGCGAACACCGCCGACCCCAGCCCGTACTGCCCGCCGTTGGCGAGCAAGACCGCCTCCGCGAGCCCGGCCACCGGCGTCACCGTCACCGTCGGCCCGAACGTCTCCTCGGTCACCGCCGCCGACCCCTCGGGCACATCGGTCAGCACCACCGGCCGGACGTACGGCGCATCCACCGCCTCCGGGCCGCCGACCGCCGCCCGCCCGCCCAGCGCGAGGGCGTCCGCCACGTGCTTGGCCACGGTCTCCGGCTGTGACGGCAGTGTCATGGGCCCGTACGAGGCCTCGTCGTCGAACCCCGGCCGCAGCGACGACACCTTCGACGTCAGCCGCTCGAGGAACGAGTGGTAGACCGCCTCGGCCACGTAGACGCGCTCGATCCCGATGCAGGTCTGCCCGGCGTTGGACATCGCGCCCCAGGCGGCGGCGTCGGCGGCCGCGTCCAGGTCGGCGTCGGCCGCCACCAGCAGCGCGTCCTTGCCGCCGCATTCGGCCAGCACCGGCGTGAGGGTGTCGGCGGCGGCCGCCATCACCTTGCGCGCGGTGGCCGCGGACCCGGTGAAGGCGATCTTGGCCACGCCGCTGCGGGCCAGCGCCTCCCCGGTCGATCCCGGCCCGGTGACCAGCTGGAACACCGGCCGCACCGGGCCGGACAGCCCCAGCGCCTCGCCGAACGACCGGACCAGCCAGGCCCCGGTCGCCGGCGTCAGCTCGGACGGCTTGAACACGACCGCGTTCCCGGCGGCCAGCGCGTACGCGATCGAGCCGACCGGGGTGAACACCGGGTAGTTCCACGGCCCGATCACGCCGACCACGCCGAGCGGCTGGTACTCCACCGTGGCCGCCTGGTTGAGGGCGGCCAGCCCGGGGCGCACCCGGCGCGGGCGCAGCACCCGGCGCGCGTGCTTGGCGGCCCAGTCGATGTGCACGATGGCCAGGATGATCTCCAGCTTGGCGTCATCGAGCGGCTTGCCGGTCTCCTCGTGCACCAGCTGGGCCAGCCGGGGCATGTACCTGGTCAGGTGCGACTTCCAGGCCAGCAGCCTGGTCCGCCGCTCGGACCAGCCGAGCCCGTCCCACCACACCGCGGCCTCGCGGGCCTGGGCCACGGCGGCCTCTACCTCGCGGCGACCGTGCACGGGGAAGGTGGCCAGCACTTCCCCGGTCGCCGGGTTCATTGTCTCTAGCATCGCCTGACCAGTAAAGCATCGCGATCATCGGGAAAGCTACGCTGGGTCCGTGCCGCCTCGCCCCTACGTCGTCCTGTCCTGCGCCACCTCGGTGGACGGCTACCTGGACGACGCCAGCCCGCAGCGGCTGATCCTGTCCGGCCCGGCCGACCTGGACCGGGTGGACGAGGTGCGGGCGGGCTGCGACGCCATCCTGGTCGGCGCGCAGACGGTCCGCCAGGACAACCCGCGCCTGCTGATCAGGGATCCGCGCCGCAGCGCCCGCCGGGCCGCGCGCGGGCTGCCCCCGCACCCGGCCCGGGTCACCCTGACCGCCTCCGGCGACCTGGACCCGCGGGCCCGCTTCTTCGCCCCCGGCGCGCTCCGCCTGGTCTACTGCGCGACCCCCGCGCTCGCGGCCGCCCGGGAAAACCTGAAGGACACCGCCGTACTCATCGACGCCGGCGATCCGCTGTCCCTCGGATTCATGCTCCAGGATGTGGCGGAACGGACCGGTGCGCGCCTCCTCGTCGAAGGCGGCGCGCAGCTCCTCGGCGACTTCCTGGCCGCCGGCCTGGCCGACGAGCTCGACCTGGCCATCGCGCCGTTCTTCCTGGGCGACCCCGGCTCGCGGGCCGCGCCCCGCCTCAACCTGCCCGCGCCCGCCCCGGACGGCCCCATGACCCTGGCCGAGACCCACCGGGTCGGCGAGATCGCGCTGCTGCGTTACCTGCTCGGCCCCGGCGGCCCGGACCGGCGGTTCCTGAGCTGGGCGGTGGAGCTGTCCCGGCTGTGCCCGCCGTCGGACTCGGCGTTCTCCGTCGGCGCGGTCGTGGTCGGCGAGGACGGCGAGGTGCTGGCCACCGGCTTCTCCCGCGAGCAGGAGGATCACGACCACGCCGAGGAAGTGGCCCTCCGTAAGCTGGGCCGGGATCCGCGACTGCGGCACGCCACCATCTACAGCTCGCTGGTGCCCTGCGGCGCCCGCGCCTCGCGCCCGGTGACCTGCGTCCAGCACATCCTGGCGGCGGGCATTCCGCGGGTCGTCTTCGCCTGGTGCGAGCCCCGCCTGTTCACCGCCGGGGAAGGCGCCGAACAGCTCCGCGCCGCCGGCGTCTCCGTCACGGAAATCCCCGGCCCGGCCGACCGCGCCCGCGCCGTCAACGCCCACCTGGACCCCGTGATCGGGTCCAGCACGTGACCGATCCGGCGCTACGCTGGTCCCATATCGGAGACAATTTCTCGAGCTGTCTTGATGGCTTCACCTTTGTTAACTCTGATCTCTGATCGCCCATCTGACACCCAAGTTATTGCGACACGCCGGCCTAAAATGCTCTAGTAAATAATGAAAGTCCACTAAAATGGATAGCCGTGGAGACAGCTGCGCGATATGCAACCAGAGTTGAAAGCGATAGGAGCGATGCAATTGCTCGAATCGCCATCTATGCCCGCCTGAGCAGAGATCCCAGTGGGCTAAGTGTCAATACTTCAATTCAAGTTGCCGAATGCCTTGAGGAAGTCAAGCGCTACGCCCAGGATCGCGGCCTGTGGGTTAAGGTCGTCGCCATCTTCGAAGAGAATGATATCAGTGCGTCTGAGTACTCCAAAAAAGAGCGTCCTGATTTCCAGGGTCTGATCGAACTCATCCGGCAGAATGAGGTCGATGTCATCTTCGCGACCGAGGTAGAGCGCCTTGTTCGGCAGCCAGCAGAAGCTGAGCAACTGATCGATCTCGCTTGCTCCACCGATCTCCGAGAGATCCATTTTACCTCGGAAGAGAACTGCGACCTGTGGCCTCTTGGACCGCGCAGAGCTGGTCAGGGCCAAGTCGAAGGCCATGGCCGAGCTATCGCGTATCAATGGCGAGGTGGCGCTTCTGGAAGATCGTAAACGCCGAACGAAGGTCCTCACTGTCGGGGAGTCACTTCGGCGGGCTTGGGAAGCCAACGAGAGTATCGAATGGCGTGGTGCGCTGATCGGTAGGTCAATCGAGCGAATTGAGGTATTCCCAGGTATTGGTAAGCCGTTCGTCAACGTGGATGGCATAACCATGCGGTTCGACAAGGGCCGTGTGAAGATCATATGGCGCCAGGCAGACAGCCTTGCAACTTCGGTTGCTTGAATATTTTCGTAAAAGCTGCAGCTTCGTCTTCCGCCGTCTGAGGCACTCCCGATTCGGGCTAAAACAGCGTGCCCTCACGTTCAATTCCGCGCATAGCGTCGTAGTCTAGGACCACGCAGCGGATGCCCCTATCCTCAGCCAGGGTTCGGGCTTGTGGCCTGATTGACTGCGCGGCCAGTACGCCTTTGACGGGCCGTAGCAATGGATCGCGGTTCAATAGCTCCAGGTATCGAGTCAGTTGTTCTACGGCGTCGATTCCAGCAACCCGCTTGACCTCCACCGCCACATGGACCCCTCCCGCCGAAGCGGTACCTCTAGTAGGACTGGCCCCGTCGATTTCGCCGCGTCGCTTGATCTCCACCGCGACGCTGTGCCCGTCGGAGTCCCGGCACATCAGGTCGACCGGCCCGATCGGGGTCGGGTACTCGCGCCGGACCAGGCGCCAGCCCTCACCGAGCAGCCCGAGCTGGACCGCGAGCAGCTCCTGCAGGTGCGCCTCCACCCCGTCCTTGACCAGGCCCGGGTCGACGCCGAGGTCGACCGAGGTGTCGCTCACCACCTCGGTCAGGGTGATGACCAGGCTCTCGCCCGACTTGCCCGTCACCGTCCACCGCCCCGGTTCCTCGGCCAGCCGGCACGGCGGCGACATCCAGTTCAATGGCTTGTACGAGCCGCCGTCGGAGTGCACGAGCACCGAGCCGTCGGCCTTGACGATGAGCAGGCGCAGGGCCTCGGGAAGATGGGCGGTGAGCCGGCCGACGTAGTCGACGCTGCACCGGGCGATGACGAGCCGCACGATCGGTAACTCTACTGGCCCTAAGCTTTTCAGCTGTGAGCCCGCGCCGGATCCGCCGCGACCGCTCAGGCCCGGCCGAGCCCGTCCCCGGGCCCGAGCACGTCGAGTCGTGGCCGGACGGCGACTGGGTGGTCCGCCGGGTGCCCGGCGCGGCGTCCGCCAAGGCGTACCGCTGCCCGGGCTGTGACCAGGAGATCCCGGCGGGCACCCCGCACGTCGTGGCCTGGCCCGCCGACCGGGTCGGCATGGGCATCGACGAGCGCAGGCACTGGCATACCGCCTGCTGGCAGAACCGGCTCCGCCGCGGCCCCGGCGGGCCCCGCAGGCCTAGAATCAGCTGACTGGATGGGAGGGTCTCGTGTACCTGTTCGACCTCAAGGGCAAGGTTGCCGTGGTGACCGGGGGGACCCGCGGGATCGGCATGATGATGGTGCGCGGCCTGCTGCAGGCCGGCGCGTCGGTCTACATCAGCTCGCGCAAGCCCGAGGCGGGCGCCGCCGCGGTGGCCGAGCTCTCCCAGTACGGCACGGTGCTCTCGGTTCCCGCCGACCTGTCCCGCGAGGAGGAGGGCCTGCGCCTGGCCGAGGAGGTCGGCCGGTCCGAGGAGGGCGTCAACGTCCTGGTCAACAACGCCGGCGCCAACTGGGGCGCCCCGCTGGAGGAGTTCCCGGCGCACGGCTGGGACAAGGTCCTCGACCTGAACCTGAAGGCGCCGTTCTACCTGACCCGGGCGTTCCTGCCGCTGCTCGAGGCGGCGGGCACGGCCGACGACCCGGCCCGGGTGATCAACGTCGGCAGCATCGACGGCCTGCGCGTGCCCGAGTTGCACACCTACTCCTACGCGGCCAGCAAGGCCGGCCTGCACCAGCTCACCCGGGTGCTGGCCCGCGAGCTCGGCCCGCGGCACATCACCGTCAACGCGGTGGCCCCCGGCCCGTTCGAGTCGAAGATGATGGCGGCCACGCTGGCCACGTTCGGGGATGAGATCGCGGCGTCCAGCCCGCTCGGCCGCATCGGCCGCCCCGACGACATGGCCGGCGTCGCCATCTTCCTGGCCAGCCGCGCCTCGGCCTACATCACCGGCGCCGTCATCCCCGTCGACGGCGGCATCTGGGCCGCCCGCTAGCCCGGCCCGCTTATATTCCGGGCCCATTACGGGCAGAATTGTGGCATCTTCGGATGGCTTGCAAAGTTACTGGAGGGGTTGTGAGCGCTGAAGTGCCCAATGACGCTTCCCCTGGCGAGGCCACGGTGGGCTTCGGCGCGGCCTCCCGGATCGCCGGGTACCGGCTGGAGCAGCGGATCGGCGCGGGCGGGATGGCGGTGGTGTTCCGGGCCCGTGACGAGCGGCTGGGCCGCCTGGTGGCGCTGAAGATCCTCGCGCCGGGGCTGGCCGCCGACGATGAGTTCAGGCAGCGGTTCGTACGGGAGTCACACGCGGCCGCGGCCGTCGACGATCCGCACATCATCCCGGTCTTCGAGGCCGGCGAAGCGGAAGGCGTGCTGTTCATCGCCATGCGGTACGTACCCGGCGGTGACGTGCGGAGCCTGCTGCGCCGGGAGGGCCCGCTGCCGCCCGAGCGGGTCGCGGCGATCATCTCGCCGGTCGCCTCGGCGCTGGATGCCGCCCACGCGGCCGGCCTGGTGCACCGCGACGTCAAGCCGGGGAACATCCTGGTGGATGCGCGGCCGGGCCGTCCCGACCACGTTTACCTGGGGGATTTCGGGCTGAGCAAGGGGCGCTCGTCGGCCATGCTGACCGCGATCGGATCGTCCATGGGAACCCCGGCCTACATGGCGCCGGAGCAGATCGAGGGCCGGCCGGTGGACGGGCGCACGGATCAGTACGCGCTGGCGTGCGCCGCGTTCGAGCTGCTCGCCGGCGAGCCGCCGTTCGCGCGCGACCAGGACCAGGCGGTGATCTACGCGCAGCTGACCGCCCCGCCGCCCGAGCTGTCGTCCCGGCGCCCCGGGCTGACGGCCGAGGTCGACGGCGTGCTGGCCCGGGCGCTGGCCAAGGCGCCGGAACACCGGTACGACAGCTGCCGGGAGTTCGCCGACGCCCTGCGCCTGGCCCTCGGCCTGGCGCCGTATGACCAGAGTTCCGCGGCTCCCCGGGACACGCATCCGCCGACCGAGCTCGCGGTTCCCGTGGTCGTCCCGGATCCGTCCGGGCCGACGATCACGACGGCCACGCCCGGACAGGTCACCCCGGTCGGCGCCGTCTCGGGGGGGACGGCCGGAACCGGTGACAGCGGACCGCCCCCGCCTCCGCCCCCGCCGTTCTGGCGGCATCGCCGTGTTCCCGTCATCGCCGCGGGCATCGCCGTCGCCGCCGTGGCGGCGGTCACCGCCGTGGTCATCCTGCCGGGATCCGGGACGCACAAGACCAAGCCCAAGACCATCGCGAGCGTCGCGAGCATTGCCATCAGTGCCGATTCCGGCTTCGCTCAGGTCAGCGGCTACACCTACGTCGATTACAATTCGGGCAAAGACGGGAATGCCCAGATCCACGGGCAGGTCACCGGGGCGCTGAACGGCGAGGTGGCCGCGCTGTACGCCCAGCCGTTCCCCTATAAGAGCGCGCCGGCCCAGGCCGGAACCGTCATCCTGCACCCGGCAGGCAAGACGGCGCAGTATTCGTTCCAGGTGACGCCGGTCGTGGCCACGCGCTACAAGGTCGAGCTGTTCCGGAGCAGCACCGCGACGAAACCGCTGGCGACCTCCCCGGCCAGCACGATCTATGTCACCATCGCGGGCCGGGTTGTTTCCCAGAACGCCCCGACGACCTGCGGGACGGTTTGCCACAATAAAATCCAGATCCGGGTCAGCGTGCCCGCGTCCGCCATGAGTACCGAGGCGGCCAAGAAGGTCTTTACTTACTTCGCCGCCAACATAGGTCCGCACAAGAACCCGGCGACGCCGAAAACGCTCACTCTGGGAGCCGGCAGCCCGCAAGTGAGCGTCAAACGCACCTCCGCCACGGAATACACGGTGACCGTCACGTTCTCGTACCGGATACCTACGGGCAAGTGGGCGCGCTGGGACTGGAACACCTGCCAGCAGGACACCGTGGCCGTCGACGGGATCGGGCTGCCCGGCCGCCACGGGTGCGGCAACGCGACCATCCCCGACCCGGCGGGCTACCTCGGCTAGCTCGCGCGCCGGCGGACCCGTGTCAGCCGCTCACTCCGGGCGCTCACTCCGGGGTGAGCCAGAGCACGCCCAGCGGGGGTACCGTGATGACGGCCGAGGCGGGCCGCCCGTGCCAGGGCTCGTCCACGGCCTCGATGCCGCCCAGGTTGCCCACGCCGCTGCCGCCGTAGACGGCCGCGTCGGTGTTGATGATCTCGCGCCAGCGGCCCGCGCGGGGCAGGCCCACCCGGTATTGCAGGTGCGGCACCGCGGAGAAGTTGGCGATGCACGCCATCAGGCCGCCGGGCTCACCCGGGCCGGCCGCATCCGGCCCGTCGGCGGTCGCGCGGGACGACTCGGACATCCGCAGGAACGACAGCGTGTTGCCCTGGGCGTCGTTGGCGTCGATCCAGCTGAACCCCTCGGGCGAGGAGTCCAGCCGCCACAGCGCGGGGGTCCGCCGGTAGAGCTCGTTCAGGTCGCGGGACAGCCGCTGCACGCCCTGGTGCACGTCGAAGTCGAGCACCCACCAGTCGAGCCCGTTGTCCGCCGACCACTCGCTGCCCTGGCCGAACTCC
>Ga0066388_100002232_pt1 | contig 11672 bp, 13 predicted proteins | sample PanSoiMetaGPlot6_FD_64539 | JGI IMG/M metagenome (GOLD analysis project Ga0066388, IMG submission 64539) | Tropical forest soil microbial communities from Panama analyzed to predict greenhouse gas emissions - Panama Soil - Plot 6 (Hybrid Assembly) | ecosystem: Environmental > Terrestrial >... | reverse complement strand
GGAACAACTGAACCGAATTCAAAGGAGCAATCGATGCCGAGCCGTCCGTCGACCTTGTGCCTGATTTTCGCCGTTCCGGTCCTGCTTGTCTTGGGGCGAGGAACGGCCCAAGCGGAGGACGGGTTCGGCGTTCAGCTCGGCGGTGGACCGATCTTCGCGAGCCTGGACGAGGCGCAGGGTTTCGACCTGAGCACGAAGACGGGGTGGCTCGTCGGCGTGCTCCTGGGCGGCAATCGGGGCGGGGTGTTCGGCGTCGAAACAGACTTCCTGTATGGCGAGAAGGGGGCCAAGTTTCATGCGCCGGGAAGCAGCACGGACCAGGACTTCACGCAGCACGTGCTCCATGTCCCGGTGATGCTCAAACTGAACGCGGGGGCGTCGAGCGCAAGCGGCCTCCGCTTGTTCGGGGTGGGGGGCACCTATCTCGACTGGCAGTTCAGCTCGAAGATCAACGACCTCGACATTGCGGGCGACACCAACGGTTTCGAGGTCGGCTGGGTGCTGGGCGGCGGCATCGAAGTCCTCCGATTCAGCCTCCAGGGCCGTTACACGAGGGGCGTCGGCCAGATCAGCAAGGATTTCGATGTCCTGAACGCTTTCGACTCGAACTCGAAGGCGTTCGTCGTGCTTTTCGGCTTCCGTCTGAACTGAGAAAAGTACTTAGAGATGGTTGATCAGGCTCGCGATCGTCGCGGCGCCGAACCCGTTATCGATGTTCACGACCGATACGCCCGCTGAGCAGCTGTTGAGCATGCCCAGCAGCGCAGCGATGCCGCCAAAGCTCGCGCCGTAGCCGACGCTGGTCGGCACGGCGACGACCGGCACGCTGACGAGTCCCGACACGACGCTGGGCAGCGCGCCCTCCATCCCCGCGACGACGATGATGACGCGCGCCGACTCGAGGCGCGCGCGCTCGCCGAGGAGCCGGTGCAGCCCCGCCACGCCGACATCGAACAGGCGGCACACGTCGTTGCCCATGACATCGGCCGTCACCGCGGCTTCTTCCGCCACCGGCAGATCCGCCGTGCCCGCGGCCACGACGAGGATCGTGCCCTTTCCGCGCTCGACATCCTGCTGCCGAAACGCGACGATCCCTGCATCGCGGTAATACAACGCGTCGGGAACGTGCACGCGGACGGCCTCGTACGCCGCCTCGCTGGCGCGCGTAATCAGCAGCGTTGAACCGCGCTGCACGATCTCCGCGGCGATCGATCCGATCTGGGCAGGGGTTTTGCCTAGCCCGAGGACGACTTCCGGAAACCCCTGTCGAACTGCGCGATGGTGATCGACGCGCGCGAACCCAAGGTCCTCGAAGGGCCGGGCGCGAAGGGCTTCGAGGAGTCGCTCCCGCGCGGTGTCGACATCGACCTCGCCGCGGGCGACCTGTTCGAGCAGTTGCTGCAGCTGTTTGTTTGACGGCATCGTAACCCGTCAGTAATATAAATGATTGTGTTCGTAGGACATGACGCCCTCTGAGACACTGACGCTCGCTTCGTACTTCTTCGTCCTCATTGTCCTCGCGATTTACGGCTGGCACCGGTACTACCTGGTCTACCTCTACATACGGAACCGCAACAACGGCGCGAAAGCCGGGTCCCCTCTCGATCCGGTGCCGGTCGTGACGATTCAGCTCCCGTTGTACAACGAGATGTATGTGGCCGATCGGCTGATCGAGTCGGTCTGCCGCATCGACTACCCGCGCGAGCGGCTCGAAATCCAGGTTCTGGACGATTCGACGGACGAGACGTGCGGCATCGCTGAGCTGGCGGTGCGCCGGTTCGCCGCCGAAGGCATCGACATCAAGTACCTGCATCGGACCGACCGCCGGGGGTTCAAGGCCGGCGCGCTCGAAGCCGGCCTGCGCACCGCGCGGGGCGAGTTCGTCGCGATTTTCGACGCCGACTTCATTCCGACGGCCGATTTCCTGACGCGGCTCATGCCGCACTTCCGCGATCCGCGGATCGCGATGGTCCAGGCGCGCTGGGGCCACATCAACCAGGATTACTCGCTGCTCACGAAGATCCAGTCGATCCTCCTGGACGGCCACTTCGTGCTCGAGCATGGCGGCCGCAACCGCAGCGGGCGGTTCTTCAACTTCAACGGCACGGCCGGGATCTGGCGGCGGGCGGCGATCGACGACAGCGGCGGCTGGCAGCACGATACGCTCACCGAAGATCTGGATCTCAGCTACCGCGCGCAGCTCCGGGGCTGGCGCTTCGTGTTCGCGCCGGACGTGATCGCCCCGGCCGAAGTGCCCGTGGAGATGAACGCGTTCAAGTCGCAGCAGTTCCGCTGGGCGAAAGGATCGATCCAGACGTGCCGCAAGCTGCTGCCGCGCATTCTGCGCGCGGATCTGCCGCTCGGCGTCAAGGCGGAGGCCTTCTTTCACCTCACCGCGAACTTCAACTACCCGTTCATGTGCGTGCTCTCCGTGCTGATGTTTCCGGCGATGGTGATCCGCTACAACATGGGCTGGTACGAGATGCTCCTGATCGACGTGCCGCTGTTCTTCGCGGCGACGTTTTCGGTCTGCAACTTCTACATGGTCTGCCAGCGCGAGATCCATACGGATTGGATCACGCGCATCAAGTACCTGCCGTTCCTGATGTCGATCGGCATCGGCCTGTCGATCAACAACACGCGCGCCGTCATCGAAGCGATCCTGAACAAGCAGAGCGACTTCACGCGGACGCCGAAGTACCGCATCGAGGGCGACGGCGACGAGTGGGTCGGCAAGAAATACCGGCAGTCGGTCGCGGTGCAGCCGCTCATCGAGCTGGCCCTCGGCCTCTACTTCACCTCCACCGTCTTCTACGCCCTCGCGAATCAGATCTACGGCACGGTGCCGTTCCTGGTGCTGTTCCAGATCGGGTTCCTCTATACAGGCCTGCTGTCCATCGTTCAGCAGTACGCGGGAGATTCGGATGTGGTTGCCGCGGGCCTTCAGAAGGTTGGAAGCTAGAACGTAGAAGTCAGCAGGCCAGTGTCCACATCACGCGTTGCAGTCATCCGGGTCACGCCAGACGGAATCCTCTCGGAGATCGATCGGGCCCTGGAATTGGCCGGCGTCTCTCAGGCGCTGGCGCGCGACACGACGACGATCCTGAAAGACAACATTTCCTGGCACTTCCCGTTTCCCGGGGCCAACACCACACCGTGGCAGCTGGAAGGGACGATTCGCGCGCTCGCGCGGCGCGGGTTCACCGATCAGGTCTGCGTGCAGAACAAGACCGTGGTGACCAACGCGTTCAAGGGCGAGGATCTCAACCACTACGTGCCGATCTTCAAGCGATACGGCATCCCGGTCCTGTACAACTTCAAGGACGAGGACATGAAGTGGGTGCGGTTCGAGCCGAAAGCGCGGATGCGCGTGTTGAAGCGCATCTTCCCCGAAGGCATCCACATCCCCGACTACTTCTTCGGCAAGAACATCGTCCATCTGCCGACCACGAAGTGTCACATCTACACGACGACGACGGGCGCGATGAAGAACGCGTTCGGCGGCCTGCTGAACACGCGTCGGCACTACACGCATTCGTGGATTCACGAAACACTCGTGGACCTGCTCGCGATTCAGAAGGAGATCCACCCGGGGCTGTTCGCCATCATGGACGGGACGACGGCCGGCAACGGGCCCGGTCCGCGGACAATGTACCCGGTGGTGAAGAATGTCATGCTGGCATCGGCCGACCAGGTGGCGATCGACGCGGTGTCGGCGAAGATGATGGGCTTCGATCCGATGTCGATCGACTACATCCGCATCGCGCACGAGGACGGCCTCGGCGTCGGCGATCCCCGCGCCATCGAGATCGTCGGCGACGTGGACGCAGCGAACGAGAACTGGAAGTTCCACGTTGGCAAGAATCTCGTGCGCATCGGCGGCGGCGATCTGATCTGGTTCGGCCCGCTCAAGCGATTCCAGAATCTCTTCTTCCATACGCCGCTCGTCAACGGGTTCATCCTCGCCAGCGACGTCTATCACGATTTCTACCGGTGGCCGCTCATCGATCGGCGCGTCTTCGAGCGCTGGTGCGAGACGACGGCCTGGGGGCAGATGTTCCTCCGCTACGCCCAGATGGGACCGCAGGGCGACCCCGTCGCCCCTGGGCCGGCTCCTTCAGCTGTTTCCCCTTCCGTCAGAATTCATTAGCAGCTCGTCGTGAAAGTCGAACGCGGGCTGCTGAGGCCATAGCGCACAGTGAAAAAGCGTGTCACGGAAAAAGGTGTCAGACACCTTTGGCGGCTTCGGTTCAAAGGTGTCTGACACGCCTTTTCGACACCTTTTCCTAGTTGCGCCACGGCCTGTTAGACTCTCCGCGGCGTCTCGGACCGCCTAATCAAAGGAGAGCGTATGACTCTGCGTCGCGTCGCGGTGCCTGCCCTCGCTGCGTGGCTGGTCGACTCCGTGTACGGGTTCCTGGTATTCGGTCTTGCGCTGAACGGCGAGTTCACTAAGTACCCTGCGGTGTTCCGATCATTCGAGGCGGTCAACGCGATGATGCCTATGCTCCTGGCCTCGTCGCTCGTCGGGTTCATCGCCATCGCGTACATCTTCGCCAAGGGCTACGAGGGCGGCCGGGGGATCAAGGAAGGATTCTGGTTCGGCGTGGTGCTCGGGAGCCTGATGCTGTTCTGCGTGGCTCTGCCAAGCTACGTCATCTACAACATCGGACAGCGCCTCGCGCTGCTGACCTGCCTGGCGACGTTCGTCGAGTGGTTGATCGCGGGTGTCGTGCTCGGTCTGGTCTACAAACCCGCACCGGTGGCGGCGCCTTCCCGGCGGGCGGTGGGAGTATGATCGACGTGCGATGACGACCGCGGCAGACAAACCCTTCGACACGGCTCAGGGCAAGCCGAAAGCCGGGCTCGAAGACATCGTCGCGACTTCGTCCGCGATCTGCTACCTCGATGGCGATCGAGGCGTGCTCGCGTATTGCGGGTACGACATCCACGACCTCGCGCGACACGCCACGTTCGAGGAAGTGTGCTACCTGCTGTGGCATCGGCGTCTGCCGACGCGCGCCGAGCTCGGCGATCTGCAGTCGCAGCTGAGCGCCGGCAGGGCGCTGCCGGAGCCGGTGTTGCGGCTGCTGCGTTCGCTGCCGCCCGGCAACGGCATGGATATCCTCCGCACGCTGACGTCGGCGCTTGGCCACTACGATCCGGACGCCTCGGACAACTCGCCGCACGCCAACTACCGCAAGGCGGTTCGGCTGACGGCGCAGCTCGGCTCGCTCGTCGCCACGATGGGACGGATGCAGCAGGGCGGGGCGCCGCTGCACCCGGACCCGGTCCTCAGCCACGCCGCCAACTTTCTCTACATGCTCACCGGCGAGCGGCCGAGCGGCCTGGCGACGCGTGCGTTCGACGTGGCGCTGGTGCTGCACGCGGACCACGAGCTCAACGCGTCCACGTTCGCCGCCCGCGTGGCGGCGGCGACGCTGACGGACATCCATTCCGCGATCGTCGCCGCGATTGCGGCGCTCAAGGGCCCGCTCCACGGCGGCGCGAACGCCGACGTGATGCGGATGCTGCTCGACATCGGTCCGGGCGCGCCGGTCGAGAAAGCGGAAGAAGTGGTGCGCGCCAAGCTCGCGCACAAGGAGAAGATTCCGGGTTTCGGCCACCGCGTCTACCACACGGAGGATCCGCGCGCCACGCATCTGCGGCAGATGTCGCGCGACCTGGGGCAGCGCGCCAACCAGCCGATCTGGTTCGACATGTCGCAGCGGATCGAGGCTGTCATCAAGGCCGAGAAGAAGCTGAACGCGAACGTGGACTTCTATTCGGCGTCGACGTATCACTCGCTCGGGATCGACGTGGATCTGTTCACGCCAATCTTCGCCGTCAGCCGGATCTCGGGTTGGACGGCGCACGTGCTCGAGCAGTACGCGAACAACCGGTTGATTCGTCCACGGGCAGAATACGTCGGTCCGCCCTATCCGCAGCGCTATCTCCCGCTCGAGGCTCGCTGAGTTCCACGCGGCGCGTCGGGCGCCATGAGCCGGCGAGAGGCCGCGCTTGGCGATCGCTGCGCATATCGGTGAAAATCGAAGTGATTCGGTAGTGGACCCTCAACGGATTCGGAACTTCTCGGTCATCGCGCACATCGACCATGGCAAGTCGACGCTCGCCGATCGATTTCTCGAAATCACCGGCGCGCTGCAGGCGCGCGAAATGGAAGCCCAGGTGCTCGACGCCATGGACCTCGAGCGCGAGCGCGGGATTACGATCAAGGCGCACCCCGTCCGCCTGAACTACACGGCGAAAGACGGCGAGTCGTACGTGCTGAATCTCATCGACACGCCGGGCCACGTCGATTTCTCGTACGAAGTCACGCGATCGCTCGCGGCCTGCGAGGGCGCGCTGCTGCTCGTCGACGCCTCGCAGGGCGTCGAGGCGCAGACGCTGGCGAACGCGTACCTCGCCGTCGAGAACAACCTGGAAATCATCCCTGTCATCAACAAGATCGACCTGCCGGGCGCCCAGCCGGAGGAGGCCCGCCGGCAGATCACGGAGATCATCGGCCTCGAAGGCGAGCACGCGATCCTCGCGAGCGCGAAGGAGGGGACCGGCGTGCCCGAGATCCTCGAGGCAATCGTCCACCGGTTGCCGGCGCCGGGAGGTACTCCCGACGCGCCCCTGAAAGCGCTGATCTTCGATTCCTGGTACGACGCCTACCGCGGCGTGGTGATCGTGGTGCGGGTGATCGACGGGCTGCTGAAACCCGGCATGAAAATCCGCCTGATGGCCCAGGGGCAGGACTACGAAACGCTGAACCTTGGCATCTTCACGCCGAAGTCGGTCGAGGTGGAGGAGCTCGGGGCCGGCGAAGTCGGGTTCCTGGTGGCGAACATCAAGAACGTCGGCGACGCGAAGATCGGCGACACCATCACAGAGGCGTCGCGCCCGACGCCCGAGCCGTTCCCCGGCTTCAAAGAGCTGAAGCCGATGGTGTTTGCAGGCCTCTATCCGGTCGAGGGCCACAAATACCCCGAGCTTCGCGATGCGCTCGAGAAGCTCCGGCTGAACGACGCGTCGTTCTTCTACGAGCCCGAGACGTCAGCGGCGCTGGGGTTTGGCTTCCGGTGCGGGTTTCTCGGCCTGCTCCACATGGAGATCGTCCAGGAGCGGCTCGAGCGCGAGTTCGACATGGACCTCGTCACGACCGCGCCCGGTGTGCTCTACCGCGTCACGACGACCGACGACGTCGTCGAGGAGATCGACAGCCCGTCGAAGCTGCCGGATCCCGGCCAGATCAAAACCATCGAAGAGCCGGTCATCACGGCGATGATCCTGACGCCCGCCGAGCATGTGGGCGGCATTCTGCAGCTGTGTCAGGACAAGCGCGGCATTCAGAAAACGCTGGAATACTTGGCCTCCGATCGCGTGCTCATCACCTACGAGCTGCCGTTCAACGAGGTGGTGCTGGACTTCTACGACAAGCTGAAGACGATCTCGCGGGGGTACGCGTCGCTCGATTATCATGTCACCGGCTATTGGCCTTCGCCGCTCGTCAAGCTGGACATCCTGGTCAACGGCGATCCTGTGGATGCATTATCGGTGATCGTCCATCGCGACATGGCGTACGATCGCGGGCGGGCGCTGGCCGCGAAGATGCGTCAGCTGATTCCGCGTCAGATGTTCGAGGTGGCCATTCAGGCTGCCATCGGCGGCCGCATCATCGCGCGGGAATCGGTGAAGGCGCTGCGCAAGAACGTGCTGGCAAAGTGCTACGGTGGTGACATCACGCGCAAGCGCAAGCTGCTGGAGAAGCAGAAGGAAGGCAAGAAGCGGATGAAGCGCGTCGGCAAGGTGGAGATTCCGCAGGAGGCGTTCCTGGCGGTGCTGCGCATGGGGACTGAGACTGAAGACTGATGGCTGAGACGCCTTTCAAGAAATCGACGCTGCGCGAGTACTTCGAGTCGATCGTCATCGCCGTCATCCTCGCCTTCTTCATCCGGACCTTCGTCGTACAGGCCTTCAAGATTCCGACCGGGTCGATGGAGGAGAACCTGCTCATCGGAGATCACCTCCTGGTGAACAAGTTCCTGTTCGCGCCTACGGCGTCGGCAATCGAGCGGACGCTCCTGCCGATCGGGACGATCGCGCGCGGGGACGTCATCGTGTTCAAGTATCCGGAGGAGCCGGATCGCGACTTCATCAAGCGTGTGATCGGTCTGCCGGGAGAGACCGTCGAGCTCCGCGACAAGAAGGTGTACATCGGCGGCAAGCCGCTGGACGAACCCTACGTCCACTTTCTCGAGCCGCCCGGCGGCGGGGGCGAATTCCACGAAGTGACCTCCTTCGACGTCCGGGAACGGTACGGCCCGGTGACGGTGCCGGCGAATCACTACTTCGTGATGGGCGACAACCGGGACAACTCGCAAGACAGCCGCTACTGGGGCTTCCTGCCGCGGGACTACGTCAAGGGGAAGGCGCTCGTCATCTACTGGTCGTACGAAGCCGGCCGCGAGGACTATCAGGAGACGGGCATCGTACCGACCATCAGGGGTTTCGCATCGGTCGTCGTCCACTTCTTCACGCGGACGCGCTGGTCCCGCATGCTTCACCAGATTCACTGACGTGATCAGGGCGGTCATCAAGCTCGGGCTCGTCGTGCTGATCGCGAACGCCGTCTGGCGCGTGGGCGGGGCGTACCTCGGCCACTTCCGGTTCACCGACGCCGTCCAGCAGCTCACGCACTATCGAGGCGACAAGAGCGACGCGGAGATTCACGACCGCATCTTCGCCCTGGCGTCGCAGTACGACATCGACGTCACGGACGAGACGCTGACGATTCAACGCGAGCAGAACCGCACGATTGTCGATGGTGCGTACAAGAAGTCGATCGAATTCATGCCGCGCGTGATCTACGACTGGCCGTTCACGATCCACGTCGACACGCCGCTCATGGCCCGGTGAAGCGTCCCCTACCCCGTTAACCGCTCGATCTCGGCGCGTGTCGTCGCCACGTACGCCTCGTCGTGCAGTCCGTTGAGGTTGATGTCTACGTTCAGCCTCGCGCCCTGTCGTCCGGCGCGGAGCAGCGCGATGGCGACCCCCACGTCGCTCGCGGCGGCAGCATGCCCGTTTGCGGCGACGATGTCCGCCGCGGCGAGCGCGCGGGCCGAGAGGCGCACGACACCGAGGGGCACATCGGTGGCGGCGCGCAGCGCGCGCTGGATAGCGGCTTTGCGGGACTCCTGCTCGTTTGGGGAGGTCTTCGGCAGCTTGTAGGCGGCAACGACGGCGTCGTAGGCCGCGCGGTCGGCGTCGATGGCCCGAGTGAGCTGATCGCGAAGATCGACGAGCGCCGGCATCGTGCCGGCGAGCGCGCCTCGTTCGCTTTCCGCGCCCGTGCGCGTCTTGGCCAGACCGCTCACCATGATGAGCAGAGACGTCCCGAGTGCTGAGGCGAGCGCTGCCGCGGACCCGCCGCCGGGCGTCGGGTCGGACGAGCTGAACGCCGCCAGCGCGTCGCGGATCGAGGTGTCAGTGAGCGTCGGTTCCGTAAACAACCCTGCCTTTCTTGATCACGGCACGAATCACGTCCGCGCCGACGCGAATGAGATCGATGGCCGGACCCCTGAGGACGACGGCGTCCATCTGCTTGCCGACTTCAAGGCTGCCGATGCGATCCTGACGGTCGAGCGATGCGGCCGCATTGATCGTTGCTCCGACCAGCGCCTCTTCGAAGGTGAGTCCCATCCCGAAGCACGCAAGCGTCATCGCGAAGGGCATTGACGGCGAGAAGCCGCCGCCCGGGTTCACATCGGAGGCGAGCGCCACGGGCACGCCGCGATCGATCAGCAAGCGCGCGGGCGCGAACCGTCCGAGCTTCAAGTAGAACGCCGCAATCGGCAGGAGCGTCGCCACCGTTCCAGCCCCGGCGAGCCCGTCGGCGCCCGCCTGGTCCACGAAGATCAGATGATCGGCGGATCGGGCGCGGAGATCGGCGGCGACGCGCGATCCACCGCTCGGCCCGAGCTCGTCGGCGTGAATCCGCGGTTTGAGTCCCGCCGCGCACCCGGCGCGAAGGATCTCGCGCGACTCCTCGGGCGTGAAAACGCCGTCTTCACAGAAGACGTCGCACCACTCGGCCAGGCGTCCCGCGGTGACGGCCGGTATCATCTCCTGGATCACGAGATCGACGTACGCGCGCCGGCGGTCTCGAAACTCGATTGGAATCTCGTGCGCGCCCATGAACGTCGCGGACAGCTCGAGGGGCTGTTCCTGTGCCAGACGCTGCACGACGCGCAGCAGTTTGAGCTCCGAGCCGGTCGTCAACCCGTATCCGCTTTTCACCTCGCAGGTCGTCGTGCCCGAGCGCAGCATTTCGTCGAGGCGCGCTCGTGTTGCCGCGGCGATCTCGTCTTCGCCCGCCTCGCGCGTGGCGCGGACGGTGCTGACGATGCCGCCGCCGTCGGCGGCGATGTCGGCGTAGGTCGCGCCTTCAAGGCGCCGGCGGAGCTCATGGCGACGGTCGCCGGCGAAGACGGCATGCGTGTGTGGATCGACGAATCCGGGCACGACCGCGCCGCCTGCCGCGTCGAGCACGACAGCGTCCGCGGTGAGGCTGCCGTCGCGCGACCACTCAGCGTCGGTGCCGACGAAGACGATCGTGCCGTTGTGCGCGGCCACAACGGTGTGGGCGCGGGCGCCAGCGTCACGCTGACGGCTGCCCGATCGGGGCGGGCCCTCACACGTCAGCACTTCGGACGTGTTGCCGATGAAGAGGTCGGCGATCAACGCCTCAGGATAGCGCGGACCTCCTCGGTCGTCATCCCGGTGATCGCCACACGCTTTCTCCGGCTGTGTTCGCCGCTGACGATACGGATGCTGCGGCGGGGGAGATCGAGAACGGACGCGAGGAAGTCGACGAGTGCCGAGTTGGCGGCGCCTTCGACCGGCGGCGCGGCGAGACGAACTACGAGGGCTCCATCCCGCTCGCCGGCCACTTCCGTTCGTTTCGCCCTGGGTATGACGCGGATATCCAGGGACGCGTCGCTCACGTCGTCAGTGCGGGAACGCGCTTGGCCTGATCGCGGCCGTCCTGATCGCGCACGAACTTGAGCGACTGTCGAAGTGTCTGGATCGTCGACTCGATTGACGCTTCGACTTCCTTGCGTTTGAGCTTGAGGGCGTCGATTTCCTCCTTGACGTCGTCCAACTGCAACTGCGCTTTTTCGAGCAATTGCGTGCAGCGGCCTTCGGCGTCGTGGACGATGCGCTGCGCCTCGTGCTCGGCCTGCGCCTTAATCTCATCCGCCAGCTTCTGTGCGGCGATGAGCGTCGACTTCAGCGCCTGTTCCTGCTCGCGGTGCTCCGTGACGACGGCTTCCATGCCTTTCATGTCGTTGCGCAGACGGTCGTAGTCGTCGGCCAAGCCGTCGAGGAAGGCCATGACTTCGATCTTGTCGAAGCCACGAAAGGCGGTGTGGAAGCGGTGCCGACGCAGGTCCGGCGGGCTGACAGTCATGCGCGATTCTCTCCCTCTGTTCCTGTTATCGGCGGATCCGGGGTCTGACCCCAACCCCCGAGATTCCCGGGAAATCTGAGGGCACGGGGTCAGACCCCAAGTGACGAAAGGCCGGGCTACGGGCCAGGCGGGGGTCTGACCCCAGGCCGCGAAATTCCCAGGAAAACTGAGGGTGTGGGGTCAGACCCCA
>Ga0066388_100002231_pt1 | contig 11672 bp, 12 predicted proteins | sample PanSoiMetaGPlot6_FD_64539 | JGI IMG/M metagenome (GOLD analysis project Ga0066388, IMG submission 64539) | Tropical forest soil microbial communities from Panama analyzed to predict greenhouse gas emissions - Panama Soil - Plot 6 (Hybrid Assembly) | ecosystem: Environmental > Terrestrial >... | reverse complement strand
GCGGCAGGGGGGAGAGCAGCGCGCCGTGACCGCCCGTGGCGAAATCGGCCAGCCGCTCGCACGCGGCGCAGGCCGCGAGCACCGCGTCGGCGTGGAAGCGCGGCACCAGCCACTTGTCGAGCCGCGCGGTCACGAGCGCCAGCGGCACGGGCGGCGCGGCCAGCGAGGTCATGTCGAAATCGGCGGCGTAGGGCACGGCGGCCACGATCGCGGCGATGCGCGGGTCGGTGTGCGTCTGCCACGTCGCGTCTTTGAATCGACTGTGGATCACCCAGAGGGCGAGCGTCGTCTTCGCGCCGTCGAGGAAGTTGCTGCGTAGCTCCGTGGCCAGGCCGACGCAGGCCTGGAAATCATCTTTGATGTCGGCGTCGCAATGCTTGGTGAAACTCGCGGGCGACCAGCGGCCGCCCGCGAGGCTCAGCGCCGTGTGGCCGCCCGCCGACATGCCGTACATCCCGACCTTGTCGAGCGCGAGCAGCGGGCGAAAGCGCGGGTCCTGCCCAAGCGCGTCGATCGTGTGCGACACCTCCACCGGCCTCAGCTTCCAGCTCTCGGGTCCCGGCGTACCGGGATCCTGGTAGTTGTCGCCCCGATGGGCGGGCATGGCGACGATGAAGCCGTCGGCCACCAGCGCCTGCGCCAGGTTCGCGTGCACCCAGGGCGAGCCACCCGAGCCGTGCGAGATGACGATCAGACGCCCGTTGCCGCGAGAGGGCGTGCCATCCGCGGCCATCTGGAACGTGAAGGGGCCGCGCTTGATTGTCGGCGCCTCGCTCGTGGACGGATAGTAGACGGTGACGACTCCGAGACCGTCCTTGGCGGCGATCTGGGTCAGGCCGACACTGGCCTCGGCCGCGCCGGCGGCGAACGCGAAGGCCGCGGCCGCGAGGGAGAGGGCGGCGACGAGGCGGGTGAGGCGCATCGTCAGCCGGCCGCGATCCGGCGCTGCCGGAGCACTTCGTACACCGCGATTCCAACGCTCGTCGACAGGTTGAGCGACCGGACGCGCGGCGACAGGATCGGCATCGCCACGAGCCGATCGTGATAGCGCTCGAGAAGCTCGGCCGGCAGCCCGCCCGTCTCGCGTCCGAACACCAGGACGACCCCGTCGCGAGCGCCGAGGGGCGCGTCCCAGACCAGGCGCGTCGCTCTGGTCGAAAAGAAGAAGGGCTCGCCGAGCATCGGCATCTCCTTCTCGAAAGCGTCCCAGCTCCGCCACACGCGCAAGTCGATGTGCTCCCAGTAGTCGAGCCCCGCGCGCCTGACCTCGCGGGCGTCGAGCGAGAAGCCGAGGGGCTCGATCAGATGGAGTGTAGCGCCGACGGCCAGGCACGTCCGGCCGGCGTTGCCGGTGTTCCAGTGAATCTCGGGGTTCACCAGGACCACGTGGATGCCCACCGCCCGAGCTCAGCGGGTTTTGGTTTCGAGCTCGGCCAGCCGCTGGCGAAGCGCTCGCTCTTCGCTCCACCGGCTCGTCTCGTCCCGGACGATGGCGGCGATGACTCGCGCGCCGTCACCGGGCGCCCGCAGGAGCGCGACCGTGAAGGCGATCGAGAGCGTGCGTCCATCCTTGTGCAGAGCCGGGACGCGGAGCACCTCGGTGCCGTACCTGGTGTGGCCGGTCTGCATGACCTGACGATAGCCGTCCCAGTGCCGGTGGCGGAGGCGCTCGGGGATGATCAGGTCGAGCGACCGGCCGAGCGCCTCCTCCTCCGTGTAGCCGAAGATGCGCTCGGCGGCAGGGTTCCAGAAGACGATCGACCCGTCGGGGCCGGCGGCGATGATCGCATCACCGGCCGCCCGCAGGAGCTCTCCGGAGTCGAAGGGCCGACTCTCGCTCACGTGACGATTCTACGGAAAGATCCCGAGCTCCAGGTAGGTGGCCGCGACTTTTTTCACGGCGTTGAGAAACGCCGCCGTTCGGAGATCGCCGGACCGCGTGAACTTCCACAGCTCGTGGATCTGGTGGTACGCCGTGATCATCGTCTCCTCGAGCCCGGAATTGACCAGGTCGATCTCGTCGGCGCCGCGGGCGATCTTCAGGCGCTCCTCGGGCGGAAAGCTCCGCCCGGTCGCTTTCTCGACGGCCGAGAGCATGCGATCGAAGGCCGCCTCCTCGAACCGCTTGCCGACCCGCCCGAATCGCACGTGCGAGAGGTTCTTGATCCACTCGAAGTACGATACGGTAACGCCGCCGGCATTCAGATAGATGTCGGGCACGATCAGCACACCGCGGTCGAGGAGAATCTTTTCCGCGTCCGCCGTCGTCGGGCCGTTCGCGGCTTCGGCGATGATTTTCGCGCGGATCTTCGGCGCGTTGTCGCGGGTGATCTGGCCCTCGAGTGCGGCCGGGATCAGGATGTCGCAATCGGCCTCGAGGGTGAGGTTGGTCGGGGTGATGTTGCGGGCGCCCGGGAAGTTCACGATCGACTTCGTCTCTTTCTGGAACTGGACCACGGCGTCCACATCGAGGCCCTCGGCTCGGAAGATGCCTCCCTCGCGCTCGGAGAGGCCGACGACCAGGCAGCCGGCCTCCTGGCAGAACTTCGCGGTGTGGTAGCCGACGTTGCCGAGCCCCTGCACGATGACGCGCTTGCCCTCGAGCCCGCGCGAGAGGCCGAGCGCTTTCATGTCGTCGACCTGATCGCATACCTCGCGCAGCCCGAAGAAGACGCCGCGGCCGGTCGCCTCGACCCGCCCCCGGACGCCGCCCTGGGTGACGGGCTTACCCGTCACGCAGGCCATCGCGTCGATCGCGCCCGGATAGAACGCCGAGTACGTGTCGTAGATCCACGCCATCTCGCGCGGGCCCGTGCCGTAGTCGGGCGCGGGCACGTCGATGCCGGCGCCGATGAAGTTCTTCTTGATGAGCTCGGCCGTGTAGCGGCGCGTGATCTGCTCGAGCTCCTGCACGTTGTATTTCTTCGTGTCGATGCGGACGCCGCCCTTGGCGCCGCCGAACGGCACGTCGACGATCGCGCACTTGTAGGTCATGAGCGCCGCCAGCGCCTTGACCTCGTCCTCGTCGACCGTCGGCGCGTAGCGGATGCCGCCCTTCACGGGCACGCGGTGATGGCTGTGCTGGGCCCGCCAGGCGGAGATCACCTCGTAGCCGCCGTTGCGCCGGATCGGGAACTGAATGGCGTAGACGGAGTTGCAGACCTTGATCTGGTCGAGGAGGCCCTGCGGATAGTCGGTGAGCGCGGCCGCCTTGTCGAAGTACAGGTTGACCGTCTCGAAGAAGCTCGGACCGCCCGAGTGCGCCATCGCCATGGCAGTACCCCCTAGATAGAATCTTCGCACGCCGATGCCGCCGCCGCGTAAGAACGCCGTGAAGGTGGCGGTCGGCGTCACGAGGCGGTATCGTCACGGACGGTCAGAGACGAGGCGACCATCGTGAGCGGTGGGCGCGTGAGGAGGAGGCAAGCATGGAGCGCGAGAAGCTCGCGGAGCTGGTGGTGAGGTTCACCGAGGCGTTCAACCGGGACGACCTGGACGGCGTGATGTCGTTCATGGCCGTCGACGCGGTCTACGACGAGTTCACCGGCACGATCAACCGCGGCGCGGCGGCGATCCGGGCGGCCTTCGTGCCCCAGTTCCGCGGCGACTACGGCAAGATCCGCTTCAACACCGAGGACCTCTTCGTCGATGCGGAGGCCGGCAAGGCGCTGATCCGCTGGCAGTGCACCCTCGAGACCAAGCGCGGCCCGGCGGCGTGGCGAGGGCTCGACATCATCCACGTCGTGAACGGCCGCATCACGGAGAAGCTGACCTACGCCAAGGCGAAGGTCCCCCTCCTGGGAGAGATCGCATGAGCACCGTGCCGCCGCTCCAGCGCGTCGCCGTCGCCCTGTTCGAGGGCTTCACCGTGCTCGACGTATACGGCCCCGTCCAGGCGTTCGCCTCGTGCCGGATCGTGCAGTCCGACGGCAAGCGCCGGCCCCTGTTCGAGATCTTTTCGATGGCGAGCCAGGCCGGGCGCGTCAAGGCGGGCGAAGGACCGTCGAGCTGGGCCGACTGGAGCTTCGACGAGGCCCCGGACTACGAGATCTTGTTAATCCCCGGCGGCTTCGGGACGCGCGCGGCGGTCGAGGACAAGAGCTTTCTCGATCGACTCACCGCGGCCAGCCGGCGGGCGCGCGTGACGACCACCGTTTGCACGGGCTCGGCACTGCTCGCGCGCACGGGCTTGCTCGACGGCCGGCCCGCGACGTCGAACAAGATCGCCTGGGACTGGGTGACCCAGCAGGGACCGCGCGTGCTCTGGCGGCGCAAGGCGCGCTGGGTCGACGACGGCAACGTGCTGACGTCGTCGGGCGTCTCGGCGGGGATCGACATGGCGCTCTCCCTCATCGCCCGGATGCACGGGCGCGAGATGGCGCTGACGTCGGCGCGGAACATGGAGTACGTGTGGCGCGAGGGGGCGGAGGACGATCCGTTCGCGTGAAGCGCAGGTGCTGGCCGAGCGAGCGCGCCGCTAAGAGGGTCAGGGACCCGGCGACCACCGTGCGTGAGTGATGGCCGACAGCATCAGGCGCATGGGGAGAAGCTCTCGAGTGAGCGGGTTCACCATGAGCCCGAGTGTCTCGAGAGTCACAGCACCGAGCAGCGGGGCGTCGCTGGGCTCGCCGAGCACTACTGGAGAGGTGGCGCTTCGTCCTTCGACCTGAATCCGACACTCCGACACGTTGCGCTGGATGGCCGTGCCGTCTGCGAGCGTGAATTCGACGACTCGATCTCCTCTGAGGCCCAGCGCGCGCCAGACGGTCTCGGGTAGCACCGTGTAGACGGCGCCGGTATCGACGAGGAAGCGAATTGATACGGGGCGCCGACGTCGGCCCGATCGCGTCAACGTGCCGGCGACATAAGTCAGCGCCATCGTCAGCGATCGTAGCATGTCGTCGACGTCTGCTCCGCGCCCCTGGTTGGATACAGCCTGGTTGGATACAGCCGCATAAGGCTCGCTACGAAGTGGTGCTAGAGCGGCCTGGCCGGTGATGATCCGATCCAGCGCGCCGAGCGCGGGTAGTGCGGCCCCGCGTCCCCCGACTCGCGACGGCGCGCCATCTCCGCCAGCCGGCGCTCCTTCTCGGGCGTCCGCTCGGCGATCGTGTGCTGCGCGTCCTTCAGGTGCGCGTCGTAATCGCGTCCGACCGGACACACATCCACGCAGCGCGTGCAGCCGGAGTAGACGCCGACGCCGCGCAGGATCGATTGCCAGCTCATGAACGACTCCTTCGACTTCAGGAGTGCCTGCTGTTCTTCGCGCGACGACTTCACCAGGCGCTCGACGTGGCCCATCAAGTAGGTGAAGCCATAGGGTGAGGCGAGCGGCGCGCAGCGCTCCTTGTCGAGGGTCCACTGGCCGATCGCGTCGGCGGGGCAGGCGAGGAGGCAGCGGCCGCACGCTTCACCCTGGCAGAGCGCCTGGGCGAGCGGGCGATCCGGCTCGAGCTCAGCGCTGGTAAGAACCGCCCCCAGCATCACGCGCGGGCCGTACTCGGGCGTCAGCAGCATGAGGTTCAGGCCGAGCGTGCCCAGGCCGGCCTCGACGGCGGCATGAGCCAGCGAGAGCGGGCCGCGCGTGTCGCCCTTGGGATCGTAGTGGCGCGGGTCGAAGTGGACGGGCGGCACCGTGATCGACGGGAAGCCCGCGTCCTCCAGGAAGTAGACGAGCTTCAGCTCGATCTCTTCCAGGTCGGTCAGCACGAGCTCGGTCGAGTACTGCTTGTGCCGGTCGTCGTGGCCGCGCAGGCGATTGATTCCGGTCAAGAGGCGGCGCGCGAGGACGATGACCGACTTCGAGTCGTCCGGCGTGATTGCGCTCGGCGTCTGCGGGCGCGCCGGGTCGGGGGGATGATGATCCAGCACTTCGCCGCGCGCGATGCCGACCAGGTCGGCGCCGAGCGCTTTCGCCCTGGCCTTGACCGCGTCGGCGGTGGGGCTCACGCGGTGGTTCCGGCGCGCCGCGCCGGCGGCCGGTAGCCGTCCTCGCCGATCCAGCGGACGCGGCCGTCGGCCATGCCGCGGATCGGCTCGCCCCGCCGTCGGATGCCGAGGAGCTGGCGCGCCCGCGCGATTTTCTCGTCGTTCTTCTCCGGGATCTCCCGCTGCGCCTCCTTGAGAAACCGGTTGTAGTCGTCGCCGACGGGGCAGACCGCGAGACAGCGCGGGCAGTCCCCGAACGCGCCGACCACGCGCAAGAGCCCCTGCCAGATGCCGAACCACTCGTGGCCCCCGAGCGCCGCCAGCTTTGCGTGAGCGCCCTCGGCGCCGACGAAGCCGCTGAATATGCGCAGGATCGTCGAGAAGCCGAACTCCTGCGCGAAGGTCGCGCAGCGGCGCTTGTCGAGCCCCCAGTGCTGAACGGCGTCGGGTGGGCAGGAGTAGAGGCAGCGCGAGCAGGGCTCACCGATGCAGAGCTGCTCGGTGAGCTTGCCATCGGGCTCGAGCTCGGCGTCGGTGAGGACGACGGTGGTGTAACACCGGGGCCCCGCTTCTCGCGTCAAGAGATTGAGCTCGAAGCCGATCGTGCCGAGGCCGGCTTCGATCGCCACGTGGCGGGTCGAGAGATAGCCGTAGCTGGCGCTCTTCATCTCCCATACGGTCTCCTGGGCCGCCGTCTGGAATGCCCAGTGGCCCTGCTCCTCCAGGAAGCGCGCGATCCGGTAGCCCACGCGATCCATCTCGCGCAGCACGAGCTGATCGACGTGATGGATGCACGCGTTGTCGCGCGCGCGGAAAGCGCCGGCCGGGATGCGCTTGAAGAACGCGACGCAGCTCTTGATCTCGGGCGACACGCGGGACGGGATCTGCGGATACGCGCGGTCGGGCGGGTGCGCGTCGAGCACGGACGCGTCCGCGATGCCAACGCCGTCGGCGCCGAGCTCGCGCGCCTTCGCCTTGACGATCTCGGCGGTCAGCGCCATGCGCCTATGATGGCATAGCTTGCCTCGGCTCCCCACCTGCGCGAGACTTCTCAAAACACGCCACGGCGTGAGCTCGAATGAGGAGGGAGCGATGGACGAGCTGAAGGTGATTCGTCTCGCGGAGACCGAGGTGGTGAAATTCGGGCCGGACGCGGTCTACCAGCTGATCCTCGGCGACGACGAGGGAACCACGCCGATTCGCACGGGCATCCAGACCTCGCATCCCGGTTACGTGGCGCCCGTCCACTCGCATCCCTACATGGAGGTCCTGCATATCCTCGACGGCGTCGCCGAAGCGTGGGTCGACGGCCGCGAGGACAGCAAGGTGACGCTCCGCAAGGGCGACACGATCGCCATCCCGCCCCAGGTGCCTCACAGCTTCCGCGTCGTCGGCGACGAGGTGCTGCGGCTCCTCGGCACGCACGCCTCGCCCAGGCGGATCGTCAACTACAAGGACGGCGCGAAAAGCGACGCCCGCGGCTACAGGATTTTTCCGGCTTGACGACGCGCTGACGTCGCTGTAGACATCGCCACACCACGCTGAGCATCTGCTCGATCTCCCGTTGAGTCCGCGAGCCGGCGAGAGCCGGCAGGGGAGGACTTGCAAGGGAACCTTCTCTCCAGCACAGAAGAACGAACCGGGAGTGCCCGTAGGCACCGGAGAACGCCCATGGACGCCTTCGCTTCGAGTCGTTTCCGGGGAGTCACCCGTCGAGACCTCCTGAAGGCCGGCCTCGTCGCCAGCGCCGCGGCGTCGGCCGAGCCGCTGTTCGCTCCGCGCCGGCTTCACGCACAGGGTAAGCGCGGCGGTATCCTCCGCGTGCGAGGGTACGACCCGCCCCACTTCGACCCGCATCAGACGCTGACCTTCAAGACGAACACCACGCTGAGCTTCGTCCACAGCAAGCTCGTCCGTCACAAGGTGGGGGTGGCGCCCGGCACCTTCACGGTCGAGCCCGACCTCGCCGAGCGGTGGGAGGAGCCGGACCCCACCACCGTGGTCTTCTATCTCCGGCGGGGAGTCCGGTGGCACAACAAGCCCCCGGTCAACGGCCGTGAGCTGACAGCCGAGGACGTGAAGTTCACGTTCGACCGTTTCCTCACCGAATCGGCGAATCCGCTGAAGTTCATGCTCGATCCGGTGGACCGCGTTGACGTCGTCGACCGTTACACGGTGCGGTTCCGTTTGAAGGAGCCGTTCGTCTGGCTGGCCAACATGCTCGCGAACCCGACGGGGACCTGGATCGTCGCGCGCGAATGCGTGGAGAAGTTTGGCGATCTCAGAAAGCCGGAGTCGGCGATCGGCACCGGCCCCTTCACGCTCGAACGCTACGATCCCAACGTGAAGACCATCTTCAGGCGGAACCCGACCTACTACCGCTCGGGCGAGCCCTGGGTCGATGGCGTCGACTGGCTCGTGATGGAGGACGCTGCCGCCGGCCTGGCCGCCTATCGGACGGGACAGCTCGACTGTGGCAACTGGCATCAGTGGACCGTCCGACAACAGGATCTCGAGTCGCTGAAGAAAGGCCAACCGCAGCTCGTGTATCGCGACTGGGTGTCGAACGTCACCCAGGGGATCTACATGCGCACCGACAAGCCGCCGTTCAACGATGTGCGCGTGCGCCGGGCGATCTCCCACGCGGTCGACCGGCAGGCGATCATCGACTCGGTCTATCTCAAGGGAGAGCCGACGCCCGCAATCGGCCGCGGTCTGACCGAGTGGTCTCCCCGCATCGATGAGCTCGGCTCCAGCGCGAAGTACTACCGTCACGATCCCAAGGAGGCCAGACGTCTTCTGGCCGAGGCCGGCTTCCCGAACGGCTTGAAGACGCAGCTCACGTCGACCCCTGGCTACGGCATCGACATCGTCGACGCCGTCCAGCTCGTCCAGCGCCAGCTGAAGGAGAGCGGCATCGATGCGGAGCTGAAACTGCAGGAATACGGTGCGTACATCGGGACGACGTTCCTCGGCAAGTACGAAGGCATGGCCATGGGCCCGTTCAGCATCGCCTGGGAGCCGCACTCGATCCTGTACGGTATGTACACGCCGGAGCAGCCCCGCAACTCGAGCCACGTGGCCGATACGCGGATCGTGTCGATGCTGAAGGAGCAGATGCGGACGAAGGATCTGGAAGTCCGGCGGAAGATCATCTTCGACATCCAGCGCCACGCCGCCGAGCAGCAGTACTACGTCTATCTCTACTCCGTGGGGGCGACCGGATCCTGGCGGCCCTACGTGAAGAACTACGTGCCCAACTCCAGCTTCGACTACGGAAACCGCTCGGCGGCGCTCTGGCTCGATCGCGCGTAGAAGGCGACCCGGGCATGCGCACGTACGTCCTGAGGCGGCTCCTGGTGGCGGGCGCGTCGCTCGTGATCGCTTCCGTGGGCGTGTTCTCGCTGCCGCGCCTGATCCCGGGCGACGTGGTCCAGCTCATGCTGGACGAGCGGGCCTACGGCAAGGACCTGGACGACCTCCGGGCGAAGCTGGGGCTCGACCAGCCGATCTACGTGCAGTACTTCGACTGGCTGGGCCGCGTCGTCAGGGGTCAGCTCGGCGAGTCACTGTGGACCAAGCGGCCGGTGATCGAGGAGCTGGCTCGACGCTTGCCGGTGAGCCTCGAACTGGGCGTGATGGCCCTCTGCTTCTCGATCTCGATCGCATTGCCCGTCGGCATTGTCGCCGCCATCCGACAGGATTCTTTCGCCGACTACCTCACGCGCGGCCTCGCCATTCTCGGCCTCTCCGTGCCCGGGTTCTGGATCGCCACGCTCGCCGTGCTTCTCCCTGCCATCTGGTGGGGCTGGAGCCCACCGATCCAGTTCACCGAGTTCTCGGTCGATCCGTGGTCGCACATTTCACAGTTCATCCTGCCGGCCGCGATCCTCGGCCTCGCCTCGGCGGCCGCGATCATGCGCCTTACCCGGGCGATGCTGCTCGACGTCCTGCGCCAGGACTACGTTCGGACGGCGTGGGCGAAGGGTGTTGGCGAGCGCTGCGTCGTGCTCAAGCACAGCTTGAAGAACGCCCTTATCCCCGTGGTCACGGTGCTCGGCATCCAGGTCGCGCAGATCCTCGGGGGCACCGTGATCTTCGAGACGATCTTCGGCCTGCCCGGCATGGGCCGATTCTTGTTCGATGCCATCAACCAGCGCGACTATCCCGTGATCCAGGGTATCAATCTCCTCATCGTCTCGGTCGTGGTCGTCATGAACCTCACCGTCGACGCGTTCTACGCGCTCCTCGACCCCCGCATACGGTACTGACGCGATGGCCAACGGCGTCGAGACGCTGGCTGCGCCTTCCACACACGGTCGCATCGTGCGCCGCGCGGGCACGGGCGCACCATGGCTCAGGGCGTTCTGGCGCTTCTGTCGCAAGAAGCCTCTAGGCGCTCTCGGCGGCGCGATCGTGCTGGGGATGATCCTCATGGCTGTTCTGGCCCCGTGGATCACGCGCTACTCCTACGACGAGACCATTCGCGGCGCGCGCATGAAGCCTCCCGGGGCTCAGTTCTGGATGGGGACCGACAACCTCGGGCGTGACATGTGGAGCCGGGTGGTCTACGGCGCCCGGATCTCGGTCACGGTCGGATTCGGTGCCGTCGTCATCGCCCAGGCGCTGGCGGCGTGCATCGGGATCACCAGCGGCTACTTCGGCGGCCGGTACGATCTCTGCGTCCAGCGAGTCGTCGACGCCTGGCAGTCCTTTCCTTTCCTGGTCGTGATCCTCTCCATCATGGCGGTGCTGGGGCCGGGGCTTTTGAACGTCACGGCGGCGCTAGGTGTGGTGGGCGCCGCCAATGCCTCGCGAGTCATCCGGGGGACGACGATCAGTGTCGTCCAGAACGTCTACATCGAGTCCGCGCGGGCCCTCGGCGCCGGGCACCTGCGAATCATGATTCGCCACATCCTGCCGAACGTGGCGGCGACGATCATCGTCCTGGCCACCATCGGGCTCGGCGCGTTCATCCTGGCCGAGTCGGCGCTGTCGTTCCTCGGCTTCGGCGTGCCGCCGCCCTATCCGTCGTGGGGCGGGATGCTCTCGGGCTCCGGGCGCGCGTTCTTCCTCAGCGCGCCGTGGGTCGCGATCTACCCCGGCCTGGCCATCTCGATGGCGGTCTTCGGCTTCAACATGCTGGGCGACGCGCTCCGCGACGTGCTGGACCCGCGGCTTCGCGGCGCCGGCGGCCGGGTGCGATAACCGGCGGCTCTTCAGACCCGCGCGACGTCCGGCCGGCCGAAGAGGCCCCACGGGCGCACGAAGAGCGCCGCGATCAGCACCAGGTACGACGCGACGTGGCTGAAGCCGCCGCCGACGAGCGGATCGACGTAGCCCGCCACGAGTGACTCGAGGATTCCGACGACGAAGGCGCCGATGATCGTGCCCGGCAGGCTGTCGAGGCCGCCGAGAATCACGATCGGGAACACCTTGAAGCCGAGCAGCTCGATGCCGAACCCGCCGCCCGACGCGAAGCTCCAGAGCGTGCCGGCCAGGACAGAGAGCACGCCGACCAGCGCCCAGGTGAGCGCGAAGTGCCGCTGGAGGTTGATCCCCACCGCCAGCGCGACCTGCTGATCGCTGGCGACCGCGCGCAGCGCGAGGCCGGTACGGCTACCGTGGAAGAACCAGCTCAGCGCGACGATACACACGGTCGCGAATGCGGCGGCCACGATCTTTTCGATCGAGAGCGGAACTCCGCCGACGACGAGCGGCTCCGCCGAGAACGGCGAGGCCAT
>Ga0066388_100002230_pt1 | contig 11672 bp, 11 predicted proteins | sample PanSoiMetaGPlot6_FD_64539 | JGI IMG/M metagenome (GOLD analysis project Ga0066388, IMG submission 64539) | Tropical forest soil microbial communities from Panama analyzed to predict greenhouse gas emissions - Panama Soil - Plot 6 (Hybrid Assembly) | ecosystem: Environmental > Terrestrial >... | reverse complement strand
AAGCCGGCGATCAGATTGAGCAGGTTGGCGCTCTTCTCCAGCTGCTCGTCGAATCCAAGGATCTGCGCGCTCGGATCGGTGAACAGCTGCCGCCGCAGCGCCAGAAAATTGGCGGTCCATTGGCGCGCGAGCGGCGTGACCACGTAGCACGTTTCGCGCGCGGAGGTGCGCCCGGCCTTCTCGATCAATCCGGCACGCACCAGCTTCTTGAGGCTGTACTGGATATTGGCGATGTCGTCGCGGTTGGCGAAGCGCGCGATATCGGTGACGGCGAGCGGCCGGCTCGCGGCCATGATCTGCTGCAGGATGGCGTTGTCCTGACCGGACACGTTGTGCTCGCGGCCTTCGCGCCCGAGCAGCGAGCCGTAGAAGCGATAGAACGCCGCGGCCGCGCAGATCAGGCCCTGCTCGAACCGGGTGACCACGAATTCGTGCGGACTTGTTGCGAGGTGCGCCGCCACCTTGGCGGCGGCGGGCGCGCGCTTGCGGGGCTGTGAGCGGGGGGTGGTGCGCATTGACATATGGAATGCTCCGAGTAAGTTACTGAGTAAAGTCTTGTCCTGGGACCGTCGCCATGACCCTCACCACCCAGGCCGCCGTCGCTCCCCGACCTGTCGGCCGGGCGGGATGGCATCGACCCCGGCGCTGGAGCGGCGCCGGCGTGCGCAGCGCCACCCCGTTTCGCCGGAACGCGCCGATCACGGCCGCGCGCGTGAAGGCGCGGGCGCGCGAACTCGGCGCCGATCTCGTTGGCATTGCCAGTGCGCAAACCCTCAACGCGTTTCCGCCTGATCCATTGTGGCCGCAGACGCCCGAGCGCATCTCACCCTATGTAAAGAGCGTCATCACCATCGTCCAACACATTCCGGCAGGCGCCTTCCGCTGCCGCACCAATACGCCGGTCCAGTACATGGACATGCTGGTACTCCGGAAGATGGACAAGATCGCCTATCGGCTCGCCGAGGAACTCGAACGCGCCGGACATCCGTCGTTCGTGGTTCCGGCCCAGGAGACCGACTGGAGCCTGAAGCGCGCGAGCTATGGGCGGCTCTCGACCCGCCATCTCGGCGTCGAATCCGGCCTCGGCACGCTCGGGCTCGAGGTCAATATTCTGACGCCGGAGTACGGCCCGCGCGTCTACCTCACCGGCGTTCTGACCGAGCTCGCGCTTGCGGCCGACGCGCCGATGACCGAGCAGGTGTGTATCGGCGAATCCTGCAGCCGCTGCCTGCACGCGTGCCCCGGCGATGCGGTGCTGCATTTCGGCATCGACAAGCGGGCCTGCGCCGAGCACGCCCAGGAATTCGGCTTCTCCACGATTCTGCAGTTTCTGGAACAGGGCGTCGACGCGCAGGCGCGGGGCGCTTCGACCGATGCACTGGTCGCGATGATGCGCTCGCGCGATCACTTTGGCTTCTGGCAGGGGTTGCTGCGGGTCGTCGGCTCGTTCGGCGACTGTCCGCGCTGTCTCGCGGTCTGCCCGGTCGGCGACGACTATCACGCGCATCTCGCCGAACCGCAGAAGGTCATTCCGGAGAAGACGGCCGAAAAGGTCACCCTCGCCAAGGCGCGCCAGGATGCGCGCAGACGCGGGGAGCCGATCGACGGGCTCAATGCGTGGAACATCCGCTGGGTCGGACCCGACGGCTATAACGGGATCGTCGCGCGCCAGCTGCAGGATTTCAAACGGCGTCAGAAGGCGCGTGCCAGGGCAGCGATGTCGCCCGGCAGCGCGGAGCGAGAGCATGATCCCGAAAAGTGGGCGCCGGTTTTCGGAAAAGATCATGCTCCAAAATAGGGTCTGAGATGGTCGCGGTCTTTCGTGAGCGCGTGACCGCCGCCGAGGTCAAGGCCAAGGCCAGGGAGCTCGGCGCCGATCTCGTCGGCATCGCCGATGGCGATGTCATGAACGCTCATCCGCCCGATCCCGCCGATCCGCGGCGGCCGATCGACATCACGGCGCTCGACTACAAGCGCGTGATCGTGCTCGCCAAGCATCTCAACAGCGGCGTCGCGCGCATCATCCCGTGGGGCGACCGCACCAAGTTCTACAACGACGAGCTCGCGCTGTCGGGGCTAGAGGAGGTCTCGCTCGAGCTGGTGTTCTGGCTGGAAGATCTCGGCTACCCGGCGATCATCATTCCGCCGACCCACGTCGATCCGTGGCGCTACAACGACGATCCGAACGCGCACATGACGACCCTGATCTCGCTGCCGCATGCGGCGGTGGAGGCCGGGCTCGGGACGCTCGGGCTCAATCAACAGCTGCTGACGCCGGAATTCGGACCGCGCGTCATCCTCACCGCGGTGATGGCATCGCTTAACGTCGAGCCCGACCGAAGGCGGGAGCAGAGCCTGTGTCTCGGCCCGACCTGTGGGCGCTGCCTGTCGGTCTGTCCGGCCGATGCCGTGCGGCACTGGGGCCGCGACTGGGAAGCCTGCGACAGCCACCGCTCGCCCTATGGCTTTGCCAAGCTGACCAGCCATATCGAGGCGATCATGCGCACGTCCGACCCACAGGACAAAAAGGACCTGCTGCGCTCGGAGACGACATTCAATCTGTGGCAGAGCATTTTGCGCGGCGCGGGCGTCATTACCGGCTGCCGGCGCTGCGCCGACGTCTGCCCCGTCGGGGACGACTATCCCGATCTGCTGGCGGATGCACTCGCGGCCATGCCGGAGGATAGCGAGGCCAAGCGTCTGCGTCTCGTGGACATGGTCGCGGCGGAGGCTGACGGACGCTTGCCGGACGATTATCTTGCGCAACAGCGCTGGATCGGCCGGCTGCGATCCTAGTGCCGCCGATCTGAAGTTCCTGCATCACCTGCCTAGGCCAAACCCGTATGACGGCACGACCGGGCGAGACCATCCCCACCAGCAAGGCGGCGATTGCGGCGATCCAGTCGGAGCGCAAGGTCGCGGCCGTGCGCCAGGCCAAACGCGCCCCGTTCTTTCGCGGCAAGCTCGATCACGTCGATCTCGCGCGCCTCGACGATGAGCACGAGTGGGCGAAGATTCCGCTGCTCGACAAGGACATGCTGCGCGCCATGTCCGATGAGGCGTTCTATCGCGACTTCTGCCTGCCGCCGGGTGAAGGCGACACCGTCGCGCAGTACTGGCGTTCGGGCGGCACCACCGGCCGTCCGCTGTTCTACCCGCGCAGCCGCCTCGACATCGAGATCGCGATGCGCGGGTTTGCGCGCGTCTATGCCTGCGCCGGCGGGAAGCCGGGCCAGACCGTGCACTGCGCGTTCCCGCTCGGAATCCACCCGGTCGGACAGATGATGGCGCGCGCCGCCGAAGCCTCCGACATGGGTGCGCTGATGGCGGGGGCGGGGACCACGACGCCCTCCGCGCTGCAGATCGAGCTGATCGACAAGCTGCGTCCGGACGTCCTGGTCGGCATGTCGAGCTATGCGCTGCATCTCGCCAATCTGGCGGATCATAACGGCATCGATCTCGCCGGCGGGTCAGTCCGGCTGGTGATCTGCTCGGCCGAGCCGCTCTCGCTTGCCAAGCGCGACAAGCTCGGCCGCATGTGGGGCGCGCAGGTGCGCGATTCCTTCGGCATGACCGAAGCCGGCATGATGGCGGCCGAGGACGGGTCGGCCGACGGATTTCGGATCTGGAGCGATCTCTTCTTTGTCGAGGTGGTCGACCCGCAAACCGGGCGGGCGCTACCCGACGGGGAGGTCGGCGCGCTGGTGGTGACCCCACTGTTCACCAACAACATCACGCCGTTCCTGCGCTGGATGTCGGGCGACCTGGTCACCCTGCGCCAGGATGCGGCGGGCGAGGGGCCGTTCGCGGTGCTCCCGGTGATGCGCCATGCCCAGCGCACCAGCGGCTTCTTCAAAATCCGCGGGATCAATATCAACCACGGCGAGTTCGAAGACCTGATGTTCCGGATCGCGCCGATCAACGACTTCAAGTGCGAGGCGGTGACGGTCGAGGACCTCGACGTGCTGCGCGTGTGCGTCGAGATCCGGCGCGGCGCCGACGCGCAGGCAGCGCTCGCCGATGTCGTCCATGAGATCAAGCGCACATTCGAAATCACCCCGAGCGTCGTGATGCTCGAACTTGGTACGCTGGCGCGCGAATTCGAATCGAGTATCAAGGCGCCCCGCATCATCGACCGGCGCGGGGGCGGGTAGGGCAAGATCGGTCTTCCGCACGACGGCCAATCGAGCTAGGCAGGAGTGATCGCCCGCCCGGAGACGGACGCGATGGCACGCTTGCTGTCAATCAATGTTGGGCTGCCGCGGGACGTCGCATGGCGAGACCAGACTGTGCACACCGGTATCTGGAAGCTGCCGGTGCAAGGCCGCCGCATGGTGCGCCGCCTCAACATCGATGGCGATGGACAAGGCGACCTGAGCGGGCATGGCGGCGAGCAGCGCGCGGTCCTCGTCTACCAGATCGAGTCGTATCAACACTGGCAAGCGCACCTGCGCCGAAACGACTTCGCCTATGGGCAGTTCGGGGAGAACCTCACCGTCGATGGGTTGCCCGATCACGACGTGTGCATCGGCGACCGCTATCGGATCGGCGGTGCTTTGTTGGAAGTCACCCAGCCTCGCGTCACCTGCTATCGCGTCGGAATTCGGATGAACGAACCGCAAATGGCCGCGCTGCTCGTCGCGCACGGCCGGCCAGGGTTTTATTGTCGGGTTCTTGAGGAAGGCGAGATGCAGGCCGGTGACGAAATCGTGCAGGTATCGGCCGGCCCCGAACGGATCAGCGTCACCGACATCAATGCGCTGCTTTACCGGCCGAACCATCCGCCCGACCAACTCACGCGTGCCCTGCGCATCGGAGCGCTTAGCCCCGGCTGGCAGGCCTCCTTCAGGGCGTTGCTCGAACATGCGCAAAGCGGTGCAACAACGACAGGAAACGCCGGGCTTACTCTGCAAGCCGGCCCGCCTCCGGGATGGCGGGGATTTCGTCCGCTCCGTGTTGCCCGCAAGATTCGCGAAAGCGACAACGTGGTCTCGCTCATCCTGGAATCAACCGACGGGAGTCCTCTGGCGGCGGCGCTGCCGGGTCAGTTTGTCGTCTTGCGGTTCAAGCTCTCGCTCGATTCGCCGGTCCTGCTTCGCAGCTATTCGCTGTCGGGCGAGCCGAGGGCTGAACGGTATCGCGTGAGCATCAAACGGGAAGCTAATAGCGCGGCGGGCGCCTACATCCACGATACGTTACAGGTCGGCGATGTGCTGGACGTCAGCGCGGCGCGGGGAAGCTTTACGCTTCGTTCCGGCGATCGGCCGGTGGTGTTGCTCAGCGCGGGAATCGGGATCACGCCCGTGTTGGCCATGCTGCACGAACTGTCGGCGAGCCCGGCTGCGAGACCGGTTTGGTGGCTGCACGGGGCTCGCAATCGGCGCGAGCACCCCTTTGTGCAGGAGACGCGGACGCTTCTGGCCGCGTTGCCGCATGGCCGCAGCCACATTTGCTACAGTTCGCCCGATCCCGAGGACCAACCGGGGCGGGATTTCGATGCGCGCGGGCACTTGGACCTGAAGGTCCTCCAGGATCTGAAGTTGCCGCGCGACGCCGAGTTCTACATTTGCGGGCCAGCGAAATTCATGACCGAGTTAACGTCGGGCCTGGTTGGCTGGGGCGTCGCGCCGAGCCAAGTCCGCACCGAGCTGTTCGGCGCGCAGCCGGCCAGCACGCCCGGCATCGCGCCGTCTTCGCGGCGCCCTCCGCACGTCCCGTCAGCGCCTGCCAGCTCGGGACCACAAGTGTCATTCGCCCGCAGCGGGTTGAGTGTTCGCTTTGGGCCTTCGTACGCTAGCGTGCTTGAACTTGCCGAGGCTTGCGACGTGCCGGTGCGGTGGTCGTGCCGTACCGGGGTCTGCCACAGCTGCGAGACGGCGCTGGTCGAAGGGGCCGTGAATTATGCGCCCGAGCCGATCGATGCCCCGGGCGATGGCAATGTGCTGATTTGCTGTTCGCAGCCGCAGGGCGATATTGTGGTCGATCTTTGACGCCCGCATTGGGGCACCGCTGCCAAAAGTACGCCCAAATTCAAGCTCACACAAAAACAGGGGGTTGCGGGGGCCTTCAACAGTGCAGCCTCATGAACGACGCGCAGCGGCGCCTAGGGGAGCGAGCATGAGACTATTGGCTGGAATCATTGGCGTTTTGCTGATGGGTGCGGCGTCGCAGGCATCCGCCGAAACGACCCGGTTTGCCATCATGCGCAACGGCGAGCAGATCGGGACGCACATCTTCGAGGTCAATCGGTCGGGGGCAGAGACCATTGTCAAATCCAAGCTCGACCTCGAGGTGAAAGTCCTGTTCGTGACCGCCTATCGGCTTCAATCGACCGGGACCGAAAAATGGGTCGACGGGCGGCTCGTGTCGTTGAAATCGAGCACCGACCGCAACGGCACGCGCCACGCGGTGACGGTCAGCGAAACCGCATCGGGCATGCAGATCCAGGCCGACGGAAAATCGTATCAGGCGAAAGCCGACCTCATCCCGTCAAGCCTCTGGAACCCCGAGGTTCTGCGCCGGAAGGAGGTGCTCGACCCGCAGGAGGGCGAGATCCTGCCGATGGCGGTGACCGACCACGGTATGCAGCAGCTCACCATCAGGTCGCGCGCCGTGAAGGCGCATCACTACACGCTCAAGAGCAAGATGAGTCAGGACGTCTGGTACGACGAGCAGCAGCGCCTGGTGCAGGTCCGCATCATCGGCAGCGACGGCTCGATCATCACTTACGAGCCGCTCTGAATCTGACGTTGGCGGGGCACCTCCGGCTGGCGCGCGTGCGTGGTGACCGGCTCTGGGTGTGGCAGCCATCCTTCGAGACGCCCTCGCTTCGCTCGGGCTCCTCAGGATGAGGACTGAGTGTGTGGCACGGCACGCGACGCAGAGCACAATCTCCACGGGGCCACAATCATCGACCTCATCCTGGGGAGCGTCGCGCAGCGACGCGTCTCGAAGGATGGTCGCACGCGAAAGGGTCCTGAATGCGCGGGCTGCAGCGGCGCCTCAACACATAAAGAACTTGCACGGATAAGGCTGAAACGTCCTCACGTCCGGCTTGCTTTCGACAGCCTTCGCCGAATTCGACGATGGGGCGCACGCCCTCGCGGCACCACATGTCCGCAGCAGGCGCCGTTGTCGACCATTCGGTACCGCCGACGTCCGCGCTTGAGCGCAAGCCTCTTTGCACCTCGTTTCACTTTTTGGTGTTCGTGCAACAGACGTGGCCGGCATCAGCGCGACAACCGTCATCGCCGCAACGATTACCTGCAGAAAACGCGCCATCGTGACCTCCGGCGACGATCATTGTCGGATACCAGTCTGCCTCAAATGGGCCCGTGGAACACGGGGCACGCGTCGGGTGTTAACAGCCCGCATCTCCGCGGTCCAAAAAGGATCTCTCTATGCCGCTTGTCCGTATCGACCTCGCGCAAGGGCATCCGGCCGGTAACGAGCGGCGGGACATCGGTGAGGTCATCCATGAGGCGATGCGCGCAACGCTCGACGTTCCCGACGGCGATCGCTTTCAGATCATGACCGCGCATCCGGACGCCGACTTGGTAATCGATTCCAACTATCTCGGCGTCGCGCGATCGAAACACTGCATCTTCATCCAGGTGACACTGAACGCGGGCCGCAGTGTCGAGCAGAAGCGCGCGTTCCACCGGGCCGTTGCGGACGGCCTCAACGCCCGCCTGCGGGTACGGCGGGAAGACGTGTTCATCAACTTGGTCGAGGTCAAACGAGAGGACTGGTCGTTCGGCAACGGCGAGGCGCAATACGTGACGTGAGGTGAATAGGTGCCGTGATGCTCGTCAAACTGCTGTGCCGCCTTCATCGATCGATCATTGCGTTCGCAAGCCTGACCGGGGCTCTCGTGTCGATCCCTGCCGGCGCGCAATACGTAGCTTGGCCCGCGTTCGGTCCGGAACGCGGACTAATGCGGATCGATGGACTGACCGACACACTGCCCGACTTTGTCGGACCGATCGACGACAGCGCCGAACTTACGATCTTCACCGAGGGCAATCACTATCCGGTTCTGCTGCCGCTGGTGCAGGACCGATTTCCGGCGTGGTGCCGGATCACCGGATCGTGTCGTGCGGACGGCGGCAAAATCCTGGTCGTCACGCTGCCGCAACCGATGATCGTCGAGATGTTGATGAAAGGCGGCGCGCGTATCGGCAACGCGGTCATCCCGGTCGGGCCCGATCAGCATGTGTTTCCCGATTTCGTCATGGCGGGACGCCAACCGTTGCACCAGCTCGCTAGTGCCGGGCTGCTCGAACGTAAGGGCAGGGTGTTTGCGCGCCATCGCGGGCTCGGGCTCCTGCTCAAGCACGAGTTGGCGGACGTGAGTGACGTCGCAGACTTTCGGTCCCGCGTCGCCCGCGTCGTACTGGCGAGCGAAAGCGAGCCCGGCGCCCGCAATCAATATCGGGCAACCCTCGAGAGCCTCATCGGTCCCGACGCCGCAGCCGACCTGTTCACCCACGAAGTGCGCAGCTTCCCGGGCCGCCTCGGAGTCCAGCACCGCGACGTCCCTTATGCGATTCTGAACGGCGTCGCCGATGGCGGCATCATCTTCGCTCATCTCGCCACGTTCTACGCGCAGCGTTACCCGGACCGGCTGCGTTCCGTTGCGGTGCCGGCCGCCGAGCCGTTTGGACAGGAGATTGCGGTGGCGCGAACCACGCACGAGCGCGGGCCGCTGGCGGGTGCGTTCGAGCGGTTCTTCCTGGAGGCCGCCCGAACTGCGTATCCGGCCGGCGGTTTTACGGCCGACCAGAATTTTCGCTACGGCGCCACGGTCGATCTGATCGAGCGGTGAGGGCGGCCCGCCGCATCTATCACGGCACCAGCAGAATCTTTCCGAAGTGCTGGTTCGCTTTCATGTGGGCCTGCGCGGCCGCCGCCTGATCGAGCGGAAAGGTCTTGTCGATCGGCAAGTGCAGCTTGCCGGCAGCGATCGCGTCTTTGAGATCCTTCCACATCACCCGTGTTTCCTCGCGCAGCTCGTCGACCGAACGGGTCCGGTGGGTGACGCCGATATAGGTGATGCGGCGCGCCGCGTGCAGATCGAAATCGAATTCGGCCTTGCCGCCGCCGAGCCTGCCCACGTTGACGATGCGCCCAAGGATAGCGGTCGCCTTGAGGTTGCCGGTGGCGACGCTGCCGGACACCTGATCGATGATCAGGTTAACGCCCTTGCCGTCGGTCGCCTTGAGGACCTCGTCCGGCCAGGCCGGGTTACCGGTGTCGACCGCAAGATCGGCGCCGAACTCCTTGAGCCGGGCGCGGCGGGCCGCGTTGGTCGACGTGCCGATCACCAGCCGGGCTCCCATGAGCTTGGCGATTTGCAGGGCCATGAGACCGACACCTGCGCTCGCGCCCTGGATCATCACGCTCTCGCCCGGCTTCAGCCGGCCGTTGGTCACGAGCGCGTCGTGCATGGTGGCGACCGCGACCGGCAGCGTTGCGGCCTGTTCGAACGTAAAGTTCGCGGGCATGGGCGTGACCCGGCCCCAGTCGGCGACCGCGTATTCGGCATAACCACCGGCGCCTGCGCACATGACGCGATCGCCGGGCTTGAAACCGCCGCGGACCTCGTTGCCGGCTTCGACGACCTCGCCCGCCCAATCGAGCCCGAGCGTCGCGCCAACGGCGCCATGGCCGCCGACGCCGCGCGCTGCATTGAGATCGGCGCGATTAAGCCCGGCGGCGTGCACCTTCACCAGGAGCTCGTTGGGCTTGGGCTGCGGCTTCGGGATGTCCCTGACCTCGAGCCCCTTGTCGGTCGCAACCGCCGCTTTCATGTGAACCTCCCTTGCTGATCGACCGTGCCAAGACCCCGGCCCGGGGTCGGGCGCCGTGTTATGAAGCCGACCGCGAAGGCTTTGTCGAGGACGTCGATTTTCGGGTATGAGTAGTGCCTAAACCCGAAGTTCGCTCACCTGGGACATGAGCCCGTCGCGCCGGGCGACGGTGAGGGTCGAATAGGACATGAGCTCTAACCGGAGGCCTGTGATGAGCAAGCGTGGCGCGGCAGCGACCGTGGCTCTGGTGCTGTCAATGGGCGGTTGGGTGTCAGTCGTGCCCGCGCTGGCCCGGCCGCCGACCGTCATGAACTCGCCCGGATACGATGCGCGGCTCGCCGAATCCAGGGCGGCCTGGCAGGCGGCGCAACAAGCCCCGGTGCGTTACTACAAGCGCATCAAGGTGCGAACGCCGCGACCGCTCACCCCGAAAGTCGGACGGTAGGTCTCTCGTCTGCGGCCCAAAGGCCGCCTTCGTCGCATGCAGCGCCATCATCGACCGCCCCGAATTCGGAGGCCCGCACCCATCGTTGGGTCTGATGGCTGCGTTTTGGAGTGTTGAGTAACGCAATGCCGCTCGTGTTGAAGCGAACAAAGGATGATTTGCCCGGAAGCGTCCCCGGTGAGGATTATGTGGTTTTCTCCGGCGCCCTGCGCTTGGGGCGCATTCATAAGGTCATGCTCACCGGCGGCCGCCTGCGCTGGCACTGGAACCTTTACGCGCTGCTCGGGCCGGACGATCGGATCACGCACGACGGCTATACCGACACCCTCAAGCAGGCCAAGGCGGAATTCGCCGCGAACGTGCGGGCAATCCTGGCGCTGGCGCGCTGGCGTGAAGTCGAAAGCCCGCACCGCTAGGTCAGGTCTGGGTCCACTCTTCCGCGCTGGCTCCGGCTAGCGACTGCACGCGCGCTTCGTCGGCGGCAAGTTCGCGCGCAGGGCCTGCGTAGACGATGCCGCCGTTGTCGAGCACGTAGGCGTAGTCGGCGATCTCGAGACTCATACGGGCGTTCTGCTCGACCAGCAGCACCGAAATTCCTTCATCACGCATCTGCGCAACGATACGGAAGACTTCGCGCACGATCAGCGGCGCTAGCCCCTGCGACGGCTCGTCGAGCATGAGCAGCCGCGGGTTGAGGAGCAGTGCGCGGCCGATCGACAGCATTTCCTGCTCGCCACCGGAGAGCTGGCGGCCGCGGTTCTGCTTGCGCTCCGCGAGCCGCGGAAACAGTTGATAGATGCGCGCGACCGTCCACGCGCCCGCCCGTTCCCGCGGAACCTTCAGGTTCTCGTCCACGCTGAGGTTGGGAAAGATGCGGCGGCCTTCGGGCACGTAGCCGACCCCGGCGGCGGCAATGCGAAACGACGGCCAATGCGTGGTCTCGGTGCCGAAGATCGTGACGCGGCCGGTGCGCGGCGGCGTGAGCCCCATCAGGCTGCGCAACGTCGTTGTCTTGCCAGCGCCGTTCCGGCCCAGCAGTGCGGTGATCTTGCCTTCAGCCACTTCGAGGCCGACGTCGTGCAAGATGTGGCTCTTGCCGTAGAAGGTGTGCAGCCCTTCGGCCGTGAGTGCCGGCGCGCTCATGCGGCCTTGCCCAGATAAGCGGCCTGCACCGCCTCGTTGGCGGCGATGTCGGTCGGCGTGCCTTCGGCGAGCAAGCGGCCCTGGTCGAGCACCGTGATGCGGTCGGCCAGATGAAACACCACCCGCATGTCGTGTTCGATCAGCACAATCGTAAAGTTGGCGTCGCGATGCAGGCGGCGCACGAGCTGGGTGATCGCGTAGGTTTCCTCGTCGCCCATGCCGGCGGTCGGCTCGTCGAGCAGGAGCAGGTGCGGGCGCAGCGCCAGCGCCAT
>Ga0066388_100002229_pt1 | contig 11673 bp, 7 predicted proteins | sample PanSoiMetaGPlot6_FD_64539 | JGI IMG/M metagenome (GOLD analysis project Ga0066388, IMG submission 64539) | Tropical forest soil microbial communities from Panama analyzed to predict greenhouse gas emissions - Panama Soil - Plot 6 (Hybrid Assembly) | ecosystem: Environmental > Terrestrial > Soil... | reverse complement strand
CGCCGAGCAGGTGCACGGGCAGCAGGAGCAGTACCGCCGGGAGCTGTTCGACGCCGAGATCGGCGCGCTGGCCCGGCTGCGTGAGGCCAGCCAGCTCCGGGAGGACCTGATCGCCTCGGTCTCGCACGAGTTCCGGACCCCGCTCACCGCGATCCGGGGGAGTGCGGCCACCCTGCTCGCCCGCGCCGACAAGATGCGCCCCGAGGACCGGGCCACGCTGCTGCGCGGCGTGGTCGAGCACAGCGACCGGCTCAGCCGGCTGCTCGAGGACATGCTGCTGGCGGCCGCGGCGTCGTCATCGGCTGTGGCCGACGCCGGGGCGGTGGCCGACGTGAGCACCGCGGTGTCCCGGCTGATGCTGGGGCAGGCCCGGCCGCCGGTGGTGTTCGACGTGGCGCCGTGCCTCGCGGCGTACGTGGACGCCGCCGCGCTGGACCAGGTCGTGCGGGCGATCGGCGACCATGCCCGGGCCGAGGCGCGCCGGGACCGTCCGGTGCGCGTCCGGGCCTGGCGGGCAGCCGGCGAAGTGCTGGTCGAAGTGAGGTACGTCCCCGGGCGGCGGGAGGACCGGGAGGACCTGGGGCGGCTGTTCGAGCCGTTCGGGTCGGCGGAGAGCGCCCGGACCGGCCGGCCGGCGTCCCTCGCCCTGTACGTGGTGCGCCGCCTGGTGGAGGCGCACGGGGGGCGCACGGCGGCGATCCGCGACGGCGACGGCGTCCGGGTGCGGGTCAGCCTGCGCGCGCTCCGGCCGCACGAGTCCGCCCCCAGCACGGCCCCGCCCACCGACCGGACCGGCCCCTCGCAGGCCGACGCCGAGCCCGAGCCCGCCCACGCCGCCTCCGGCTGACCGCCCCAGCCAGACCGCCTGACGAGCCGACGGTGAACCCGCACCGCGGGGTTGGGCCGCTCAGCCCACCCGGCGCTGCCGGGCATTTGCCCGCCCGGTGCCGCCGGCCCACCCCGGCGCGCCGCTTTGCCCGTACGGCCCGCGCTTGTCGTTCGAGCGGCCTTCGGGTGGCGAGACCGCTACCCTGCCGGGTGCCCCGGCGCCGCATCGGCCCGCCCGGGCCGCGCCGCCGCCCGAGTCACCGAAGGACCAGAGTCACCGAAGGAGCTGTCGACCATCCCGTGAACGCCGATCCTGCCGCCCAACTCCTAGTGCTCGACCTGCAGGCTGCCGACACCGCGCTCGGCCAGCTCGCGCACCGCCGGAACATGCTGCCGGAGCTGGCGGCGATCGTGGAGGCGGACGCGCGGCTGGCCGCGTTGACCGGTGACCTCGTGCGGGCCGAGACGGGGATAGCCGACCTCGACCGCGAGCAGCGCCGGCTGGAGGCCGACGTAGACCAGGTGCGGCAGCGCGCTGACCGCGACCAGCAGCGGATGCGGGCCGGTTCGGTGCCGGCGCGGGAGCTGGAGTCGCTGCAGCACGAGGTGCAGACCCTGGCCCGCCGGCAGTCCGACCTGGAGGACGTGGTGCTGGACCTGATGGAGCGCCGGGAGGAGGCCGACGCGCGGGCGTCCGCGCTGCGTGCGGACGTCGACCGGGTGCGGGCCGAGCGCGACGCCGCCACGACCGCCCGAGACACTGCCTTCGCCGAGATCGATGCCGACGTCGCGGCGCGCACCGCGCAGCGGGCGGCGACCAGCGGCCAGATTCCGGCCGACCTGCTGGCCCTGTACGAGAAGGTGCGCGTGCATGCCGACGGCGTCGGCGCGGCCGCGCTGCGCAAGCGCCGGTGCGAGGGATGCCATCTGGAGCTCGCCGGCACCGAGCTGCGAGCCGCCCGGACCGCGCCGCCGGACGCGGTGCTCCGCTGCGAGAACTGCCAGCGCATCCTCGTCCGCACCCCGGAATCAGGGCTGTGAGAAAGTCGGTACGGTGAGGCCGCCATCCTCTGTGGACTGTCGCCCGGTGCGGGGCCCGCGGTGACCGGGTCGGCGCGACGGATCCTGGTGGAGGCCGACGGCGGCTCGCGGGGCAATCCCGGACCGGCCGGGTACGGCGCGGTGGTCCGGGACGCCGACTCCGGCGAGGTGCTCGCCGAGCGCGCTGCCGGGATCGGCCGGGTGACCAACAACGTCGCGGAGTACCGCGGGCTCATCGCCGGGTTGGCGGCTGCCGCCGAACTGGGCGCCACCGACGTCGAGGTGCGGATGGACTCGAAGCTGGTCATCGAGCAGATGTCCGGCCGGTGGCGGGTCCGGCACCCGGACCTCGCGTCGCTGTACGCGGAGGCTTCCGCGCTGGCCGGCGGGCTTGCGGCGGTGCGGTTCACCTGGGTGCCGCGGGAGGCGAACAAGCACGCCGACCGGCTCGCGAACGAGGCGATGGACGCCGCCGCGGGCGGTCGCGACTGGGTCCGCCGCACCGGCCCCGGTCAGCCGCAGGAGCGGCCCGTGCCCGTCGCGGAGCGCCCCCCGCCTGCCGGCGCCGGCTGGTCCGCGCCGACGTCGCTACCCACCTCGCTGCTGCTGCTGCGGCACGGCGAGACCGGGCACTCGCCGCAACGCCGGTTCAGCGGTCGCGGCGACCTGCCGCTGACCGAGCGCGGCGCGACCCAGGCCGCGGCGGCCGGCCGGCGGCTGGCCGCCATGGCGGCCAACGGGCGGGACCTGGCCGCGGTGGTCACCTCGCCGCTGCGCCGAGCCAGCGTCACCGCCGCGGCCGTCGCCGGGGCGCTCGGCCTGCAGCCGGTCGTCGACGACGACCTGACCGAGACCGACTTCGGCCTGTGGGAGGGGCTGACCTTCGCGGAGGTGCGCGAGCGCTTCCCGCGCGAGCTGCGCGCCTGGCAGGGGTCGGCGGACGTCGCCCCGCCCGGCGGGGAGAGCTTCGCGGCCACCGCCGCCCGGGTCCGCCGCGCCCTGGACCGGGTCGTGGCTGCCTACCCCGGGCGGACCGTGGTGCTGGTCTCGCACGTGACGCCGATCAAGACGCTGGTCTGCCTCGCGCTGGACGCGCCGCCGTCGGCCCTCTTCCGGCTGTACCTCGACATCGCCAGCCTGTCCATCGTGGACTGGTACCCGGACGCGCCGGCCACAGTGCGGCTCGTCAACGACACCAGCCACCTGGGCGACGCCCCGTAGCCCCGGGTAGTCCAGTAGTCCCATGGGCCGTAGTCCCACGTTCCCAGTTGTCCATTGGTCTGGGCGGCTCACCGGGCGCGCCCGAAGAGCGCAACCGCGACCACGACCCCGAACCCCACGACGCACCACCGCAGCACGCGGTCATCGAGGCGGCGGGCGAGCCGGGCGCCGGCGAACCCGCCGAGCAGCGAGGCCGGCGCGATCACCGCGACCGCGGCCCAGTCCACTGGGCCGAACGCGCCGAAGGCCAGCACGGTGACCGTGGCGACGACGAGCGACACCGCGCTCTTCAGCGCGTTCAGCCGGCGCAGCGTGTCGTGCACCGTGAGGGTGAGCGTGGCGAGCAGGATCACGCCGAGCGCCCCGCCGAAGTAGCCGCCGTAGACGGCCGCCAGCGCTACGGCGGGATAGAGGACCCGGGCGCTGTCCCGGTGGTCACCGGAGGGCCGGCCGACCAGCCGGGCCACCCGCGGCTGGACCGCCAGCATCAGGCTCGCGAACAGCACCAGGAACGGGACCACGACGTCGAACGCGCTCGCCGGGGTGGCCAGCAGCAGCGCGCACCCGGCGCCGCTGCCGAGCGCCGCCACCGCCGCCAGCGGGGCGACGCGCCCGCGCTGGCCGGCCAGCTCCCGGCGGAACCCCACGACGCCGCCGAGGAACCCGGGCCAGAGCGCGACCGAGTTCGTCACGTTCGCCGCCAGCGTCCCGAAACCGGTGACGACCAGCGCCGGGAAGACGATCAGCGAACCCCCGCCGGCGACCGCGTTGACCGCCCCACCCAGGAACCCGGCTCCGGCGAGGAACGCAGCGTCGGCAGGACCCACGCCGGCAGGCTAACGAGCCCAGCCGCGGACGGTGGGCGGCGCACCGGCGCAGCCGCACGATTAGGGGCTGTCGGAGCGCCGTATCATGGAGGTACGGCGGACGAGCCGGCCGGGCGGTCGCGTGCGGGGGAGACCCCGCCCGAGGAACGTCCGGGCTCCACAGGGCAGGGTGGTTGCTAACGGCAACCCGGGGCGACCCGCGGGACAGTGCCACAGAAAGAAGACCGCCGCCGCGGCCTGCGGCGGTAAGGGTGAAAGGGTGGTGTAAGAGACCACCAGCGCCCGGGGTGACCCGGGCGGCTCGGTAAACCCCACCTGGAGCAAGGTCGAGAGGGTCGGCCGTGCGAGCGGCCGGCCTGCGCAGGCGTTCGAGGGTGTGCCCGCCCGAGCCTGCGGGTGGACCGCTAGAGCCTGCCGGCGACGGCAGGCCGAGATGGATGGCCGCCGGCCGGGGCAGCGCCGCAAGGCGCCCCGGCCACAGGACCCGGCGTACAGGCCGACTCGTCCGCCCCACCCGGTCTTCACCTGCCGCCAGACCCCTCGGCCGTCCTCCCTCGAATACCGCCGTGCCGCCCGCCGCTCGGGTTCCGGCCCGGTGCTGGCCTCAGCAGCCCCCGAACTCTTGTCCCTGCACCAGCCGGGTGCGCGGCGCGCATGTCGATCACGCGACACAGCTACAGTCCGTCACCCCCGGACCGCTCTACTCAGCGCGAGATGGCCGAGTCGCTCCGTCAGGCGCTTGTACCGACCCCTCGTAAGGAAGTCCGCCAAAGTCGGCCAGTTGTCCAGCACATTTTGCGTCGCCTCGACCACCCGTGTGCGGGCGTCGCCGACACTCCAACCGGCCCGAACTGCCAAGCGATCGAAGCTGGAAGGCGTCACTTCCTCGAAAGCCCGCGAGTCATTGAGTTTCAGTCCCAGGTCGTCGCCAGGGATGAACAGGACCGTCGGGATGATGTCATATGCCGGACTCAATTGCGGCGTGCGCCCGTTGGGGTACGTCACTGCCCAGTTCTTGACATGAGCGTCACCGTTCCCCACCAGAACGTTGAGGACGATACGGTCTATCACTTCACCCACCGCCGCCTGGCCACAGAGGGCACCCACCAGCGCCGCGATCGTCTCGAAGTTCGCGCGTCGGTACTTTGCCCTGTCGCTACCTGTAGGAATATCAAGAACTTGGGCGAGTTCCTCGACGTGGACTCGCCCCCCGTCAGCTCGGTCGAACCGGCGGATGGCGAACGCATCGCCAACGACATCAGTCGCCCACTCGGGTAAGCCACGGACATCCGTAGGTGGCACGAGGCGGGTCTCCGGAACGACGATCCCAGCTTCTCGGGCCAATGCCAGGCTGCCAAACTCCGCCTCCGGAACACCATCGAAGCCGGGCCGTCCGTCCGGTAACTTGAGGATCCAGTCGCCTGCTTGGCCGCGTGCGGGTATCGTCAGTCCCTTCTGTGCGTCGAGTCGCACGGAGAACTTGAGTTGGACGCCGGCCAAACTGAATTTGAGTAACGGGTCGTCAGGTTCCGGACCTGCCTCTTCTGCGCCCGCCAGCTCTGGAACGGTGACCTGGCCATTGTCGCCATTGTCCACATGGCGCGTCCGCAAGGCGCCAGGAAGGTCGTCAGCACCAATTCGCCGAAAAAGGAAGAACTCACGCTTTGGGTTGACTCCAGCCGCCGCCGAGACCGCGGTGCGGAGTCCTCCTTCGGGCAGCAGATGTGAGAACCAGTTCGGCAGCGCTACTCGCTGACTCGGTGTCCAGGCAGGGCCGCGCTCCTCGAAGATCTGGCCCAGGACCGGTCGGTGTGGGGTTTCCCAATACTCTCGAAGAGTCTCGAACCACGTGATTTCGTCGCGATTTCGCAATATGCCTACACTATGCCAGATGCCGTCAGGGGACGCCAGCTGAACGAGCAGGGTCGCGGAGCCTCGCCGTTCAGCCATGGCCGCCCGCGTCGGCTGCACCGTCGGCGACTATGAGACTCGCGAGCGGTGGTCGCACGAGCGCTCCCGCCTCGAGCTTTGCCGAGAGGTAGCGACGCAAGAGCTTCTCGACGACCTCACGGCGAGCCTCGAGAAACCCGGCCATATCGTTCCTCCGCAGCGCCTCCGCCGCCTCTTCATCTATCGCATGGCTGCGCAGAACCGATGGATCCTCCTCGCCCGACGGTGGCCTCGCGTGGCGCGGCCAGAATCCACGGGCCGCGAGGTCGCCCCTTCTCGGCACCAACTCGGTCACGGCGTCTATCCCCTCGGCATCGAGAGCGCCCGCGACGTCTATCTTTCCACCATCGGGGTCCCTCGGCCCAAGTGAACTCAACGCCAGTAATCCTAGCTTCCCCGTGGCGTAGTCAGTCCTGAACGGCGCGGAAGGTATTGTCGGCGCATCCTCGTCCGGTACGAGCTCGAGCAACCCGGCCACGGCGGTGTACTCGTCAGGCGCCTTGTCTGGGCAACCCTTCACCGGGTTCACCGCCATGATCGCCTGCCGGAGGGCGGGCGTCTGGCCCTTGCGCCCGAAGCCGTGAACCCACCCACGCCAGAGCCAGCGGCTCAGTAGGCGCTCAGACCATGGCTCTGGCTCGGGATGAAGATGAAAGAACGCGGCCAACACTGGCAAGGGCAAGGTGGACGGGACCAGCAGGAGATGTGGCACACCTTGGCGACGGAGGAACGCAATTGCCCGTTCGAGCGCTCGCTCGGTCTGCTCGTACCAGTCGCCGACGTCCTCGTCTTCCCCGAACTCATCGCGGGTGTCGCGCTGAACGTTTCCGCCTCGGATCGCGAGGAGGCTCTGCAGGACACGGTCGGGGTCCAGCTCGCCGAACCCGAGCCGTCGTAGCGACTCGACGACGCTCGACGGGCTACCTGGCTCAGACTCGCCCGCGAAGAGGGCATGGAACACCTGTGAACGACTTATCGGCCTTCCGGCCGAGTTCACTCGGTCGAACACATCTCGCAGCAGCAGGTCGTCGTCACCCTCCACTACATAGGCGGGGACTTGGTAGTCTCGCAGGACACCGCCGAGGGCGTCCGCCAGGTCGAGGTCCGCCGGTTCTAGGTCTTCAGTGTGCTCTCGGAGCCAGGCCAGCAACTTCCGAGTCTCCAGCGCTTCTTGCAGAGGTAGCCACGTGGGCGGCGCCGCGGCCCTCCGGCCGGTCACGAAACGAGGACGGCGAAGGTCGAAGTAGACGTCGAAGCGCTCGTCGACACGCCGTCCCGCACTCGATAGGACACCTGTCAACGAGGCCACCCGCTGCAGTCCATCCACTACCCATAGGGCATCGGAGCGCGGCTCGACCCGAAGCTCGAGCGGCCCCAGCTTGGCCGTACCGGACGGCGCCGGATGTTTCCAGAGGAGGAGCGTGCCTATGGGAAAGCCTCGCCATATGCTGTCGAACAGCTTCCGTACATCCTTCGCGTCCCAAACAAAGTTGCGCTGGAAGCTCGGTATACGCAGGGCGCCGGCCAGTCCTTGCCGCACGAGCTCCGGAATATCGAAGGTCGCAGGCTTCGGACGCCGGAACTGTTCCAGCGTCCCAGCGCCGCCGAACGCTCCATCGCCCATCGAGGACGCTGCCTCCCGTCATCGTCGCACTGAGATTGGATACGGCGTACCGGACCAGCATAGCCCACCATAATCACGCACGGTCACGCACGGTCGCGATATGCCCACCGGTCGGTGGACCCGCTCGGCCGGGTACCTGACCGGTAGAACCAATGACGTGTCAGACGTCGTGGTGGCGCCAGGTCCAGCAGGACCGAGAACAGGCCACGGCTCATCCAGGTCGCTCCAGGACGGCCACGACGCTCCTGGCCGCACCCCACCTCGTGCCCGCGCAGGCCGCCGAGGTGCTCCGGCGAGCCGCAGCAGCCCGGCGAGATATCGGCGGACACCGCAGCGCTGGCCCACGCGGACCTGCTGAGCCTGCGGGTGGAGCTGTTCGCCTACGAGCCGTTCGCTTCGCGGGTGTGGGAGCTGCGGGAGAACGTCACCGCCTACGACAGCTGGTACGTCGCGCTCGCGGAGTCGCTGGGCGCAAGGCTCGCCACGCGTCGGTGAGGTTTCGAAGCCGAAGCTCGGGTAGAAGTCGCGAGCCCGGTCCTCGAGGGCGTGGAAGAGCAGTGCCCGCACGCCGACGATCTCGGCGGCTTGGACGGTGCGCGCGATCGCATCCCCCGCAGCAGGTCGCTGCGTGGCGCAACGAGCGGTGGGCGGCGCCTCGTCATATAAGCAGATCGGCTCGGTGGTTTGCCTCTATGGGCACTGCTCCGGATGAGTATCGAGGTCTCATAGAGGCGTGGTGGACGCTGGCGGGTCAGCTGGCTGCGCGCACTGCAGTGGCGGTGAGGCAGGCCGCAGCCATGGCCGGCCGGGGTGAGGAAGAGCGGGGATGCAGCAGGAGTTCCGGATCCTTGGTCCGGTCGAGGCTGTGTACCGGGGGCTGTCGGTGCCGCTCGGCGGGCTGCGGGTGCGGACCTTGCTGGGTGTGCTGCTCATCCACCGGGGCGAGATCGTTCCGGTGAGTCGGCTGGTCGAGGCGCTGTGGCCGGGCGGGCCGCCAGCCGGTGCGACGGTCACGCTGCGCACGCATGTGTCGCACCTGCGGCGGGCTCTGGCCGACGCGAACGTCGACCTGCTGACGGTCCGACCAGCCGGCTACCGGCTGCTGCTCGACTGTGACCGGCTCGACGCCGGGAGGTTCGAGCGGCTGGCCGGTGAGGGGCGGCGGGCGCTGCACGGCGGGGACGCCGGCCAGGCGGCCGGTGCGCTGGCCGAGGCGCTCGCACTCTGGCGCGGGCCGGTGCTGGCCGACCTTGGCCATCCGCCTTTCGCGGCGGTGCAGACGGCTCGGCTGGACGAGCTACGGCTCACCGCGCTGGAGGACCGCATCGAGGCCGACCTGGTCCTGGGCAGCCACCGGGAGCTGGTCGCCGAGCTCGAGCAGTTCGTCGAGGCGCACCCGTTTCGCGAGCGGCCGTGTGGTCAGCTGATGCGTGCGCTGTACCGCGCTGGCCGGCAGGCCGACGCGCTGGCGCTTTACCAGGCGACCCACCGGCGCCTCACCGAGGAGCTCGGCGTTGCGCCGGGCCCGGCGCTGCGCGAGCTGCAGGCCGCGATACTCCGCCACGATCAGCGCCTGGCCGCGGGCCCGGCCGCCACCCATGCCGTACCGCGGCGCCGGCCGGCCGCCGCCTCCCCTGCGTCGCCTGCCGGCGGCAGCACCACCGGCACGACCGGTCACGGTGAGACGCCCAGCGCGCAGATGCTGGTCCCGCTGGTCGACTTCGCCAGGCGCGGACCACTGGTCTCCCGCCGCGCCGAGCTGGACCTGCTGCGCGACAGGTGGGAGCAGGTGGTGGCCGGCCAGCGCCGGGTCGTGCTGGTGGGTGGAGAGGCAGGGGTGGGGAAGACCCGGCTGGTGGCCGAGCTTGCCGGCCTCGTCGCGGACGACGCGCTGCTGCTGGTGGGCCACTGCGACCATCGCGCGCTCGCGGCGTACCAGCCGATCGCGGAAGCGCTGCGGACCAGCCCGGATGCCGTCGAGGCCGTACGGGCCGCTGATGGCTCGCTCGACGGGCGGGTGCTCGCGCTGCTGGGTGACTCGCTGCCGGGGACCGCGGCGGCGGGGGTGGGCCGGCGGCGGGGGACCGACCCGGGCGGGGAGCGGTTCGCGCTGTGCGACGCGGTGACCCGGCTACTCGCCCGGCTCGCCGCCGACCGGCCGGTGCTCCTCGTCGTGGAGGACCTCGAGCGGGTCGACCACGCCACCTCGCTGCTGCTGCACCACCTCGCGCGCGGCCTGCCGGCCCGGGTGCTGCTCGTGCTCACCTTCCGCGACCCGCCCGGCAGCGAGCATCCCCCGCTGCGTGAGCTGCTCGCCAGCGTCGAGCGCCGCGGTGGCGCCGACCGGCTGATGCTGCAGGTCCTCGACGAGGCCGAGCTTGCCGTGCTGGTCTGCGCGATCACCGGCAGTGAGCCGCCCGCTTCGTTCGTTCGGTTGCTGTGGCAGCGCACCGGCGGCAACCCGTTCTACGCCGGCGAGGTCGTGCGCTACCTGGGGGTCGACCAGCGGCTCGGCGGGGGGAACGAGCACGGTGTCAGCCGGGGGGTGCCGGCCAGCGTGCGTGACGTGCTGCGCGGCCGGCTGCACGAGCTGCCCGAGGCGGCCCGGCACCTGCTGCGGTGTGCTGCGCTCGTCGGTGGGGAGGTCGATGCCGCGCTGCTGGAGGCGGTCGCCGGGCTGCCGGAGGACCTGCTGGTGGATGCGGTGCAGCAGGCTACCCGGTCCGGGCTGCTGGTCGAGGTCGCCCGCTCGAGGTCGGCGGCGTATGCGCTGTCGCACGCTCTGGTACGCGAGGCGGTCTACGCCGACATCCCGGTGCCGCGCCGGCGCAGGCTGCACCTGCGGGCGGCGCGGGCACTGGTGGGTTCCGGTCGGGGGGCCGACCTTGCCGTGGCCGCGCTCCACCTGTGGGCGGCGGGGCCGTTGGCCGACCCGGGCGAGGCTGCCGAGCCGAGCGCGAGCGCGGCGGCCGCGGCTCACCTGCGCTACGCCTGGGACGAGGCGGCCGCGCACATTGAGGCGGCGTTGGAGCTGCTGGAGGCCGGTGGCGCTCCGCCCGCTCGCCGGGCGGTGGTCGCCGGTCGCGCGGGCATGCCGCGCTGGCATGCCGGCGCCGACCTGGGCAAGGCGCTCGACAGCCTGGCCACCGCGCTGGACCTCTACCGCGGCCTCGGGGACGAGCGTTGCGCGGCGAGGGTGCGCAGCCGCCTCGGCGCCGCGTCGACCACCCATGCCACCGTGACGGACATCCCCAGGGCGCTGGAGCACCTGCAGGCCGCCGCGGCAATGCTCACCGAGGGGCTCGGCGAGGGGCTCACCGAGGGGCTCGGCGCGGTGGGCTCCAGCGAGCCCTGACCTGGGCGGGTGTCGGGGTGCCGCTGGCCGTTCCACCGCGTTTACACGGCACTTCAACGTCGACCGGAGAGCCTGCTGTACGGGAGCGCGAGACACCGTTCCCGGTCGGCGCGCGGGGCCGGACGGGTGGGCGGAGGAGGCGGACGGGTGCGAGCGTACCTGGAAGCTGGAAGGAGGTGGGTGTCGAGGTGATCGAAGGATTCGACGTCTCCGGCAACAGCGGGAGCGTCGACTTCAAGGCTGCCGAGGCGGCGGGCAAGCAGTTCGTCTTCTGCCGAGTTGGCCGGGGTGTGCCGTCCTCCGGCACCGATGGCGACGGCATGGACGAGCGCTGGCCGTTCTACCGGGAGTCGGCCCGCAACGCCGGCTTGCTGGTCGGCGGGTACTGGCGGTTCTTCACCCGCGTCGATCTCGCCGCTCAGGTCACACGGTTCGCTGCTGGCCTGCGAGCAGGGCCGGTCGACCTCGCGCCACTGGTGGACATCGAGGACGCGGGCGCTCTCACTCCGCCGCGTCTCACCGACTGGGCGATCGGAGTCCTCAACGCGGTGCATGCTGTGACCAGACGGCGGCCGGTCCTCTACACAGGAGCCTCGTTCCTCCGCGACAAGCTCGAAGAGCACCGGCTCGACAGATGGGAACGGTGCATTGCCAACTGGTCAGCCACGTCATGGCCGGACCACACGGCCGTCTTCTGGCAACACGAGGGAGACACGCACGTCCCGTGGGCGGTGGGCCCTGTCGACTTGCAGCGGTTCGCAGCACGACCGGCCGACCTGAAAGCACACACCTACGAAAACAAGCTGCTTTACTACATAGACGCAGAT
>Ga0066388_100002228_pt1 | contig 11673 bp, 13 predicted proteins | sample PanSoiMetaGPlot6_FD_64539 | JGI IMG/M metagenome (GOLD analysis project Ga0066388, IMG submission 64539) | Tropical forest soil microbial communities from Panama analyzed to predict greenhouse gas emissions - Panama Soil - Plot 6 (Hybrid Assembly) | ecosystem: Environmental > Terrestrial >... | reverse complement strand
AACACATCTATGAGAAACATGATCTTGTCAGTAGTAGTTGGCCTTGGCACGTTAGCTTCGATGGCAGCAGCGGAAACTCAACAGCAACCGGAGGTCGGAAAGCCTGCGCCGGATTTCAGCTTGACGACTGGAGACGGTTCGCAGGTGAGTCTGAAGGATTATCACGGCAAATGGGTCGTGCTCTATTTCTATCCGAAAGATTTTACCAGCGGTTGTACGATGGAAGCGCGCAATTTCCAGCGTGACCTAGCAAAATATGAAGATTCGGGAGCGGTCATTCTTGGCGTAAGCGTGGACACGGCCCAATCGCACAAGGATTTTTGCACGAAGGAGGGACTCAACTTCAAATTGCTCGCCGATCCTGACGCGAAGGTGTCGACCGAGTACGGTTCGGTGATGGATTACAAAGGAAGCAAACTCGCCGCGCGAAATACATTTATCATTAATCCGAAAGGCGAAGTCGCCAAGGTGTACACCGGCGTGAAACCAGCCGACCACAGCGAGCAAGTCCTGAAGGATTTGGCTGACTTGAAGAAGAGTTAACCACGAGTTGGCACGAATCCTTTTGCCCGGGAATGCATTCGGGGCTTTGGAGTACGCCGGCTCCGCCCCGCTTTTCATCATCAGTACGGGCAGGAAAACGACGACGCACCGCGCGATTGCCACGCCTATTTTTAAATTTTCGTATGTTTGGTGTGTTTCGTCGACTGACCAAATGTGAGGCTAAAAGTATTTTTACCGCCCTGGCGATTGGTAGCGATCGGGATCGTATATTTAGCCGCGATGTTTTTCGGTCATTTGCCAGACCATCTGATTTTGTTTCCAACGCGAACACCGATCGATGGGGGCAGTGCGGTTCGGAAAACTATTCCGTTTGACCATGGGCAATTGGAAGTGTGGATTGCACGATCCCGGCTTGCGCAATCCAAAGGCAATGCTGATCTCCATGTTTTGCGTTTTTACGGAAACGCAGACCGCGCTGAACGTTGGCCTGCTGCTGAGGCCGAGATGTGGAAAGATCGCGCGGTCGAAATCTGGGGAGTGAATTATCCCGGATTCGGCGGTAGCACTGGGCCAGCGCGGCTTTCCAAGATCGGACCGGCTGCGCTCGCAGCGTTTGATCAATTAAGACGCTACGCAGGCGCCCGACCAATCGTCCCCTTTGGCACAAGCATCGGCGCGACCGCTGCGCTGCATTTAGCGGCGTGTCGCCCGGTTGCAGGATTAATTCTGCAAAATCCGCCCCCGTTGCGTGAAATGATTCTGCGTCGATTTGGCTGGTGGAATTTATGGCTGCTGGCCGGTCCTGTTGCGTTACAGATTCCCAAAGATCTCGACAGTATTGCAAATGCCAAAGCGACTCACGCCCCGGCCGTCTTCCTGCTCGCCGAGAAAGATGAAATCGTTCCTCCTCGGTATCACCGGCTCGTGGTCGATGCTTATGCCGGCGAAAAGCGTGTGATCGCATTGCACGGCGCTTATCACAATGATCCGATCGAAGGCACGGCGATTGCAGAGTTGAGTAGCACGCTGGACTGGTTGTTGGCGAAAGCGACTTCTCCTTCCGCGCCGTAGCAGCACTTCGCGGAGCGCGCGCCTCCGCGCGATCGCAAATTTTCTTGTGTGAAGCGTTCTCCGCCGCGGATGTAGGGTGAGAAAGGATCGTTTCCGCGCGCGCCGCCGAAAATTCCGGGCCCGACTGGCGTTTGCACGCGAGACGCGTGTGCCCGCACGGCGCAACATTTGCCACTCGATTTCACGAGTGAGCCTGCGTTAAGGTCGCCCGGCATGCAAAACGCGCAGAATCTCATGAGCAGCTTCGAGTTCATCGCGGCGCTGATGTCGATCATCATTGGTTTAGGCGTAACCAATCTGCTCGCCGGCGCCGGCAGAGCGTTTTATCGCCGCAACGAGAATCCACTCGATGAGGTCCACATTGTCCTAACTCTCGCGACGCTGTTGCTGCTGGCTTTGCAATGGTGGGTCACATTCAAGTGGAATACCGAAGTCAAATGGAGCTTCGACAAATTTCTCTTACTGATCGTCTGGACCATCACGCTGTACATGTTGACCGTTTTTCTTTATCCGCCCGATCTATCGGAAGCAGAAGAACACCAGGGTCGGTTCGAACGGAACCGGGCAGGTTATTATTCCACGTTCATTGCGATGTGTTTGCTCGACATCACGCAAACCGCAGTTCACGGCGATCTTTTTCATCCGATTTGGTACAGTCCGTTTGTTGGTCAATATGCGGTCCTGGCCGCCGGCGGACTCGTTGCCCACCGGCGCGGCTACGACAGGTTTTTCGCGTGGTACCAGCTGATTACCCTGCTGCTCTGGGCGCTGGTGGTGAGACGATTTTTGATAGGTGACGCGATGACTCCGTAGGAACGCGAAGCGTAATGTTCAGCGTTTAACCGCCACCCATTCATTCCGCGCCCGAGAATCGGCGACGGCTTGCACGACGCGCATGTAGCGGAGGCCATCTTCAAAATTGGGATGGGGAAGCACGCGCCCCTTTGATTTGACCGCAGCTAGAAAGTCTTCTTCCACGCGCCATTCGGTTTCCAATTCGGAAGGAAGATCGACAACGTGCAGCCCGCGATCGCCGGACTTTCCTGCTTGCACTACATCAGAACCGAAATCGTAAGTGAGCGTGCCGCTGCTGCCGTAAATTTCGACCCGGTCGGCTGGCGCAAGTGCATCGATCCCGCTGAACTCGAGCACTCCTTCGGCACCGTTATCGAAAGCGCAAAGGACAGTGAGCAAATCGGGGATGATGACTTCGTACCCCTGGCGAATTGGCTGAATGATTTTGCCGCGCGCAAAGACGCCATTGATGTCTCCAAGCCAGCGCTGCAGCACTTCGACATAAATACCGAGTGTGAGCACGTGGAGTCCGCTAATTTCAATCCTCTGCCGCCAATGCGGCGAAGCGCCCGGATCCAAATAGTTGCTGGTAAAACTTTGCAAGCGAATGTGGTGCGGACGACCGATGTAATCCTCGGCCAGAAGTTTTTTCACAAGCAGATCAGCCCGCATTCCCATCGGGGGTGGACAAAGCATCGTCACCAGCTCTGGATAGCGCTTTGATGCAGCGAGCATTTCCTCCGCTTCCACCAGGTCCATGGACATACGCGCCTGGCAAAAAACGTGTTTGCCGGCCTCAAGCGCCGAGACAGTTACCGCCGAATGCATTACTGGCGGCGTCCCAATCCAGATAATGTCGATGTCCGGCAAGGCCAGTAACTCGGGCCAATTCCGCATCGGCGTGGCTGATGGACAATATTCCTGGCAAAATTTCTCCGAGCTTTCGTAAGTTGAATTGGAAACGGCAACAATCTCAACCTCCGGATGTTTCTTAAGAGCGGGCAAGTGGCGAGCGCGAACGATATTGCCCGCTCCAACAATCCCAATCCGCAGTTTATTGTTATTTTTGTGCACCGGTTACGCGAACGTTGATCTTGCAAGCTCGACTGATTCTTGTGCGAGCTAAATTTGACCGCCTCCGCCAGTTGCGCGTTCAACCATGGCTGCTTCGCCAGGTAAAATCGTTAACCTGATGTAACGGCGTAACGATTCAAGGGATCACAATGTTGATTCGGCTTCGTTATTACTTCGTCATTCGACATTCGGATTTCGTCGTTTTTCTTAGGATCCACTTGACCGACGGACTGAGGCGCGGCAGCTTACGCGCCTGTTTTTGAGGTTATATCATGTCCAGAGTTTGCAGTATCACGGGATCGAAAGCCATGCGCGGCAGCGTCATCCACCGGCGCGGTCTGGCCAAAAAGAAGGGCGGCGTCGGCCGGCACATCACTAAAAGTGTGCCGCGCATTTTCGCACCGAACCTGCGACGCCAACGCATCTGGGTACCGGAGCTAAAGAAGTTTGTGCGCGTTCGCGTTACGGCGCGTGCCCTGAAGACCATCAACAAACACGGTGCCTATAAGGCGCTGAGAAAAGCGGGCGCGATCTAAAACTGTAGGGGCGTCTCTGAGACGCCATACAGAATCGATGCAGCTCACTCTTCTCAAATCGAAAATTCACCGCGCCACGGTGACCGGCGCGAGCCTGGACTATGAAGGCAGTTTGACGGTTTCCGCCGACCTGGCTGAACTCGTTGGTCTGATTCCGTATGAAAAAATCCTCGTGAGCAATTTGAACAATGGCGGACGATTCGAGACCTATGCAATTTTCGGCGAAGCGCGGCGTGGAATCGTCGAATTAAACGGGGCCACCGCGTATCTTGGCAAAATCGGCGATCGCCTGACCATTATGAGTTTTGCGCGTTACACGGTCGAAGAAGCGGCATTACATGCACCCCGTATTGCCCTCTTGAACGAAAAAAACGAAGTCTTTCGTTACGAAGGGCGCGACTCGGCGCCTTCGTTACGAATCGTAGGCGAGTAGGGTCCACGCCAAATCGCCAACGCGAACGTTTGTTCAGCCGGTCCAGTGGACCCGCCTTCCACTGTCTCCGCGGCCACATCTGGCCCTGCGGCTTCCCGCGCTTTGGCTTTTCCTCGTGGAAGATCGAGCGAGCCATCATTGAATTCGATCACATAGCCTTCGTTGATCAGCCAGCGCAAATCGGATACAAGCGCGAGTTTGCGCGGCTCTACATCTTCGGTACCAACGTCGCCGATCAACTTCTCAAAAAGCTGTTTGCGATTGATCACTGCTGCCCCCGCCAGGGCTTCGAGAATTGCATTCACAGATTGAGACACGCCGGCTTGTTCGTGAACAAACGCGCGTGTTCGAATTGGCGAGACAAACAACATTCCGCGGCGATGGCGAAAAACGTGGAGCTCATTCTGTCTAAGTCTTCCAGCCAACTCCTGCATCATCCCTGAAGGCGAGCGCGTTTCCCGCACCCAAGCATCCTCGACAGCCCGATTGAGCAACCTGTCGGGCAAACGCCGACTGAGGACTCCGCCGATGATCGCTTCCTCCACTCCTTTGATTAACCCCTCCAGGTAATGCGACCGGAAATGCCGCTCGGCTTCGGTCGAGCAAGAGAATGTTAAAGGAACTTCCTCGCGGCTTGTCGTGTAGGTAGTCAACTTCCGAGCCTCTTCTTTCCAACGCTCAATCAACTCTGCATCGTTCACAATCTCGATCTGTCGCTGGTAATCGGCAAAGCTCATCCGGCGGCTGAAGCGTTGCTCGTAGAGGCTGCGCAGTTGCAACTGATAATTGTGATGGTTCGTCGGGCCAAGAAGTGTCCCACTCAACCGGCATCGCGCGATGTTTGAGAAATTCCCCTTGATCGGTTCGGACTCGGTGACATCGATCCTATAGAAATCGACCTGAGCGAAACGGAATGCGTTGCGCTGAAGAAATTCACGATTCACAGACAACGCACCATTGTCGCCAAGCTGATAAAACGGCGATCCCGCTTTCGCCGTTAGCCGCACGTCGTAGCGTTCAGCCTTTTCAAGAAACAAACGCGCCAAGGCGTACAGCGAATATGCCACTGAACCAGACTTGATTTGTGCAACGACGTTTTCGAACGCCGGTGAGTACGGCAGAAAACGGATTGTGATCTGTAATGGCGCTCGTGCTACGGAAGGATGCTCTTCTCCCCATGGGCGAACTGGCACACTTCCGCGTCGCCGCGAATGCTGGTCCGCCTCGGACCGATGATGTCTTGCCTCGTGCTTGCCTGCTTTCGTTATTCGCCGTTGGACGCCTGGTTGCGATCTATCGGAGTTGACCATTGACCGTCTTCCCCTGTGTACCGGCGCACCCCGACGGTCCCGCGCGGGGCGCCCGGAATCGTGCTCGACTTCTACACCTGCGTAACGTTTTGCCTCGACTGGTTCTTTCACCCAGGCAGGCAGCAGCTTGAGATCAAGCAGATCGGTAGCCTCGACAGGAGAAGATGTCATCGGCTTCATCTACTCGAATGATAAACGGAAGCAAACGAGAAGGTGCAACCGCCAAACCCGAAATTGATTGACAACCTCTTTAATTCATTTACTTGCCATGCTGTGCCCGGGACGGCTTTAGGCTTTTCCACGCGCTAGTAACACAAACCGAACAAATTTTATGGCGGAGAAATCGATCGAAGAGAAAGTGAAAGACATCATTGTCGAGCAACTCGGTGTCAATCCGGAGCAGGTCACACCACAGGCCTCTTTCATTGAGGATTTGGGCGCGGACTCCCTGGATATCGTCGAACTGGTGATGGCATTTGAAGAGGAATTTTCCGTCGAAGTCCCGGACGAAGACGCTGAAAAGTTACAGACAGTCGGCGACGTGATTAAGTATATCGAAGAGCGCGCCAAGCAGCAGTAAGCGTTTGCTGTAGCCGCCCGTCTGTGGGACGCGCGACACGCGCGTCTAAACAGATCAACGTTTCATTCATGGGAAGCGGTTGTCGCCAAACAGCTTCGATCGCTTCACGTTTGCCAAGCCTTGTAACGAGTTCACACTACTGAACGTGGAGATGACGCTTTTCGAGCGCCCGCTCTTTTACATGGGCGACCACTACGTCACGTTTCTGGGACTAAGCGCCTTCGTAGCCCTTTTTGCTGCCGGTCTCCTCATCTCGCGATTTTTACAAAGCCAGCTCGTTCGCCGTTTTTTCAGCCGTTTCAAGATCGACACGAACTTCGTCGCGATCGTGACGACTATCCTAAGTCTCGCGTCAATCGTCTTTTTCACTGTTAGCGCGATCAATGCCGCGGGAATTCCCTTGGCATGGAACGCGGCTCTTCCAGCAATCAAACTGAGCCTTCTTCAGATTTTTCTGCTGGTTGCGTTACTGATCGTGGTTTTTTGGATCTCCTCGAAAACAAAGCGTTTTCTCTTTGATCGGCTCCTGGCTCAAAGTGGGCTCGATCGTTCCCTCCAGTACGCCATTGCCCAAGTCGTCAGCAACATCGTCTTGGTGGTGGGCATCTTCATTGTGCTGGAGAACACCGGGATTCATCTCGCGGCGTTGACCGTTTTCGCCGGCGCCGTGGGCGTGGGCGTGGGCTTCGGTCTGCAAAATATCGCGAGTAATTTTATCAGTGGTTTGGTGATTCTGGCAGAGAGACCAATCACAATCGGCGACCGGGTGGAAGTCGCAGGGATTGCCGGTCAAGTGGAGCACATTCGGGCGCGCAGCACAGTCATTCGTACGAACGACAACATCATGATGATCGTACCGAATACAAAATTCATCGATTCCCCAGTGACGAACTGGACGTATGGCGACCGTCGCGTGCGGTTCCGGATCCCAGTCGGCGTCGCTTACGGCAGCGACGTCAACAAGGTCCGCGATATGCTACTGACCGTCGCGCACGAAAATCCTCACACGCTAAAGGAACCGGCACCGAGTGTTTTCCTCGAACAATTTGGCGAGAACTCTATTGATTTTAAGCTCGTGGTTTGGAGCAGCGACATGAGCGCCCGGCCGAGTCGTTATCGGAGCGATCTGAATTTTGCGATTGCTGAGAAATTTCGCGAAGCCAAGATCGAGATGCCGTTTCCTCAGCGCGATCTTCACATTCGCAGTGGCGTGCTCAAGGTGGAACGCATGCAGGGCACGCAAGCGTGACTCGCGTCACTGTTCTCCAGACGCGCGTGAGAAACGACTAATAAAGCGGACACAGCTATCCAGCTACCTTTCCCGAACCGGCGACGCTTCGATGGCACGCTTTACCACATCAATCAATTCTGCGGCGGCAACCGGCTTCTCGAGAAAGGCAAAGGCGCCCAGTTGCAGCGCCTGAGCTTCGACCTGAGGTCCGCCAAATGCGGTGATGATAATCACTGGCAACTTTGGCAACGCGCTGGCAAGCGCCAAAACTCCGCGCCCGCTGAACGCTGGCATCCGTAGATCAGTAATCAGTAAGTCGAATCGTGGTTCGGTCTCAGCAAGCGTCGTTGCAACCGCAGTTGGATCAGAAAGTCCAGTGACTCGCATGCCTTCTTTGGCAAGCACTTTCATCATTGCCCGGAGCATTCCCGGATCGTCATCAATGACTAAAACGGATTTGTTTCTCAGATTTTCCATAAATGTTCTAAAAGAACAGCGTTTGGCGGTCCCTCCAAACCGTCCCGCGACGACACAGCCAAACCGCGCGCATCGGAAAGTTGGAAAGGGAAGTCGTCATGTCATGCACCAACAGCAAGCGGAAGCTGAATTCGAAAGGTGCTGCCTTTGCCCCGCACGGTAGCGCAATTAATCTTACCGCCATGTTCGCTGACGACCCGTTGAGTGTATGCGAGACCAAGGCCCGTGCCATCGCTCTTTGTAGTGAAGAACGGGACAAAAAGACGCCGAGCTTCTTCCTCGGTCATGCCGCGACCATTGTCGCTGATTGATACCAAAGCTTCCGCACCGTGCCTTTGCGCGCTCACGGTCAGATTTCCACCGTCGGGCATCGCATCCAACGCATTACTGATCAGATTCAAGATGGCTTCCCAGAGTTGCTCGGCATCGACGTAAACCGGTGGCAGGTTAGGATCAAGCGTCCTCCTCAACTTCACATGCTTTTGATCAAGCAACGGCTGCACAAACTTAAGTTTTTCGTCAAGAAAACGCGCTAGTGAAACCGCGGCACGCTCGGACTTCGGCATTCGCGCGAACCGGAGATACTCCTGTAGTACCTGGCGGATTCGCAATACCTGCGCACGCATCTCGCGGAGGAGGACCTGGCACTCAGCAGTGGAAACGCCGCCGGATTTTGCAAAAGAGTGAAGTTCCTCTCCGATCAAGTCAAGATTGAGCGAGATAGAGCCGAGCGGATTCCGGATTTCATGCGCAACCTGGGCCGCCATGGAACCAACCACGCCGAGACGCTCCGCTTGAAGCTTAGCCTGTTCCAGCCGTTTTCGTTCTTCCATCTCCATCCGCAGCGCGGCTGTTCGCTGGTCGACTGTTTGCTCCAGGTGATAGTGAGAACGTTGGAATGCGGTCAGCAGCCAGACGACAACCAAAAAGAATATAAAAAGCATGGTCGCATTCCAAGCGGGAATCAGCGGAGACCGATATGTTGCGCCATTAAACATATCGCTGAAGAACCACGCGCCTGTGCACAAGGCTCCCACCGCGAATCCCGCCCACCGCCCGGCCATCCATGCCGCGATGCACGTAGGCAGGAGGTAAAAAGCTGATATTGCCCAATCACGACCTGTAACGTAATCCAACGCGCCAAGAATGATTGCCAGCGCGACAGCGACGACCGTCGCCAGCACCTTTGATTGCAAGGAACGCTCCCCAAGACGATTCACTCGAAAACTCAGTGTGAAACAATTTTGACAAACTGGCTCGCAGGTTTGTTCACCTTGCGTTTTCTTTCCAACTAGGACCGACCCGAGCCAACGCTCTTAAACCGAATGCAGAACAACCGACCATCGAACCTTAGTTGCGGCAAGGTGGAGAAAACCTGTTCCTATGTCCCGTAGCAGCAGCGTTCTCACTCCGCAAAGCGTGGCAAAGATCGTCACACCCTCCGAGCTGCACAATTGCGACGCGTGGCGACGCGCCTTCCACAACAAGTACAAAGATCATCGTTACTACGAGATCGTCGAAGAAACGCTGCAGGACGGTTTCGAACACCATCACATGCTGCTCCAGGATGATTCTGGCAATGCGCGGGCAATCCAGCCGGTATTCTTTCTTCGACAAGATCTTGTCGAAGGCGTGCCCGGTAAGATCAGTTCAATCGTTGATCGTGTTCGCAAAATTTTCCCGCGCTTTTTAACGATGCGCGTCTTGATGGTTGGCTGTGCAGCCGGCACAGGCGACTTGGCAGCGTGCGACGAGAACGACGACAGCTGGGTGGCAAACGCGTTGCGAGCGAGCCTCTCGACTTTTGCAAAACAAAATAAGGCTTCGCTGGTCGTGCTAAAAGATTTCCCTGCGACCTATCGCCTGGAACTGGAAACGTTCCTCCGAAACGGCTATGCGCGTATTCCCAGCATGCCAATGACGCGCCTTCCACTCCCTTACCAAAATTGGGACGAATATTTTCGCACGCTCAGCAAAGCCACTCGAAAAGATCTGCGCCGAAAATTCCGTAAAACAGAGAGCGCGCCCGGGATCGAGATGGAGGTCGTTAACGATATCACGCCTCTGGTCGATGAAATTCATCCCCTGTATCTCGCTGTCCATGAGCGTTCGCCGTTCAAATTCGAGACGTTGACGAAAGATTATTTTCGCGCAATCGGCCAGCGAATGCCGGATCGAGCGCGCTTCTTCATCTGGCGCCAGCTCGGCAAGATCGTCGCATTCAGCTTTTGCCTCGTCCACGACGACAAAATTTACGACGAATGCATTGGATTGGACTACAGCGTCGCGCTCGACCTGCATCTTTATTTCTACACGCTGCGCGACATCATCTCCTGGGCTCTGGAACAAGGTTTGAAGTACTACTATAGCAATCCACTTAACTACGAACCGAAGCTGCATCTGGATTGCGAGCTCGTGCCTCTCGATCTGTACGTGATGCACACAAATCCTCTGCTCAATCCAATCTTTCGCCGTCTCATCAAATATCTCGGTCCGACGCGCCACGATCCTGTTTTACAGCGGTTTCCTGACGCAGATCAACTGTGATCGAATTTGCTGTAGCCGCGGCCCTTTGGCCGTCTCGGCAGTCCCGGCTTCGTAACCGGCCACAGGCCGGTGGCTACAGAGCTACAGCTGGCAAAATGGGTTGCGATGAAATCGCGGCAGGCTACAAGAACGGATGCAAAATCGACCTTCCGGTTTCGGCAACCCTTGGCTGCAACTTGCTCTCAGCATTGCTTGTGTCCTTGTGTCCGAATTTCTTTTGAAGCGTGGCGCAACAGAGGTGGCGGAGACTGACAGCGCGTGGTCCTGGACCGGTCTTAACGGTTTGGCTTCGCCACTGGTGTGGTGGGCGATTCTTCTCATCATCGCAAGCTTCATCAGTTGGCTTTATGTGCTGAGATATATTCCACTCACCATCGCTTTTCCTCTGTCGCGCGTGGTCGATATCCTCGTTCCGCTCGGCTGTTGGATTTTTCTAGGCGAATTGATTTCGCCGCTGCGCTGGTGCGGGATCGCACTGGTCGTTACTGGATTGGCGCTAGTTGCGAAACCGATCGCACAAATCGAGGAACGACTGTGAGTTTTCTCGCCTTTTTTTTCATCGTTGTTTCCCTGTTAACCTTCGTTGTGGCTCAGCTCATCCTGAAGCGAGCGATGGAGGCCACGAAAACGGCCGGTTTTCGAAACGCTCAGTTTCTCTGGAAGGTTACAGGCGGCGTTATTCTGATGACGATCTCGTTCTTTCTGACGCTCGGATTGCTGCAGCGATTTGACCTGAGTTATCTCTATCCATTCCAAGGTTTGAGCGTGCTCTTCATCACGCTGATGGCAGCCGTAGTGCTTAAGGAAAAGCTGAACGCGCGACTGGCGATTGGCGCGTTGCTGATCAGCGTCGGGATCGTGCTCGTTTCAATGAGCTAGAGTTCCGCTCCGCAAAAGAATTCTAAGTAAACTCTTGATTAGCGAATGGGTTTGGCGCGGATAGAACGCGCCAACCCCGCATCTTTCTGTTTAGCTTTGTCGGTTGTCTTTCACTCCAAGCCGGTTCGTCTTTTATTCAGTTCTCGCCTTGTCTTGCCGAGGTAGCGCTTCCCCCATCAACGGGATCAAGCGCTACGCTCGGCGACGGTTTGGCAGAGGGCCTGCCAACGCTCACC
>Ga0066388_100002227_pt1 | contig 11676 bp, 20 predicted proteins | sample PanSoiMetaGPlot6_FD_64539 | JGI IMG/M metagenome (GOLD analysis project Ga0066388, IMG submission 64539) | Tropical forest soil microbial communities from Panama analyzed to predict greenhouse gas emissions - Panama Soil - Plot 6 (Hybrid Assembly) | ecosystem: Environmental > Terrestrial >... | reverse complement strand
TTCTTTCCCGAGGAGCGCTGGGCAGACTTCAACCGAGAATTACGCCTTCACTGGGCGGCGCAATAACCTGGACAACCCGACGGTGATCGCCGATCCCTCCGCGCATATCGGCGACACCTTTGGGTAGACCTCCGCTGATGGTAAGCGGTTGAACCTGGTCGTGACCATCGGCTCTCCGATCGATAGCGATCTGTTCCAAGAGGACCGAAAGATCCAGCACCGAATTGGTCCTCTGCCAACACGGTGAAGCAGAAGGAAGTCCTTGGCCTCGGGACTCGGGTCGTACCGATCATTCTCGCCTCCCACCTCGCCTCACAGGGATTTCCCTCGGCGCGTTTGTCCCTATCGTACAGCGTGATGTTCAAGACACTAAGCGAGTTAGCCCAGGCTGCGTATGGAGAACAACCTCATGGATCTACGATGAGTTGCCCCTTCATGCGACCGTGGCGAAGGCCGCAGACCAGTGAGCAGTTGAAGTTGTACGTTCCTGGAGCTCTGGCAACAAATTCGATCATTGTCTCTTTACGCTTCTTGAGCCTCCAACCGTCACTGCCTGGAGTCGACGTGAACACGAGACCCGGATGCGGGAACGAGTCGTCGCCGACCGGATCATGCACGATCGTGAAGCCGTGATCGCGATCTATCGCAGTAATCTTGAGCTGAACCTTCATTCCGAGCTTGACGTGAACTTGAGCAGGCGAGAATTCGTACTTCTTCGCCGTCATCTGGATTACTTGGGCATTCTGAACATCTGTCTTGCTGTCCAGATCTAGGGCCGACACCAGTAGCATCGAGACACACGAATAGTGAATGAGACCCAAGCTCATGATTACCTCCCTAATTCGCTGGATTCAACGCCTGCGACGGCGTTTGTAATAGGCTCCTTGGAATTCAGTCGGCGTCGCACCCACCATGCGACGAAAGGTGCTGGAAAAGTGGCTCTGGCTGTCAAATCCTGTGGATAGGCTGATGTCCACCAAGCTCACCTTCGCAGAGCGCAACATTATCTTTGCGCGTTCCAGACGGCGCCCCAGCACGTACTGATAAGGTGTCAGGCCCATGGTTCGCTTGAACATGTGTGCAAAGTGATGCAGGCTCAAATCAGCGATTTCTGACAACTTTCTTAAGCTCAGAGGACAACTGAGGTTCGCCTCGATATACTCCAGCACACGCCGCGCCTGGTGACGCGACAAGCCCCCTGATGGAAGAGGTCTGGCTCCGGGCGAAGCGGTCGAGTGACGAAGTAGCAGAATCACGGCCAAGTTCATCACGAGCGATTCGCAATAAAGTTGCTCGGTGGGGCGGTTCGAGGTCAGCGCGTGGTAGAGTCGACGGCAGATCACTTCCAGTTCGACATCGCGGAAAGCGTATCGGTCCACGACATCCAGGCTCTTGCCGTCACCAAGAACGTCGGTGGGGAAGGTCACATCGAGTCGGTCGCAGACGCTGTTCCACGACCACCCGCTCGGTATGCCGCGCGCCAGGAGCGTCATCTCTCCGCTTAGCATGTCACTGATGAAGGCACGACCCTCGCGAGTTTGTCGCAACCGTTGCACGGGGGAGACGTTGAACATCAACACGCTGGCGGGCAAGCCCTCTAGGGCGATTCGTCCGGGCGGTTCTCCTACCGTCGCTTGAACCACCCCGCCCGAGACTTCCACTGCGCGCAAGGATTTCGGAAGGCCTACCCCATATTTGTCCAAAAGATTCAGCCACTGTTCACGACTGTCAACCGCGGGTTGTTGAATTTCGTTATGCATGTCGCTTACTTCATTTTCGTGCTTAACTCTATGATTCGTCTTGTCCAACCAGCTTCATGGTATTTTTGGGGTCGCGGCGGAGTCTTTCAAATTCTTGCTGCAAACTAAGATGCTGTTCGGCACTATGAGTGCTATACCCTGTGCGCTTCAGGCGCTCGTGACATGAACCAATTGGGTATTCCCAACACAGGAGCCTCTACGATCACCCTAAATCCGAACGTCTCATAGAAGCCGACATTGTCGAATTTATCGGTCTCCAGGTACGAGAGCGCGTGTTCTTGGTCCATTCGCTCACAGAAGGCCGACAGCATAGCCCCACCGATTCCTTGGCCTTGAAGGTGGCGGTCGACCGCAACCGGCCCCAGATGCCAGTGTGGTCCGGTTGGGTCCCGTCGTGCCCATTCACCGGTCCATCTCGAGACCCGAATGGCCGTTCCCATGGGGTTACTGAAGGTCAAAGAAGGCAAAACCTCGATCTTTTCTAACAATGTTGGTTGGCACGATCCGGGCGGGGCCATGCCGCACACACCTACTAGCTCCTTGTCCCGGTAAGCACCCATGATCATTCCCCGTTTGTACAGGCCACGCAAGACTGTCCTGAAGAACCGTACAAGGGAACGCGAGCGCTGCTCGGCATCTTCTCTCCCGAATGCTCGAAGGTTCACTGGATTGTCGCGCATGCTCAAAGTGACCACTTGGGCCGCCTCGTCAAGATCGATAACTTGCAAATTCCGCAACGTAGCACTGGTAAGTGTTCTCATGGAGATTCTCAGCGCAACGAATTTCGCCTTCCAGGATTCAAGCTATCCCTCACCGTGACATGGGGCTTTCAAATTCTTGCTGTAGTTGTTTTTTAACTTGCCTTCCTCATGTTGCTTGATGTTTCGGGCGTCTACCGCCCAAGTTCCGTGCGAGGAGCGGACAGGGACACCCGGCACAACCCCGGAAGACTGACTAGGGCCCCCAGAAGTAGGAAGATCCCAACCGTGGCGATCGAATTCCACAGGTTCGGCTTGGCCCCCATTAGCAGGACGACCGAAAGGAAGATGGAGACTCGAATACAGAGCGAGATCTTCAAGAATGGATCCTGCAGTCGGCTGAGCAACTGGCCACTAATTGCAGTCGCGTTGGTGCAGGCTTGGCGTATCGCGCGCATACGTCTGCCAGTCACAGCACCGAGCGGTGCCATCAAAAGAAGAGCCGCGACGGCCACCTTGGGCCACGCCAAGCCAAAGGCAGACATTCGCGTCGCCAGGTAACCCCCCCAAAGCAGAATCACCAGGCCTGAACTAGCTACAATTAATGGCAGTCTTGGTACTGGGTCAATCCACACGAGAGCCTCAGTCAGGGTGGAGGCTCGTCTTAAGCGATACAAGAACAGCACCTCGACACTCAAGGCAGCAAATAGGACGAGTACGGCGGAGATGTGAATGAACAGAGCGAGAGCATAGATCGTCATAATCACTCCTTTTCGTGATTAGTTCGAGATCCCAATAACCTTCCGAATCGAAGACCGATCGTCGATCACTTTGATCATGAAATCGGCGACATCGGCGCGCGAGATCTTGAGTCCAAAACGAGGCAGATGCCCCTGTCGCACGCGATACTTTCCGGTGTAAGGGTTGTCCGTAAGTTCGGGCGGGCGCACGATTGTCCAGTCAAGGTCGCTCTTGGCAAACACTTCTTCCATCGCTGATGCGTCGGCCACCACCCGGGGAAAAAACAAGCGGCCAAGGAGATATGCCGGCGGCAAAACGGAATTCTTGAACAAGAACGCCACGGACTCGACGACGACACGTCTGACTCGGGCTCGTGACATTGCACTGGTCAGCGCAATGGCAAATTGTTCAAGAAGGTGGGCATCAGCCTTTGATGCCGGTGCTCTTGGACCGAATCCCGATAAAACCACATCATGGCCCTTCAGGACCTGCTCCAGTTGAGCGGTATCCAACAAATTGCCTTGCTTGCCTGAGATCCGATCCTGAAACGGGCTGAGTCGTTCCGGCGAGCGAACAAACGCAGTAACTGAGTGCCCGCATCCAAGTACCTGGCGGACGATCTCCAGGCCGGTCCCCCCAGTGGCTCCCAACACAACCAACTTTAAGGCGTTCCGTGGTTTCAAGAGTCCGCCGCTCTCAACTTCGGTCGTTGCGATCGCACATTGACTAGATCCCATGGCTTTCTCCCTCCTCGGCTGGTGACCTTCGGCAGGCGTGGACGACCGCGTCCGCCGTTTGCCTCAGGCAGCGCGGAGCTGTTTTCGTTCCATTTCTGCGCCTCTGCCGATTTCGCTCACTCGCCGGCCACTTGCTTAGTGGCGACGTTGAGCCGATTCCAGACATTCGTCATTGCGAACCACAGAACTAGCGAAGCAAGCGCACCCTCGTCGTAGTGCCGTGCCGCCTCCGACCAGATTTTGTCTGGAACCGGGTCGAAACGGTCACTTAATCGGGTAGCGGCTTCGGTGAGCGCGAGCGCCGCGCGTTCGGCATCCGTGAAATAGGGCGCGTCTTTCCAGGCAGCCACTGCGAACAGGCGTTCGATTGTTTCATCCGCCTTCTTAAAGCGGAAGCCCATGTCGACGCATACACTGCAACCATTGATCTGGCTCGCCCGCAGGTGAACAAGATCGAGTGTCTTCTTTGGTACGCCCCCCTGCTCGGAAGCCTTTGCCAGATTTTGTAGTGCTTCCATTGCGCCGGGAATGATCATTGCCGGATTCTTCATTCGTGCTTACATGACTGTGAATCTCCTTCTTGAGAAACTTGTGTTTTCTACTTCAACACCATGACGAATCACAATAGGAGAACGTGACTGCGAATTGCGCCGAGGGTTCTAACCCATGAGTTTTGAAGAACTTGTTTTTGTGCTCTTGGGTTTCCGAGCCTCCCTGTCACAACATTTCGGTTTGATCCGTCATCGCTATGACGAATCATTGCGAGACAACGTGACTACAGGTAAAAAAGGAGCAGATCTTGGCAAGAATCGAAGGCATTGATCCCCAACAGACGTCATTCCCGATGCGGCAGGTGTTCAAGAAAGTCCGCAAGATATTGGGTCGCGATCTCACGCCGCAGAAGATCGCAGCCCGAGTGCCGCGAGTGTTCTGGATAAATGCTCTCGCAGAATGGCTGCTGGGACAGAAAGGGGCGGTTCCACAACGTCAGCGGATGCTGCTGACGCTTCGGACCGCAGTGCGAGTTGGGTGTCCTTTCTGAATCGATGCCAATTCTGCCGGGGCAGAATGTACGGTTTGAGCGATGACGAAATTGCGGTGATCCGGGAGCGACAGCACGAAACATTTGCGCCGGCGGAGGTCGCTTTATTGCGCATGGCCGACGCCATGGCTGACACTCCGTCGAACGTCAGTGACGAGCTCTATCGAGAGCTGCGCCAGCGCTTTTCAGAAGAGCAACTTATCGAGCTCACGGCGACTGCAGCGCTCGAAAACTTCCGTGCGCGATTCAACCGCGTGTTCGACGTAGGAAGCGACGGATTGTATCGCAAGGGTCTGAGGTTTAAGCAGCGATAAACCTCGGTCACATTTTATGCCCTACACCGTCACTAAGGAGACAGAGCCAAACGAGGAATTCGACCTTATGCTTGAACAGGAATGGCTGGCAGACAAATTCGAGGAAAACCGGGGCCACTTGCGGGCGGTAGCTTACCGCATGCTCGGTTCGCTCAACGAAGCGGATGATGCCGTACAGGAAGCCTGGCTGCGTCTGAGCCGCTCCGATGCAGGCATCATCGAGAACCTCGGTGGATGGCTGACCACAGTTGTCTCCCGCGTTTGCCTGGACATGTTGCGCTCGAGAAGCTCGCGGAAAGAGGAGGCACTGGACGCCCCAGCAGCGCGACCACGGTTCCAGACCTCGGGACGGATGGATCCGGAGCAAGAAACACTCCTGGCGGACTCAATCGGCGCGGCATTGCTGATCGTGCTTGACCGGCTCGATCCGGCCGAGCGACTGGCGTTCGTTTTGCACGACATGTTTGCCGTTTCTTTTGACGAAATCGCTTCCATTCTTGGGCGCTCGATGGAAGCGGCCAGACAACTGGCGAGTCGGGCACGACGTCGCATTCAGGGTGCGCCAGCGATTCCCAAGACTAGCCTCATGGAGCAAAGACGGGTCGTTGACGCGTTCCTCGACGCTTTGCGCCGCGGTGATTTTGAAGGTCTGGTCGCGGTGCTTGATCCCGATATTGTGGTCAGAATCGATGAAGCCGCTGCCGGTCCGGGAGCGCCGAGGCAGATTCGTGGCGCAAGGAATTGGGCGAAGGGAGCGATCGCATTCTCGCGACAACTTTCTGGTACTGTACAGCCCATGTTGGTTAACGGAGAGGTGGGACTGGTCTGGTCTCCGGGCGGACGCGTGTTTCGTGTGCTTTGCTGCTCATTCGTCAATGGGAAAATCGCAAGGGCTGAGATAATCGCCGATCCAGTTCGTCTGCGCGAACTTGATCTTGCGATGCTCGAGGAATGACGGTTGGTGACGTCACCAACCCGATGATCCGCATGCGGAAACAGGGGATGAGAATACTGATCACCGGAATCGTCTCTATCGTGATCCAGTTCGGGTTGGCGATTGTAGGGTGGGCTGGGGAGCGCGTTCTTTGCGGATCCAGCGCTCCGGGCGCTAGGTGGGTGACGATGGTGCACTTGACTCGTACGTTCTCTAAATACGCGTGCGGAGGCAACCCGACCTCTTTCTGAAAGGCCCGGGCGAAATAGAAGGGGCTGAGGTGGACCGGCGTAGCCAGTTCCCAAAGCGAGACCTCCGCATCATAGTGCGCCTCGATGTACTCGCGCGCTTTGCGAACTGCCGTTCGCTCGTTCAGACCGCGTGAACGCGAACGGCGATCGTCAGCCTGGCGCCGGATCAGATGCGCGATGGCGTCAATCAGAGTCGATTCGACCGATAGGGTCGGCGCACCCTCGGCCACAGCGTAGTGAAAGCGGAGGAGGCGTTCGCGCAGGCTCTCATCACGAACGACCGCACCCGTGAAAAACGGCAAAGCGTTGCGAATCGTGACCTCCGCTGCCACCTGCTGCATCAGAACCACCCTCGGATACACTGTCCGGTAGACGTACCCCCTGTGGGTGGCCGCCTCCCCGGTGTGGGGCTCTCCCGGATTGACTAAAAAGATCTGGCCTGCGGGTGTGAGGTGTCGCGCGCCGCGATACGAATACGCCTGAACACCGGCTTCTACGAAGCCGATTAGATAGTAATCGTGCGAGTGACGCGCGAACCGGTTCGATGAATCGCGCGTGAAGCACCTCCAAATCGTGCAGCGACCCCCGCTGATAGTACTGGGACCATTCGCCTGTCATTGGCGTATCTCAGACCATAGAGTTTCCGCCATTGAATCGGTTCCGTTCTTGTCGAATCTTGCCTTCGATTCTTCAATGGGCAAGATTCTGCAAGACTGTCTCAGATCGTGCGTGGCATTTTTGGTCCTGCCGTATCATACCCGACGCGGTGATTACGTCTGGTATGCACGTCGAACTCGTTGCGGATCGGAACGCAAATGAATTGTGATGGAGAGAGGAATCAATATGGACGCTATTCTAAAAGGTCTTGACAAGCCCGACGAGGTGTGCGTCTTCGACAAAGGACGGTTCGAGATCATTCACATCAGAGGGCTCGCGATCGGCAGGGCGACATACGAACCGGGATGGCGCTGGTCGAAGGATGTAGGACTTACGGTTCCCACGCCACAGGACTTGGCGTGGGAGACCACAATTAACAGACACGAGATTGATTGAACCTGAAATGTCGATCCCTCCATGATTATCCGGCTTTTCGCGAGGCCGATGTCGGGGCAGCCGGCACCACCTTTTCGTCATAGAAGCGATGGATGTTCGTCGCGATCGGTTCCAGAGAGTCCTCGACCGCAAAATGACCAGAGTCGAGGCGGTGCATCTCGGCCGCCGGCACGTCTTTGAGATATGCCTCTCCGCCTTCGCGTGTAAAGAAGATGTCATTCTGTCCCCAAAAGATCAGAGTCTTGGGCTGGTGGTCGCGTAAAAACCGCTGCCACTCGGGATACAACAAGACGTTTGTTCTGTAGTCGTAGAAAAGGTCCATCTGCACGCGGCGGGCGTTTCGCCGTTCCATAAAGCGAAAGTCCATGTTCCAGTTGTCGGGACTAATGAGTTCGGGATGTTTATGGCCATGCAGATACACGGACTTGATCGTATCGAACTCCAGTAAGCCGGCAACGCCCTTTTCTGTTTCCGGAGTGCGGTTTTTCCAGAGCGCATTGCGCAGTCCACCCCAGGCTTCCGTGAACCCGACTTCATAGGCATTCGCATTCTGAATGATGAGCCACTCCAGCGCATCAGGGTCTCGTGTGACGATTCTGAAGCCGACGGGGCCTCCGTAGTCCTGGACAAACAGTCCGTAGCGGTCGAATCCCTTCTGCTTAAGGAATTTCGCTGTGATTTCCGCGAGTCGGTCAAACGTGTAGACGAATTTCTCCGGATCGGGCATGTCGCTGTTGCCAAAGCCCGGGTAATCCGGGGCAATGACGTGAAACCTCTCGGCGAGCGCTGGTATTAGGTTGCGGTACTGATGGGATGAGGCCGGAAAACCATGCAGCAGAACCAGCTTCGGGTCCTGGAGGTCTCCGGCCTCGCGATACGCGATACTCAGTGCGTCCACGACTGTAGCGTCATATTTGACAGTCCTCAGCAACCCTGGCTGCTGATTTCGTGCTTTCATAAAGCCTCCTTCACGCGGTTGAACTTATTGGGAATGGACAATCTCGACCACTTGCTTTGGATGAAGTGATGGCACACGAGTTGCACACAACGGGTGTAATCTGGCTTACATTCCGGCGCGTGGAAATTGGGAATATGGAAGGGGCGAAGTTTCGGTGAGAGAAATCTCAACCCTAAAACAGAAGAACCGGGCTGCTCCAGCGGTTCCGCATGATCTATCCAAAGGGCTCCCCTCCGATTTCCTTCGCGAGATCGAGGAGCGCAGCAAGGTGCGCGATTTTGAGAAGGGACATGTTTTCTTCAAGACGGGCCAGAATGGCCAAGGATTATTTCTGCTCGAAAAAGGGGCGGTGCAGACCTTCCGCACGTCCGGCGTAAAAAAGCTGATCATCGCGGATCTCAAACCTCCCGCAATTTTTGGCGAAATGGGGTGCGTCGGCCGGTGTTTGTATCACTGCTCGGCGCAAGCAATGGAACCCTCGCGAGTTCGCATCCTATACCGACCGGACTTGAACGAATTGCTAGAGCAACATCCGATCGTGGCGAGACACCTTCTCGATTTGGTAAGCGAGCGATTTGTAAGTGTCCTCATGGACCTGGATGCGACTTCGTTTCGCGAGCTCATTCCACGCCTCGCAAGTTTGTTGCTGGAAAGGGCCGACGGCGACCTGGTGCGAAACTTGACACACAAGGAATTGGCACAGCACTTGCACGTTTACCGTGAGTCCGCCACGGCCGCACTGGGCGAGTTGAAAAAAGCCGGAATCATTGCGATTGGGCGAAAACAAATTCGAATTCTCCATCGTCCGCGTTTGGAACGGGCAACACGCGAATAAACCAAGAGTCGGCGCGGTGTTGTTCGAACCTGAAACTCCAAAAGAAGTGAATCTACATGCACAAAGAAGTATGGCGCGCTCGAAGGAGGACACGTAGTGAAAGCTGAAATTTCCGAACTGCCCTCCAACTCCCACGGCAGGTTCGCCCTTGGCTCAGAACTGCCAGACCAACCCAGGTTATGCCCGGACGCGAAGGAACATCTCAGGTCTCTTGCGCTCTTTCCTGAGAGTACGATTGAAAACAATCTACGAAGACTCCAAAGAGCTAAGCCTTAAGGTCGCGATTGGATCACCCTTGCTGAGAGTACGAGTCTTGGGTCAATCTGGCTTGTTGGTTAGTATGGATTGACTAGACATCTGACTAGGCTTATAATTGGGAATCGAGGGAGCAGATATGACCAAATGGCAATTGCAGGAGGCCAAGGCACGTTTTAGTGAGTTAATTGACGATACGCTCGAAAAAGGGCCACAAATTGTGACTCGCCGTGGAATTGATACCGCAGTCGTGGTCTCGGTCGAAGAATGGCGCAGACTCAGCGAGGCCAGTCGACCGACCCTGAAGGAGGTACTCTTGGGTCCGGGTCCGCGTTTCACAATTCCCTTGCCGCCGCGTGGTAAGACAAAGAGCCGTCCGCCAGTGGTGTTCGATTGAGCGGCTTTCTACTCGATACCAATATCGTTTCCGAGCTCCGTAAGCCTAAACCCTATGCGGCGATGTGGAATTGGTTCAACAAATTGCCTCCCGACCGCATGTTCCTGTCCGCCGTCACACTCGCCGAGTTACAGAAGGGTGTCGAGATCTCGCGTAGGCAGGACGCCACCAAAGCGATTGAGATCGAAGATTGGATCGATCGTATCGAAGCGAGCTACAGCGTGCTTGCGATGGACGGACCCTGCTTTCGCGATTATGCCCGTTTGATGCAGGGGGTCTCAAATACTCTGAGCGAAGATGCCATGATTGCTGCCACGGCTCGGGTTCATGGACTCACTGTGGCCACGCGGAACGAACGTGATTTCGCAAACCTGAGTGTCGCAGTCCTCAATCCTTTCAAGAATTAATGCAACTAGCCCTGAGGAGGCCCGGAGAAGGGCTGGCGCCTGAGCTCTTTCTCTAGGTTTAATAAACAGCAGGTAAGCGATGGCAGGAATGATTCCTGGCGTAACGCTAGTTCCCGGACGCTCAGCTACGCCTTTATTGATTAATTCGAGATCAGCGGCATGGGCATACATGCGTGCGCCCGTACGCCGCCGCACTTCGGCAGCACTGCCTGCATGGTCTATATGACCGTGCGTGAGAACCAAATGCCAGATATCAGCCGGATGTGTCCAGATTCCTGCACCGCGTTGAATATGGCTTCAGTTCTATTTGGCCATCCAGCATCAACCAACAGCACACCATCATCTGTTTCTAACAGATAAGCATTGACCATTCCCATTTTCAACTGCCAAAGGTGGGGTAATATTTGCAAAACATTTGACATAGAGAAATAATTTATTAAGGAAAGAGTTAAAAGACAAGTTCGCGGACTGCTGCACGCGACGGGTATGGTAAGGAAAGAAGCGAGCGGCTTGCAGCGGTTGCGGCGCGCCCTATGCCGATAGTTGACGTTAAATCGCAAGTAAACTAAAAATCCGACAGCGGGGCATTTTGAGTGTTATCTGATTACGACACTTGACGTTTGATAAGCACTCATTCCCGCACCAGAGTTGCTGCTGAGCGGGCCCGACCCACGACAAACAGGAAAGCCAAGCCATAGCCTTCAGTAAAGAAGCAACTTACGTCAGCCCAAGTGTTTTCAAATAAGAACCTACAGTAACCTTGGTAGATCCACGCACTCCCAATACACGCGGTTAGTGATGTGAACGCGACCGTCGACGAGAATTGATGTCTTCCGTTCGGCTTCCGGGCTCACGCGATGTGGCGGACTCGCTGTCGTGATGTCGCGCTCAGGCTATCTTTCTGCGTCCAGGTTTCCCCAAACTCAAGCGTCACCAGCTCGACGCGACTCCCACGAGCCGCTAGTTCGCGGCGCAAGTCCTCCGGCGCGCTATCCCCGGGCGGGTAGTGCACCGGAATCACGCGCGAGACACCGAGCCATTCGGCGGCCATGGCGGCGTCTGGCGGCGGGAGTTCCGAGTAGAAGAGAACTGCCTGGGCTGTAGGTCTTCCTTGGCCCTGTCCGCCGTTTCCAGCTTCGTGCGCGTGTAGGTCAGCCATGGTCCAGTCAGATCTCTCCCCTCACGGACCCCACCGTGCGGATTTCCCGCAGTGGGTTCTTCAGGCGTGACTCCCTGCGCCCGCCCAGGCTTGTGTGATCCGAGGTGGTAGGAGCGGGTACTGACGGAGGATTTC
>Ga0066388_100002226_pt1 | contig 11677 bp, 7 predicted proteins | sample PanSoiMetaGPlot6_FD_64539 | JGI IMG/M metagenome (GOLD analysis project Ga0066388, IMG submission 64539) | Tropical forest soil microbial communities from Panama analyzed to predict greenhouse gas emissions - Panama Soil - Plot 6 (Hybrid Assembly) | ecosystem: Environmental > Terrestrial > Soil... | reverse complement strand
TTCCATGCGAGCTTCGTAAACGGGATTCACACATTGCGGCGGAATGCGCACTTCCTGCAACTGCAAGCCGATACCTGCCGCTTGCCGCTGCAGAAGTTCCCGCCGGACGCCGTGCATGCTCACGCGTTCGAAGCCTTCCGTGACCGTCGTGAGCAGACCAGTGACGCGCACATTCTCTGTCTGCAAGAGCGCGTGCAAAGCCATGGCGCTGTCTTTGCCGCCGCTCCAGCAGAAAAGTATGGGCTCCGGCGTGGACATCAGCCCTTGCCGCCGAACCGATAGTTCATCCCGACGCGCACTTCGCGGCCGAGCGCCGGATAACCTAAAGCATCTTGATATCGTTTGTCGAAGAGATTTTGCGCACGGACGTATCCGCTGACGCCGCGGCCAAAATAATAGTTTGTGGAAAGATCGAATCGCGCATATCCGGGCGTACGCGGAGGCAAGCCGAGAAAGAGAAAATCGCTGTCTGTGCGCTGGCCGCTGAAATAACCGGAAAAACTTCCGGTGATGTTTTTCCAGGCGGCGAGCAGAGTCACCGATCCCGAATTGACTGGACGGCGCAACAAATGATTTCCCGCGACCAACGCGGGATCGAAAGCGTTCGGTGAGGAAACGACGCGGCTGTCGTTATGCGTATAATTGCCGAGAAGGTGCAGCCAGCGAGAGGGCATCACCTCGCCTGTTAAATTTACGCCTCGAGCGCGCGCCAAGTCTGTATTGAAGAATGTGCCAGTCCCCGAGGGGCAAGCGGGTGTAGGCGCCAGAAACTCGAAGCTTACGATGTCGTAGTAACGATCGGCGAAATAATCGACTCCGACTTTGCCACGGTTCTCCCAGAAGTGCTGCTCGATTCCAGCGCTCCACGTTTTGCTCGATTCAGGTTTCAAAGCTGGATTGCCAGGAAAACAATCGAACGTGCTGTTGGTTTGATCAAAACGCGCTTCTTTTATCCCTTCGCCGTAGAAAAGACGGAGCCGCGTTTCTCCCCAAAAATCGCGTCCTTGCAACAGGGCCAGGGAGGCGCCGACGCGAGGAACTACGCGCGTGCCAAAAACGGCGTTCGATTCGGCGCGGCCGCCAAAAGTAATAGAGGCGCGAGGGTGCGGCGAGTAGCGAAAATCGAGAAACCCTCCCTGATTGTTTCTCCGAAGGTGAGGCCCCAGAAAAACATTGGTCGTGGTGTCCAGCGACTGCAGCGTGGCGTTCTCCACTTCATATTGATAGCCGCCGGTTGCGGCGAAGTTCGGCAACAGGAAACTGGACTGCGCGTTCAAACTGGCGCGGTTGTAGCGATTCTTGGAAGCAAACGTAAAATCGCAGAATTCTGCAGTGGGGACTGCGTTTGGCGCGTTTGGATCTTGAGGGCAAAACGCCAAGGGATCTGCAGCGAAAAAGCTTTGGATCGGATCGGCGATCAGTTCGCGATTGTAAGACTCCGCGCCGCTGATTTGATGATGCCAGTGTTTGCCGGTTGCAAAATCCCATTTCAAATTGGAACTGAAGAAGCCGTAGTCGGTATGGGCATCAAGGTTGGCTGGTTCGAGCAACGTTTGACCCGGAGTTTGCGCGTTGCTTGTGTTATTGCGAAGCGTGAGACGAATCTGATTGTCTTCGCTGATGCGATAGCCGAAATTTCCGGAGAGCGTTCTATTGTAGAAAGCGTTCTGTTTGCCGGGGCCGTCGGTGCCGAAGTAAGAGCCGGCTGCGGAATAGTCGAACTTGTTGAGTAGGCCACTGATTTGCGCTCCGCCGCGCCCCGTGGCGAACGTGCCGCCCTCACCAAAAAGCCTGACTTCAGGCACACGCTTCGTTCCTCTGTGGGTAAAAACCTGTACGACACCAGAAACGGCGTCGGTGCCATAGATCGCACTTTCTGCGCCCCGAACAATTTCTACTTTGTCGATATTTTCGAGTGTGAAGTTCGAGAAATCCACCGCGTTGCCCGGTTCATTGACGGGCGTGCCGTCCACCAAGACTTTTGTATAGCTCGAATTTCCTCCGCCGAGGAACACCGATGCGGTGCCGCCTTCGGATCCCGTTCTTCCAATCGAAACTGCAGTGGAAGTGAGCAGCGCGTCGGGCAGAGTCCTTAGCAAACGATCATCGATTTCCTTGCGGGTTATCGCATCAACGGGAGCCGTTGTTTGCTGGATCTGAAGCGGGGCGGACTCTGCAGTTACGAAAACGCTGGCAGAGAGGGGCTCCAGCTCCATTTTGACGTCCAGCGTTTTTTGTTCGGAGGCCGCAAGATCAGCATCAAATTCACGAGTAGAAAAAGGCGAGCGCTCTAACACAATGTGATATTTCCCAGGAGGAAGCGTCAGAGAAAACTCGCCGTCTGTTGTGGAAGTTGCTTTGTAAATGTTGCCTTTCGGTTCGTTTTGATTTTGCGCAGAAACGCGAACGCCGCCGACACCGGCGCCGCTGGTATCTGTAATCAGACCAGACAAACGTGCGTCGGATGAGGCATTTTGAGCGGAAACAAAATCAGGAGAAAGAATTGCCAGAAGCAACAGAAGAAATGCAAAGGTAAGGCGGTTCATGGATTCCTCCGCTCCCTCTCGCGCGGGAGCTGTGAAGGTTGGCCGCATCTTTGCTATCAAAATGCGGCTTGCGGGCTTCGCCGGTCTCCTGGCTTGGCGGTTTTACCAGCGCGTCCTTCCCGCAGCGTCGCTTTGCAAACGGTTCGCTACAGTGTCCTGCGCCGTGCTGCTTCCGCCTTACAGTCGCGCGGCGGCGACGGCTTGCTTGCGGCCGCTCGCAATTTCGGCGGCCCACCGTCTTCCCGTGCACGAAGCCTGCGGTTATTGTCGGGGGCGTTTCCGCCCGCTGTGGGTTATCAGAAGCCGCGCCTTACGCTGCGGCGGTGGGCCGAAGCTTCGAATGCAAGCCCCGGCAGCTATTCACTTTTTTCCAGCACACTCACTCGCGGCCGCCCATTCACTCGCTGTTCGACCGCGAGCTGCGTCTGGAAAACCTGTTCCAGCAGATCCCGCTGGTAGACGCTTACAGGAGTGCCGACTCGCAGGCACTTTCCCTTTTGCATCAGCACAACTTGATCTGCGTATTCGCCGGCGAGATTCAGTTCATGCGTGACGATTACGACCGCGTACTTGTTCGCCACCGTGAGTTTTTTCAGCGTGTGAAGAAAATCGACTTGCGCGCCGATATCGAGATGAAGTGTGGGCTCGTCCAAAAGCAGCAAAGTGGGCTGCTGCGCAAGCGCACGCGCCAGAATCACGCGCTGCTTTTCGCCACCGGAAATCTGGTCCATCAAACGATCCATCAGGTGATGTGCACCAACGTCGCCGAGCGCCGCTTTCGCAATCGCAACGTCATTCTCCGTTTCGAACCGCAGCGATTTACCGTGGGGATGACGGCCTTGCAGCACAAACTCCCAAACTTTCGCAGGAAAGAGCAGCTGACTTTCCTGCTGAACCATGGCGATTCGCTGTGCGCGAACTCGCGGCTCCATCAGATGCGTTTCCTGCCCGTTGAGAAGGATTCTTCCCGAGAGGGGTTCCAGCGCGCCTGCGATCAACTTCAATACCGTGGATTTGCCGCTCGCATTTGGCCCAAGCACCGCGACGATCTCACCAGCTTTGGCCTGAAAACTAGTTGCTTCGAGCGTGAAAACAGGAGCCTGCGAGGGATTAGGCGTATACGCGTAACTCACCTGCTCGATGCTCAATCGCGCATCGGCGTTCGCCCGAGCTCCGTCTTGTGCACCGCGCTCCATTACTGTGCCTTTCGAACCACTCAAGCCAGCCTCCGCCGCAAAAGGTAAATAAACAACGGCGCTCCCGCGATGGCCGTGATTGCGCCGACTGGCAGCTCGCTCGGCGCAGCGATTGTTCGCGCAGCTGTGTCCGCAATTACCACAGCGATAGCCCCGCCAAATGCGGCTGCTGGCAAGAGCATGCGGTAGTCAGTTCCGAAAATCATGCGCATCACGTGTGGAACAAGGAGCCCGACATAGCCGATCGATCCACTAACCGAAACGGCCAGCCCGGTAAGCGCGGAAGCCGAAAGATAAACCACAAGCTGCACTTTGCGGACGTCGACACCAAGATGCATCGCCTCCCGCTCCCCCGCCAACAGCAAATTCAAATCGGAAGCGGTTAAATAAATCATCGCAAAGAAAACGAAAAACCCTGTACGCAACACCCAGGCCAGAATAGGCGACATCGGCGTTGAAAGATCGCCCATAAGCCAAACCGCCATGCCACGTGTGCTGGAGCTTGGCAACATTGTGATTAGAAGCATGATCATCGCGGAAAGAAACGAACCGGCGATAACGCCGCTGAGCAATAGCGTCTTGCTGTCCAGTTGGCTGCGATACCGGCCAAGCAAATAGACGACGGAGATTGTCAGCGTTGCGCCAAGAAATCCCCCGAGCGGCGTGAAAACTGCCGCAATTTCCGGCCGCATGGCGATGTGCGGCTCAATGACGAGCGCGACGATAGACCCAACTGCAGCGCCGTACGAAACACCGAGTACATAGGGATCGGCAAGCGGGTTACGAAGCAGAGCCTGAAAACTTGTTCCCGCAACGGAAAGAGAAGCGCCCACAAAAATTCCCAGGGCAATTCGGGGCAAACGAATTTCGCGAATAATCATTCCGTATTCGCTGGAAATTTGAGAGCTGCGGCCAATCAACACTCCGATCAAACCCTTCGCAAGACCGTAGAGCGATACCGGAACCGCACCGAACTTCAAAGCAACGACAACCACAACGAACAAAACCACAGCGAGGATTCCGCACCGCACGACTACTTTGTTCAGCGTCAGCGGCTGCATCAATTTTTCTCCGAGAACAGCTCAGGATGAAGCTGCCGGGTCAATTCTTCCACCGCATCGACAATGCGTGGCCCGGGCCGGTTGATCGCGTCGCTTACCACGGCAATTTTCCTTTGCTTGATTGCTTCCATCATCGACCATCCCGGCTTCAGCGCCAGCGCTTCCACATCATTCTTCACAGCTTCAGAATGGCTCGACGCAAATACCAGAAACTCGGGCTGCAGTCGCACCGCTTCCTCCAAACTGAACTGCGGCCAATCTTGCTTCGAATCAACTACGGAGGCCGCTCCAGCATAGTCGAGCACGTCCGCAATGAAAGTCTTTTTTCCAACCGACATCAGCGGCTCTGTCCAGACCACAAAGAGTACTTGCTTGGCTGAAACACTACTCGTTCTGGCGCGCACTGACCCGAGCCTGCTTTCGAGCTTTTGATTCAACGCCACGCCAGCCTCTTCCGCTCCCAGCACCCCGGAAAGCTTCTTCATCGAATTTAAAACGTCTTTCACGGTGTGCGGATCCGTGGAATAGACTGGTATGCCGAGTTGCTCCAACGCGCGCACGGTTTCCAATTTATTCAGGCTCTTCACCACCAACACCAGGTCAGGCTTCAGCGCGGCTACTTCTTCCATGTTCGGATTGATGGCACCGCCAACTTTGTGCTTTTTTGCCGCGTCCGCGGGATAGTCGCAGTAATCCGTATCTCCCACGAGCCGATCCTGCAATCCAAGCGCGTAAACAGTTTCCGTCAAACTGGGCGCCAACGAAACAATTCTCCTTACTTGAGCGGGAATTTTGACGAGTCGCCCAGTCTCATCGGTAACCTGACGCGTGGGCTGCGCGCTGTCTTGAACCGCACAGTACGCAGGCAAAGCGAACGGCACTGCGCTCAATATCCAAAGCAGAGCCAGCGTTATCAAGCATCGTAGATTCCTGCCCATAGTGTTTGTACGCAAAAACGAAAAAGCCCCACGAGATTCCGTAGGGCTTACTGCGATTCTCCTTCTCGCGAAGAGTTTCGCTTCTTGCCGTAGGGAGGGTAGCCTGGCTTACGGCCCTTCGCCGGTGAAGACGACGCCGATTACAGTGGCGGGACCGCGGCCGAATCTCACGGCCTTCCCCGCTTCCCTAGCGTGCATCCGATTGCGGCGCAATCGGAAATAATAATGTGAATTTGAGTCTAAGCCGGCCGTCAGATTCCGTCAATCAACAATCGTTTCTCAGCGATTCTTCCAGTTCGGTTTGCGCTTCTCGACGAGCGCGTGTAAACCTTCCTGGGAATCTTCCAGCCGATAAAGTTCATTCAGGAAAATATTCATTGATTGCTTCAAGCCATCTTTCAGCGAAAGCCCCATGCCGCTCAAGATTGCTTTTTTGGCCATAGTCAGCACGGGGCCCGAGTGTCCGGCGATCCGCGTGACCAATTCATTCACGACTTTTTCTACGTCCGCTTCGGGCACAAGGCGATTCACAAGACCCATTTCCAGCGCTCGTTCGGCCGTAACGGGCTCGCCGGTCAAGACTAATTCCAATGCCTTCTTTGGCCCAACGAGATAAGGCAAAACCGTGGAAGCAAGCGGAGGAAACACTCCAATCGAAATTTCGGGCTGCGCAAAACGCGCCTTGGGAGTGGCAATGACCATATCTCCGAATGCAGCGAGTTCGGCGCCGCCGCCGATCGCAGGTCCATTCACCACACAAACCACGGGCTTCGCGATTTCCAAAATTCCAGAGAACGCGGAGTGAAACGCGTCGAGCATTTGAAATACGCGCTGCGAGGTGTACTCACCAACTTCAATGCCGCCGCAAAAAACCTTGCAGGCAGAATCGAGAACAATCAGTTTGATCTCTTCTTTTTGTCCGATTAGGTCGATCGCATCCGCCATTTCGCGCAGCATTGGTTCGTTGAGCAGATTGTGTTCGGGCCGGTTCAGCGTCATTCGCGCGACGCTGCAATCCAGCCGTACTTTGATGTACTGCATGTCTGCAAGACTCTTTTTTCTTTGTTGAGTCAGAAATTCTTCCGGATTCGCTGTTTCCACCATGGGAAGTTCTCCTAAGGAGGCGAGGGCCTGGTTTGTTCTTATCGTTCCGATGCTAGCACGCAGTCCGACCCACTACACTTGTGACTGCACTCAGCGTGCGCAAAGAGTCTTTGTACTTTGTGCCAGTCATAGTTCTGGTTTTCATTCGATTTCCACAGTGTTTTCCAGTTATTCTGGCGTCGTTTTAGCAACTGAGAGAACGAATGAGAGCCAGCGACATGGCGAAAGCCGCCTATCTATCGGAAGGCATGGATTCCGACGGCTTTCCGGATCAAAACGCTTGGAATTCGCCCGAACCCATTCTTTTCGAAAGTGACTGGCAGGACAAAAATCCTGACCCGGAGCGCGCTACCGAAGTTTGCTTACTCTGGACACCAGAAAAACTATTTCTCCATTATCGTTCGAGGTACCGCACCCTTACTGTTTTCAATGATGCCGATCCTTCCGGCCGCCGCGACCAACTCTGGGAACGCGACGTGGTCGAGGTCTTCATTCAATCTGATCCAACTTACCCGGGCCACTACCTGGAATTCGAAGTCAGCCCGAACGGTTTCTGGATTGACCTTGACATCGAACACGGAGAGCGGTCCGACCCCCAAAGCGGGATGAAGTGCCGCACAAAAATAGATAAGAATGCAAAAATCTGGACCGCTGAGCTGGCAATTCCGATGCACAGCCTGGTTCAGCATTTCGATCAGAGTTCCATTTGGCGGGCTAACTTTTTTCGTGTGGAAGGCGAAACCGAGCCTCGTTTTTATTCCTCCTGGCGTCCGACGAATACGCCGCAACCTAATTTCCACGTTCCAACCGCGTTCGGCAAACTGAGATTCCTTTCGCGAGCGGATTCCAAATGAGCTACTGCAAAATACGTCGCGTCCTCAGTTTTCTGTTTTTTGCTTTCTTCCTAGTCCTGCCAACACTCGGTCAACAAACCTCAGATCACGCGCCAGCTATCACAAAAATTGAACCGCCCCACTGGTGGATCAATCTCACTTCTGAGTTGATGGTTCTTCTCTATGGCCATGACCTTGTAGCACGCGAAGTTACGTGCAACATGCCAGAAGTGGTGGTTACGCGCACTCAATCCGCGCACCAAGGCGACTATCTTTTTGTTTGGCTGAAGTTCGCGTCAAACATACGCAGTGGGACGCTTGTCTGCCATATCGCGACGCGCACAGGAAACGCCAGCTTTGAGCTCCCTCTAGCCGCCCGCGCTCCGACGGCTACACGCTTTCATGGCCTATCGCAAAGCGACGTCATCTACCTGATCATGCCAGACCGTTTCGCCAATGGTGATCCCACGAACGACGAACCCGCGGAATTCCCTGGTTCTCACGATCGTTCGAAACCTCGGGCGTGGCACGGTGGCGATCTGCGCGGCATCCGCGATCATCTCAACTATTTGCAGAACCTTGGCGTCACAACGCTTTGGCTTACGCCAATCGTGAAGAACGGGGCAACGGACGATTATCACGGCTACGGGGCGGTCGATTTGTACGCCGTAGATCCTCACCTCGGTACGCTCGACGATTACAAAGAGCTCGTTAGCTCCACTCACCAGCGGAAAATGAAAATTCTCTTTGATGCAGTCCTCAATCACGTTGGGCCAGGCCACCCGTGGGTTTCGAGACCGCCTCTATCCGACTGGTTTCATGGAACGACACAAAAACACCTTGACTCCTTTTCTCCAGTAAAGAAATCGTTCTACGGCCTTACTGAAAAATCGACAGTAACCAACGATCCTTTCGAAGCTCTTGCCGACCCGCATGCGCCGGAGAGTTTGCGACGGAATCTCACCGACGGCTGGTTTTTCGGCAGTCTCCCAGACCTCAACACCGAAAATCCCTTGGTCGCACAATACCTGCGGCAAAACATCGTCTGGTGGATTGAATCAACCGGCCTCGATGGCCTTCGCGAAGACACTTTTCCCTACGTTTCGCGCGAGTTTTGGTCAGATTGGCATGCAGAGCTTCGCCGTCTGTATCCGCAGCTCCCTACCATTGGCGAAGTTTTTCATCCTGACCCAGCGGTCACTTCTTTTTTCGCTGGCGGCCGAAAAGGCTGGGACAACATAGACACCGGACTCACTACCGTCTTCGACTTTCCTCTTTTTTTCACGATTCACGACGTACTTTTGCGAGGCGCGCCCGTGGGCCACATTGCAAATGTGCTTCGTCAGGACTCGCTATATCCGCATCCAGAACTGCTTGTTCCCTTTTTTGCAAATCACGACGTGCCGCGCTTGCGAAGCGCTGAGGGTGCCACAAAAGAAAAACAAAAACTCGCATTTGGATTGATTCTTACTCTGCGTGGAATTCCTGAGCTTTATTACGGCGACGAACTCGGCATGACCGGACTCGCCGATCCGGACAATCGCCACGATTTTCCTGGCGGCTGGAAGGAAGACGCCAAAAACGCTTTCACCGAGGAAGGAAGAACTGCTGAGCAACAAGAAATCTTCGCAACCGCGCAAAAACTATTGCGTTTACGCCGCGAACATCCGGCCTTGCAAGCTGGAAAGCTTTGGCACCTATTTTCTGACGATGCGAGCTATGTCTTTTTGCGCCAGTCCGAGGAAGAACGGATCCTGGTCATCTTTAACGATGCTATTGAGGCTCGAACCTTGTCCGTGCCGACGCCCGACACTGTCGCAGATTCGGTTTCTTCGGGTTCTTTGCTTTACGGGGGAGCACGAATCCAAATCGCGCAACATTCAATTCAGATCAGCACTCCACCCCAGTCTTTGTCCATCCTTTCCCTGGAATGACACTAGAGCGAACGACTAATACGCGATTTCGGCTGTCCAGTCCTTCAGCGCCACTTCGACAGTAAACGTAACCGTGTGCTTCTTGTCGTCAAAATTCCATTGCTGGATTTCCTTGCCTCCGACTTTGACGCTTTTTGGCGAACCAGAGGCGCCAAACACTTTTACTTCTGTGCTGCTCCACCATGGCTTGTAGCCGTTTTCCTCTACTTTCCCGGAAACGGACACGCGCGCAGCAGACGCTTCGCAGGAATACCTGACGCGCAGAACTTCTCCTTTTTGATAAGCGTAGGTGTGCCCGTCATCCTGATACAGGCTCCCACTGCAATCCGGGCCGGGATAAACGCGCAACTTCAAAGGCCCGCTTGGCGTTTGCGCCGTGTACTGAACCAAATCCTGCATCGGAATAATCGCGCCTGCGCGCGCATAGAGCGGCATCTGATCCAACGCAGGCGCTAAGGTAAATCCTCGATTGCCGGGCAGTTTTTCTCCAGTCCAATAATCGAACCAATCTCCTGGAGGCAAATGAATCTCTTTTGCATCGAGCATTTCCGAAGTAACCGGCTCAACAAGCAAATCGCGCCCGAATAGAAAATCGTGGTCGTCTCCTTCAACACCCGGCACTTTCGAATATTCCAAATAAAGAGCGCGCATTAGCGGAATTCCCGTGCGACTCATTTCTTCGACCCCTGTATAGATATATGGCAGTAGGCGGTAACGTTCTTCGATAAACCGGCGCCGGATCGCTTCGTGGTCCGGTCCGTGCACCCATGGTTCCTGATCGCCTGTTCCCTTCGCCGTGTGATCGCGATAGATCGGATTGAACGCGCCGACTTCGAACCAGCGTGTCAGCAAATCTGCCGTAGGCGTTCCTGCAAATCCGCCAATGTCGTCGCCCACCATGCCATAACCGGAGATTCCCATGCTCAAAAGCTGTGGGGTGCTCATCGAAAGATGATTCCAAGTGCTGCTGTTATCTCCGGTCCAAGTTGCCGCGTAGCGCTGCGCTCCGGCGTATGCGGCGCGCGTCAGGACAAAGGGCCGCTCATCGCCTTGCAGCTTTCGCAAGCCATCGTACGTTGCACGCACGTTTTGCATGCCAAAAACGTTATGAATCTCAGTGTGGGGATGCTTCGCACCATCGTCTGTGCGATGCACATTGTCCAGCGGCATAGTCTTCGTCGGGGTATTGAAAACGGATGGCTCATTCATGTCGTTCCAGAAACCGGAAGCGCCTATCGCTACAAAATTCTTGTAAAGTGTGCCCCACCAATCGCGAACTCTCGTCAGAGTAAAATCTGGAAACACGCTCGGCCCGGGCCACACGGGACCTACAAACAAATAGCCATTCGCGCGCTTCACAAAAACGTCCGCCTTCATTCCTGTTTCGTACGGCGGATAGCCATGTTCCAGCTGTTTGATGTGCAGGTCCGTGATAAGAATTGTGTGTATCCCAACTTTTTTGAAGTCCGAGATCATCGTTTCGAAATGTGGAAAGTCTTCATGGCTGATTGTAAAAGGAGCGTTGTGGTCCTGATAGTCAATGTCGAAATAGATTGTGTCGGCCGGGATTTTGTCCGCGCGCAATCTTTCCACGATTTCGTAGGCACGCTTTTCCGGATAGTAGGAATAGCGGCACTGCTGATAGCCGAGGGTCCAAAGCGGTGGCAGCGGCATTCGGCCGGTGAGCGCCGTATAGTTCTCAATGATTTTCTTGGAATCTGGTCCGGCGAAATAGTAGTAATTGATTTCCCCGCCGTCCGCGCCAAACGAATAGTAATCGCGTGATTCTTTACCAAAATCAAAGGAACTGCGCCACGTGTTATCGAAAAAGATTCCATACGCCATGCCGTTCCGGAACCCCTCAAAGAATGGAATCGTTTTGTAGAGCGGGTCACTCGATTCCTGCCAGCCAAACTCATCCGTATTCCAGTTTGTGAAAGAACGGTTGCGCCGGTTCATCGGTCCTGCTTTATCACCTAGACCAAAATAGCTCTCACCATCCGGCATTTTTTTCCAGACATGAATTCGCGCGCCGTCCCAAGCCATCGGCAAGCTCGGTTCATCC
>Ga0066388_100002225_pt1 | contig 11682 bp, 8 predicted proteins | sample PanSoiMetaGPlot6_FD_64539 | JGI IMG/M metagenome (GOLD analysis project Ga0066388, IMG submission 64539) | Tropical forest soil microbial communities from Panama analyzed to predict greenhouse gas emissions - Panama Soil - Plot 6 (Hybrid Assembly) | ecosystem: Environmental > Terrestrial > Soil... | reverse complement strand
GGCTTGACGATCACGCCCCAGATCGGAGTGGTGCCGTCGCGGCCGGCCGACGTAAAGGCCTCGGGCGCGCGCCAGCCGGACTGCACGAGCGCGCTGATGTCGCCGCGCGCCAGTTCGGTGACGAGCGCGCCGTCGACCAGGCGCCGCAGCTCGAGGACCGGCGCGGTATCGATTCTCGAATAAAGATCGACGATGAACCGGTGATCGTCCGACACGACAACCTGATGGTTGGCGTCGCCCTCGGGGGCCAGCCGGGTCAGGCCGGACCCGTCGAAGCTGATCCGGTAGTAGTACAGAAAGTACGGATCCTTGCCGGGATACATGCCGCTCGCGCTGAACCAGATCTGCCGCCGCGCTTCGTCCACGTGCAGGACCGCGCGCACCGGCCAATCGCCGCGCGTGATCCGATTCTTCACCGCGCCGGTCGCGCCGTCGATCAGGTAGAGGTGATTCCAGCCGTCGCGCTCCGACATCCAGATGATTTCCTTGCCGTCGGCGACGTCGAACCGGTACTTCTTGCCGGAATCGCTCTGGCTGCCATTCGCTGTGCGGTAATTGAAGAAGGTCTTCGGTTCCTCGGAGATGATGGCGCGGGTTCCGCCGGACGCGGCATCGACTTCGATCACGCGGTAGACCTGGTGCCCGCGCTGGTTGTACTCGAAAGTGAGCGCGCGGCTGTCCTTCCGCCACGCCAGCTGCGACATCCCGTAGGCGTTCGGAAACAGCGTGTTGTCAATCGCGATCTGCCGTCCTGACGCGACGTCGAAGATCACCGGCTGGGCGACGTCGAGCACGTCGCCCGGCTTCGCGTACCGGATCGACGAGAACTTCGGCTGCACCTGATCCTCGGGCGACGACTCGACGTAGTGGACCTCGCGGCGATAACCCGGTTTGATGCGGAAGGCCGCGATCTTCGCCGAATCCGGCGACCAGACGATCGAGTTCAGCTCGTAGACGTTGCCCTCCGATCCGTCAAAGCTCAGCGCCGTGACTTTTCGCGTCGCGACGTCGCGCACCGCGATGTTGTAGTTGACGGTCAGCGCTTCGCGCTTCTTGTCCGGCGACAGTCGCGCCGTCCGATCGTCGGCGCGCCGCCTCGGTTCGGTCCGGCGGCAGTCGTAGTCGTCGAGATCGCAGCTCCACGTCGACCCCTCGACCGTCACATCGATCGTCTTCTCGTCGCCGGAGAACGCAATGGTGGTGAAGGGGAGCTTGGTGCCGGTGTAGGTGGTGCCGCTCGCTTTGGTCAGCCCGGCTGCGAGCTTCTCGTGATCGAACGCGGGCCGCTTCTGCCGCAGCGCCGTGTCGTACATGATGAACTCGACCGTCCCCTTGCTGGCGATGCGGTACCAGAACCTCGTGGTCGATCCGATCCAGCCGATCGGTCCTGGCACGTTGGCGACCAGTGACTCGTACCGGGCGCGGAGCGCGTTCGCCCGCTCGTAGTCGGCCTGGGTCCCTTGCGCGAAACCGACTGAGGCGGCGGTGAGCGTCGCCGCGATCGCGGCGGCAGCGCAGGCAATCCCTCTCGTGCGCATCGTGTCTTCCTCGGGTGTGTTACTTCATCACGCCGAACGCGAAGATGGTCTTCGACTGCAGCCGATCGCCGGGACGCAGAATCGCGGTCGGAAAGGCCGGCTGGTTCGGCGAGTCGGGAAAATGCTGTGTTTCCAGGCAGAGGCCCGAGCGCCGCGCGTAGACACGGCCGCCTTTGCCGCTGATCGTGCCGTCAAGGAAATTGCCGGAATAGAACTGCATGCCGGGCTCGGTCGTCGAGACGTCCAGCGTGCGGCCGCTCGACGGATCCGCCACGCGCGCGGCATGCACGAGACCGGGGCCGCTCCGGTTGAGCACGAAGTTGTGGTCGTATCCGCCGGCGTTCTTGATCTGCGGATGGTCGGCGTCGATGCGGGCGCCGATCGCCGTTGATTGGCGGAAGTCGAACGGTGTGCCGGCGACCGACGCCAGCTCGCCGGTCGGGATGAGCGTGGCGTCCACCGGCGTGAAACGGTCGGCGTCGATGGTCAGCCGGTGCTGGAGGATATCGCCGCCGCTCGATCCCCCGAGGTTGAAGTAGGTGTGCTGCGTCAGGTTCAGCGGCGTCGGCTTGTCGGTCGTCGCGTCGTAATCCACAACGAGCTCGTTGCCCGGCGTCAGCGTATAGGTGACGCGCATCGTCAGCGTGCCGGGATATCCTTCGTCGCCGTCCGGGCTCGTGTGCGAGAAGACGACGCCGACGGCGCCGTCGTGGTCGAACGCCTCGCCGGTCCAGACCACCTTGTCGAATCCCTTGACGCCGCCGTGAAGGTGATTCGGGCCGTTGTTGGTCGCGAGCTGATACGTCGCGCCGTCGAGAGTGAATCGCCCTTTGGCGATTCTGTTGCCGTAGCGGCCGACGACGGCGCCGAAGTAGCGCGACCGCGTCAGGTAGCCGTCGATCGAGTCGAAACCGAGGACGACGTCGTCGAGTGATCCGTGGCGATCGGGAACGCGGATCGAGGTGATGACGGCGCCGTAGCCGATCGCCTTCACTTCCATCCCGTGGGCGTTGGTCAGCGTGAACATCTCGACCGGTGCTCCGTCGCCGGTTTGGCCGAACGCGGCCCGTGAGACGCGCGCCGGCGCGGGCGACACGCCGCCGCAGGCGGCGAGCACCGACAGGCAGGCGACCGCGAAGAACGTTTTCACCGAGCCGTATAGTATTACGCCGCGACATGACACGGCTGGCCGGAAAGGTCGCGTTCGTGACCGGCGGCGCCCGCGGCATCGGCCGGGCGATCGTCGAGAAATTCGTGACCGAGGGCGCGCTGGTGACGTTCGTCGACGTCGACGACGCGGAGGGCCGCCGCACGGCGGGCGAACTGTCGGCTGCCGGTGCGGCCGCGACCTTCGAGCCTACCGACGTCACCGTGGAGAACGACGTCCGGCGGTCCATTTACCGCGTCGTGCAGCGCTACGGCACGCTCGACGTGCTCGTGAACAACGCCGGCGTGAACGCGTACTTCGACGCCACCTCGATGAGCGAGTCCGAGTGGGACGACGTGTTCGCGGTCGACCTGAAGGGCGCGTGGCTCTGTGCGAAGTACGCGCTGGCTCCGATGAAGACCGCGGGATGCGGGTCGATCGTCAACATCGCGTCGATTCACGCCTCGCTGACCATCGCCGGGATGTTCCCGTATGCCGCCGCCAAGTCCGGTCTGGTCGGCCTGACGCGCAGCCTCGCCCTCGAGTACGGACCGTTCGGCATTCGCGTCAACGCGGTGTCGCCGGGCTACACCCGGACCAGGCTGCTGGGGGAGTGGCTGGCGCGGCAGCCCGATCCGATCGAGACCGAGCGCGCCACGCTTGCCAACCATCCGCTGCGCCGCATCGCCACGCCTGCCGACATCGCGAACGTGGTCGCGTTCGTCGCGTCGGACGAAGCGTCGGCGATCACCGGTGCGAACCTCGCGGTGGACTGCGGGCTCGGCGTCATGTTCGCGTCGTGATGTCGGCAGTGGGCACCGCGGGCGAGCGCTAAGCGTGGCGGCCGTCGAGTTTCGCGAGATCGGCAAGTCGTTCGGCGCGGTCACCGCGTTGCGCGATGTCACCTTCACGATCGGCGACGGCGAGTCGCACGCGATCGTCGGCGAGAACGGCGCCGGCAAGTCGACGCTGCTCAAGGTTCTCGTCGGAGACCTGCGCCCGGATCATGGCGAACTGCGTCTCGGCGGCGAGGCGGTGACGCTGACGAGCGCCCGCGACGCGCTGGCTCGAGGCGTCGGTCTGGTCCATCAGGAGATGCTCGCGTTCCCGAATCTGTCGGCAACGGCGAACATCTTCGCCGGTCGCGAGCTGACCGGCCGCTTTGGCTGGCTGCGCGAACGCGACATGCGCCAGCGTGCGAGCGTTGCTCGAACGGCTCGATGTGCCAATCGCTCCGGACGTCCAGGTCAACGCGCTGCCGGTCGCGTACCGGCAGCTGCTGCAGGTGGCGCGTGCGCTGGCGGGCGAGTGCCGGACGCTGGCGCTCGACGAGCCGACGGCGTCGCTCACCGCCGCGGAGACCAATCGCCTGTTCGCGATCCTCGAGGCGCTCAAGCGCCGCGGCGTCACGCTGATCTACGTGTCGCACCGCCTGCCCGAGGTCTTCAGGCTGTGCGATCGGATCACCGTGCTGCGCGATGGCGGCTACGTCGGCACGTTCGAGCGGGGCGCCGTCAGCGTCGACGACATCGTGCAGGCGATGGTCGGACGCGCGATCCCGGCGCGCGCGGCGACGGCGGTCGCGGCGACCTCGTCGAGCGAGCTGCTGCTGCGCATCGATCGGCTCACTCGCCGGCCGTGCGTCGACGATGTGTCGCTCGCGGTCGCGCCGGGTGAGATCGTCGGGTTGTTCGGTCTCGTCGGATCGGGACGGACCGAACTGCTCGAGACGATTGTCGGTCTGCATCGCGCCGACCATGGTTCGATCGAGGTCGGCGGCCGCGCGCGCCAGTTTCGATCGCCGCGTCAGGCTGCGCGCGCCGGCGTCGTGCTCGTGCCCGAGGACCGCCAGCGCCAGGGTCTCTGCTTCAATCTGACGCTGCGTCACAATCTGGTGCTGCCGGCGACCGAAGCGTCGGGCGCATCCGTCGTGCGCGGCGTGGAGCGGCGTGCGGCGTCGGCGCTGCTGCGCCGCTGGCGGATCAAAGCCTCGTCGATCGATGCGATGCCTGGCGCGCTGAGCGGCGGCAATCAACAGAAAGTAGTCGCCGCCAAATGGCTGGCGATGGAACCGCAGGTGCTCCTGCTCGACGAGCCGACGAAAGGCGTCGATGTCGGCGCGAAGTACGAGATTCACGGGATGATTCGCGAGGCGGCGGCGCGCGGCAGCGCCTGCCTGATCGCGTCGAGCGATTTGCCCGAACTGCTGGCGCTGGCCGATCGAATTGTGGTGATGCGCGAAGGCGGCGTGCGCGGTGAGGTCGCTGCCGCCGACACCGACCATTTCACCGAGGAGCGCGTGATGCGCCTGGCGTCGACGGCGGCCGGCCCGGCGCACGCACCCGATGCCAACCAGAGAGGGATCCGATCGTGATCCGGTCGAGACCCGATGGCGATCAGAGGACGATCAGGTTGCAATCAGGTGCGCATCAGCTGTCGATCAGGTTCCGATCAGGTGTCGATCTGATGGCGATCGGCTGCGCATCTGATCGCGATCTGATCTGGATCCGATCGTGACCAAGTGGTGGGAGGGGCGCGAGGCCAGTACGGTTGCAATTCTTGCGATCGAGGTTGCGTTTTTTGCCTGGTATCTGTGGCCGCCGACCCACCGATCGCATCCGTTCCTGAATCCGGCCAACGCCGTGCTGATTCTCAAATACTCGTCGATCTACGGGATTGCCGCGATTGGGGCGGCGATCGTGATCATCGCGGGCGGCATCGATCTGTCGCCGGGCGCGGTGATCGCGCTGTCCGGCGTCGTCACCGGCGGCCTCTATGTCGGCTCGCACTGGAGCCTCGCGTCGAGCGCACTCGCCGGAGTGCTCACCGGCACCGCGTGCGGGCTGATCACGGCGGCGCTCGTCGTCGCCGTCGGCCTGCCGCCGTTCATTGCCACGCTCGGCGTGATGGGCATCGCGCGCGGTGCCGGCTTCATCATCACCGAAGGGCGCTACTTCGACGTCTCCAGCCGCTTGCCGCCCGACTGGCGGCCACTCGGCCTGCCGATTGACTGGACGTCTCCGCTGGTGATGATCCTCCTCGCGGTCGTCTTCCAGGTGCTGATGACGCGCTTCCAGTGGGGACGCGCGGTGTTCGCGGTCGGCGGAAACGAGACTGCGGCGCGGTATTCTGGCGTCCGCGTCGGGCTGGTCAAGGTCTCGGTCTACCTCGCGGCGGCGATGCTCGCGGCGGTGTCGGGCATCGCGCTGACGGTCGTGCAGGGCCAAGGCAAGGCCGATCTGGCCATGGGCTACGAGCTCGACATCATCGCGTCGGCCGTCGTCGGCGGCGCGAGCCTGGCCGGCGGCCGCGGGTCGGTAGCCGGAGCGGTGCTGGGCGCGCTGATCTTCGGCGTCCTGCGCAACGCGCTGCCGCAGATTCCCGGCGCGACGTTCTACGATCGGCTGATCGTCGGACTCGTCGTCATCGTCATCGTGGTAATGGATCAGGTGCTGCAGCGGCGGACGCCTAGCGACGGCTAGCAGTTCGGGGGCGTTCGCGGTGAGAATTGATCGGCAGAGGCCTTGCTGCGACGTCCTTGATGATCAGCCGACTGCGTAAAGCCTCGGCGCTAACCAGGACGTTATCTGCTCGCCAGAGTCAATCTCATGTGACAGGACCGCTTCGACCAGGAGGCGGGCTTCGTCGACAGACGCGGTGACGCCCAAACCATGCTGCAATAGGACGTCCATAGCTGCCATCCAAGCAACGCGTTTGTTGCCGTCGACGAAGCAATGACGACGGGCAACGTAGAAAATCAAGTAACCGCTAAACGGCAGTCCCGTCGTCGCATGCCGCTTGCCTGCAGTATAAAGTTCAGCAGAGTAAGCTGCTCCGACGGCGGCGTCGAGGCATGCGCGTGGATTCGCGGGACCAGGCAATCCGCCGTACCGCCGCAGCGCCTCCCCATGAAATTGCAAGAGCCGATCAACCGTAATGAGAGACGACCACGGACTGCGCGCGCGATCGTCAGGTTCGTCGGTCGTGTTGTTCACTTCGCAAGAATAGCGAGCAGCGGATCCCAGTCGGCGATGATCTGTTCGAGGCGTCTTGCCGCTGACGCCATCGCGGGTTCACCGCTGATTCTCACAATGCGCAGGAGCCGCATACGACCCTCGCCGCTGTTCACCGCAAGCACTGACACAGTGGCATCGCGAAGGTTTACCGCATCGTCGATCTGTTGCGCCGACGCGGCGCACGTGACCGCGTCACCCTCTTGCGCTCGGAACCGGATGTACATTTCCTCAAAAGCAACCGCAGAAACAGCTCCCTCGAAGCGGATCAAGTGTGGAAGCGCTCGCGGTTCTTCCACCAGGCGCACGGCACCGATTTCGATCGTGCGTTTTTCTCCAGATTCAAGTGCTGCCGTATACTTCTGAAGCGCCAGACCAGCCGGCAGCGATCGCATGAACTGGCGCACCTTGAAATGGGTCGGCTTGCCGTTCGCCTCCATCTCAATGTCGGAGAGGAATCGCTCAACCGCGCGGTCGCCGAGGTTCGCCAACAAGGGATAAGGCGGCTGCGTCATCGGCACGACGGTGCATTCAAGTGTGACCGGCGAACTGCCGCTAAGGGCAGCAATTTGCACGTCGAGGAGCGACGCTTCTTTCGTGTTCCTCCCTACACCGCCCCCGAAGGACGGACGACCAATCGCGTCACGATCGAAATCACGATCGAGATCGCTGGCTATACGGCGAATCGTAAACACGAGCTCCTTCAACGACTGAGCGAACGCAGCAAGACTCAGCCGATGGTCCGCAAGGCCTGGCACGAGCCCATCCCAAACGATCGTCAGCTTGGTTTCGCCGGGCATGCTCAGCGAATTATGCACTAGCGCAGCCTCTCCCGGCCATTCCACGAGCGTGCCCGTTATCAGCTTCGGTGGTTCCACGTTCGCAACGACACCAGGAGGCTTCGCAACCGAATGTGATCTGTCGACGATAATTCAACGTCCGACGCTCCATTGCACCGGAGCGACGGGGTTCGCGATACGCTCGTGCAACAACCGTCACTCGAACTCAGGCGAGGACATGGCGCTGAAACGAATCAGGATCACGATCACGCTCGCGATGGTGGCGCTGGTCAGCGGCTGCGGCGGCGGCAGCGTGACGTCGACCGGCGGCACCACGAAGTTGCGCTTCGCGGTGATGCCGAAGTCGCTCGACTTGCCGGTCTTCAACTACGCGAAGGTCGGCGCGGAACGCGAGGCGGCAGCGCTGGGCAATGTCGAGGTGATCTGGCGGGCGCCGGAGACCGCCGACCAGCTGCGCCAGAAGGAAATCCTCGAGTCGTTCATCACGCAGAAAGTAGACGGCATCGCGATCTCGTGCACCAACGGCGACTTTCTCACCGAGACGATCGATCGCGCAGTCGCCGCCGGAATCCCCGTGGTCACGTGGGACGCCGACGCGCCGAAGTCGAAGCGCGCCGCCTTCTACGGCGTCGACGATGTCGCCGCCGGTCGCATCATGGGCGAACAGGCCGTCACCTTGCTCGCCGACACAGGAACAGTCGCCATCATCACGAGCATCGGCGCGGTGAACCTGCAGCGGCGGCTCGACGGCGTCAAGGAAGTGCTGGCCAGGCACCCCGGGATCAGGATTCTGGAAGAGTATGACGTCAAGGAGGACGCGGTCCGTTCGGCCGAGATCATTGCCTCGGGGACGAACCGCTATCCCGATCTCGGCGCGTGGATCTCGGTCGGCGGCTGGCCCGTGTTCACGCGCAACGCGCTCGCGAGCGTGCCGGCGACGACGAAGGTGATCTCGTTCGACACGATTCCGCCGGCGCCGGAACTGCTCAAGGCCGGCAAGGTGCAGGTGCTGCTCGGACAGAAGTACTTCGGCTGGGGCAGCGAGTCGGTCCGTCTGCTCGCGGACATCAAAGCCGGGAAGCCGCTGGCATCGCCGATCGTCGATTCCGGCGTGGACATCGTCACCGCCGCCAACGTCGACGACTACATCGCGCGGTGGAAGGTAATGGAAGCGGCGAAGTAGCGCCCGCGTCTATAATCCGCGCCATGCTGACTCGACGCGCGTTTCTTGCCGCCGCCGCCGTCGCTCCGCTCACACGTGGATCGCGGCTCCGTGCTGCGTCCTACGACCTCGTCGTCAGGGGCGGCCGCGTGATCGATCCGTCGCAGCGGATCGATCGCATTGCCGACGTCGCGGTCTCGGGTGGGCGCATCGCCGCGATCCAACCGACCATCGCCGGCGATCAAGCGTCGGAGGTCCTCGACGCGCGGGGAAAGATCGTCACGCCGGGGTGGATCGATCTCCACGTCCACGTCGGCGCACCCGAGTTGACGCCGGGCACGCTCCTGCACGACGGCGTGACCGCGATGGTGGACGGTGGATCGGCCGGCGCCGACAACATCGACGCGCTGGTGAAGGTTGCCGAGGCGGCGCCGAATCGGGTGCGCATCTTCCTGAACGTCGCGCGGACCGGCGTGACGACGCCAGGCGAACTGCTCGACATCGCCGCGGCCGACGTCGACGCGGCGAAGCGCGCGATCGAGCACCACCGCGCCTGGATTGCCGGGGTCAAGGTGCGGCTGTCGGAGAGCGTCGCCGGCGAGCACGACCTCGAAGCACTGCGCCGCGCACGCCAGGTCGCCGGACCGCTGCCGGTGATGCTGCACGTCGGCCAGACCCACTCGCCGCTGCCCAGGATCTTCGAGCTGCTCAACCCCGGCGACATCGTGACGCATCCGTACTCGCCGCCGCCGCACAGCATCCTCACCGACGCCGGCCGCGTGATTCCCGAAGTCGCTGCGGCGCGGAAACGCGGGGTGCGCTTCGACGTCGGCAACGGCCGCACCGCGCACATTACCTGGGAGATGGTGGAGAAGGCGACCCGCGACGGCTTCTGGCCCGACACCATCTCGTCGGACATGACCGGACCGGGCCGGACGTTCCGCGTCTTCGACCTGCCGACGGTGGTCTCGAAATTCCTGATGCTCGGGATGCCGCTGAGCGACGCGGTCGCCTGCGTGACGAGTCACGCCGCGGCGAGCGTGTCGGCGTACAAGGACCTCGGCACGCTGCGAACCGGCGCCGCAGCTGACCTCGCGGTGCTCGAGCTGCGCGAGGGCAGCTTCGAGTTCGTGGACAACATCGACGGGACGCGCACCGGCCGACAGAAGCTGGTCACCACCGCAGTCGTGATGAACGGCAAGCGCGCCGGGTGACGAGACGCGATTATCGTGCGGCCTTGACGGCCGCGATGATCGATTGAATCCAGATCCCTTCGCTGGCCGAATAGGTCCCGGCCTGCCCGTTGAGGCGCGCGACCGAGGGATTCGCGAGATGGTGCAACGCGATGACGCGCCACTCGTCGTCGAACACCGGGCTGCCGCTGCTGCCAGACTCGGTTGGCGCGCGATAGTGAAGCCGCACGACGCCCGGCGTGGCCGGCGTGCCGTCGGGCGGACCCTCGTGGTCCAGCAGCTCGTTGTCCTGGAGTGAGAACGTCAACTGCCCGCCGGTGTGGCCAATGATGTACACGCGACTCGGCTCGTCACGCGACGGCAGACTCGGCGCCAGCCGCAATCCATCGACGTCAGTCGGCGGGTGATGCAGCCGCAGGACGGTCGCGTCGAGCCGTTCGATCGGCGACGTCCACAGTTCCTCGGCGACATCGAAGCGACGATTGAGCACATCCAGCCTGATCGACGTGTCTTTCGGCTTCAGCGACCCTTGTGCGCGCGAGCTGACGATGTGGGCCGCGGTCATGACGAGACACTCGTCGCGGCCGACGCCAAGATCGCGCGCAGGCACGAGGAAGCACGTACCGATTCTCCGTTCGCTGCTATCGAGCACGACGCCCACCGATTTCGCGGATGCCAACCCCTGTTCGTACCACGTGAGCGTTCGGAACCGGTCCGCGGAGAAGCTGCGTTCGAGGCGAAGTCGATCGGGAACGGTGGGAGGCGCTGCACGTGCCACTTCCGGACGCAGATCCACCGAACCGCCGGGCGTGCTGAGCACGCGCGCGCGAAGCGCGGCGATGTGCGGCGCGCCGTGCACCGGATCGGACTCCAGTTCCCACACGTCGGTGAGCTGACGGAGAAACGCGTTCAACTCGACCGACTCGAACTGCGGGTGGCTCGTGTAGCTGTCAAGGGTTCGAGCGAAGGCCTCCCAGTCGCCCAGCGCGAGCTGCAGCTCGGCGGCCGACGCGTAATCCCACGGTCCGCGAAGGCTCTCGGGCCGCTTCTCGAGCTCCGAGAGGATCTTCCTCGCGAGCGCCCGTTCGTTGAGCGGCCTGGCGATCTTCAGGTCGTGCCGGCGAGCCGCGGCGATCAGCGCGACGAGATTCACGCCGTGAAAAAGGTTGATGCGCCGGTTCCGCTCGTAGCCGGCTCGATAGATGTCGATCGCGTGCGTCACGGCCGCGCGCGCGGCGGCGGTGCGCTTCGACGCGCTTGCGGCGAATTGCTGCTTGTAGACGCGGCCGAGCAGGCCGGTGGCCTGGCTGAACTCGCGTTCACCGCGCAGCTTCTTGACGAGCGGCGCCAGCAGCTTCTGGGCGCCGACGAGATCGCCGGTCTCGATCATCGCCCGCGCATATTGAACGGCGGTTTGCTGATCGTGCGGATCGTGCTGATAGATCGCGCCCGCCACCTTCAACAGGCCGGCGAAGTCGCGTTCGCGACGCAGCGTCGGCAGCATTTTGCGGGCGGCTTCGAGCGCATCGCTTCGCCGCTCCGTTTTGAGCAGCGCGGTGATGGCATCAGCGTCGAGCGTCAACTCGGACGTTCCGGATCCCGGTGGCGGCGCCGCGGCCGCCGACATCGCCGACGGAAGAACGTCCGCGGCGGTCCATGCCGCGTCGAACGCGGGCGCGGACCGGACTCGTCTCGCAACCAGCCGCGCCAACTCGGTCAGACGCTTGTCGATCTCGGGTGACGATTCGGTCAACGCCGAGACCCTGCGCGGCAGGTCGCTGATGTCGATCATCTGTCGCCGTGCCAGCCACTCGGGCAGCGGATCCGGC
>Ga0066388_100002224_pt1 | contig 11683 bp, 11 predicted proteins | sample PanSoiMetaGPlot6_FD_64539 | JGI IMG/M metagenome (GOLD analysis project Ga0066388, IMG submission 64539) | Tropical forest soil microbial communities from Panama analyzed to predict greenhouse gas emissions - Panama Soil - Plot 6 (Hybrid Assembly) | ecosystem: Environmental > Terrestrial >... | reverse complement strand
CTTTACCAGATCGAGCAGGACAAAAAACGCGCCGAGATCGACCGGCAATACGGCGAGAAAGGCGAGATCGCGTGGGGCAACCAGATTCGCTCCTACGTTTTTCAGCCGTATCAAATGGTCAAAGACCACCGCACCGGCGCCGAGACCAGCAACGTCCAGGAAGTCATGGACGGCAAGATCGACAACTTCATCCAGGTAAAACTTCGCGGACAAAAAGCGGGGAAGACACGCTGGATAAAAGTCCCTTTCAGCTACGAGGAACTTCGCGACAAGCGGATCTTTGCGAAATTTACCACCGCGGCAGGTTCAAGCTATGAAGGTACCGGGGAGATTCGCGCGCGTCGCAATCCGGAGGGAAAGTTGGCGTTGGACTTAGCGTTCACGCGCGCGGAAGGCCACCAATTTATTGATACGATTTTCCACGTCTCGTCACGTCAAGCAGCGCGCATTCGCAAAGCACCAGAAGGTGAACAGTACAATTTTGTTTATGACGGCCATCTTACTCCAGACAATCAGCTCGATTAGGGCTAACGCGGTGCTCAAGCGAGCGCTGATTGTTACGGTTGCTTTGTGTTCGTTCGCATTTGGCTGTTCGCGTGAAAAACCTTCGAGCGCTGTCGATTTCCAGAAGAAAAAGGAATGTGCAGATCGCGCGGAAACTTACCTTCACCGCGAGCGACAAATCGACGTTCCTGCGAACGGAATCAATGCGTCAGTGAGAAATGAGCGGTGCACCTACAGTAATGCGCTGAATACGTGCCTGCTTTATTTTGAAGTCGCCGAAGCGGACGCCGGCACATCGTACAACGTCATCGACACGCTCACGAACAAGAAACTCTACTACCACGTCAGGTACAACGACTCATCAACACCGCAAAGCTTCGATACATTATGTAAACGGAGCGATGGATGTCTTGGTGAAAACGAGTTTCAGGCGAAGCGCACCGAACTTTTCCCCGATGCGGATTAGCCGTTAGACCGTTTCAGTCGAAATCGCGGATCGAACTCGCCACCGTTGTGTCTTCGGCAACAAGCGAGACAGGCGATCGCGCGACGAATCCGGCGGACGCGCGGAAATTCTTCCTTGCAATTCGGACAACGATAAACGTAACGCGGCGGATACGTTTTCGAAGCGAACGGCAGATCGTGACAACGCGCTTCGTCGGCAATTCCCAAATCGCGACACGCGCGGCGCCATTCCGGTCCATGCGGCGCGATTCGGCGTCGGCGAACCCGCCATTGCGCGAGCAAATGCGCCAGCTCATGTCGCAACGTGCGATCAATCTCCGGGCCGGAGTGGCCGTTAACAGAAACGCGGTCGTGGTCGGATATTAACGGGTTCAGCGAAATCAATTTTTCGCGAAAGTCGGCGCGACCAGCGGCACTTTGCATCCGCGGATTCCATTCGACTCGAATTTTTCTTGCGAGTTCGTCTGCGCCGAGCGCGCGCAATAGCTCGCGCGCTTTGAATTCAAGCGCGTGATCAGGCTTTCTGACGTGGATCGGCCTACGCTCCCTGGCGCTAGTCGGCCGAGAATGTTCGCCCGATGTAAGACTGTCGCTGTCGCGACGGGCCGCCTCCGAGGGCGATGTTAGGAACGATGCAGCTTTGCTGCCATTAATTACCAACGCGCTCGGAGATCGCTTTCCACCTTCAAGATCGACATCGAACTGAAAAAGAAGCTGGCCTTCTTTGTAACACTGCCAGTCCGGCTCGGACCTAGGCAACCGCATGCGCACTCTTGCGTTTACTTAAGCGTTCGACAATTTCAGCGACCACTTTTCCGGCCGCCTCGATCTCGTCAGCAGTCGTTTGTTTGCCTAACGAAAATCGAACGGCAGATCGCGCACGTTCCACCGGCAAACCCATCGCGAGCAAAACGTGTGATGCCGAGACTGAACCGACCATGCAGGCCGAGCCGCTCGAGGCGCAAACGCCCTTCAAATCGAGGGCGATGAGAAGCATTTCGGAATCCAGACCGAGCAAACTGACATTAAGCGTGTTGGCGAGGCGCGGCGCGTCTTCACCGTTGAGTTTTGCTTCCGGAATATTTTGCGAAATCAAATTCCAAAACTCGTCGCGCAACTTCGATAGTCGATCCTGTTCCGTCTGACGATTCGTCATGGCAAATTCAGCCGCCGCGGCCATTCCCGCGATCGCCGGGACGTTTTCCGTTCCGGGCCGGCGCTGATTTTCGTGCGAGCCGCCGAACAGAACCGGTTGAAGTGACAAACCGCTCCGGAGAAAAAGAAAACCCGCGCCTTTAGGTCCGTAGAATTTGTGCGCGGCGAAACTAGCGGCATCGACTAGTCCCGCGCCTGCGGGATCGATGTCGATCTTGCCGAAGGATTGGACCATGTCGCTGTGCAGCAGCACGCCGCGCTGGCGACAAATTTTCGAAATTTCCTTTAACGGCTGAATCACACCGGTCTCATTGTTGGCCGCCATGATCGAAACGAGTCGCGTTTCCGGACGAATCGATTTGGCGAGCTGATCAAGATCGACAATTCCGTCGTTGGAAGTGTCGAGCCATGTGACTTCGAAGTTTTCGTGCTTTTCTAAATGCTCGACCGCATGGAGCACGGCGTGATGTTCGGTTTTGTTGGAGATGACGTGGCCGCTGCCGTCCATTCCGCATCGGGCGAGTCCGAGCACGGCCAGATTGCACGATTCTGTTCCGCCGCTTGTGAAAATGATTTCGTTCGGCTTGGCGTGAATGAGCGCCGCGATTTTGTCGCGCGCGTTGTCGACGCCGGCGCGCGCGTTGCGTCCGGCCCGGTGAATACTGGATGGATTACCGAAATGCTGACTGAAGTAGGGCAGCATCGCTTCGCGGGCTGCATCGCAGAGCGGGGTGGTCGCGTTGTAATCGAGATAAATCATCAACTCTTCCTTTCCCACTTAGTCTTCGTCTTCTCCCTCATTCGCTGAATTCGTCGCGGCTGCTGGTTGGTTTCTTTTTTCGCTTAGGCACGATGCGGAGCTGTTTCTCCTCATAATAAACCAACGAATCGGCCGGAACGCTTTGCACCAGAAAGACGTTGCCGCCGATTGTCGATCTCGCCCCGATCACGGTTTGGCCGCCGAGAATGGTCGAACCGGGATAAATTGTCACGTCATCCTCGACGGTCGGATGGCGTTTTCCCCCTTTCTTGATTTTGCCGTGCTCGTCTTTTTGGAAACTGCGAGCCCCGAGCGTAACGCTGTGATAAAGCTTCACCCGCGAACCGATCTCGGAAGTTTCGCCAATGACAACGCCGGTGCCGTGGTCGATGAAGAAATTCGAACCAATTTTCGCGCCGGGATGAATATCGATCCCAGTGCGGCTGTGCGCCCACTCGGTCATGATCCGCGGAATCAGCGGCAGATGCATTTCGTAGAGCACGTGTGCCATTCGCTGGATCGCGATCGCCTCCAGAGACGGATAGGCAAGAATGATTTCTTCGTAGCTTCTCGCCGCCGGATCGCCTTCAAATGCAGCGTCGATGTCTGTCCAAAGGAGTCGGCGGACATTTGGCAGTTCCGCGAAGAAATCAGATAAGCATTTATCTGCCTGCAATTCGGTCGCTTCGTTCGGCGGGATTTTTCCCAGGCTTCGGCAGATTTCGGTTTTGAGTCGCGCCCGCAGATTTCGCACGCGGACACGCGTGATCTCGGTCAAATCTTCCGAACTCACGACCTGTTCGCTGCGAAATCCGGGAAACATCAGGCTCATCAGATCCGCGCAGGCAGTTTCGATGGAAAGCCGCGAGGGAAGCGTGGCGGCAGCATCCAAATAATTAATGCCGCCGGTCTCGCCGTACGTTTGTAGGAGCTCGTCGACGGCGTCGTCCCCACTTTTGTGCATTGCAATCAAAGTATGCCTCGCGTTGACGACGCAATCAAAACCGAAACTCAAGTCTAATTGAAAAGCGCAGCACGAACTCTAAGTTGAAGTTGCATGAAACCTTTTGTCGTGGCCGGTTTGCCGCCGGATGAATTGAACAGTTTTCTTTCCGGCACGCACTCCGATCCGTTCCGAATTCTGGGGCCGCATCGGAGGGGAGACGATCTCGCCATTCGGGCGTTTCGTCCGGACGCGCGCAAGATCGACATCGTGCGGGATGGACAGGCAACAATTGAAGCGGAGAAAATTCATCGGGACGGTTTTTTCCAAGCCCAAGTGCCCAACGCGACCCGGGACCTCGCTTATCATCTGCGCCTGACGGGTTGGGACGGGTCCGAGTCGGTGATGCGCGATCCGTATCAATACGGGCCGATCTTGGGCGAAGTCGATCTGCATTTGTTCAGCGAAGGCCAGCATTGGCAGCTCTATGAAAAATTTGGCGCCCATTTGCGCACAATCGGCGACACGGGCGGCGTTTACTTCGCGGTCTGGGCGCCGAACGCGCAGCGCGTGAGTGTGGTTGGCGATTTCAACGGCTGGGACGGACGCGTTAATCCGATGCGTAAACTTCTCGGGAGCGGCGTGTGGGAATTATTTTTACCGGGCGTCAGGGAAGGCGCACATTACAAATTTGAAATCCGCGCGCAATCCAGCGTGCTTTTGCTTAAGAGCGATCCATTCGCGTTTTTCAATCAGCATGGGACGTCGACCTCGTCGCTTGTGTACAATTTGGAGCGCTACCGCTGGAGTGATGCGGATTGGATGGAACAACGCCGGCGGGAGTGGCCAAGAGGTCCGATTAGCATTTACGAAGTGCATCTCGGTTCGTGGCGGCGGAAGGTCGAAGAAGGAAATCGGCCTCTGAGTTATCTCGAACTTGCTGAGACACTGCTGCCCTATGTGCTGGAGATGGGTTACACCCACATCGAGGTGCTACCGATCGCCGAGCATCCGTTCGAAGGTTCGTGGGGATATCAGGTCACAAATTATTTCGCGCCGACGAGCCGCCACGGAAATCCGGATGAACTCCGCCACTTCATCGACAAGTGCCATCAGGCCGGCATCGGTGTGATCATGGATTGGGTGCCGGCGCATTTTCCGAAAGACGCCCACGCGCTGGCCGAGTTCGACGGGACCGATCTCTACGAACACATGGACCCGCGTCAGGGTGAGCATCAGGACTGGGGGACACTCATTTTCAATTATGGCCGCAACGAGGTCCGGAATTTCCTGATCGCGAACGCGCTCTTCTGGCTGGACAAATATCACATCGACGGGCTGCGGGTGGATGCGGTCGCGTCGATGCTCTATCTCGATTATTCCCGGAAGGAAGGGCAGTGGATCCCGAATGTTTTCGGCGGCCGCGAAAATCTCGACGCGATTTATTTTTTGAAGCGATGCAACGAAGTTTGTTACGAGCGTTTTCCTGGAATCGTTACCATCGCTGAAGAATCAACCGCCTGGCCTGGCGTGTCCCGGCCCGTTTATCTCGGGGGACTCGGCTTCGGGTTCAAATGGAACATGGGTTGGATGCACGACTTTCTCGAATACATGAGTCTCGATCCGATCTATCGACGTTTTTATCACGGGAACATCACCTTTTCGTTGCTCTACGCCTTCACCGAGCATTTCGTCCTGGTGTTGAGCCATGATGAAGTCGTCCACGGTAAACGTTCGTTGTTATCGAAGATGCCGGGCGACGAATGGCAGAAGTTCGCCAATCTGCGATTGTTTTACGCCTGGATGTACGGCCACCCCGGCAAGAAATTGCTCTTCATGGGCGGCGAATTTGGACAATCGCTCGAATGGAACCACGACGCGAGCCTCGACTGGCATCTTCTCGATCTTCCGAAACACGATGGATTGCGCCGGCTGGTGCAACATTTGAATTATATTTACAAAAGCGAACCGGCGCTCTGGCAGCAGGACGATTCTTATGAGGGCTTTGAGTGGATCGATTTCCACGACGCGGACAACAGCGTGGTCTCGTTCGTTCGGAGATCGCGCGAAGGCGAGATGGTTGTGTTCATCGTCAACGCGACGCCGATAGTGCGTCACAATTATCGGCTCGGCGTACCACACGCGGGATTCTATCGCGAAATCATCAACACCGACGCGCAAACTTATGGCGGCGGTAACGTTGGAAATTACGGCGGCGTTCAAAGCGAAGATCGACAATGGATGGGGCGGGAACATTCGATTTTGATACAACTGCCTCCGCTGGCGACACTTGCGTTCAAGCCAGACCCCCCTCCGCATTTAAGCTGACTATTGGGCCGATTCTTTCTAAAAGGTGAGGTCTTATGAAGAAAAGAAAGGCTTCCTCCGCTTTTACGTTGATAGCGTTATTGGTCGTTATCGCAATCATCGGTGTTCTCGCTGCCTTCGCCGTGCCAGCGATAACGAGTGCCCTGGCCAAAGGGCAACTGGTAGGAACTGTGAACGGACGCGCGCCAATACTATCTGGCAGGTTACCAGATGGCGCTCGATGGCAACACCAATGCGGACGTAAATTACAACTGGCCGGGAGACTATAATCCCGCCATCACTTCGCTTGAAGTCTACTCCAGCAAATTGGTGACAAACCAGTACCTGAAAACCGGAGACCTGAGCAAGCTCTTGAGCGGGCCTGGCGCAATTGTCGGGGCGACTTCAACGACCGACTCACCTCGCGTGACAACGGTTACCCTTACCGGCACGCCCGGCCTCAAAGTCTACGAGATTAGGGATGCCGACTCTGCCAACGCTATCTTCGCCGTTAGCGCCAACTACACCTACAACACGGCACTCCCCGCCACTACATCACCCTTCGGCGACAAAGGATTCGTCGTGACGCGTAACGGCGGCGATGCGCTTTTCACTCCGAAAGAACAACGCCCTGGCCGCTAGTTTACCCTAACCCGGCAGCATTTCAATCAGCAGTCGGAAAGCTCACTGGCGACGTCGATGGAACGCTCGGCACAGAAAGCAGCGCCCTCGTCTTGGCATTTCCGTAATACGAAATTTTTTCGCGCAAGTTGTCTAATTTTGCTCTGCTAATTCGCCGTTGATTCGAATTCGCCGTCGCTGACGCGCGTCCGGATTTTCATTTTCGGGCGAACGGCCGCGACCGTCCGAATTAATTGGCCGCGCTCGTTTCTGGTAATGCTGTAGCCGCGGCGCAAGGTCGCGTCCGGTCCGAGCACGCGCAGAATTCCTTCGATTCTCTGAAATCGGTGACGCGCATGCTCCAAAGTGCGCATCGGGAGTTCGGTGAATCGGCGTTGCAAATCGCCGAAGCGATTTCGTCGCAACATCAGTTCGCGCAAAGGACTGCGGGCTTGCAGGGTCGCGAGAGCATGCGAAAGTCCGCGCCGATAATTTTCGATCTTGTGGGCGAGGCAACGTCGCAACGTTTCACGGGAATGATCGAGCTGCTGTTGCCCATCGCGCATTCGGTTGATCAACTCCCGGCCGACTCCGCGCGCGGAGGCGTCGATGTGCCGGCGAAGATCGACAATGTCGGGCACGATCAACTCCGCGGCCGCGCTCGGCGTCGGCGCACGCAAGTCGGCCACGAAATCGGCAATGGTGAAATCGATCTCGTGCCCAACTGCGGAAACGATCGGCACTGTCACGTCCGCAATTGTGCGCGCCACTATCTCTTCATTGAACTCCCACAAATCTTCCATTCTTCCGCCGCCGCGGGCGAGGACGATGAGATCGACCGGTGCGAAATTTTCGCTGGGACTCGCCAGCTCGCGAATCGCGACCGCGATTTCGTGGGCTGCGCCCGATCCCTGGACGCGCACGGGATTGATTAAGATCTGCAGCCACGGTGCGCGACGCCGCAGCACGTTAAGCATGTCGCGAATGGCGGCTCCGCTTGGGGAGGTGACGATTCCAATTCTCTTTGGAAACTTTGGCAACGTGCGTTTGCGAGCGGCATCGAAAAGTCCTTCGGCATCGAGCTTGCGTTTGAGCGCTTCGAACTTCGCCTGCAAAACGCCCAGACCGATTGGCTGAATGATTTGGACGCTGAGCTGATATTGTCCGCGCGCTTCGAAGACGGAAACGTTTCCGTAAATCTGGATTTGCGCTCCATCAGCGAGTGGTTGCCGGAGCGGAGCCATTGTGTTTCGAAAAATCACGCAAGCGATCTGCGCCCGCGCGTCTTTCAAAGTGAAGTATTGATGACCGCTGGGATGCAGTTTGTAATTGGAAACTTCGCCCTGCACCCAGACCGCGCCAAATTTCGTTTCGAGAATGCCGCGAATGCTGCGCGTGAGCTCGGAAACGCTCAGGACTTTCGATGTTTGCTGAAAAAAGTCGCCTGTGACTTGCACGATTTTATGTGCCCGCGAATGACGCGAATACACACGAATCCTTCTGTGGTTTTTGATTCGCGTCTATTAGTGTGATTCGCGGGTCGATTACAACAATTCTCCCTGCATCCCCGCCGGCGGTTTCAGGCCAAGTTTTTTGTAAGCGTTCGCGGTCGCAACCCGGCCTTGCGGAGTGCGCTTGATGTAGCCCTCCATGATCAAATACGGCTCGTTTACTTCTTCGAGGGTGCCGGCTTCTTCGCCTACGGCGACCGCGAGCGAATTCAACCCGACCGGTCCGCCGTTGAATTTGTGAATTAACGTCTCGATGATGCGCTTGTCCCATTGATCGAAGCCGTCGCGGTCAATCTCCAGCATGGCGAGCGCTTTGTCCGCCAGCTCGCCGGTGATTTTTCCCTGCGCTTTGACCTGAACGTAGTCGCGGACCCATCGAAGCAAGTTATTCGCCGTGCGCGGCGTCCCGCGCGCGCGCGCGGCGATCTCGGCCGCGCCGGCAGCGTCGATTTCCACTCCGAGGAGACGCGCGCTGCGGGTGATGATCTTTTGCATCTCATCGGCGCCGTAATAATCGAGGCGCGCGGTCATCCCGAAGCGTGAGCGCAGTGGCGCGCTCACCATTCCGGCCCGCGTCGTTGCGCCGATCAGCGTGAACTTCGGCAGTTGCAATCGCAGACTCCGGGCTTGCGGGCCCTGATCGATAATGATGTCGAGGCGGTAATCTTCCATCGCCGGATAAAGATATTCTTCGATTGTCGGTTGCAACCGATGAATCTCGTCGATGAAAAGTACATCGCCTTTCTCCAGACTCGTGAGCAGACCTGCCAGCTCGCCAGCTTTCTCGATTACCGGCCCGCTCGTGTTCTTAACGTTTACGCCCATCGCGTTCGCGATGATGTAAGCGAGCGTGGTCTTGCCGAGACCGGATGGGCCGCTCAACAAAATGTGTTCGAGCACGTCGCCGCGTTTCGTCGCCGCTTCCACCATCAATTCCAAACGCTCGCGCACTTTCACCTGGCCGGTGAATTCGCTGAACATCGGCGGCCGCAGCGAGATCTCGAAAGCGGCGTCTGGTTCCGGCGGTTTCACTTTCATCTTTCTAATCTAATTTTTTCGTGAGCACGAGCTCCGTTCCCCGCGGTTTCAAAATGTAATCGACTTTATCAAACGCGTTGCGAATCAAATGCAAGCCGAGACCGCCCGGCTTGACCTCGTTATGGGCGCGACCACGCATTTTGCTGGCGGGCGCTTGCTCGCCGTAATCGCGCAATCGCACCCGGACGCAGGTGCGAAGCGTTTCCACTGACAATGCGATCGGCTGATCGTCGCGCAGATCGTAAGCGTGTCGGATCACGTTCGTACAAGCTTCATCGACGCCTAGCACCATGAGCGTCTGCTCCTTTTCGGAAAATGGATGCCGCGCGAGAAATCTTCTCACGAAACTGCGCATCAAGGCGAGATTTGCCGTATGGCTGGTGAACTCGAGCTTTCCTTTCTTCATGAGCCAAAGCAAACGCTGAGCACAGCTTGGCCCTCAATCAAGTGCCGGTCTAAAACCAAATTGGACAGCGGCGCAAAGAGGTTGTTCAGTTTCGCGTATGTGGAGAACGTTGACCGCGCTCGTGCTTTTCGTCACGCCAGCTCTGGCGCAGGAACGTTTGACCGCTTACGACGCGCTTCGGGTCGTGGGCGTGCACATCAACCGCGACACGGTTAATCATGTCATTTCCGTCACCGGCGTGCGCGGAGATCCGCAACCCGAAACCTGGAGAGTATTGATCGCCGATCAACGCGGCAACGGCGGTGTTCGCGAAATCCAAGTACGAAACGGGCAAATTGCCTCCGAACGGCCGAGCTCAGTCGTTGGTTCAACCGAAGGCGCGACCATCAACACCGCGCGGCTGAATCTTGATTCGAGCGGCGCGTTCGCCGTCGCCAGTCATACGGCGGACAAGTCCGGAACCCGATTTGAAACTGCCAGTTACACATTGCGGACGGATGAACGCGGCGATCCGACCTGGATCGTGACGTTGCACGCGAAGTCCGGTCGCCCGGTTGGCACGATCTACATCGGCGCCAATCGTGGAAACGTGAGCCGCACCGAAGGAATGTTTGCCGGGACGAACATGAACGACGTCGAGACCGAGCGTGAAGTCGCTCAGGAGCCGGGCGATGAAGAAGGAGAACACGGACCGCTTCACGGCGTTAGGTCGCGCATTAGCGGTATGTTTCGGCGCACGCAAGACGAAGCGCGCGGCATGTTCGATCGCGTCCGGCGTTCGTTCTCCGATTTCATCAATCGCTAATCGGATAGGGTCGACAATCGTTCATGCCAAAATCTCCCGCAGCATCTGAAGTTTGGCTGGAGCTGAATTATGCCGACTGGAAAGACACCTGCACCACGCTCCATATGTGGACGCAGATTGTCGGTAAGATTCGACTGACTCTCACGCCCTGGACCAATCATTCCTGGCACGTCACGCTTTACGTCACTGCTCGCGGCCTAACGACTTCGCCGATTCCACACGGAAATTCCACTTTTGAGATCGACTTTGATTTCATCGATCACCACGTTCGAATCCTGAAAAGTGACGGCGGACAGCGGTCGCTTGAACTTAAGCCGCGGACGGTGGCGGCCTTTTACAAAGCGGTCATGACCGCTTTGGATGAGTTAGGCTTACCCGTCAAGATCGACATCATGCCAAATGAAATCCCGAATCCGATTCCATTCGATCGCGACGAGCAGCATCGCTCTTACGATCCCGAATATGCCAATCGATTCTGGCGGGTCCTCGTCCAGGCGGACCGCGTGTTCAAAGAATTTCGTTCAGGCTTCTGCGGGAAATGCAGTCCGGTCCATTTCTTTTGGGGCGCGCCAGATCTCGCCGTCACGCGTTTTTCCGGCCGCACCGCCCCGCCGCATCCCGGCGGATTCCCGCATCTGCCGGATGCAGTCACGCGAGAAGCATATTCGCAGGAGGTCAGTAGCCTTGGATTCTGGCCCGGAGCTGACGTGATGCCGATGGCGATTTTTTATTCTTACGCTTATCCCGAACCGGCCGGATTTCCGGAGGCGAAAGTAAAACCCGGTGCTGCCTCATATAATGCGCAGTTTCATGAATTCGTCTTGCCCTACGATGCGGTTCGCACTTCAAAGTCTCCGGATGATGCGATCCTCGATTTTGCTCAAAGCACATACGATGCTACGTCGACTCTAAGTAACTGGGATCGCGGTGCCCTGGAGGAAAGGAAACCTTCCTTGCATTCGGCGCGGCAACATTCGTAATTTGGCGCGATGAATCCTCAATGCGCTGCCGAGCACGAGGCCTGGCGCGACGTGAAAGACGGTTGGCGGCCGCTTTACGGCGATGTTGATTCAATGGGCGTCGCTGTCGAGTGGCACGATTTTCGGATGGCGCGTTCGTTCAATTGGGGCCGGACTTTTCATCCGCGCAGCCTTGAGTTTTGTTTAAA
>Ga0066388_100002223_pt1 | contig 11684 bp, 10 predicted proteins | sample PanSoiMetaGPlot6_FD_64539 | JGI IMG/M metagenome (GOLD analysis project Ga0066388, IMG submission 64539) | Tropical forest soil microbial communities from Panama analyzed to predict greenhouse gas emissions - Panama Soil - Plot 6 (Hybrid Assembly) | ecosystem: Environmental > Terrestrial >... | reverse complement strand
ACGATCACCATCCAGAACTACTTCCGCATGTACAAGAAGCTCGCCGGCATGACCGGAACGGCCGACACGGAGGCGGTCGAGTTCCAGAAGATCTACAAGCTCGAGGTGGTGGTCATCCCGCCCAACAAGACGATGCGGCGCGTGGACGCCCCCGACGTCGTCTACAAGAGCGAGCGCGAGAAGTTCGCGGCGGTGGTCGAGGAGATCAAGGAGTGCCACCAGAAGGGACAGCCGGTGCTGGTGGGCACCACCTCGGTCGAGAAGTCCGAGCGCGTCTCGAAGCTCCTCAAGAAGGCGGGGGTCCGGCACAACGTCCTGAACGCGATCAACCACGAGGCCGAGGCGAACATCATCGCCCAGGCCGGCCGGCACCAGCAGGTGACGATCGCGACCAACATGGCCGGCCGCGGCACCGACATCCTGCTCGGCGGCAACCCGGAGTTCCTGGCACGCGCCGAGATGGAGAACGAGTGGATCCGCCGCGCGGGGACCGTCCAGGGCGGCACGCAGACGGAGCAGCGCTACGAGGACACGCTCCGCACGCTCCGCGAGCGCTACGACGAGGAGGTGCAGCACGCCGGCGGGCAGTACGAGCAGCGCCTGACGGAGCTCCAGGAGCAGCGCGGCGAGGCGCTCCGGCAGCTGACCGAGGCGCACAAGAGGCTGCTCGAGCTCTCGCCGTACCGGCCGCTGCGCGACCGCTACGAGCAGGTGAGCTCGGTCGAGCTGATCCCCGCGGTGCGCGACCACGATCCCATCCCCCGACGCTACCGCCAGGTGAAGGAGGAGCTCGAGGCGACGCTCTTCGGCGCCGAGGTGGGCACCGCGTCGACCGAGCGCTCCGAGCTGGAGGAGCTCCGCGGCCGGTACGAGACGGTGCTCGCCGCCTGGGAAGAGGGCGGCGTACGCACCGACGAGACCGCGCGCGAGCTCGACGAGCGCCGCGCGCAGTACGAGCGCGGGCTCTCGATGATGGAGCTCGCGCTGCTCGTGAAGGGCGGCGCGGCCGGGAACGGCGAGCTCGCGGAGCTCCGCGCCGCCTACCGCACGGCGGAGGACAGCTACGTCGAGTCCGAGCGGCTGCACGAGGAGACGCGCGCGCCTTACGAGGAGGCGGTGCGCGCGGCGGAACGGCGCTACGAGGCGGACCGGGCCAAGTACGTGGCTGCCGTCGAGGAGATCCGCGAGCAGCTGCAGAAGGCGCCGCAGGAGTACGACGTGCGCTACCGGGAGATCCTCGAGAGGTACCGCGAGACCTGCGCCGCCGAACGCGAGCTGGTGGTCGCGGCAGGGGGGCTCCACATCCTCGGCACCGAGCGGCACGAGGCCCGGCGCATCGACAACCAGCTGCGCGGCCGCGGCGGCCGGCAGGGGGATCCCGGCACCTCCCGCTTCTACCTCTCGCTCGAGGACGATCTCCTCCGCATCTTCGGGGCAGACCGCATGCAGGGCATGATGGAGCGTCTCGGCATGGAGGAGGGCGTGCCGATCGAGCACCGGCTCATCACGCGCGCCATCCGCAACGCGCAGGAGAAGGTCGAGGCGCACAACTTCGACATCCGCAAGCACCTCCTCGAGTACGACGACGTGCTCAACAAGCAGCGGGAGGTGGTCTATTCGCGCCGCCGCGACCTGCTGGCGCGGGACGATCTGCGCGAGGACGTGCTCGAGCTGGCGAGCGGCATCGGCGAGGACCTGGTGACCGCGCACGCGGACGCGGAGGTCGCGTCCGAGGAATGGGACTGGAAGGCCCTCGACGACGCGGTCTTCGCCCAGTTCAATTTCCGGCTCCAGCTCCCGGAGGGCGAGCGCGAGCATCTGCGGGTGGAAGGGCTGCAGGACATCCTCGACGAGCGCGTGAAGCTCGCCTACGCCCAGCGTGAGCAGCTCTTCGGCGCGCCCATCGTGCGCCACCTGGAAAAGCTCATCATGCTCCAGACGCTGGATGCGCTCTGGAAGGACCATCTCCTCAGCATGGATCACCTGAAGGAGGGGATCGGGCTCCGGGGGTACGGACAGGTCAACCCGCTCCAGGCCTATCAGAAGGAGGGGTACGACATGTTCGAGGACATGATCCGCCGGATGGAGTCCGACGTCGTCGAGAAGATGATGAGCGTCCAGATCCGGACCGAGGCCGCGCCCGGCATGCCCCAGCGGGTGGCCGTGGCGCCGTCGGGCACGGACGACGAGCTCCCGGCGGAGCTCGAGGCGATGCAGCGCCGCCAGCGGCAGGCGGCTCGCGTGACGCTCTCGCACGGCGAGCAGCCGCAGAAGGTCGAGACCGTGCGGCGCGACGGGGACAAGGTGGGGCGGAACGACCCGTGCCCGTGCGGGAGTGGTAAGAAGTACAAGAAGTGCCACGGGCGAGCGTGAGCGGCCACGTGCGCGGCGCGGGGCCAGGGGTGCCGTCTCGGCTCCGGGTCCTCGGCGGCTCTGCGGGTGGCCATTCCAAGCGGGCGTTCCGCCTGCGGATGTCGCCGAGACGGCACCCCTGGCCCCGCGCCGAGTCCGCGTGAAACTCACTCGGCGTGCACACCAGGTTCGCGTGCCCGGATTTTCCTTCGCGGGCGTACGGTGCGGGCTGAAGAGCCGCGGCCCCGACGTTGCGCTCATAGTGGCGAAGCCGCCGGCGGTGGCGGCGGGGGTGTTTACGTTGTGCCGGGCGCCGGCGGCGCCGGTGCAGATCGCGCGGCGGCGGGTGGCCGGGGGGAGGTTGTCGGCGGTGCTTGTGCACGCGGGGAACGCCAATGCGTGCACGGGACGGGAAGGGCTGCAGACGGCGAGCGCGGCGACCACCCTCGCAGCTGGCCTGGTCGGCGTGCCGGCGACGGAGGTCGCCCCGTGTGCGACGGGACGGATCGGCGTCCAGGTCCCGCGCGCTCGCCTGCTCCGCGGGGTGCGCGCGGCGGCGGCTGCGCTCAGCGCCGATGGGTTCGCGGCCGCCGCGCAGGCGATCACGACGACCGACGCGTTTCCCAAGACGGCGGTGCGGCGCCTCCGGATCGGAGGGCGACCGGTGACGGTTGCCGCCTTCGGGAAGGGCGCCGGCATGATCGCCCCGCACATGGCGACCCTGCTCGTCTTCGTCGTGACGGATGCCAGCGTGTCGGCCGCTGCGACCCGGCGGAGCCTCGCCACGGCCGTCGACGGAACGCTCAACGCGATCTCGGTCGACGGCGACACGAGCACGAACGACACCGTCCTGCTGCTGGCCAGCGGGGCCGCCGGGAACCCGCGCGTCGCCGCCGGCTCGCGCGCACACGCGCAGCTGACCCGCGCCGTGACCGAGGTGCTGGAGGAGATCGCACGCCTCGTCGTCCTCGACGGGGAGGGGACGACGCGGTTGGTGGAGATCGCCGTGCGGGGCGCGCGCTCGGCGGCCGATGCGCGCCGCGTGGCGCGGGCGATCGGCGACTCGATGCTCTGCAAGGCGGCGTTCCACGGCGGCGATCCGAACTGGGGGCGGTTCGTGATGGCGGCCGGCAACGCGGGGGTGCCGCTCGACCAGGAGCTGGTCGACGTCACGATTGGCGGGATCGCCGTCGCCCGGCGGGGCCGCCCGCTCGCCGGCGCGCTCGCCAGGGCACGGCGTCGCATGCAGGGGCGCAACCTGCAGATCGTGCTCGATCTCCACCTCGGGCGCGGCGAGGGCCGCATCCTGGCGGCGGACCTGTCGCTCGCCTACGTGCGGTTCAACGCCGAGTACACCACGTAGCGGGTGGGAACACTCCGACTTTTCGGACTGCTCGTGAGCATCCTCGCCCTGACGGCGCTTGCCAGCCCGTGGGTGGCGTGGGGGGCGGCGCGGCTCGCGGGTGGGGAATTCACCTTCGCGCGCGTCTACGACCGGGTGTTCGAGGTCCTGCTCGTGGTGGGGGTCGCCGTGGCGTGGCGACGGCTCGATCTCGGGACCGCGAGCGAGCTCGGCTTCCGCCGCCGCGCCTGGGGGTGCGAGCTCGGCCGCGGCCTGGGCGCGGCCCTCCTCGGCCTGGCGGTCGGCTTCGGCGCCTGCGCTTTGGCCGGGGCGCTCGTCCCCGCGCTTCGCTTCCCGCTGGCGAAGACCGTGTGGAAGGGTCTCCTCGGCTGCGGAGCAGCGGGTACGATCGCCGTGGGTGAGGAGGCACTCTTCCGGGGCGTCCTGCTCCGGCAATTCCGGCGCGATGGGGGGGACCTGCTGGCCGTGGTGGCGACGGCCGCGATCTACGCCGCCGTCCACGTGATCCGCTCGCGAGGCGGCGCCTCCGGCCCGCTCCACGCGTGGTCGGGCGTCACGCAGACCCTGCATACCTTCGCGCCGTTCGCCGAGGGGGCGGTGCTCCCGCAGCTCGTGGGGCTCGCCCTCCTCGGTCTCCTGCTCGCGCTCGCCCGCTTGCGCAGCGGGGCGCTCTGGCTGCCGATCGGGCTCCACGCCGGCTTCGTGGCAGGGTTCCGTGTGGGCCGTCTCTTCGTCGACCTTGCGCCGACGCCCGTCTGGCTGGTGGGGGCGGGCTGGCCGCCGCTCGTCGGCGGAGTGGCCGGCTGGCTGGCGGTCGCGGTGGCGGCGGGAGCGGCTCTCTCGCGACGGCAGGTCGCCTCCGGGCGATAGGCGCCTCGCTGCCGGCGGTCACCGCCCCGGACCCGGGACGCCGCCCGAGCAGATGCCATCTCCTGGCCGCATTCCTCCATGCTGGGCAGAGCGGTATGGGACTTGACGCATATTATGCTCCAATGCTACCAACCTAATCAGGTCAACGCGCTGCGCCGTGGCGCATCGCGTCCGGCCGAGGACCCGGTACGCCGCGGGGGGCTCACGAACGCGTGCAAACGCGGTGGGCGCTTCCCGCGGCGGTCAGAAGGCGAGCGCATTGCCGGACGCGTCGGGCCCGACGAACGACGATCAGGGGGATCTCGGCGCGAATGTCGTGGCGACGCAGGAGCGCTCCCGTGGTGGCCCTGGCGGTCGCCATGACACTGCTCGCGTCGGTCGGGGGGGCGCGGAAGAAGCCCCCGCCGACGCTCTGCCCGGGCGGGCGGTTCCTGCTGGCGTCGGCGCTGGGCGATCCGGCCTTGGGTGTGGAGGCGATCGTGATCAGCGGAGGCTTCGTCACGCTCACTGCAGCCTGCCCGCCGGCGCGCGCCAAGCTGACGGCGAAGCGGGTCGGGATGCGGGTGACGGCCGTGTGGCCGTTGTGCAGCGTGCTGGGCGGGAAGGTGCACCTGAGCGCCACCGTGGCACCCGGCTGCGAGACCCTGGCCGGCATGGTGGTGGCCCCGCGCGCGAAGCTCCGGAAGCACATCGACGGCCGTCGCTCGGAGTGCGGTGACGGCGTCGTCGACACGGGTGGGGGTGAGCAGTGCGAGACGGACGCCGACTGCGCTCCCATGGGGCACTGTGTCGCGTGTGCCTGCGCTTCCGAGGCGAGCACGACGACGAGCTCGACGACCACGACGACCCTGCCGCCGGTGAGCTTCTCCGCCGACGTGCAGCCGATCTTCGCGGCCAAGTGCGCCCTGCCGTTCTGCCACACCGGGCCGCAGCCGCAGCAGCAACTCGACCTGGCGCCGCGGCGAGCGTACGCGGCGCTGGTCGGCGTGCAGAGCGTCGAGTGTCCGGGCATGGCCCGCGTGCAGCCGGGCGCGCCGGAGCAGAGCTACCTCCTCGCCAAGCTGGCCGGCGAGGGGGTGTGCTTCGTCCTCTCCCGCATGCCGCTCGGGGGCGTGCTGCCCGCGGCCGACATCGACACCCTCCGCCGCTGGATCAGCGAGGGCGCGCTCGACAACTAGGCGCCCGCGAGCGACTCAGGAGGCGACCGGCAGGCGCGCAGCCGATTCGCGGGCGGCGGCGCAGTCGACGCACGTGGTCGCGGCGGGCAGCACGTGCAGGCGTTCCACCGGGATCGGCTCCTGGCAGTCCTCGCAGGTTCCGTAGTCGCCGCGCTCGATGCGGGTCATGGCGTGGTCGATGGCGTCGATCTCCGCCTTGCCGCGGTCGTCGAGGCGCACCAGGACGGTGGCGAGGTGCGCCTCCTGCGCTTCCTCCTCGAGCTCGGCCGGGACGTTGGTATCGAGCTCCCGGATCTCGTCCTCGGCGCTGGTCACCAGGCGCAGAAGCTCCCGGCGTCGATCTCCCAGCCGACGCCGGAGCGCATCGATCGGCTGCATCGAAGGGACCCTCCTTCCTCCCCACACCGGGACCGGCGGGGCGGATTCGCTCCGGCCGTCCAGGCGAGATGCGGAAGTTCTTGCAAACCCGCGGCCAAGCGCGGGGTGGGGCGGGCGCCCTCGAAAATGTCGCGCCGTTACGCGACGAGCGCTGTGCGCAGCAGCTCCTGCACGACCTGTGGGTTCGCCTTCCCTCCCGTCGCCTTCATCACCTGACCGACGAGGAAGCCGAGCACGCGCTCCTTCCCGCTACGGAACTCCGCGACCTGTGCCGGATGTCGCGCCACCACGTCCGCGACGGCGGCCTCCAGGGCTCCGCGATCGCTCACCTGGCCGAGACCCTCGGCGGCGACCAGCTCCTGGGGGTCGCGCGTCGTGCCGCGAAGGCGGGGCACCAGGGCCTTGGCGGTATTGCGGTTGATCGTCCCCGACTGCACGAGCGTCGCCAGGCGGGCGAGCTGGGTCGGCGTCACGGGCCAGTCGCGAATCACCAGGGCGCGATCGAGCTTCTCGTCGTGCACGATGCGGAGGAGCTCGGTCGTGACCCAGTTGGCCATCTCCTTCGGCGCCGCGCCCGCGGCGATCGCCGCCTCGAAGTAGTCCGCGATGTCCTTCCGCTGCGTCAGCACGTCGGCGTCGTAGGTCGAGAGCTGGTAGTCGCGGACGAAGCGCTCGCGGCGGGGGGCGGGGAGCTCGGGGAGCGTCGCGCGCACCTCGTCGACCCACGTCCGGTCGACCACCAGCGGCAGGAGATCGGGTTCGGGGAAGTAGCGGTAGTCGTGGGCGAACTCCTTGCTCCGCATGGGCCGGGTCTCCTCCCGCTCCGCATCCCACAGGCGGGTCTCCTGGCGGAGCGACTCGCCCCGCCCGAGTGCCGCTGCCTGGCGCTCGATCTCGTAGGTTATCGCCTTCTCCACCGACCGGAAGGAATTCATGTTCTTCACCTCCACCTTGGTGCCGAGCGCCGTCGTCCCCGCCGGGCGCACCGAGACGTTGGCATCGCAGCGGAAGCTACCCTCCTCCATGTTGCCGTCGCAGATCTCCAGGTACTGGAGGATGGAGCGCAGCGTGCGGAGGTAGGCGCCGGCCTCGGCGACGTTGCGCATGTCGGGCTCGCTCACGATCTCGAGGAGTGGCACGCCCGAACGGTTGAAGTCGACCAGGCTCGTGTCGGCGTTCGGTTCGTGGATGTTCTTCCCGGTGTCCTCCTCCATGTGGATGCGGGTGAGGCCGATGCGGCGGCTCTGCCCGTCGACCAACACCTCGAGGTGGCCGCCGGTGCAGAGCGGTAGCTCGTACATGCTGATCTGATAGCCCTTGGGGAGATCGGGGTAGAAGTAGTTCTTGCGCGCGAAGCGCGAGTTCGCCGCGATGGCGCAGTGGGTGGCGAGCCCGAGGCGGATGGCGAACTCGACGACTCGGCGATTCAGCACCGGGAGCAGCCCCGGCATCCCCAGGCAGACCGGGCAGACGTTCGTGTTGGGCTCGCCACCGAAGGTGGCCGAGCAGGCGCAGAAGATCTTCGAGCGCGTGAGGAGCTCGGCGTGTACCTCGAGGCCGATGACGGGCTCGATGCCCGCGGTTGTCACAGGGGCGCTCCGCGCGTGTGCCAGGTCGTCGCCCGCTCGTAGGCGTGCCCCAGGCGGAGGACCGTCGCCTCGTCGAACGGGCGCCCGATCACCTGGAGGCCGATGGGCAGGCCGGCGGTGTCGAACCCGCAGGGCAGGGCGAGAGCGGGGAGCCCCGCCAGGTTCACGGAGATGGTGAAGATGTCGGAGAGATACATGGTGAGCGGGTCCGCCGTCTTCTCGCCCAGCCGGAAGGCCGTGGTGGGCGCCACCGGCGTGACCAGCGCGTCGCACTGCTCGAGAACCTTCTGGAAGTCCATGCGGATGAGGGTGCGGATTTGCTGGGCCTTCAGGTAGTACGCGTCGTAGTAGCCGGCCGACAGGGCGTAGGTGCCGAGCATGATCCGTCGCTTCACCTCGGCCCCGAAGCCCGCTGCCCGCGTGGTCTCGTACATGTCGCCCAGGGCGAGACGCCCCGGCGCGCGGAGCCCGTAACGGATGCCGTCGTAGCGCGCGAGGTTGGAGGAGGCCTCGGCGGTGGCGATCAGGTAGTAGGTGGCGATCGCGTACTCGGTGTGCGGCAGCGAGACGGACTCGACCCGCGCGCCGAGGCGCTCGAGCTCGTCGACGGCGCCGCGCACGGCTGCCTCGACCTCGGGCTGCATGCCCTCGACGAAGTATTCGCGTGGCAGGCCGACGCGGAGGCCGCGGATCGAGCCCTCGAGCGCCGTCCGATAGGCTGGCACATCGCGCGGGGAGGCGGTCGAATCGCCGGGATCGTGGCCGGCGATCGCCTCCAGCACGAGCGCGACGTCGGCGACGTTGCGGGCGAGCGGACCGACCTGGTCGAGCGAGGAGGCGTAGGCGATGACCCCACGCCGCGAGATGCGGCCATAGGTGGGCTTCAGCCCGACGACGCCGCAGAACGCAGCCGGGAGGCGGATCGAGCCGCCCGTATCGGTTCCGAGGGCGGCGTGGCACTCGCGCGCGGCAACCGCCGCGCCCGAGCCACCCGAGGAGCCGCCCGGGACGCGCTTCCCATCCCAGGGATTCCGCGTCACGGCGAGGGCGGAGTTCTCGGTCGACGAGCCCATGGCGAACTCGTCGCAGTTGAGCTTGCCGACGATGACCGCCCCGGCGGCGCGGAGCCGCGCGGTCACGGTGGCGTCGTAGGAGGGCACGAAGGTCTCCAGGATGCGGGAGCCGGCGGTGGTGCGGAGTCCCGCCGTGCAGATGATGTCCTTCACCCCCACCGGCACGCCGCCGAGAAGGCCCGGATCCTGTCCCGCAGCGACGCGGCGGTCGATCGCCTCGGCGGCGGCAATGGCCTCGACCTCGGCGAGCGTGAGGAACGCCCCCACCTGCGGCTCGACGGCAGCGATGCGGGCGAGCGCGGCGCGCGTCAGCTCGACGGCGGAGATCTCGCGCCGCCGCACGCGGGCGGCCGCCTCGACGACGGACAGCTCGTGAAGAGCGCTCACTCGATGATGCGCGGCACGCGGAAGAGCCGCCCCCGGGTGGCGGGGGCGTTCGCCAGCGGCTCGTCGCCGGCGGGCGGATTGGTCGCCACGTCGTCGCGCAGATAGGCGCCGAAGTCCTCGACGTGGGCCGTCGGCTCCACCGTCCGGGTATCGACGCTGCTCAGGCGGGCGAACGCCTCGAGGATGTGATCGAGATCCGCGGTGAGGCGCTCCTCCTCCGCGGGCTCGAGCCGGAGGCGCGCGAGGGCCGCAACCCGCCGCACCTCCTCGCGCGTGATGGCCACGACGCATGTCCTAGCGCACGCCCCACGGAGGCGCAACGCGCGCGGGTCGTACTCCGGCGTGCGGCGGTTGCGACGGTGGGGGGCCGCGGGTACTCTCGCCGGCCGTGGACGGGCGGGGCGAGCTCGGGCGGCGGGGCGAGGCGATGGCGGAGGCCTTCCTCCGGACACATCACTACACGATCGTGGCGCGCAACTACCGCTGCCGTGCGGGGGAGATCGACCTGGTGGCGCTCGACGGCGCGACGGTGGTCTTCGTCGAGGTGCGCAGCCGCCGCGGGGTGACCTTCGGCACGCCGCTCGAATCGGTCGACGCCCGCAAGCAGGCGCGCGTGGCGCGCGTCGCGCGACAGTTCGTGGCGGCCCACGGCTGGGGCGAGCGGGACGCCCGCTTCGACGTCATCGGGGTTCGCTTCGACGCCGAGCCGCCCGCCGTCGAGCACGTACGCGGCGCGTTCGAGCTGGCGGGGTAGGGCGAGCGATGCTCGACATCCGCCTCATCCGCACCGAGTCCGGCCGCGTGAAGGCCGAGCTCGCCAAGGTTGGCTATCCGGCCGCCGAGCTGGACGCGCTGCTCGACGCCGACCGCCGGCGGCGGGAAGCGGTCCATGCGCTCGAAGGGCTCCGCGCCGAACGCACCAGCTCCTCGAAGGCGATCCGCACCATCGCCGACCCGGCGGAGCGCGAGCGGGCGATCGCGTTGCAGCGCACCGCCGGCGAGCGCATCGCCGCCGCGGAGCAGGCGGCAGCCGCGGCCGAGGAGGAGTTCGAGCGCCGGATGCTCGAGGTGCCGAACCTCCCCGATCCCGACGTCCCCGTCGGCCCGGACGATTCGGGCAACGTGGTGATCCGGACGGAAGGCGAGGTCGCCCGCTTCGACTTCAAGCCCGTACCGCACTGGGAGCTCGGTCCGCAGCTCGGGATCATCGACTTCGAGCGGGGCGTGAAGATCTCCGGCTCGCGCTTCTACATCCTGCGCGGTGCCGGGGCACGCCTCCAGCGCGCGTTGATCGCCTGGATGCTCGACGTCCACACGCGCGAGCACGGCTACGTCGAGATCTATCCACCGGCGCTGGTGAAGGGTGAGTGCCTGGTCGGCACCGGCAACCTCCCGAAGTTCGGCGAGAACCTCTACCGCGACGTCGAGGAGGACTTCTGGCTCGTACCCACGGCCGAGGTGCCGGTGACGAACCTCTACCGGGACGAGATCCTCGACGCCGGCGTGCTGCCGGTCGCGCACGTCGCGTACACCCCCTGCTTCCGCCGCGAGAAGATGTCCGCCGGCCGGGACGTGCGCGGCATCAAGCGCGGGCACCAGTTCGACAAGGTGGAGCTGGTGCGCTTCGTGCGGCCGGAGACCTCGGACGACGAGCTCCGTCGGCTGCTGGGCGACGCGGAGGACGTCTGCCGGCGGCTCGGGCTCGCCTACCGGATCGTCCAGATGTGCACCGGAGACCTCTCCTTCGTCGCTGCCAAGAAGTTCGACATCGAGGTATGGGCCCCTGGCTGCGGCGAGTGGCTCGAGGTGAGCTCCTGCTCCAACTTCCGCGACTTCCAGGCGCGCCGGGCCCGCATCCGCTACCGGCCGGCCCCGGGCGCGAAGCCCGAGCTCGTCCACACCCTGAACGGGTCGGGGCTGGCCCTTCCACGCGTGCTGATCGCGGTGCTCGAGACCTACCAGCGGCCGGACGGCAGCGTCACGGTGCCCGCGCTGCTCCGGCCCTACGTCGGTGCGGACGTGATCGCCGCCGGCAACCCTACATGAGGTTCCGCAGCCGTGGCTCGTGGATGCGCCGGATGCGCTCGGCCATGAGCACGTCGTAGAGCACCTTGTCCCCCACGCGGGCCTCGGGGACGAGGAGACCCTTCACGCGTACCCAGTCGCCGGTGGCAGCGTCGGGTGGGGCGGTCGCGTGCACGAGGACACGGGATCCGTGGGCGTCGGCGATCTCGAGCAGCATCTCGCCCGGGAGCTCCTGCGTGCGCATGATCTGGCCGCGCACCTCGATCTTCTTCTGGTAGTACTTCTGCGGCCGGGCGTTGAGTCCCGAGATGGTCGGGTTGCAGGACCAGAGCGCGACCACGAGCGCGCACGCGACGAGGGAGCGAATGAGCCGCATGCCGGCTGCGCGCGGGTACCACGCGCCCGGCGGAAAAGCAAAACACGCGCGGCTTGACGGCGCACGCCTCGGCCCGTAGCCTCGGACCCTTTC
>Ga0066388_100002222_pt1 | contig 11685 bp, 8 predicted proteins | sample PanSoiMetaGPlot6_FD_64539 | JGI IMG/M metagenome (GOLD analysis project Ga0066388, IMG submission 64539) | Tropical forest soil microbial communities from Panama analyzed to predict greenhouse gas emissions - Panama Soil - Plot 6 (Hybrid Assembly) | ecosystem: Environmental > Terrestrial > Soil... | reverse complement strand
CTTGTGTTTGGCGCTCGCGCAGGCAGGGCTGCGGCCCAGTACGCAGCTGGGCAGCAAGCGTCGAGTGACAAAGTGCTAGCGCAAGCCAGCGATGAACGTCAGAGATTGGAGGAGCAATTCCTCCGCAAGACTCGCGGGCGGGAACGCATCGCCACCATACGCGAAGAGATGCAGAAGACGGTAGAGAAGAGCGCGGGAATTTATCGCCACGGGACATCATTGGCAGAGGGCACTGACAAACTCAGTGAATTACAGGAGCGATTCCGGGACCTTCGCCTCGATGATCGCAGCCGCACATTCAACACAGAGCTTGAAGCGGGGTTGGAACTGGGGTTCATGCTTGATGTGGCGGAATCCATCGTGAAGTGCGCGTTGCAGAGGACGGAATCACGGGGTGCGCATCAGCGCACCGACTTTCCGGCGCGCAACGACCGGGAATTTCTCGCGCATTCCGTCGTCTACCGCAATCCTGATGGATCGTCACGGGTCGAATACCTGCCTGTGAAGATTACCCGCTGGGCGCCGGGTGAACGCATTTACGGCGAGCAGTCCGGCGCAGCACAGGATCAACCTCAAGCGATAACGGCGCGGAGAGCCGGTTAAGATGGCTGAGAAAATCACTCTCGAGATCGCACGCTACTCTCCAGAGCAGGATACCGCTCCGCACTTCCAGAGTTACGAAGTGCCAGTTCACCGCGATTGGGTCGTCCTGGACGCGCTGAACCACATCAAGGACAACGTTGACGGCTCGCTGACCTACCGCTGGTCATGCCGCATGGGGATTTGCGGCAGCTGCGGCATGATGGTGAATGGTGAGCCCAGGCTGACCTGCGCGACTTTCCTCTCGACTTATGCGAACCATGGAAACAAGGTGCGAGTGGAACCGCTGCGCTACTTCCCAATCGTCCGCGACCTGGTTACTGAGCTGAGCGATTTCATGGCCAAGCTCAAAAAAGTTAAGCCCTGGCTTGTCCGACACCAGGAGCGGCCTTTGTCGGAAGGAGAATTTCTCCAGACCCCGGAACAATTGGATGAATACAAACAGTTCAGCATGTGCATTAACTGTACCCTGTGTTACGCGGCATGCCCTGTAGTCGGCCTGGATCCTGTATTTGTCGGCCCTGCGGCTCTGGCACTGGCTCAGCGCTACAACAAAGATTCTCGCGATCAGGGCGCCGCGGAGCGAAGGGCGTTCTTGGCGCACCCGGAGGGCATCTGGGGCTGCACGTTTGTGGGAGAATGCACCCGGGTATGTCCCAAGCATGTAGACCCGGCGGGCGCGATCCAGCAATACAAGCTCAAGGCCGCATTTGAATGGATGAAGTCGTTCTTGATGCCAAGAGGTCACAGCAATGGCCACGCAGGAACTGAGACAAGCCACCGCTAACTCGATTCCGTCTTACACGGAATTCCATCCGCGCTGGTATCGGCCGCATGTGTCGGTGTATTGGTGGCTTGGGCAGCGCCAGTATCTGAAGTTTATTTTGCGCGAACTGAGCAGTGTTTTTGTGGCGGCGTCCGTCGTTCTTTTGATACTGGAGTTGCGAGCGTTGAAACAGGGGCCGGAAGCATTCGCGCTCTTGCAGCACCGGTTGCAGAGTCCCCTTGCGCTGGCGCTCACGACCATAAGCTTTTTCTTCGTGGTGTTTCATTCGATCACATGGTTCAACCTTACACCGGCTGCGATGGTGGTAAGGCTGCGCGGGAAACGAATGCCTGATTTCCTGATTGCCGCTCCAAACTACGCAATATGGCTAGTAGTTTCTGCGCTGGTGGCGTGGTTGATTTTGAGGTAGCAATGGCCAAGCAATCTAACGAAGCTTTCTTCTGGACACTCTTCAGCGCCGGAGGGGTGGTCGCTGCGATCCTGATCCCCGTGCATCTGTTGCTCTTTGGATTGGCATTTCCTCTGGGTTGGGTACAGGCACCCAGTTACGGACACCTGCTCTCGCTGGCCAAGCTTCCCCTGGTGCGACTGTACCTTTTTGTGTTGTGCGCGCTGCCTCTTTTTCATTGGGCGCACCGTTTCCGTTACACCCTGTATGACGGTCTTCAAGTGAAGCATTTAAATGAGGTGATCTTCACCCTCTGCTACGGAGGAGCCATCGCAGGAACGGTGTATGCCGGGTACCTGCTATGGAATCTGGCTTGACGAAGGACAGAATGGTGCGAAGTATTCGGAGGCGACCGTGGAACCCAAGCTGAAAACGATCTCGACCAGTGGCATTGCCGAAGCTCTTTCCAAAGTCACTTTGTACCGCTATTTGAACGAGCCAGAGGAAGCCGAATCAATCTGCCATGACATCCTGGCAGTCGATCCGGAGAACCAGACCGCGATTCGCATGCTGGGGCTGAGCATCACGGATCAATTCACGGGTCAGGCAACGGACCGCTATGCGGATGCAGGAAGCGCATTTGAGCGTCTGACCGATCGCTACGAGCGGCTCTACTACACCGGTCTATTGTGCGAGCGACGTGCGAAGGCGCATCTGAAAGTCGGACGTCCAGCACAGATGTTGATCTCCCTCTTCAAGGAAGCAATGCACTACTTTGAAGAGGCGGAGGCGATTCATCCACCGGAAAATGACGATGCCGTTTTGCGCTGGAACCGGTGCGTGCGACTGCTGGAGAAATTGCCCCAAACGGAGTGGCGAGAAGAAGAGGCGACGCTTGAGGACCACGACAGCGCTCCAGTTCCGATGGTTCGCCAAGCCGGCCGAAGAGGGTAGAGTGAGTCGCGGGCCGCAGGGCGGATTGGACTTGGTCCGCCCTTGACTGCGCAAGCATCCAGCGCTCAGCTGACACGGTTTGATCGGGCGCGAGGAACTCTGTTGCTCTCAGTCTGCAACCAGAGACGGAACAAACAAAACCTGCCTGATACTTACGTAAACAGGAGCAAATGAAGGTCGAGCTTAGGCGGCGCGACGAGCGCGCTTCAGCGAGAACGGCTGGCCACCGCTCAATACTTCCAGAGCAGAAGTAGTAGCCCAGTAGTTGCGACCCCCAGTCGAAACCAATTCCTGGATGACATAAACGGTGCGTCCCAGACGGCGTTCCAGTCTTTGCCAGCGTCGCGTGTGACGGGTCGTTGCCGGATTGCGCCAGATGATGATCAGTTTCGACGTGTTCATGGAAATACTCCTCTCCTCAATAACCATCCTTGTCTTGCAGGAGTTGGTTTTTCGGTTCTGCGATCGGGGCCCGCCTCAACAGATTCAGCAAGCGGGGAGGACACCGCTGTTCGGAGAGGTAAATCGAGTTCCAGTATCGAGTCCGCCGTCTTAAGTGCAGTTATGATTCTTGTCACTCGGCGATGTGACGGTCATCACATCGAGAAATGCAAAGCTATTTACGGCGCATCGGTACTCTTTGGGAGAGAAAAACGAGGCCACCCAGCTGCGATGGGTGGCCCCAGTGTCATGTTACTGACATGCTGCTGCAGTCGCCCCTCCAAGCGAGAGGCAGAATTTCTGGAACGGTACTCCTCCGAACATGCCCGTCTGCGGAACGTGCACGAGCGTAGTCGTCGCATCCCCGAAGCCGGACTTGTCATCGATCAGCGAGAAGCCTTTGGTGGGACTTCCATCGGGAACGAACAGTTCCGGGTGATCGAAAGGAGCACTTTGGAACCGGACGCGATCATCGGTCAGGGCCTGCAGGAAGGCGACCAGAGCCTGCGTATCGCTTGCACTGAAGCCTCTGGGTTCAAGTTCTGCGTCGACGTCGGCGAGGTTCTGGAAGAAGAAGTTGCCGCCCCGACTGTAGAAAGTGACCACGTCGGTCAAGCTCTTTTCTCCGCCGTTGTGGAAATAAGGCGCCGTGAGCTCAACGTTGCGCAGTCCCGGTGTTTTTAAAGCTCCGTGGTTGCCGGTACGTTCCCCGGGAAGCACGAAGAGGCTGGTGGGATAAAGGTTGTTGCCTTGAGAGGCCAACTGCGCCACAGAAAGCGAGGCTCCTGTGATGCCGTCGCCACCGGCCTGACCAGGATCGTCACTCGTCGGGCGAACCGACAAGTTACGGAAACCGGTATCGCGGACGTAAGTGCTGCCATCGGCCGACAGAACTCGTTGAATCAGTCCCTCAGCGTGGATGGCGGACACGGAAGCATCGGTCAACTCGGGTCCGTTGTGGCAGTCCGCGCAGTGTCCTTTGCCGGTGAAGATGTTAAGTCCCTGAAGCGCCAGCGGGCTCAATGCAGAAGGATTGCCTGCCATGAACTGGTCAAACGGAGAGTTGTCGGAGACGAGCGTGGCCTCATAAGCCTGGATCGCAAGTCCCCAGAACATGGAGAAGTTGTACTCCATTTGGTTGTAGTAGTTGGTGTTCGAAGCGAGCGTGCCCGGAGGTGCAGGATTTCCATTGCCATCGACGTAGTCGGTGAAGTCGCTCCACCACTCCGACTGGAACGCCTGCTCGATGAGCGCGACATAAGTGGTGTTGATACCTGATGCCGGGTAACGGCTGTAGGCGCCGAGGACGCTGTCATCGACCGCCACCTTCTGACCGGCCAGCGGCATAGGCAACCAGAGCATCTTCTTGCCCAGCTTCTTCCAGTTACGTCCGATCCCATTCGGGCTGTCATATGCCATCTCTACCCCGTTATTCGGCGGGCCCACGGACTGCGAGGCCAGCGAAGAATTGGGCAGAGCGATGTGCACCGGGAACAGGCCACCAACGTTAATCAGCACGTTGGCGTTCGGGTCACGGTTGCCGAATGGATTGTTGCCGTTGAATTCGTTCTGTGCGCGACCATCCCAGAAGTTGCGATAGTTGAACACAGCATTGATGTTGCTGGGCGTGTTGCGTCCCGTCACGCGACGAACTTTCTCGCCGTTGACGTTATAGACATCGGCCGGAACAAATGAACGTGCGTCTTTGGAGCTGCCGAGCACCACGTCAACGAACTGAGTGAAGAACGTTCCCTGGGAACCGGTGACGTTGCTGGTGTCAGAGATCGGGAGCGAGTTCTGGAACTGAGGAACGGACAGCTTGTGGAAGGGAAAGTCCGAAGCTTGCAGCTGGTAGTTCGGAGCGCCACCCACTTGAAACACGTTGGTGTTGCGAGGATTGATGGTGTTCTTGGAGCGGGAATCCGCCCCCGCATTGAAGTGACAGGTGGCACAGGCCTGAACGCCATCGCTGCCAGTTTGCATGTCCCAGAATAGGGCTTTGCCGAGCGCGACCAGTGCGGTCTGGTCGTTCACGAAACCGGTCAGATCGGGCAAGGGAACCGGCACCCCCTTAAGCGTTCCCAGGTTGCCGCCACCGCCTCCGCCGCCGCTGGGACCGGGGCCACCTGTGCCACCACCGCCGCCGCCACCTCCGCCGCCACTACCATCGTCAAAACCACTACCACCGCTGGTACCGCCGCTACTTCCGCCGCCTCCATGGCTGGCGTAAACGCTGCTTGCCCCGACCGCCAGAATCAGCAGGAAGGTGCAAACCGCCAAGTGGGTCTTGCTCTTAAAGACAGACAACATACAGCCTCCTTTTGCAAGCCGATTAACTTGCCTTGACATCGGTGGAAGAAGGCTGATAGCCTGCCAGTTGCGCGTGAAACCGTGGGGCTTCTCAGCCTTGCGTTTTTGTCGCAGGCTGGAAGAGCGCAGCTACGCTTTTCCAGCCCAACTTATTTGCGGTCAACCTTCCTGGGCGGCGGCTAGCCCTCCGCGCCTCATTGCGGTTGGAGAAACAACGCTCAACATTCTTACGGACACGGTCCGCTCCCATTGGCGCGGAATCCGTTGATGTTTTCCTGGAAGGTGCACAGGGGCTGGTGATAGCCAAGCGCACCGACGGCAGGAATCGTGATGAAATTGTCGAGGGACAGACCTGTACCGTCATCCGTGACTACGCTCCCGCCCGGGCTGCCATAGGAAACAGTCAGCGACGGATGATCAAAAGGAGCACCGTGAAACTTAACCCGGTCGTCGGTGGTCGTCAGCATGAACGCCACCAGCGCCTGTTCCTCTGGAGCCGTCAGGCCTAGAGGCTGAATGTCGGGATCGAGATCGAGGATGTTCTCGAAAAAAAAGTCCCCCCCGCGATTGTAGAAATCGACGACCTGCAACAATGTGAGCTGCCCTCCGTTGTGGAAGTAAGGAGCGGTCAGTTCCACGCCGCGCACGCTGGGAGCTTTGAACGCGCCGTTCCGGTTGATGAAATCCTGGCAGTTTAAGGGAGCAGCAGGAATGTTTTCGGGTGTGCGCGCGGGCAGCATGATTTGCAGGCCGGGGTTAAAGCAGACAAATTCCTGCTCGAGGGCGCTCATCGATAGGGGATTTCCGAACGCGTCGTCGGCGCCTTGCCCGAGATCATCCTGGGTGTCGCGCACGCCAGTGTTGTAAAAGCCATCGTCGTAGACCTTGACGTATCCACCCTCGGTAAACAGCATGCGCTCGAGTGGCTCGGCATTGACGGTTGCCACGGATGCATTCGTCATTTCCGGCCCACTGTGGCAGGAAGAGCACTGGCCTTTGCCTTGGAACAGTTGCAGCCCAAGCAGCTCCTGGGGCGTCAGGATCGTGTTCTTGGGAACAGTCTCGAAAGTGACGTTCACTGGATCACCAAGTGCCGGCGGAGTTCCGAACAAAAGAGTTACAGCGCCAGTTGCGTAATCGATGAAGCCCTCAACCTGGTTGGAGTCGCTGACGACGTTGCCCTGGCCATCGTCTTTTCCATCCTTCACCAGCGACGTAGTAATGAAAATGGTGGAGGAAAGAAGCGGGGCGGGCAACGTGAGGTTGAAGACCCGCGTACTACCATCGCCGACAGCGGCGTTGGTGGTGGTCACCGTTTTGTCGGCCATTAAAAGGAACTTATCGAGTCGGCTCCGATCGGAGCGCAGCGTCGACTCATACAACTGGATCGAGAGGCCCCAGAAGAGACTGAAGTTGTACTCCGCCTGCGTGTACTGCGTCCAGCCGGCGGGACAGGAGAGCTGCGTCTTCTTGTTGATGGTGATTTCAATGGGCGGTGAGCCCGGCAAGACGCAGATGTCGATGGCGGCATTCCACCACTGAGGCTGGAAGGCGTGCTGGATCATATTCTTGTACGTCGTCGCAAGACCGTTGGCGCCACGCAGTTTTGCCGCGCTCAAGGATCCGAGCATGCTGTCGCGAGGATCAACTTGCTGCTGGCTCAGAGGCTGGAGACTCAGCATCTTGTGACCGAGATCCCAGAAAGTGCGTCCCGCAGCCGACATTTCAAAGTTGCTGAGAGCAGGACCAAGGGCCTGGGAACAGAGAGATGAGTTGATAATGATGGGTTTCACAGGTGTGAGGCTATTAACCGTGAGGCCGCCGGAGAAAGTGGTCGAGAATTGGTAGAGGTGATGCGTAGGATCCTGATCACGAAGACCGAAAGGGTTCAAGAAGTTGCACTCGTTCTGGGCGCGACCATCCCAGAAATTTCGGTAGTTGTAAACGGCGTTGATCACGCTGGGCGTGTTGCGCGGCTCGACCTTGCGCGTGATGCTGGTACCACCCAGAGTGTTGGGAAGGTTGAAACCGTCAGGATCCGGATTGATGCCAGCAAAGTTGTCGGCGCTGGCGCCGGGCGTAATGCCGGTAAAGAGACTGCCGTGAACTCCGGCAGAAGAGACGACGTCATTGATATTTTTCGGAATAGGGAAGTCGGCGATCTGAAGCTGATAATTCGGACCGGCATTGGCGCCGCCCAGCTGGAAAGTTGTGTCCTCAAAAGGCTGGCGCTTGAGACCGGGGCTAACTTGATTGACTACCCGGCTGTCGGCGCCGGCATTGAAATGGCACGTGGCACAGGCCTGCTTCCCGTCGCTACCCACGTTCATATCCCAAAAAAGAGCCTTACCGAGCGCAATGGCGGAGTCCCGATCATTGATGTACTGATTGAGACCGGGGACGGGTGGAACGGGAACGGTCTTGAGAGCGTCCAGCTTGCGCAGCGCATGCTCGTGGCCCACAGGTATCTGGCCTTGGGCGATGCCCGCAATTGCCAGCAACGCCGTCAGTGTAACCCACGCCGAATACTTGCCTCTCATGTCTCCTCCATCGTGAGGTTGCACTTTGCCTTGAGCAAAGCAACGGGTGGCCTAATGGAAGGGCCACTCATCCAGGTCATTGAATGATGATCTTGCGCCAGGTAACCGATCCACCTGCGTTCGAAGTGCAAGTCACAAAAGTGGGAGGCTGTCCGCCCAACCAGGTGATCGAGTACTGGCCTCCAGTTACGTGGCCCATCACTCCGGTGAACGGCTGACCGGTAGACGGGTTGATCGCGTCATCCGTACAGGTAATCGTCAGGGATGGGCTGACGATGCTGTCGATGGCGGTCACGACGAACTTAGCTTTCTTCTTGGTGTAAATCGCACTGATGATTGTGATCGTGTCCGGTGCATTTGTAACCGTCACGGAAATTGACGTAGAGCCATTGCTTCCCGCCGAGTTCGTGACGACGAGTGTGAAACTCAGATTTACGATTGCCGGGAACGTCACAGCAGGCGCCGTGAAAGTCGGGTTCGCCGCCGTGGGACTGGACAACGTCACGGCCGGACCCGCAGTCTGAATCCACCTGAAGGTCAGCGCGAAGCCGCTGGGATCGGAACTATTGCTGCCGATGAGATTGACGAGGGTTCCCGACTGCGCCGGACTCTGCGCCACACTGGCTACCGCCACAGGCGCAGGTGCGGGACCCGCAGGCGGGTTGAGAGTGATTATCACGGAGGCTTGCGAACTTCCGGCAGCGTTGGTGACGGTGAGGGTAAAGACCACGTTCGTAGACGCCGTGATCGTGGTGGGAACCAGGAAGCTGGCGGTGGGTCCGGTGGCGCCGGAGAGAGTCATCTGCGGGCCTGCGGTCTGCGTCCACTTAAAGGTGATGTTGGATCCGGTGGTGCCCGTGCTGTTTAGGGTCACCGTTTGACCCACGGTGGCGACAGGAACACTGGCGGAGGCAACGGCAACTGGTGGCGGCAATTGCTGTCCCGGAGGAATGAAGGTGCACGTAGTCGGAGGCGCTGTGGTGTTCGGCCAGGGATTGAGCTGTCCGACGACTGCCGTGCCATTATTCCGAGGTCCAATTCCGTTCACCAGCCAGGGGAAGTCGTCGAAGTTGAACATAGCCGGAGGTTCGCCAAGCATGGCGAACGCAGGAAAATCGAACTTGAAATTCGGCGCGTGGTATTGACCGGAAATGAGACCATTCGCGACCGTCATCTGCGCGGCCCGACCCGTGACCGGACTCGAGATATAAACGTGAACCTCTCGCGCCGGCGGCAAGAAGAGCCCTCCGTTGGGACGGAAGCGGAAGCGGCCGAAGACGACGGGATCGGAAAGGAGCTGCGTCGCCCATGGACGTTCGGTGATGTGTCCGTTGCAATCCGTGTCGAGAGCGAGAATGTCGATGGTGCGGGATGGGTCGGTGGTAAAGCCGTCGACGACTACCCTGGTCGTGACTTCAAGTGGAGTGCCCGTGGTGCCGGTTCCTCCGGTGCCCTGGCGCAAATCGGTGATGGCTATATATGCCGGATCGGTGAAGGCGGCGGTGAAAATGGCCGCACTGTCGATGATCTGGTACGCGGAGATGTACTCGTTCCCGCTGTTATTTGTGAAGAGCACGCCGGAATAAGTGATGTAGTCGCCGACTTCGAAAGGCGCCATGCGCGTGGGATCGGTCGCACCTTGTCCCGGCGGCGCCATGGTGAATCGTTGCGCGTAGCCGGAAGGCTGCGTGGGATCCAGGGGGCGATTGGCCTGAGGACAGAGTGGATCATCCCCGGTGCCAGGTCCCGGCGGCTGGGTGGGATCAGTGCGCGGCAGACACATGGGGAAGCCGGTGGCAGCGTGAATCGTGGGATTGTTCTCATCGATGGTGAAACGTGCGTCCGGTGACCCGCCCTTGCTGAAGCGCCCGATGGGATCATTGATCTGCACATGCGCGACATTGCCAGCGCCATCATTGACCAGCAATTCCGCATTGGCGTAGTCGATCTGCGTGATGTATCCCTGTCCCTGGTTAGCCAGATCCTGAGCGATGAAGACTAGGCCCGCGATGTATTGGCCGTTGATGATGTTGCCCTGGACGTGGAATTCAAAGCTGCCCGGGGAAAGGCGGGATTCATTCAAGCCCAACCCGGACTGGGATGTATTACCGACCGGATTGTTGGCGAACAACTCACCCCATCCCATGTCCGTGGCCGGGAATTCCACGACGGTATTCGCGGGTATGGTAATGGTGATGCCGTTGATGGTGACGGTGCCGCCGGCAAGCGGACCGCTCCCGTTCACAGTTGAGCGCGTCGCGAATCCTGTGATGTCAAAGGATGCGTTAGGCAGTGGCGCCTGGGCTCGGGCATTGATCACCAAGGCCAGGATGAAAAGCAGCAAGATACCTGCGATGCCCATTGCGGCGTTGCGTGAGGGCTCGCGCTCAATCCTCATATCGGAACTCCAATCAGCCGTCTTCGGCTTTGACACCACGCCACCGCACTGCAGTCGGGTTGCACCGCGCGCACGGGGAACTCTTCTTTTGGGAGCCGGGAGCATTTACCTCGTATCACGAGGTATTAAAGAACGCCCGATTTCTCCACCCTCTGTAACCGATAGCGAATGTGGTTCGATACTTCTTTAAGTTGTTGGGGAGGCCGGGGAGCCAGCGACGTCTGCCATTAATGCTTGTTCGTAGAAAGGGAAGGCGGGATGTCTTCGAGGTGCGCGTGAAACTGCGAGACGTACCTGCCTTCGAATTTTGTCCTTGAGCGAAAGAGCGCGGCTACGCCTTTCAGCCCAGTTTGCGTTGCTGTTGGTCGTTGCGTTTCAGCGACGAAAGAGCGCGACGCTACAGAACTGATGTGTGCAACCTTGATTTTGTGGGGGGAAAAACTAGCTGGGGGTTAGCCTTGAATTTGCGCCCAATACTTGCAGCGGGAGTCTAACTCAGGTGCCAATAATGTCAAGCGTTTTTTAAGAAAAGTAGAGAAAATTTACAAATTTCGGACAAAAAAAGAACAGGCTATGTCTCCAAATAGGGCGAGAAGCCGCGGTTTTCAACAGGTTTTTCTGAGTCACTGAGATCGCCTTTGCTGCGGAAGGGACGAGACTTATATTCAATCGCGAGCACTCTGACTGTTTCTGCACAAGTTCGATTTGCTCCCGCGCATCCGCGCGCGAGGCCAGAAGAAAATTTCCGCAAGTCACAAGCAGCTGTGATTGCGATCACAGAAACCCGATCAGAGCCGCGCTAGAGTGTGCCTGCGTGAAATCGTGAGGCTTCCACAGCAGCCTCAGATGTGGGCCGGAGAGCTGAGCAAGGCTCTCCAGCCCTAATTTTTTGTCTGCCACAAAAACCTAAAATGCATTTGCGAATCTGTGAGTTGGCACACGCGTCCGAGTCGATAGGCTAGGCCGACCGCCCAAAAAAGAATGAAGCAGTTTTGGAGTGCCCCTCCTCCATTCATTTGTCACATTTCGTGCCAATCGTGGACGCTCGAGAGATCCGAGTTCACTCGAAAGTAACCGCCGATTTGTCTCCAAATTGTCAAATCGGTGTCAAGAATTCAGAATATGCTTGACTTTGTGAAACTGCGGAGTAGACTCCGCCGCAGTCAGAAGGTGGAAGATCGCAAGTCTAGCCACCTCCCCCCTGTTGTGGATCTTCAAAGTTTCAGGTTCTAGGATAGCGAGCGCAGGAGAAATCCCGTCCACTCGC
>Ga0066388_100002221_pt1 | contig 11687 bp, 11 predicted proteins | sample PanSoiMetaGPlot6_FD_64539 | JGI IMG/M metagenome (GOLD analysis project Ga0066388, IMG submission 64539) | Tropical forest soil microbial communities from Panama analyzed to predict greenhouse gas emissions - Panama Soil - Plot 6 (Hybrid Assembly) | ecosystem: Environmental > Terrestrial >... | reverse complement strand
GCTGGGCGTTGCCGTCGGCGCGATCGTCCTGATGATCCCATACCGCCGCCTGCTCTTCTCGCGCCTGGCCATCCTGCCGCTCGCGCTGGTGGCGATACCCGTCCTCTACGCGATCTATCGGCGCCGGCACTTCTTCAGCGTCGTGGTGAGCTCGCGCCTCTCGCACGGGTCCGGGTCGTCGACCCATCTCGCCGTCTACTCGTTCATCCCGAAGATCCTGCACTCGCACCCGCTCTTCGGGCTCGGCTTCAACAACTTCTCGGTCTACTACCAGTTCGTCACCGGCAAGACGAACTGGGGGCCGCACTCGTATTACGTGATGCTGATCGTCGAGGGTGGGCTCGTCGGGACGGCGCTGTTCGCGGTGTTCCTCTGGTACCTGTTCTGGAAGGTCGGGGCCGCACGGCGCGTGGGGAAGGCGCTGGCCGCGGCACGCGATCCGCTGGCGGCGCGGGTGCGCCCGTTGGCCTGGGGGATGACCGCGGCGCTGCTCGGGACGATGGCGGCGAACATCTTCTACCTGACGATGTCGTTCTTCTACTTCTACGTCTTCGCGATGCTCGTGCTCGTCACGCCTTCGGTCTTTTCACGCGGAGCGGATGAGTTGACGCGCGTCGACCGGTCGTCTCAGACGGACGCCCGGGCAAAGCCTGGCCGCCCTGAGGTCGGCACCGCAAGCGGCGCCTCCGGCCGCGCGTGAAAGTCGTCGTCCTTACGACCTCGTACCCGCGGTACGAGGGCGATCCGACCGTGCACTTCCTCGGCGAGGCGGTGGCGAGGCTGCGGGAGCGCGGGGTTGATGTCCAGGTCGTCTCGCCGGTGCAGTTCCAGCACTTCGGGATCGCCTACGGCGCGGGTGTGATGGGGAACTTGCGGCGCGATCCGTGGCGGACGGCGCTCGTGCCGGCGATGCTCGCGAACTTCCGCAGCGCGGCCCGAGAGGACGCACGGGACGCGGACCTGGTGCACGCGCACTGGGTTCCTACCGGGCTCGTGGCGGCCTCTCTGGGCAAGCCCTTCGTGCTGACGGTGCACGGCACAGATGCAGAGCTGGCTCGGCGTGCGCCGTCGCTTGCGCGGTGGGTGCTGCGCCGAGCGCGGTTGGTGATCTGCGTCTCGAACGCGCTTGCCGAGGCGGTGCGCGGGCTCGGCGTCGCCAACGTGCGCGTGATCCCGAACGGGGTCGAGATCCCGCCGTTCGTCCGAGAGCCCGCCTCGCCGCCGGAGGTGCTCTTTGCGGGGCGGCTCTCGCGCGAGAAGGGGATCCTCGAGCTCCTCGAGGCGGCGCAGGGAATGAAGCTCGTGGTCGCCGGAGACGGGCCGCTGCGCGCGCGGGTTCCCGGAGCCCTGGGATTCGTGCCGCACCGCGAGCTCGGCGAGCTCTACGAGCGCGCGGCAGTGGTCGCGTGCCCGTCGCACCGCGAGGGGTTCAACGTCGTCTGCGCGGAGGCGATGGCGTACGGACGGCCGGTCGTCGCCGGTGCCGTCGGCGGGCTGCTCGACCTCGTGGTCGACGACGAGACCGGCCTGCTCGTTCCGCCTCGTGACGTGCCGGCGCTACGCGCCACGCTCGAGCGGTTGCTCGGCGACGAGCAGCTGCGCACGCGGCTCGGCGCGGCCGCGCGCGAGCGCGCGCGAACGAGCTTCTCGTGGGACCGCGTGACCGACGAGACGCTCGCAGCCTACGACGAAGCCCTGATGACGAGTCGGTAGCGGAAGCTCTCCGAGACGCGGCCGAGCAACCGCTCGACCGTCCGCAGCACCGGGAAGAAGCTGGGCGTCCAGCCGACACGGTCGACCGTGAAGCCGTTGCGCTCGAGCGCCGCCACGAGTTGGTCGGAGGTGCGCAGGCCGATGTGCGTCGGGTTCTGCGCGAGCACGAAGTCGTGCGCCTTCAGCCGCTCGATCACGTGCTTCGGGTTGGGCGTGTAGATCGAGATCGTCCCGCCCGGGACGAGCACGCGGCGCAGCTCGCGGAGCATGGCGTTCAGCGTCGGGCTGTCGAGGTGCTCGACGAGGTCGCCGGCGACCGCCTTGTCGATCGAGTGATCGGCTTGCGGGAGCTTCGAGACGTCCGCGAGCGCGAACTCCAGGTCCGGGAAGAGGGAGCGCGCCTTCTCGATCGCCTTCGGCTCGGAGTCGATCCCGGTGACCGTCGCGCCTTGCTGCGAGAAGAAGTGGGTCAGCGCGCCGGCGGCGCACCCAAGATCGAGCATCCGGTCGCCCGGCCGCGGGTCGACCACTGGCATGAGCGCGCTGAGCCGGAGCCTGGTCCAGCGCGTCTGCTCGAGGTACGCGCCGGCCATCTTGTCCATGAACGCGTCGTCGTACTCGGACGGCGCCCGCTGGAACGCGATGCGGGCCACTCAGCGTGAGGTGTGGGTGACGGCCTGCGCGTCGGGGCCGAGCGTCCAGCCCCAGTTGGGCCCGATGATCGTCCCGCGGTAGTCCGCGCCGAGCCAGTTCGGGCGGATCCAGAGCGAGAACCGGCCGGTCGGGCGGTGCGTGAGGATGCCCATCATCCGCCGCCAGCCGCCTCCCCGAAGCGTGTCGAGGTAGACGTTGCGGCCGTACGTGTCGAGCGGCACGCCCGTCCGCGTTGCGTGGTAGCCGTAGATCGCTCGTCCGTGGAAGGTCGCCTGCCCGACGACGTTCTCGGAGCGCCACTTGCAGCAGACCGCGGCGAGGGTGAGAACCGTCGGCGCGCCCTTCCAGCGCGAGAACCGCAGCTCGAGGGGCCCGGGGCGGAGGCGACGCCAGGCTTGTAGCCCCCAGTAGTCGCCGTTCGCGGTCTGGCGGACGGCGAGCGCCATCGGGATCGAGACGGCGGTCGTCGGGAACGAGACGTCGCGGCCTTTGAGGTGCAGGCCGTACCTCCGCGCGCCGTTGCGGAAGATGACGACCGAGTGCCGCGCCGCGGCTGCGGTCCAGTCGACCTCGGCCGCGCCGCCGGCGACGACCTTCAGCGTGGGGTTCCTGGCCCACGAGGCGACCATGATCGACGCGCCGGCAGGAGTAGGCGCGATGACTGCGGCGGCGATGAGGGCGACGATGACCTGGCGCATCGTTCTTCCCCAGCGTAGCCGAGCTCTTCGGAAACCGATGCGTAGAAACCGATATAGCGGTTCATGCGTAGCACTGGAGGCGGCCCGCCCGGACCCCTCCCGTCCCCTCCCCAAGGAACGGTTGACCCGGGCGGGCCTCTCCGCGCGCACGCTTTTGTCACACATTCGTGGCGGTCGCTCCCTTGACAAGTTCCAGTGTCCGACACCGTTTCTGCAGTAGGCCCGACACGGCTTGCGCAGACCGGACTTCGTAACACCTTGTTGGTTGGCGTTGCAGGACTTTCCGGGCACTCGAGGCCCGGCTGACGCCGTAAGCTGAGCGGCCGTGATCGTGCTCGTCGTGCTCTTCTGGGCCTCGCTTGGGCTGCTCGCCTGGACCCACGCCGCCTACCCGCTCGCCGCTGCGCTCGCGGCGCGCATCCGCCCGAGGCGCCCCCGCAAGAGCGACCTCACGCCGACCGTGTCGCTCATCGTCGCGGCGCACAACGAGGAGGACGTGATCGAGCGCCGGCTTGAGAACCTGCTCGCGCTCGAGTACCCGGCGGACCAGCTCGAGATCGTCGTCGCGTCCGACGCGTCCGACGACCGCACCGACGAGCTCGTCGAGCGCGAGCCCCGCGTTGAGCTCGTCCGCTGCCCGCGCGGCGGGAAGGTGGCGGCCCAGAACCACACCGTCCCGCAGACGACCGGCGAGATCCTCGCCTTCACGGACGCGAACGCGACCTGGGCGCCCGACGCGCTGCGCACGCTCGTGCGGAGCTTCGCGGACCCGGAGGTCGCGTACGTCTGCGGCCGGGTCTCGCTCCTGCAGGCGGACGGGACCAACCGCGAGGGCGCCTACTGGCGCTTCGAGGTCTGGCTACGCGCGCAGGAGTCCGACCTCGGCTCGGTCACGGGCGGAAACGGCGCGATCTACGCGGTCCGGCGGGAGGACTACGTCGACGTCGACCCGCGCTTCGGGCACGACCTCGCGTTCCCGTATGTGATGGTGCAGCGGGGCCGCCGCGCGGTGTACGAGCCGGAGGCGGTGTCGCTCGAGAAGCCGTCGCGCGACCAGGAGGACGAGTACCGCCGCAAGGTGCGAATGTTCGAGCACTGCTGGCTGATCGTCCTGCGGGGCCGGATGCTCCGGGGCCTGACCCCCACCTACTGGGTCGAGATGGTCTCGCACCGGCTGCTCCGCTACGCGAGCGGGCTCCTGCACATCGTGCTCCTCCTGACGAGCGTGGCGCTCGTGCGCCAGGGGCTCGTCTACCAGGTCGCGCTCGCAGTCCAGGCCGCCGGTTTGCTTCTGGCCCTCGCTGGTCGATTCCGGCTCCCGATCCCGGGCGCGGCGCTCGCCTACTACTACGTCCTCGTCACCTGGGCGACCGTCAAGGGGCTCACGCGCTACCTCCGCTTCGGCGTTCCGGCGGTCTGGGAGAAGGCGGAGGGCACGCGCTGATCCGGCCGCTCGACGTCGCGGGTGCGGCGCTCGGCCTCACGATCACGAGCCCGCTGCTCGCCGTCGCGGCGATCGCGATTGTGCTGGACGACGGTGGACCGGTGCTCTACCGGCAGAGGCGCGTCGGCCACAACGGCCAGGAGTTCGACCTGCTCAAACTGCGGACGATGATCGTCGGCGCCGAGACCGAGGGGGCCGGCTGGGCCGTCAACAAGGGCGACCCGAGGATCACGCGAGTCGGCCGCGTCCTACGCCGGCTTTCGATCGACGAGCTGCCGCAGCTCTGGAACGTCCTCCGCGGCGAGATGAGCCTCATCGGCCCGCGGCCGACGCTTGCCTACCAGGTCGAGCGCTACACACCGCGCCAGCGCCGCCGGCTCGAGATCAGGCCCGGCTTGACCGGCTGGGCCCAGATCCACGGACGCACGAAGCTGACCTGGGACGAGCGGATCGAGCTCGACGTCTGGTACGTCGACCACCGCTCCGCCTGGGTCGACCTGAAGATCCTCGCCCGCACGCCGAAGGCGCTCTTCTCGGGCACGTACAAAGGCGAGACCGGAGGCTGGCGGGACTAGGCTCCACCCGATGACGACGGTGCTCTTCACCTGCGCAGGCATGCGCGTGGACGTCGTGACCGCGTTCAAGGACGCCGGTGCGACGACCATCGCCGTCGATGCGGATCCGCTCGCGCCGACGCTCCACCACGCCGACGAGGACGTCCTCGTCCCGCGCGTCGACGACCCCGCGTACATCCCGGCGCTGGCCGAGATCGTCGGCTCCCGCGGCGTCGCGCTGGTCATCCCGCTGACCGACATCGACTCCGTGCTCCTCGCGCAGCGCCGCGACGAGCTCGGCGCGCCGCTGCTACTCCCCGACACGGAGATCGTCGTGAAGACCGCCGACAAATACGCGGCGCACGAACTCTTCGAGCAGCACGGGATCCCCACTCCGCCGAGCTGGCTCCCCGGCGACGTGCCCGAAGACGCGCGCTACCCGCTGCTCGTAAAGTCGCGCTACGGCTACGGCTCGCGCAACATCTACCGCGCCAACGATCGACGGGAGCTCGACTTCTTCCTCGATTACACGCCGGCCGAGTCCTTCGTCCAGACCTGCTGCCTCGGTGAGGAGTTCTCGATCGACGTCTTCTGCGACTTCGAGGGCCGCTGCCTGAACGCGATTCCGCGGACGATGATCCTCTCCAAGGGCGGCGAGTCGATCCAGGGGATGACGATCAAGGACGGGGAGCTGATCGAGGCCGGGCGGCGGGTCGCGGAGGCGCTGCCACTGAAGGGGCCGGCGACGATCCAGGTCTTCCTCGAGGACGGCGAGCACCGCGTCACGGACGTGAATCCGCGGTTCGGTGGTGCGTTCCCGCTCCCGCTCGCCGCGGGCGGCCGATACCCGGAGCTCGCGCTCGCGCTCGCGGGAGGAGAACAGCCGGAGCCAACCCTCGGCGAGTTTCGTCAGGGCGTCGTCATGACGCGCTTCTACTCCAGCGTCGAGCTCGAGCCCCAAGCCGTTTCGTAGTTCGTGCGAATCGCGCTCGTCGATCCGCTCGCGTATACGCCGCCGTACGATCATCACCTCGCGCGCGCGCTGGCCCGCCGCGGGCACGACGTCACGCTCCTGACCTCCGAGTTCCTGCACGGCGAGGCGCCGGGGCCGGAGGGCTACCGGCGCGAAGAGGTCTTTCTCCCGCTCAGCGCACGGCTGCTCCGCGGACGGCCACGGGCCCGCGTGCGCCTCGCGCTGAAGGGGCTCGAGTACGTGCCCAGCACGCGGCGGATGTTGCGGCGGATCCGCGACCTCGACCCGGACGTCGTGCACGTCCAGTGGCTGCCGCGGCCAGAGCTCGACGTTCGCTGGGTGCGGCGCCTCGGCCGCCCCACCGCGCTGACCGCGCACGACGTCGTTCCGCGCCGCGAGCGCGCGCTGCCCGCCTGGCGCGAGGCGCTCGGGCTCGTCGACCGCGTGATCGTCCACTCGCAGCGCGCAGCAGAGCAGCTGCAGGAGTTCCAGCCCGAAGTCATCCGCCACCCGGTTTTCGAGGCCGCGCCACTGGGCCCGCCGCACGGCAAGACGCTGCTCTTCTTCGGCCTCATTCGCGAGTACAAGGGCCTCGACGTCCTTCTGCGCGCACTGCCCCGGATTCCCGAGGCGAGACTCGTTGTCGCCGGAGACCCGCTGGATCCCGTCGAGCCGCTGCGGGGCGTGGCCCCGGCCGATCGCGTCGAATGGCGGCTGCGGTTCATCGACGAGCCGGAGGTCGCCGAGCTGATGGAGCAAGCGGCGGTGGTCGTGCTCCCATACCGGAAACTCGACTCGTCAGGGGTGCTCGCGACGGCGATCGGCTACCGTAGGCCGGCTGTGGTTTCGGACGTGGGGTCCCTCGGCGAGATCGTGCGCGAGTTTGGAGCCGGCCTCGTCGTTCCTCCAGGCGACGAGGCGGCGCTGGCGGCCGCATGCTCGAGCCTGCTCGGAGACGAGCAGGCTCTTGCACAGGCCTACGAGGGAGCCGCGAGAGCGGCGGCGAGCCTCACCTGGGACGCAGCGGCGCAGGAACACGAGCGGGTCTACGACGCGATCCGCGGCACCAACCGGCGGTCGCTCTAGCCTCCTTCGACATGGGTCGCCGCGTCGTCCTCAGCATCGCTCTGCTCCTTCTCGCGGCGACGATCGGCGCCCTCGCTGCGGGCTGCTCGCTCTGGAGCAGCCAGACGGCCGAGAAGCTCCACACGGCGGGCCTGCCGCCCTCGAATGCCGTCCGCCTCGGGGTCGTCGACGGCGACCTGCGCACGCGCGTCAAGGGCGCCGTCGTGCGCATCGGCCGCATCCGGGCCCGCACGAACCGCAAGGGCTGGGCGCGCATCCCCCTCCGTCACCGCGGCAAGCTCTGGGTGACCGTGAGCAAGCGGGGGTACGACCCGCTCAGCACGAGGATCGAGTTCCGCAACCACCCGCGCATGGGCGTCGAGATCTTCCAGACGAAGCTGCAGTGGCGGCTCTACGGGGCGAACCCGGCGCGAACGCAGGCGCAGACATCGATCCGCGTCCGGCCGCCGTTCAAGGTCGTGTGGGCGAAGCCCGCAGGCGGTCTGATCGAGTTCCCGGCGGTGGTCGACCACGGGGTCGCGTTCATCGGCAACCAGGTCGGGACGATCCGCGCCTTCTCGATGAAGAACGGGCAGCTGCTCTGGCGCCGGCCGACCCCGAGCGTCGAGCTCGCCTCCTCGCCTGCGGTCGACGGGCAGGCGGTCGTGATCCACGGAATGGACGGCCATGTCTACGTGCGCAGCCGCTGGAACGGGCGCCTGCTGTGGCGCTTCGACGCGGGCTCCGCGATCGAGTCCTCGCCGGTCGTGCGGAACGGCGTCGACTACTTCGGCACGTGGAGCGGCGACATCTACGCCCTCGACCTGCGCACGCACGACGTGCGCTGGACCTACCGCGACGGCAACAAGATCACCTCGAGCGCCTCGTTCGGCCGCGGGACGATGTACATCGGCGACTACGGCGGCCGCCTGCTCGCGCTCTCGCCGGCGACGGGACGCCTCCGCTGGACGGGCGGCGTCAACGGCCGCATCTACGGCACGCCCGCCTATTCGGGCGGCCGGATCTTCGTGCCCTCGTCCGACGGGGCCTCGCTGACCGCGTTCTCGGCGCGCGGCGAGCGGCTCTGGTCGGTCCACACCGGCGCGTACGTCTACTCCTCGCCCGCGGTCTGGGGCGGTCGCGTCTTCTTCGGTTCCTACAACGGCGTCCTGTACGGCGTCTCGGCGGCGAGCGGCGCGGTGCTCTGGCGCTTCGGCACCGGCGGCGCGATCTCCGGTGCGGTGGTCGTCGTCGACGGGATCGTCTACGCGGGGAACTTCTCGCATCGCATCTACGGCGTCTCGGCGCGAAGCGGCAGGCAGCTGCTCGCGTTCCCGCACGGCGACTACGTGCCGGTCTCCGGTAACGGCGGTCGGCTGCTGCTCCACGGGTTCTCGCGGCTCTTCGCGGTCGAGCCCAAGCGCCGGAGATGAAGAAGTGGCTGCTCGGCGCTGGCGCCGTCGTCCTGCTGGTGGCGGCGGGGCTCATCGCGTACGCGCTCTACCGCAAGCACGAGGGGCGCGACATTCGCGGCTCGTCGGTCGAGTTCGTGACGACGCAGGAAGACAAGTCGAAGCCAAACCTCTCGACGCCGTGGCCGATGTACCGCTTCGACTCATCGCGTGAAGGGCTCGCGGTCGGCGTCCCGGCCGACATCCATCCGCCTCTCGAGGCGAAGTGGTTCTTCCGCGGGAAGTCGCTGATCGAGTTCCCGCCTTCGGTTGCCTACGGGAATCTCTACTTCGCGAACTCGCTCGGGAGCCTCTACGCCGTGAAGATCACCCGCGTCCGGGCGCAGTGGGTCTACCGCACCGGGCGCTGCACGGCCGCGACCCCGGCCGTCGCCGACCACCTCGTCTACATGACCTTCCTCAACAAGCCGCCCTGCAACGCGACGCGCTCGGGGCTCGACGGCGAGCTCGTCGCGCTCGACGCCGACACCGGCAAGGTGCGCTGGAAGGTGACGATGGCGCCGACCGAGTCGTCCCCGCTCGTCGCGGGCGGGCTCGTCTACGTGGGCGACTGGAGCGGCAAGGTCTACGCGCTGAATGCGAAGAGCGGCCGTGTCGTCTGGACGTATCAGACCGGCGACAAGGTCAAGGACGGGCTCGCGTACGCGGGCGGCCGCGTCTTCTTCGGCTCGTACGACACCCACGTCTATGCGCTCAGCGCTCGCACCGGCAAGCTCATCTGGAAGAGCGGCGCCCAGCAGCGGCTCGGCGCGACCGGCACGTTCTACTCCACGCCTGCCGTCGCCTACGGGCGCGTCTACGTCGGCGCGACTGACGGGAAGATGTACTCCTTCGGCGCGACGAGCGGCAAGCTGCGCTGGTCGCACGGGACCGGAAGCTACGTGTACGCCTCGCCGGCCGTCTGGAACCGCACCGTCTACGCGGGCTCCTACGACGGCACGTTCTACGCCTTCGACGCGGCGACCGGCGACGTGCGCTGGCAGTTCAAGACGGCCGGGCCGATCTCCGGGTCCGCGGTCGTGATCAACGGCGTCGTCTACGTCTCGTGCTTCGGCGGCCGCACGTACGGGCTCGACGCGCGGACGGGAAAGGTGCTCTGGCTCTTCAAGCGAGGCCGCTACGCGGGCGTGGTCGCCGACACCGTCCGGCTCTACGCCGTCGGTTACGGTCGGATCTTCGCCTTCTTCCCGAAGGGACGCAGGTAGAGTCGCGCGTCGATGGCGACTGCTGATCTGGACGCCGAGCGCGACGTCGACCTGCGGCGGTATTTCGCCGCGCTCTCGGCCCGCTGGTGGCTCCCCGTGGCCGGCCTCCTCGGCGGCATCATCGTCGGCTTCCTGCTCTCGCTCGGCGGGAACCAGGTCTGGACCGCGAACACGACCGTCTACCTCGGCCAGCCGCTCTCGCCCACCGGCGGTGTGCAGATCCAGAGCGACGCGACGAATCCTTCCGAGGTCGGCGTCCTCATCCACAACGAGGCGAATCTGCGGAGGGCGGCACATGCGGCGGGGATGCCGGTCTCCAAGCTCCGCGGCAACGTGTCCTCGCGTCCGGTCTCCGGCGCGCTCACGAAGCTGGGCCAGACGCCGTTCGTGCAGATCACGGTCACAGGAGCCGCCCCCCGTCACGTCCAGGTCGCGGCGAACACGCTCGCGCAGATCGTGGTGGTGGACGCATCGGGCTACGCGGACAAGCTGATCTCGAGCTGGCAGCAGCAGGTCTCGACGTACAAGCAGGCGCTCACGACGATCGACCAGCAGCTCAAGGGCAGCTCGCTCTCGGCGACCGACAAGCTGATCGCCTCGATCAACCGCGCCCAGATCGCGGACCAGCTGACCACGGCCACGCAGCAGCTCGCCGTGGCGCAGGAGGTCGAGCGCGCGAAGCAGAAGACGTTTGCGGCCGCGACCAAGACGACCGCGAAGAGCCGCCGCAACACCGTGATCGTCGCCGGGCTGCTCGGGCTGCTGCTCGGGATCTTCGCCGCACTTCTCTGGGATCCGGTCGCCCGGGTCGTCCGCCGCTCGACCTAGCCTCGGAGAGGTGCTCGACGGCTCTCGGGTTGCCGTCGTCGTGCCCGCTCACGACGAAGAGAAGCTGATCGCGGAGACGATCCGCTCGATCCCGGACTTCGTCGACCGAATCATCGTCGTGGACGACGCCTCGCGCGACGGAACTGCTGCCGCGGCCCGCGGCGCGGGCGACCCGCGGGTGGAGGTGCTCGAGCACGAGCGGAACCTCGGGGTCGGCGCCGCGATCATCACCGGCTACAAGCGGGCCCGCGACGAACGGATCGACGTCACCGCGGTGATGGCCGCGGACGCGCAGATGGACCCGAACGACCTCGAGACGCTCGTGGCGCCCGTCGTTCGCCGCGAGGTCGACTACGCAAAGGCGAATCGCCTCTTCACCGGCCAGGCGTGGGAGGTGATCCCGCGCTACCGCTACCTCGGGAACGCGTTCCTCAGCCTGATGACGAAGATCGCCTCCGGCTACTGGCACGTCGCCGACTCGCAGTCTGGCTACACCGCGATCTCCCTCGAGATGCTGGAGCTGCTCGACCTCGACCGGATCTACAAGCGCTACGGGTTCCCGAACGACATGCTGGTGCACCTCAACGTCTGGAACGCGCGGGTGCGCGACTACCCGTCCCGGCCGATCTACGGCGTGGGCGAGCGCTCCGGTATCCGCCTTCGGAAGGTCGTTCCGACGATCTCGTGGCTGCTGATCAAGGGGTTCTTCTGGCGGATGCGCGAGAAGTACGTGATCCGCGACTTCCACCCGCTGGTGTTCTTCTACCTGCTCGGGATCGTCATGACGATCCTCGGGCTCGGGCTCGGGATCGCCGAGGTCGTGCTGCGGATCATGGGGAACCACATCACCGCGGCGACGGTCGTCCTCGTCGCGCTGCTGTTGATCTTTGGCTCTCAGTTCAGCCTGTTCGCCATGTGGTTCGACATGGAGTCGAACAAGGACCTCGGCGGCCGCGGCCGCCGCCGCACGGATCGCTAGTGACACTTCCGTCACGGTGTCTGACACCGTGACGAATAACCTCTGAGCAGCGAACTGTGGACAGTCCGTGACGATTTCGTGCTCGTGTCTGACACCGTGGCG
>Ga0066388_100002220_pt1 | contig 11690 bp, 13 predicted proteins | sample PanSoiMetaGPlot6_FD_64539 | JGI IMG/M metagenome (GOLD analysis project Ga0066388, IMG submission 64539) | Tropical forest soil microbial communities from Panama analyzed to predict greenhouse gas emissions - Panama Soil - Plot 6 (Hybrid Assembly) | ecosystem: Environmental > Terrestrial >... | reverse complement strand
TGCCTGGAACTCTACAAACAGCGTTCTCCGCTATATTTTGCCGACAGAATCACGGCGCCTGTCATCTTCTTTCAAGGATTGGACGACAAGGTGGTGCCCCCCGAGCAAACAGAAGCCATGGTACAAGCTCTCAAGGAACGCTCGGTTCCAGTTGCTTATCTGCCATTCGAGAGAGAAGGACACGGCTTCCGCAGCGGCGCGACCATCAAGAGAGCCCTGGAAGCGGAGCTGTACTTCTACTCGCGGATTTTTGGTTTTAAGTTGTCAAACGTCGCCGACGAGATCGCGATAGAAAATTTGTAAAATTGGGAACAATTCCAACAGGGGCTCCGTCTCCCGGAGCAAACAAGGATTGTTTCAGCTGCTGAGTTCCAGGCTGGCGGCTGACGAAGGTTAGCTCCCCCCAGAGCTGGAGATGCCGGCGCAAGCCGGCGTCTTCCTTATTTGGCAAATCCGGCCTTTGTGCAGGCAGATACAGGCCGGTTGGCTGTTTTGGAGGCGCTGCTCTACAATGGGCCTCATGATCAGGTTGCTTTTAGCTGTGCTCTTAGCCTGCCTGTCGCTATCGGCGCCAGTCAACGCCGTCTGCAGCTATGAAAGCCCAAGTGCACAGCCTTGTTGTTGCTCAGCTCCAGTTGATGTTTCCTGCTTTCAGGTCGAGCAGCCTTGCTGCTGCGCTGCCGACCGGGCACCGGCATTGCCTGTCCAGAACCAGAGCAAAACTCTGGCAGCTCCGATTGCGCTTTCAGTGCCCACGATTTCGCTGGCACCGATCGTTTTCGACCAGCGGGCAAGCGAGACCAGGCTGAGCAAACCGCTTCACTTAGCGAGCAACAAGATCTACCTGCTTAAGCGCACACTCCTGATTTAAAGAGCAATGTGAAATTCGGATTTTGGGCGTTTTACTGGAAACGCCTTGTTTCAACTCGCTCTTCAAAGGAGATGTAGCGTATGAAATCTAAACTTCTTTTGTTCGCCTTGATGGCATTCTTCGGATTGCTGGGGTCGACTGCGCAGGCCGCTGACACGGACGCTGCTTCTTGCTGTGCACCGGAAGCCGCATGCTGCGCAGCCGGGTCGGATTGTTGCCAAGCAGGAGTGCGGCATGCAGCCAGAGAAAAAGCAGGCACTGACGCGGCTGGCTGTTGCGATGCCGGCGGTGCCTGCTGTGATGCGGGGGCGCCTTGCTGCGGCTAGACGAGCGCCCGCTTGAATCGACGGCCGAGGCCACCGCCTCGGCCGTTCTATTATGATCTTGGTGGGCGCGGAGCATGCGGCAATGAAGACGATTACCATCGAGTTGTCGGCACTGTTGCTGGCGGTGTTCCTGAGTGCTTGCAGTCAAACGCCACAGCCGCGCACCAGCAGCAATGGCACCGAAAACCGATCGGACTCCAGCCGGTCGCCAGAACCCATGAGCAGTTCCACACGGCCTCCGGCGAGCAAAACCGGAGTAATCAGCGACAGCATGTGTGGAGCAAATCATGCGGGAATGCTGAAAACCGGAAGCATGGGCGCCGATGACGTGAGCTGCACACTGAAATGCATCGAAGCGGGCTCGCACTTCGTGCTCGTGGATACGCAATCGGGAAAGCTTTATCGGCTCTCCGATCAGGTCAAGCCCAGGGCCTTTGCAGGCAAGAAGGTGACGGTCAGCGGGCAAGTCGACGAGGCAAGGCGGTCGATAAAGGTTGAAAGCGTGGCACCGGCAACTTGGCCGCTACGCCAAACGACGAGGAACTATTAGAATGAGTCATGGGCGGCCGGTCCCTGGAGGTTGGAGAATCTTGGTGGCTGATAGAGTCCAATGTCTGCTCCTGTGTGCTTTGCTGAGCAGCTGGCTGGCGGCTCTGCCAGGCATTGCCGTTGAAACGCAGTTTCCCGGGCTGCGCTACGCCGGCGTGGAGTTCTATGGCTCATCGCAGATTACTCGGGCGGAGATCGAAAAGTATCTGGCCGTCAAGCAGGGAGCGACCATGGAAGTCGTTGCCCGTGCAGTCGAGCGACTCAAGCAGCAGCTCGAGCTACGGCACGTCAACGCCAAAGTGCAGATAGTGCAGGCACCGCCCGGAAAGTTCTACCTGGTAGTAGATGTAGCGGACAGCGCGGTAGACCCGGTGCAGACACGCCGGCTCAAAGAGCCACGTCATGTGCTGGTCAGGAGCGAAAAGCCCTTCCTTTTGCTTGATCAGCTCGAGGCCCGCCTGAGAAAACTGACCGACGAGGGGCGCCCCTGGTCCGAGGACATCAGGGACGGAATCAAGTATTACTCGGATGAGCCCAGCAACGCGATCGTGGATCAACTGGGCAAACAGGTACCGGATATGCGACTGGAGTTTCTAGCCGTTGTCGCTTCCGATCCCGATCCCAACCGCCGGAAGCGGGCGGTGCAGCTCTTGAACTGGGCAGGCGCTATTCCGGAAACGGCGTATTACCTTTTGCCGGCCTTCGACGACGCCGACTCCGACGTCCGGGCCGAAGTGGCTCGCTACATGTATCCGCGATTCGAGACGCTTCCCGACGATTTTCCATTTCAAATGCTGATCGAAGCAATGTCCCGGCAACTAAGCCGCAACTCGCATCAAGATCGATCTAAGGCACTGAATTGCCTGCTGGCGCTAGCTACTCAGAGACCGCAGCTGCTCTCCAGTATCAAGGTATTCAATGAGGAGCGCGTCAAGCAGCTTGCCGAGTCGAGCGTCATTCCTTCTGTAAAAGACCCGGCACAGCAGCTCCTCGCCCGCTTCGCCGCTCAACCATCAGCGCCGACCAGTTCGACGCCGCAAGAAGGCGAGCCACCTGCAGATGCCGGCGGCGGCGGATTTTTTTAATTGTCAGGTCTGGCGTTAGAAGCGAGTTATATCGGGTATGCTGAAATCAGGCCGGTCGTCTGGTTTGCGGCCTCGATACTAAGACTATTGTCCCGAGGGCACCACGACCGGCCCTCCTTTGGCTAACTAAATAATCTTGCCCCGTCCGTCGTAGAGGAGTCGCTCCACGGGCTTGCCGCCAATGAGGTGAGACTCGACCAGCTCAAGGCAGTCCGATGGTTGAACATGCGCGTACCAGACTCCTTCCGGGTAAACGACGATCATGGGCCCATTCCCGCACTGGTCGAAACAGCCGGCCTTGTTGATACGGATTTCCTTTTTCAGTCCCCGGGCAGCTATTTCCTGGCGCAATGTCTTAAGCACCGCCTCGCTCCCCTGAGATGGACAGGTGCTGCCGGTCACACAAACAAACACGTGTTTCTTGAAGACTTCCATGTCAGGCGCCACCGGTCGCCGATTATCGGTCTCGTTGCCAGGAGTGGACCGAAGGTAATCATATAGCTTTCCGGATGAGCATGGCAGCGCCTCCGCTGTCGCAGCTGCCTGAGCCAGGCGGTGCAATCTTAAGAAAGGCTTAGAAGTGGCTTGAGCTCTGATGCTTTTCTTGACCAGCGGCCTGGATTTCTGAGACAATGTCCTCTTGCCAATTTCCTGGCATGACCGCAGACAGTCAGGCGCCTCGCCATCAGGCTTTGGCTTAATCGCTCCAACAGGACGGCCGGCTACAGGTCACAACAATCGACCCAGTCGAAGGGAAGCACTTGCTTCCTGTTTGTGATCCCTGCGGTTCCCGCAAGGGATTTTGCTTTTTGGAACCTGGCACCCAGCCATACCAAGGGAGACCACCTGATGGCCACCAAAGCACGCAAGCAAGAGATCATCTCGGAACTGCGGGACTTGTTTACCGATGGCGAAGTAGCCATCGTCACTGATTTGACGGGTTTGACCGTGGCAGAGCTCACACAGTTCCGCCGCAAACTCGACAAGATCAACGCCAAGTGCCGTATCGGCAAGAACACCCTGGTGAAGATTGCCACCAACGAAGGTCCCTTCCAGACCATAAAAGAGCTCGCCAAGGGACCGTCGGCGATAGTCATCGGCTACGAAGATCCGGTGTCCCCGGCCAAGACGACCGTAGATTATCTGAAGCAGATCAAGAAGGGCAAAATCCGCGGCGGAGTGCTCGAAGGCAGAACAATGACTGCTGACGAGGTCAAGGGCTTAGCCGAACTGCCCTCCAAAGAACAGCTGCTTTCAGAAATCATGGGTGGATTGGATTCGGGCGCCCGGGGCGTCGCCGGAATACTCGAAGGCGTTATTCGCGATGTCGCGCTCCTCATTGAAGAAGTCGCCAAAAAGCAAAACGACGCCGCCTAACGTTGCGCGCTTGGCACTGACAGCCTGAGCGCAACGATCTAGAACGAACAAGACATCAGTCAACCAAGGAGAATCATGATGGCCACCAAACTTTCCGTAGACGATCTGCTCGAGCAAATCGGTTCGCTGACGCTTCTCGAAGCGGCAGATCTCAAGAAGAAGATGGAGGACAAATTTGGCGTCACCGCCGCCGCCCCGATGGCCATGGCAGTCATGCCCGGTGCTGGCCCGGCGGCAGCCGCTGTCGAAGAGAAGACCGAATTTGATGCCGTGCTTACTTCTGTCGGCGACAAGAAGATCGAAGTCCTTAAGGTCGTACGTGAACTGACCGGTCTGGCGCTGAAGGAAGCGAAGGACCTGGTAGATTCCGCGCCGAAGCCGGTCAAGGAAAAGGTCAAGAAGGAAGAAGCCGAGCAGATCAAAGCGAAACTCGAAGCAGTTGGTGCTAAAGTAGAAGTCAAGTAGGGCGCCCGTGCGCCAGGGACCTGCGGCGGGTCATTCCGCCCAACGTCTGCGGGAGGGGCATATGCCCCTCCCCTACGAGCTTTTTCGGTCGCCAGTGGAGCGCCTAGATGATGAAGTGCCCGGCATGCGGACTCTATCACCCCCCTCAATATGAGCATTGCATTTCCTGCGGAGCCAATCTGAGTGGGGCGGAACAGCCCGAGCACCGGCAGGAGGATTACCCTTTGGTCTCGACGGCAGAACGCCCTCAGCCTCGACCATCCGAACCAATGGAAGGCGGGGCACCACATGCGAGGCGATCCAAGGTAGTCGGACACGCACATCGCAGTGTGCTTCCAACTGCAGTGGGCATCGTGGTGGCACTGGCGATCCTGCTCGTGTCCGCCGGGGTAACGATCTTCTTTTTGACGAAGCCCGGTGATGACGAGTTGCTGTTCCGCGAGGGCCAGCGCGAGCTGGCCAACGGGCAATATGCATTCGCAGTAAAGACATTGGAACGGGTGATGGCCTTGCGTGCCAACGATGCGCGAGTCTATCTGTCGCTGGCACGTGCGTACGTCGGAGTCGATCAAGTCGACAAAGCCTGGGACGCTATAGCACACGCGCAACAGCTTGGTATCGGCGTCGCCGCTGAGCCTCAATTAGCATCGGAGCTGGCCAACTATTACAGGCAACGCGGGGAGCACGAGCGAGCAATCGGATTGCTCAGACCCCTGGCACAAGCGAACATTCCCGGCAAACGTGCAGAGCTGGCCGATCTTTGTGCGCTCTGGGGAGACGAGGCTATCAGACAAGGCGATCTCGATCGAGCGCTTAAGTGCTGGGAAGAAGTCAGAGAGCTGCGCGATGGAACACGCTATCTGGAATCGGATGCCCGGCTCGCCACCATCTATCAGAAAATGGTCGCCAAGTTTATAGCCAACAAAGACGACACGCGGGCGCTGGCTTACCTGGCCAAACTCAACATCATTGCGGCAAACGCCAGCAACTATGAGCGAATGGCTGAAATATACGAACGGCGCGGTGAGCTCGAACTGGCCATCGATCAATTGCGCACGGCGGCCGGTCTGCCGTCGAAGGGTGCCAACCTGGACAGGCGCCTGGCAGCCCTGCTGGCCAAGCGCGGAAAGGAGTTGTTGGACCAGGGTGATACCGCCGGCGGATACGCCTATCTTCAGCAAGCGAGAAGTCTTGACCCCGTAAACGTAGTGCCATCAGTGACTCTGCGCAGCGTAAACGTCGCGATCGAGCCCGGCTCAGCACTGCCAAGATTATCCGGTGAAGTCTGGAACCCGGGCCCCAAAGACGTGAAGTTCCTTACTCTTAAGGTTGAGTTGTGGAACACCGTGACCCAGAAAGTGGTCTGGGACAGAGAGCAAAAGCTCATAGACGAATTCGTTCCGCCCCTGGCGCCGGAGGACTCAAAGCCATTCGATGTCATGGCGGCAGTCCCCGTGAAAGACGATGGCATGACTGAGTTTCGGGTCTACCTGGACGGCGGATTGTACAAGGCCTATCCCATACGCAGTGCGAAGGCGGCGAAAGAGGGCGAATCAACCGGGCCCCGTGCACCGCAGACAATGAAAGCGCCGCTTCTACCTGCCCTGCCTGCTCCCGAACCAGCCGCCGCACCGGTTCCACCACCGGCAGCACCGGCGGCGCCACCGGTAGCCCCACCAGTGCCACAGATTACGGCTCCACAGGCACCACCGGCAGAGCCGGCAGAGCCAAAGGCACCGGAACAGCCAGAGAATCAAACGCTGAAGGACCTGGAGCTCTAGGACGGCATTCTAGGCGCCCGCTGTGCTCCCAGGGCTAATCGCACCGTCGGCACGCCGCCACTGTGCCCCGGCAACAATCACGTTAGAATTACGCAGATGCAAGAGCCGCTTATGATTTACGAGGCAATTGGCGGTGACGAGCCGTACTTCCGGCTCGTGGAACAATTCTATGCAGGAGTAGAAGCCGATCCCGTGCTCCGACGGCTTTACCCTCGCGATCTCACCGATTCCAAAAGACATCTGGCCCTGTTCTTGATCCAACGCACCGGCGGTCAGATGACATACAGCATGGAACGCGGTCACCCACGGATGCGTGCCCGGCACATGCCTTTTGCCATCGGCTGGAAAGAGCGCGATGCCTGGATTGTCCATATGACGAAAGCGCTGGACAGCGTGCCGGAGTTTGCAGCGCACAAAGCCCCGCTCCTGCTTTTTTTTGAAGAGTTCGCAACGTTTTTGATCAACCAGCCACGATAGAGGCGGGCGCCTGGCCGTGCGCCCCTTCTATGTCAGCTCTTCACTTCGATGTCGAACGTGAGTTTTACCTCGCCGCGTGCGGGAACTTTGACTGCGAATTCAAATGTGTGTGAGTCCTTCTTTGTGAATGGCTGGCTCGACTCGAGAATCTTCCACTGCCCCCATTGGTGCTCGACTGCTGTAATTGTGACGGCACTGTCTTTGTGGTTGCGTAGATCGATCTCGTATGACATTCGCTGAACGCGGTCGGATACTCTCTGATAGTTCGTTTGCTTCCGCTCGGCAACGAGGTCGAAGGCATCACCAATATACAAGCGTATCTTCTCGTCTCTCGGCGTGTGGTCGATCATGTCTTCGCCGATAAACTGCAAGGCGCCATCTTGATCTCGCTTGTAGACTCTAACCTTTCCCTTGGGCATCGGCATACCAAGGTGGTTAGCTTCCGAGTTCTCGACTTCCAGCTTCACCTTCACTTTCTGCGTGTCACCACCATAACCTCCGTAGCCACCATAAATCACACGAACTTCCGGCTCGAAAACGAACAGCTTTTTCGTGGGCACGTTATTTGCGTTGAAGAGGCTGAGTTGCTTGGTTTCGTTTTGGTTGACGTCGGTCTTGTTTTGAAGACTGTAGAGGTGGTACTCGGCAAAGGCTGATTCTGTGAATTGCGGCGCCGGTGCGGCCGCTGTCGCCCCGATCATCCGCCCCTTCAGCAGCATCGGTGCCACTTCCTGAGCGCGGTGCACGTCCCCGGCCAGCAGTTTCAATGACGCGTTTTTGTAGGTAGCGCCGGACTTGTTGTCGAGCGTGACCCAGCTTGTCAGGTCGGCTTGCGTATCTTCAGCGTTGGTGACCGCCACGTAATCGCAGCGCCAGTTCAAGCCTCCAGTCTGGTATCCGATCTCGGTTTGATGCTTGCCCGCCTTGGCAGCCTCCAGCTTCCACAGCAATGACGGCTTGGAGACCAGTCCGGCCGGTAGCTCCGCCAACTCAGCCTGCCCGGCTGGATTCAAGACGATACCTTCTGCGGTTTTCAAAACCAGCCCTTGATGATGAATTGATGTGTTGCCGCTTGTGTCGGATACTGTCGCCGCCGGCGGATTCAACAAGACACCGGAGAGCTCTTGGATTTGTCCGTTGGCTAGAACCTGCTTGAACTTAACGTTCTTTCCGACTGATTTGGAAAGGATCGTATCGGGATCCATCAAGTCGTACTGATAGTTTTGCTCTCTGACCACCACCGCATTCGGTGCCGTCAATGATTCGAAGCTCACGGAAGTAGGATCGATCATCGCCGCCACGTCCTGGAAGCGCAGATAATTGATGCCTTCCTTGAGCTCGACGGAGCGCACATCTTTAACGAGACCGAAATTCTGATTGTAGATCGTCAGACTGACGCCATGCGAATCAGAAGCAGTTACCAGCTCGGCAAGTACCGGCGTGGGCAAGGCCATTGAGGCAGCCACCGCACAATTCAGCAAACCGAAAGCAACCCTGGCCGGTCGTGAGCTCTGGGCAAAATTCATATGGCATCTCCTGGAGTTAGTGCAAGCTCACCGGCTCTTTGCGGGGGTCGCGCCGGCAGCGGGAGCGCGGGACTGGCTTCGGTAAAGACGCACGCCGTCCTTGCCGCCACGAACAGATCAAAGGCGCGCAACGATTTGCGCCAGGCGGCGCGCCAGCTCGACGTCGAGCTCATGTCCTGCTTTAATGCTAACGAAGCCGGCCTTGAAAGCCATGGGGTTTATACCGGAAAGCCTCAGATCTCCCACCAGGTCGAGAAGTTTGTGACGAACCGGCTCGTCCTCGAAACGAAGCGGCTGAGTGAATCCGTCTTCGGTGAGAGTGACGACCTCGTCCGTCAGCCCGAGCAACTGGTGCTCCTTCAAAGAGCCGAAAGTACGAGCGCTGGCGATCTCCAGCGGATCGATCTTGGTCTCCCAGCGCTGCCAGCGCTTGCCGATTAGCGGGTGATCCCAGTCCATGTGATAACTTATGGAGAATCGCTCGTCCGGCAGCGCCATCAGCGTTCGGTCGCCCTTCTTAAGGATGATCGGCTCGCGCAGCTCAACCGATGGCTCGACGGTTCTCCTCTCCCAGCCGGACTTCTTGAACATGTCAATCCAGAAAAGCGCGCTGCCGTCGCCCAGGGGCATCTCCATTCCGTCGACACGAACGTTTAAATCATCGAGCCCCCACAGGGAGGCCGCTGCCAGGAAATGCTCGACAATGCAGAGTCGCGCACCATCGGCGCCGAGCACCACGTTGCGCAGAGTGTTGACCACGAACTCTGCACGCGCAGGAACATCGACCGTGCCGCCCTTTGCGCGAAGCACAAACGTTATCCCACTGCCCGGGGAAGCCGGCTCGATTTCCACAGTTACGTTCTGCTTGGATGTCACCCCTCGTCCCGCGAACGAGATTGGCGAGGATAAACGGGCCTTGTCGGTCATCGTCACAGGCTACCTGCTTCTTGACGGTCTCGCAGTGCTGCTTCCAGCTCTTCGACTTTCTTCTTGAGCGCCTTCACGTCCGCATACACCTGCGGTCCTTTCCGAACGTGGGCCAGCTGAGTCATGTGTTCCCTGACAGGAATGGCAGGAATGCCGACCACGACCTCACCATCGGCAATATCGCGCATGACACCGGCTTTTCCTTCGACGATGACATCTTTGCCGATTCTAGTGTGATCCTTTACGCCGACGTGCCCGGCCAGGATCGCCCGATCGCCAATTGTGCATGAGCCGGCAATGCCGGCCATGGATACGATGATCGCTTCCCTGCCGATTCGGCAGTTGTGAGCAATCATGACCAGATTGTCGATCTTGGTTCCGGAGCCGACAACGGTAGCACCGATGGTGGCGCGATCGACCGTAGTGTTTGAGCCAATCTCGACATCGTCCTCGATGATTACGGTACCGATCTGAGGAATCTTCAAGTGCGGATTGGGCTCTTCCGAGAGTTCAGTGATGCCGGCGACGCGAAGCTCCAGATTGGATGGCCGCTCGGTCGCGTAGCCGAATCCATCCGCTCCGATGCTGGCTCCTTGCTGAAGAATGACTCTGTTTCCGATTTGAACGTAGTCTGCCACCATACATTTGGCATGGAAGAGGCAGTCTTCTCCAATGGTTACCTGTCCGCCGACCGTACAACCAGCCGATATCCGTGTCCCTTTGCCTATGCGAGTGCCTGGCCCTACTACGACCAGCGGTCCGATTGCCACTGCTTCCGCGAGTTGAGCCGACGGATCGACAACAGCACTTGGATGAACGCCGGGCTCGGGGAAAAAGCGCTTCGGCTGCAGCGCGCTCAACATCCTTTGCAAAGCAAGTAACGGCCTGGCAACCACGATCTTGGGCAGATCCGTCTTCACACCTTCCGGTACCACCACCGCTGATGCCTTGATGGCATCAAGGTGCTTGACCAGCTTGGGCTCGAATACCAACGCCAGGTCGCCTTCGCCGGCAGTCAACGGATTTGTAGCCACACTGACAATTTTCAGATCCGCTGGACCCTCAAGCCGCCCGCCGCTGACGGCGGCAATTTCGGCCAGTTTGAACTCTCTGGGGAGCTTCATAAAAAGTCAATCCTCACACGACATACAAAGCACGGACGGGGCAATGCCCTCTCGAGGCTGCCCCGTCTATCTCGATTCCGCCCGCTGCGTTCGCGCAGCCGGCAGCCAATTTACTTGGTGCTCGTCTTGGTTGGGCCGTTGCTGGCCAATCCTGCCAGACGCTTGACCACGCCATCAGTGAGATCGAGTCCGCCCATGAGGACAGCCTGCTTGAGAATAACGACATCGACTTTGCGCGCCGTCGCTTCAGCCTTGATCGCTGCGTCGATTTCGCCCTCGAGCTGTGTTTCCAGTGTTTGTGCTCTCGCTTGCACACCCTTGACTTCGCCATCAATCGAGTTTTGCAGTCTGCGTTGAAGTCCTTCGAGCTCAGCCGGAGGCTTCTTGGCATTTTTGGCGTCTTCGTACTGCTTGTTGCTGTCTTCGATCAGTTTGTGAACTTTCTCTTCCGAGCGCTTCAGTTCTTCAGCAGCGGACTGCGCTTTCGGATAGCTGGTCACTACCTTGTCACGATCGACTATGCCCACAATCACTGGCTTGGGAGCTGCCGTCTGGGCCTGAGCCAGACACGCAAGGCTCGCTGTAAGGACTACGCCGGTGATGAGCGAAAAAACTTTCTGAGAGTGTCGCATCCTCTTCTCCAAAAATCTTGTACCAATCAGGGTCCCGTCAATGGGGTCAGTTTACACCATAGCGGACAAGCGATAATCGGCTTCACAGCCCCTTTAACAGAGTTAAATATATGTCACTCTGCTAATACCTCTCGCCGAAGCCGAGACTGATCCGGGGAACCCAATGTCCGAGCAGGGAGCTGATGATCGGTAAGCCGTAATCGAGCCTGACCAGACCAACCATCGGCACGCGCACTCGCAAGCCCACACCGACAGAGGCTCCCATCGATGAGCGCTGGAAGAAGTCGTTGGTCACAGTGTTGCCCGAGACGCCACCGAGGTCGGCGAAGACTACGCCTTTGACGTTTTTCTGGATCGCCTTTACGACTCCCGAGCTGTCCGCGCCAGGTATCGGCAACTTAAATCGCAGCTCGGCGCTGGCCATGAGCATCGAACTGCCGGAACCAAGATCCGTAAAAGCTCTGTAACCCCTGATACCGTTCCAGCCACCCAGACGGTACTGCGCAAATTGCGGCATGTTGCCCAACGAGGTGCCGGTCTGCACATTCAT
>Ga0066388_100002219_pt1 | contig 11691 bp, 8 predicted proteins | sample PanSoiMetaGPlot6_FD_64539 | JGI IMG/M metagenome (GOLD analysis project Ga0066388, IMG submission 64539) | Tropical forest soil microbial communities from Panama analyzed to predict greenhouse gas emissions - Panama Soil - Plot 6 (Hybrid Assembly) | ecosystem: Environmental > Terrestrial > Soil... | reverse complement strand
GAGCGGGCGATTCGCATCGAGCGCGACGCCGAGGGCATCGAGGTGCTGCTGGTTGACGGCCACCCGCATCTGGCGCTGCGCGGGCGGCTCGGCGCGCTGGGTGGGATCGGCATGGATTCAGCCGACCTCATGAGCGTCGGGCAGCGCAGCTACGAGGACGGCTGCCCACGCGGCGGCTATGACCCCGCCGCGCGCCTGCAGGTGATGGACCAGGAGCAGATCGACGTCGCTCTGCTTTACCCGACTATCGGTATTTCCTGGGAAGGGCTGGTGCGCGACGCGAAGATCGCCACCGCGTACACGCGCGCGTACAATCGCTGGATCGTCGACTTCTGCAGCCATGACCGCCGCCGCCTGGTGCCGATCGCCCACATCTGTCTGCTCGATCCCGAGGGCGCGGTCGAGGAGGTCAAACGCGCCGTGCGCGACGGCTGCGTCGGCGTCTATCTCTCTCCCGACCCACCGGCCCGCGGCGGACGGCAGTTCGACGACGACGAGCTGATCCCGTTCTGGGAAACGGTCCAGGGTCTCGACATCCCGATCGCGTTTCACGTCGTCGCGCGCCAGGGTGGCATGCTGCTGCCGTGGCTGGGCGGCAAGACCGATCACGTCGGTCAAACCGTTTTCAGCTTCGCGTTTCTGGCACTCGACGTCATGGCCGCATTCACGTCGATGCTGACGCGCGGCATGTTCGAGCGCTACCCGCGTCTGCGCTGCGCCGTGCTCGAGGCGGGCTCAAATTGGATCACCGCCTGGCTCGACCGGATCGATCACAAGTTCGAAGTCATGCGGTCGTTCTCGCCGATGAAGCTGCTGCCGTCCGAATACTTCAAGCGCCAGTGCCTGATCTCCGCCGAGCCGGACGAGTCGATCACCGCGCAGATCATCGAACATCTCGGCGCCGACTACGTCATCTGGGCCTCCGACTACCCGCATCTCGACGCGTCGTTCAACGTCGTCGGCCAGCTGCGCGCACGCATCGCGCGCCTGCCCGCCGACGCACAGCGCAAGGTGCTCGGGTTGAACGCGCAGCGGTTCTATAAGCTCGCGAGCTGAAGTCCTCGTTCCGCAATCAGCCGCCGATATCGGATTGCGCCGCCTGCTCCTTGATCAGCGGTGCGTCGGCAGGGCGGATGAAGCCCGCCGCGACCGCGTTGTCGGTCGCGTCATTCACCGCCGAAACATAGCCGTCGTGTGTCGGGTAGAGCTCGGCCAGGCGCACCGGGCCGAACTTCACCGTGGTGCCGAAGATCGAACAGAACGAGCCGCCGCTCTGTCCGAGGCCGGAGAGCTTGGCGATCGGAACATCCACCACCGGGGTGCGGATGCCGCCGAGCGCGTTGCCGAATTCGTCGGTGCGGAACTGCGCCGGCGTGCCTTCGGCAACGTCCAGCAGGGGCGACGTCGGTGGCGCTCCGCCGCCGCGTACCCAGCGATCGAGCGCCGCGATGGCGGCCTTCAGCACGAAGTGTTGATACCCGGAGTTGATCGGCGAGTCGCAGAGGATGAAGCCGGGGACCGGCCGGGCATTCTCGATCACCTCGGCGGCCTTGAGCGAATCGCCCTCGTCGCCGAAGCCGACGATCAGGCTGTACGTGTCGGCGTGTGCCGTGCCCGCCGTTTCCCAGGCCCGGAAGAACGGTCCGTCCGCCTGCCGCGCCGACAGGTAGCCGAGAATGAGCAGGTCGGTTTCGGTCTCGAACGTCAGCACCGGTTCGTGCAGATCGGTGCGAATGAATGACGGCGACGGTACGGGAACGTCGGGTTCCGGAGCCTGGGAAAGCGGGGCGCCGTCGTCGCCGCGGCTGTGAATGAAGAAGCCGTCGAACAATCGAACCAACGGATGGATCGCGTTGACGTAGGTGACGAGCCGAAAGGCCGATTGCGACTCCCCGATCGCGATGACGCGCGCGGGCCGCAGGCCATCGAGTGGGTCGACGCCATGCGGGTCGCGCACTGCCTGGCCGGCCTGCGAGAACATGTCGTACGAGAAGCTGTCGCCGGGGTGTACGAGTGACCCGTATCGCATCGGGTCGACCGTCTTGAGGCCGAGGTTCAGCCCCCCGCCGCTGCGGCCTTCGATCCCGACCACCTGCGCCGAGACGCCGACCCAGACGTAGCCTTCGCGGGTCAGCTCGGTGTGCATGAAGGTCCAGTCCGGCCCGGCATCCAGGCCGCCACTGACGTTCAACCATTCGACCAGAACCGTGCCGTTGAAATGCTGCGGATCGATCGGCCGATAGACCACGATGCGGGTCTTGTACGGCGCGCTGCCGGCCGGCGCGGCCGGCCACACGCCGTCGGACGCGAAGTCGCCGACGTTGGTGTAGGCGCGCGCCACGCCGCTCATGAAAAACTCACTCTGCTCGTAGCCGACGTCGGCGAGCGCGAACGTCGTGGTCTGGACGAACGGCGCATTGCGACCGCCGGTCACCGGACCTTCGATGGTCGGGTTGGGGACCGCCGAAGTGGACGTCGGCGTGGCACTGGGTGTTGCGGTCGGTGTGGCCGTATCGATCGGCGTGGTCGTGGGTGTTGCCGTGTCGTCCGGCGTGAGGGTGGGCGTCGTCGTGTCGTTCGGCATGGCGGTCGGTGAGGCGACCGGCATGGTCGCGGTTGCGGCGGTCGTGGCCGTGCGCGTCGCCGCGGGCGTGTCGGTCGCTGCCGACGTGGCGGTCGACGTCGCTGCTGCCGTGTGCGACGGCGCCGCGCTGGTCGCAGTTGCCGGCGGAGTGTTCAAGGCCGTTGCGGTCGCGGTCGCAGTGCGCTGCGAGTTGCCGTCACCCGCGCAGCCGGCCAGGGCGACCACTGCGAGCACGGACATGAGCAATCCGGCACAGCGCGCCGTCGCCAACGGATGCGAAGGTCGCTCGGCGATGCCAGCAGGGTTGTCGACGCGCGCGCCCATAGAAGTCCTCCGTCTCGATCGGGGGCGATGGGTATCAACGTTTCGTCATCTCCAACAAGCATCTTTCAGTCAAGCGAGAACCCGAGGGTACGGCGTTGCGATCACCCATGCCCGGGGACGATCACCGATTGGAGGGCGGCGCGCCGTCGCCGCCGGGGGGCGGGCGGGATTAAACGTTACACCGCTTTTCCACACGAACTCATGCCGTGCCTGGACCGCGGGCGGCTCGCCCGCCGCTGGTACGCCGGCGCGCTGCCAGCGGGCGGGCCGCCCGCGGTCCCAGGAGTGCCATCATGAGTTTTCGTGCAAGGCCCGTTACACACCATCGGCCACCGTGGCGCCTCGCGATTCACCGCACCCCTGCGCACAGCAGCGGTGCACGAACCGAGCTTGTCGGGGCTCAGCCGAGCGCGGCAGCCAAGCGGCGAATTCCCTGGCGGATCTGCCGCTCGCTGAGCGGCCCGTAGCCGAGCAGCACGCCGGTGCGGCGCGGCGGCTCGAGGTAATAGGGGGCGACGGCGTACACGCCGACGCCGGCGGCCTCGGCCTTGCGCGCCACCGAGGCGATTGGTTCGCCGTCGCGGCCGCGCAGCCAGACCAGCACGTGCAGCCCGGTGGCGGCGCCCGACACTTCGGCCCGCTCGCCGAACTGCTCGCGCAGCGCCTCGAGCAGCACGCTGCGGCGCACCGCGTTACGCACCCGCGAGCGGTTGAGATGCCGTTCGAAGTGACCCTCGCGGATGAAGTCGGCCAGGGCGAGCTGTTCGAGCCCCGCGCTGCCGGTGTCGGCGAGCGCCTTGGCCGCGACGATCGACTCGACCAGGACCTCGGGGACGACCAGATAGCCGAGACGCAAGGCCGGGAACATCAACTTCGAGAAGGTGCCAAGGTAGAGGACCCGGCCGTCGACGTCGAGCCCGGCGAGCGCCTGCAGCGGTCGGCCGGCATAGCGGTACTCGCTGTCGTAGTCGTCCTCGAGGACGAACGCGTCACAGCGCGCCGCCCAGTCCAGCAGCTCGAGCCGCCGCGCCAGCGGCAGCACGACGCCGGTGGGAAACTGGTGCGAGGGCGTGACGTAGGCGAGTCGCGGTGACCGGCGCGCGGCACGCGGCGGGGGAATGTGCATACCGTCGGCGTCGACCGGCGCCGGCACCAGCTCGGCGCCGCCGGCGGCGAACACCCAGCGCGCGCCGAGATAGTGCGGATCCTCGATGAGGACGCGGTCGCCGGGGTCGATCAACACGCGCGTCACCAGGTCGAGCGCCTGCTGTGAGCCGTTGACGACGACGATCTGGCGGGCGGTCGTCTCGATGCCGCGAAACCGCCGCAGCCGCTCGGCGAGCGCCTCGCGCAGTTCGATCCGCCCTTCCGGTGCGCCGTAGTCGAGATCGCTGCGGCGCGCACTGCGCGCCCGGCGGCCGAGCAGGCGGCACCACAGCGCGTGCGGAAAATCGGCGAAGGCCGGCCGCCCGAAGCGGAAGTCGTACGCCAGCGGCGCGCCGCGCAGATCCCAGTGCAGGCGGGTGCGGCGCGCGATCGCGATCGCCCGCGTGCCGGCGCGCGCCAGCCGCGGCGGCGTGCGCGGCGCCGGCGCGGCGAAGCGCAGGCTCGCGCCGCCGCCCGCCGCCGCCCACTGCTCGGGCAGCGACGGCGCGACGATCGTACCCGAGCCGGTGCGCGCCTGCGTGTAGCCTTCGCCGAGCAGTTGCTCGTAGGCGAGCATCGCCACGTTGCGCGACACCCCGAGATCGGCCGCCAGCGCGCGCGTCGACGGCAAGCGCGTGCCGGGCGGCAGCCGGCGCGACAGGATGTCGGTGCGCAGCGCGCGATAAACCTGCTGATACAACGGCCCGGCTCCGTCGAGCTGGCAGAACATCTCAGATTGGCCCCATTGAATTGGAGGAAAGTGGCTCTTTACTGGCGCCATTCAGGTAGCGCAGGATAGCTTGCGTGACAAGCCGAACCGCTGCGGTCGGCGGAGAACGAAAGAGGTTGGCGATGTCCGATCGACGAACCGTCCACCGAGTGTGTCCGTTCTGCGAGGCGACCTGCGGTCTGGCGGTCGAGGTCGAGGGCGACTCGATCGTCATGGTGCGCGGCGACAAGGACGACCCCTTCTCGCGCGGCTACATCTGTCCGAAGGCGTACGGGCTGAAGGAGCTGTACCACGACCCCGATCGCTTGCGCCGCCCAGTGCGACGCACCGCCAGCGGCTGGCAGGAGATCAGCTGGGACGAGGCCTACGACGAGGTGGCGTCGCGGCTGCTGGCGATTCGCGAGCAGTACGGCAACGACGCGATCGGCATGTACAGCGGCAATCCGGTCGTGCACGATCTCGGCGCGCTGCTCTACCGCGTCGTGTTCCAGCGCGCGCTCGGCAGCCGCAGCATGTTCAACGCGTCGGCGATCGATACGCTGCCGAAGATCGTCCAGACCGGCCTGATGTTCGGGCGGCACTTTCCCACCGCCGTCCCGGTGCCCGACATCGACCGCACCGATTACCTGCTGATCATCGGGGCGAATCCGGTCGTATCGCACGGCAGTCTGATGACCATGCCGGACGCGCCGGGCCGCCTGAAGGCGGTCATCGAGCGCGGCGGCAAGGTGGTCGTCATCGACCCGCGCCGCACCGAGACGGCGCGCCTGGCGAGCGAGCATCATTTCATCCGTCCGGGCACCGATGCCGCCTTCCTGCTGGCGCTGGTGCACACGCTGTTCGATGAAGCACTGGTCGACCTGGGCGTCGCCACCGGGTTGGTCGGCGGCCTCGAGACGGTACGAGCCGCGGCGCGCGAGTTCGCGCCGGAAGCGGTCGCCGAGTACTGCGGCATCGCCGCCGCCGAGATTCGGCGCCTCGCCCGCGAGCTGGCCGCGGCGCAATCCGCCGCGTGCTACGGCCGCCTCGGCACCTGCGTGCAGGAGTTCGGCACGCTGGCGAGCTGGGGATGCGATCTCGTCAACATCCTGACCGGCAACCTCGATCGCCCGGGTGGGGTGATGTTCGCGACGCCCGCCGCGCCGATCGACGCCGCGCTGCCGAAGGGCAAGGGCTTCGAGATCGGCCGCTGGAAGAGCCGCGTCAGCGGCCAGCCGGAGGTGGAGGGACTGATCCCATCCTCGACCATGGCCGAGGAGATGCTCACGCCGGGCGACGGGCAGGTGCGGGCGATGCTGTTGCTGATGACCAACCCGGTGCGCAGCGCCGCCAACTCGGCGCAGCTCGACGACGCGTTCTCGAAGTTGGACTTTCTCGTCGCCATCGACTTCTACATCAACGAGTCGACGCGGCACGCGCACGTCATCCTGCCGACGCCGTCGCCGGCCGAACAGGCGAACTACGAGATCGGCTTCTATCTGCTCTCGGTGCGCAACATGGCCAAATGGTCATGGCCGGTGGTGCCGCCTCCGCCCGGCACGCCGGAGACCTGGGAAGTGTTGTCGAATCTCGCCGCCCGCCTCATGGGGCTGACTGGCGCGCCGCCGAAGATGGTCGACGATTTCATCTTCCGCAAGTTCGCCGAGGGTGCGGTCGACGAGTCGTGTCCGTGGCCGGGGCTCACCGTCGACGAGGTGGTCGAGAAGCTCGACGGCGCGGTGGGCCCCGAGCGCATCCTCGACATGCTGCTGCGCCTGGGACCGCACGGCGACGGATTCGGCCGCCGCCCGGGCGGCCTGACGCTCGCCGCCGTGCAGGCCGCCGCGCACGGCATCGATCTGGGGCCGCTGCAGCCGCGACTGCGTGAGATCATCAACACCGAGAGCGGCGTCATCGAGCTGGCGCCGCCGACCATGGTGAACGACCTTGCCCGCCTGCGGGCCCGTTTCGGCCAGCGCGCGGACGGCATGGTCCTGATCGGCCGGCGCGACCTGCGTTGCAGCAACTCGTTCATGCACAACCTGCCGGCGCTGGTGAAAGGCCGCGATCGCTGCACGCTGCAGATGTCGCGCCAGGATGCCGGCGGCATCGGCCTGGCCGATGGACAACGCGCGCGCGTCAGCAGTCGGGTCGGCAGCGTCGTCGCGCCGGTAGAGATCACCGACGATCTCATGCCCGGCGTCGTCAGCCTTCCGCACGGCTGGGGCCACGACGTCGAGGCGACGCAGCTGCGCGTCGCCAAAGCGCACGCCGGCGTGAACACCAACCTGCTCACCGACGACCAGGCCTACGACGTAGCGAGTGGCACCGCGGTGTTGTTCGGAACCCCGGTGAGCGTGGAACCCGTCAGCTAGGCGGTTACGCGGTTACGCTGTTAGCGGTTAGGGGCCGCCCCGCCAGACAACCGCCCCAACCGCGTAACCGCCTAACCGCTGACCGCCTTGTGGAGGCACCATCATGAAACTCTACTCCGGCCCACTCAGTCTGTTCACCGCCAAGGTGCGCATCGCGCTCGACGAGAAGGGGCTGTCCTACGAGCTGATCTCCGTCCCGTTCAGCCGCGCCGCCGGGTACTCGCCGAAGCTGCCCGAGATGCTGGCCATCAATCCGAAGGGGCAGGTGCCGGTGCTGATCGACGGCGACGTCACGGTTTACGACTCGACCCTGATTTGCGAGTACCTGGAAGAGCGCTATCCGGATCCCCCGCTCTTTCCGCGCGACATCCCCGAGCGTGTCCGCTGCCGGCAACTCGAGGCAGCCTCGGACGAGATCCTCTTTCCATCCGTCTGGGAGCTGATCGCCGAGAACTTCTACAAGCCCGACCCGGCAACGCGCGACGCGGCGCGAATCGCCAAGGCGAAGGCGGCGATCGCCGCCGAGCAGGAACGCCTCGACGGCGAGCTCGCCGGGCGCGAGTACTTGTGCCGGCAGTTCACCGTTGCCGACATCGCCTACTTCTTGACCTTGATGTTCGCCACCTCCCTCGGTGCGCCGGCCGACGCCGGCCTCGGCAATCTGGCCGCCTGGTCGGCGCGCGTCATCGCGCGCCCCGCCGTCGGCCGCGAGGTCGAGGGCATGACCGCCGCCGCCCAGCGGGTGTGAGCCCGGCGGCGCGCGGCGCTGACGGCGTGAGAGGTGGGCACCTGCCGGCGCGGCAGGTCCGAGCGGCCCTCAGTCGCGGCGGCGCGCCTTCCACACCTCCTCGCACGGCCACCGACGCGCCCACTCGCGCGTGACGAAGGGGTAGCGCGTCGTCGCATCCGGCGCAGGCTGCAACTCGAACAGCTCTTCGACATCGAAGCCCGAGCTGCGCAGCAGTCGGATCCAATCGCCATGCGAGAGATGAAACTCGACGCCATGGTCGCCCGCCCACTCGACCCGGTACATGCCGAAGGCCGGACGCAGCAGTCGCTCGGTGGCGGCAACGTCGTCCTCCTCCGGCATGCACAGCGTCAGCAGGAACGAGTTGACCAGGAAGTGGAGTCGACCGCCCGGTCGCAGCACGCGCGCCACCTCGGGCACCCAGCGATGCGGATCGGCCCACAGGCATGCGCCGTACTCCGAGATGGCGAAATCGAAGCTGGCATCGGGATAGGGAACCGCCTCGGCGCTGCCGTGCAGCAGCGGAAAATCGAGGCCGTGCTCGCGCTGCAGCCGGCGCGCCGTGGCGAGCTGTGCTTCCGAGTTGTCGATGGCGACCACGCGCGCGCCGCGGCGTGCCATCCACGCCGATATGTAGGCTGTGCCGCACCCGAGCTCGATCGCGTCCCGCCCGTTCAGCTCTGGAAGCATGCCGACCTGCGACTCCGGCACGCTCCAGATTCCCCACGACGGCCGGTCGCCCGCCCAAGCGCGTTCGCCCTGCGCGACGAACTTGGGCGCCCAATCGTCCCACAGGGTGCGATTGCGCCGGACGTGCTCGGGCAATTCGCTCATCGAGTCGGCGATCTGATCGGCGCACTATGGTGTGCATAGTGCTGCGCGGTCAACTCCGATGGCGTCGACTCCTCCGCTGGTGCTAGCGTGTGCGGCCCGGAAGGAACAGGCGATGATGAGACTCCCGCGGCCGCCGGTGAAGCTCGAGCGGGCCTTCGACGATCCCGCAGCGGTGTGGAGATTGATCGAGACGCACGCGCCGTACTGGCCGGTGCAGCGGTACTTTGCCAACAGCGCAGAGTACGCGGCGCTCGCCGGCCGCGGCGCGGTCGAGACGATGGTGGTGGCGCCCGTGTTCCGCGGCAACTGGGCGACCGAAGGCGTCGCGCCCCCCGACATGGCAGGGCTGTTCCATCATGCGCGCTTCGTTGCCGCGGCGCGGCAGCTGTTCGATGCGGAGATCGTCCTGCCGCAGAACGTGTACGTGAACCTCACGTGGCAGCTGCCGTTCGCGCAGGGCATGGGGCACACCGACGTGCCGGCCTTCCGCGGCTTCGATCGCAGCCGCTATCCGATCACCTTCCTCACCATCATGGGGTTGTCGGGGCTCTTCGAGGACGTGCGCGTGCGCATCGCCACCGCCGTCGCCTGGCTGTACACGGGCTCCGACGGCGGCTTCGAGTATTGGCCCGACGGCCCCGACCGGCCGCCCCGCGTGCACGAAGGGGCGATCGACAACACCGCCATCGTCGGCGACAACGACTTCATGTGGCATCGCGTCCGCCCCACCGGCCGGCCGGAGGACGGCATGGTGCAGCTCACGCTCGACAGCGAGCTCGCCCCCGCCGACGGACAGTGGGCGATCGTCGAGGACGGCCGGCGCCTGGCCCGCTTCGCACGGCAGCGAATGCGCGTCAGCGTGTCGTGGAAGGCCATCGTGTTCGATTCCGACCGCGACCGGGACCGCTACGACAGCCACCTCGACGACATCGACCTCGACGCGGTGCTCGGCCGCTTCCGGCGCGATCTCGAGCAACGCGGCGTCGCGCTGGAGCTGCCCGATGACCCGCTGCGCGATCCCGGATTCATTCGCCTCCTGCAGGATACCTACGTTCGTACGCCCAGCACGTTCGCTTCCGCGTAGGCGGTTACGCTGAGGCATAGGCGGTTACGCGGTTAAGCGGTTACGCGGTTAGGGAACCTCTGCACAAGCCAGTTCAAGCCGCCTTCCCTCCACGGGGTCGGAATCGGTATCGGCATCGGTATCAATCCCCTTTTTGCGCGGGGTTGATCCGTCCCTGTCGCGGCCCGGATGTCGCGGCCCGATTCCGATGCCGATTCCGACCCCGATCAGGCTGCGGAGCTACTTGTGCAGAGGTTCCTTAGGGGCCTATGCGGTTGGGAGGAGGGGCCCCTAACCGCGTAACCGCTTAACCGCCAACCGCCTATCCGCCGAACATGCCGTTGAGGTCGCGCGAGGTCACGGCCGGCTCGGACGGCGTTGGGATCTGTCGCTCGGCGAGGAACGCGGTGGCGGCGGCGCGCGTTCGGCTCCACGCGGCAGTAGCGATTGCGGCGCCGGCGCTGAGCCGGCGTGCGCCCAACGTGCGCAGCTCGGCGGCGCCGGGCAATCCCGGCCAGGCGAGCACGTTGAGCGGCAGCTCGACGGCCTCGGCGAGCGCACGGATGTGCTTCGGCTCGATGACGCCGGGCACGAAGACGCCGTCGCAGCCGGCGGCGCGGTAGTGGTGCGCGCGGGCGATGGATTCGCGCAGCGCTGCCTCGCCTTCCGCCAGCCTGCGCAGGTAGACATCGGTGCGTGCGTTGACGAACAGATCGACGCCCAGACTCGCCGCGGCGCGCTTTGCCTGCTCGATCTTCGCGCACAGCAGATCGGGTGTGCCGGTGCCATCCTCGATGTTGATGCCGACGGCGCCGGCCGCGACGACGCGCGCGACGTTCTCGGCCGCTTCGACCGGGTCGTCGGAATAGCCGTCTTCGACATCGGCGGTGAGCGGCACCGCGATGACGCGCGCGATGTCCGTGACCGTGGCGACGAGCAGCTCGATCGGCAGGGTGCTGCCGTCAGGATAGCCGTGCGACCACGCCACGCCGGCGCTGGTGGTGGCGATGGCCTTGGCGCCGAGGCTTTCGATGAGCCGCGCGCTGGCGGCGTCCCACGCGTTGGCCAAGATCAACAGTTCCGGCCCAGCGTGCAGCCGCCGGAATGTGCGAGCTCGTTCGGCGTTCGACTGCGTCATCTGCGCGTCCTCCCGGTACGCTTCATATATCACCCGATCGGCTGCGAAGACTGGCAATACACGGACGTCAACACGGCGGCGGCTCGCCGCCGGCGCTCGCGTCGCCTCCGAGAAACTCCCTGGCCGCGGGTACTAGCAGGCGCGATAACGCGCCGGGCGCTCGCGCACCGGATCGAGCAAGCTCAGGTCGTTCGGACCCATGCGGTAGCCGGCGGGATGGGGCGGGCGCGGCTCGAGTCCGAGCGCGCGCATGACCGGTTCGCTCTGGTAGTAGCCGGCGTAGGTGTGAATCATCAGCACCGGCGGGAACGCGTGCTCGGTCGACGACAGGGCCTTCAGCAGCTCGCTCTGCTCCTGGCGAGACAACGCGGCGAAGTCGCGCGCGTGCCGTTGCCGGGCCAGAGCGTCCAGCGCCGACAACCCGGCCACGACCATCTCCGTCAGCATCGGCGTCGGGCGCAAGGCCGCCTCGATGTAGTGCGTGACACCGGCGTCGCCGGCGCCGGGCAGCCGCCCGTCGTCGCTCGGCGGAATGATCTCGTCGATCACCCGCGCGAGCGCGCGGTGCTGCTCGTCGGACAACGCCGGCAGAGTCGGCTCGTCATCACTCATCGGCACATCCTTCAGTCGAAGAGGTTGGCAAGATTTTTCTTCATCGTGTCCGCGACGTGCAGCGCCAGCGCCTGAATGGTGTTGGTCGGGTTCACGGCCGCTGCGGTGACGAAGATGCTGCCGTCGATGATGAACAGGTTGCGGACGTCGTGGCAGCG
>Ga0066388_100002218_pt1 | contig 11691 bp, 8 predicted proteins | sample PanSoiMetaGPlot6_FD_64539 | JGI IMG/M metagenome (GOLD analysis project Ga0066388, IMG submission 64539) | Tropical forest soil microbial communities from Panama analyzed to predict greenhouse gas emissions - Panama Soil - Plot 6 (Hybrid Assembly) | ecosystem: Environmental > Terrestrial > Soil... | reverse complement strand
ACAAGCCGGCCATCGTGCTCGACATCGACGAAACGTCGCTGTCGAATTGGCCGGCGTTCCGCGTCAACGGCTGGGCGCGGATCCTCAACGGACCATGCGATCTCGAGCAGGGTCCGTGCGGCATACGGGCCTGGCAGGCCACCGCGCAAGCGAAGGCGCTGCCGGCGACCCTGGCACTGGTCAAGCGCGCGAAGGAGCACGGCGTGGCGGTGTTCTTCATCAGCGGCCGGCCGGCGGCGCTGCGCGAAGCAACCGAGCGCAATCTGCGCGAGCAGGGCTACGCGTTCGACGAGGTGATCGTCTTTCCTGAGGGGGCGCGCTACGCGAGTGCGGTGGACTTCAAGGCGCCGGCGCGCAAGCAGATCGCCGAGCGCGGCTACACGATTCTGCTCAGCATGGGCGATCAGCAGAGCGATCTCAGCGGCGGCTACGCGGAGCGCACCTTCAAGCTCCCCAATCCGGTGTACTTCCTTCCGTGAGCGAGGGAGGCGGTGTCAGGCGCGCCGCGACAATCCGACGCCGAGCTGGGAGATCAGCAGCGCCGCACCGGTCATGGCGACGCCCTTCAGGAAGAATGACGTCTGCATGGCGCGCATCTGCGCCTCCGGCGCGGTGACCATGCCGACACCGTGCACGGTGATCGTCACTGGAATGAGAAAGAGAACGATCAACCAGCCGCCCAGCCGCGGCGCGCGGTTGCTGACGATCAGGAACGCCCCGACCAACTCCACGACGGCCGAGATCATCACCCAGAAGCTCCGAAACGGAATCGCCACGGGCATGAGGGCGACGTAGTCCGCGAGGCTGGTGAAGTGCGTGATCCCGGAGAGAAAGAAGATGAGCGTGAACAACACGCGTCCGGTGATCGCAATTGCGGGGTGGAGGATCACGAGGTCGCTAGATTCGGTTGTCGGCATGGCAGCCTCCGCTGAAAAGCCGGCACGAGTTGAAATTGGTTTCACCATGAGCACACCAAGACCACAAAGGACGGTCGCAAGGAAAGCGATCGACACCGGAGCGGGGAGGGCGACGTGTTCACGCTGTACACCACGCCGCTGTCGGCCAACGGTCGCAAGGCACTGGCCGTCAGTCGTCATCTGGGGCTCGCACCGGAGATCCGGCTGGTCGACGTCTATCGCGGCGAAGGCCGCACGCCGGAGTACCTGTCCATCAATCCATGGGGCAAGATTCCGACGCTGGTCGACGGCGACCTGACCCTGTGGGAGTCGAATGCCATCGTCGCCTACCTCGCCGAGGCGTACGGCGATTACCGGTTGTGGTCGCGCCATCCCAAGCAGCGAGCCGACATCGCGCGCTGGCTGTTCTGGGAGTCGTCGCATTGGCAGCCGACCCTGATTCCCTTCTTCGCCGCCGCGGTGGGGCGTGCGCTGTTCCCCGAGCGGGCTCTCCCGCAAGCCGCGGCCGTTCACTGGGAGGACCCTGCCCTGCAGACGCTTCTGCAGTTCCTCGAGCGGCACCTCAGCGAACGCCGGTTCCTCGTCGGCGACCAGCTCACGCTGGCGGACTTCTGCGTCGGCGCGATGCTGATGTACGGACGCGTGGCCGGATTTCCGTTCGAGCGCTTCACCGCCCTCGCGGCGTGGTACGCACGCATCGAAGCGCTCGCGGCGTGGAAGGCGACGGCCGTGGGACCGTGGGCGTACTGAACTCGCTGAGGGAATCGTAGCGGCGACCGTCAGGTCGCCACGGCGAGCGCGCCTCGCACAGCGTACGCACGCCCCGACGGGAATCCGCGGTCACCGGTTGCAACTACACACCATACCTGCGCATCACAATACTCAGCGGCCCAGCGCGTGGGGGAAACATGATCGTTCGCCTGCTCATCCTGCTGGCATTGGCCGGTGCAGTACCGCGACTCGCCGTCGCGGGGACCACATGTCACGAGATCGCCGGACAGGTGAGCTTCAACGGCTTGCACGTCGTGCCCGAGACGCCCGGGGTGGGCGACAACGTCGAACTGCAGTTCGACGTCAGCGCCGCTGTGTCCAGCGTTACGGCAGTAAGCGTCGACGGGGCCAGCCCCTTCTTCGAGGGCGAGACGGTGCTCCACGGGAGTGTCCAGCCGACGTTCCACCTCGTGGCGGCGCAGGCGGGCACCGCCATGGTGCAGTTGTTGCTGACCTATGGCACCGAAGACGCCTGCACCGACTACTACGGTCATACGTACTACCGGGAGGGCGCGTCTCATACGGTGACATCGGAGCAGTACACCATAGAGATCACCGAGCAGGCGGCGTCGTGCGCAGGAGACTGCGACGGAGACGACCGGGTGAGCATCGATGAGCTGGTGCGCGGCGTGTCGATCGCTCTGGGCGGCGAGTCGCTCGACCAATGCGCCGAGCTCGATCGCAACCACGACGCGACGGTGGAAATCGACGAGCTGATCAGCGCCGTCAGCGCGGCGCTGTCGAGCTGCGAGGCCGCGACGGCGTTCGCTCCGTAGCGGCGACGTTCAAGTCGCCATGGCGAGCGCAGCTCGCCCGCCTGATGGTCGCGACACCGCATCGCATACCGCATGGGCGATCCTTCGGATCGCCATGGCGACCTGAAGGTCGCCGCTACGACCCCCACGCGAAAAGGAATGCTTGGTATTGCCGCGGCCATGTGCTGAGTACGTTGGTATGCCCGTGGGTCGCCTTGTCCTCGTTGCCTTCGTGCTGGGCGCCCTGTGCGCGCGCGCCGACGACCTGACTGTCGATGCCGGCGCGCTCCGCGCGACGATCGCGACCGATCCGTGGCGGATCACGTTCACCGACTCCGACGGTCGAGCGGTGCTCGCCGAGGCGACTGATCTCGGTCCGGGACCGTCCGGGCCGATCGGCTTTCGCACGGCGACCGGCTGGGTCCACGCCACCCGCGTCGTCGACATGCATCGCGATGGGCCGGCCCTGACGGTGGAGGCGGAGACGACCGATGGATTGGGTCGCCAGCTGAGCGTGCGGCTGGCGCCTGCCGGTGACGGGATCATCGCGCTCGACGCCCGCGTCGCGCGCGGGAGCGTCGGCGACGTCGAGGCGTTCGGTATCGGATTCGACACCGACGCCACCGAGCGCTTCTTCGGATTCGGCGAGCGGGCCAACGCCGTCGAGCACCGTGGCGAGGTGGTCGAGAGCTACGTGTCTGATGGGCCCTACGATCCGTCGGATCGCGCCCTGATCATGGCCGCGCTACCGCCACCGGGATTTCGCGACCGCGACGACTCGACGTACTTTCCCATTCCCTGGCTGCTGTCGACGCATGGCTATGGCGTGCTCATCGACAACGACGAGACCGCCTATCATCGGCTCACCACAGATCGGCCGGATGCCTGGAGCGTCGAGGTCACCGGCGCGCCGTTCGACATCACTGCGCACGGCAGTCCGACGCATCTCGCGGCGCGCATCTTCGCCGGTCCGACACCTGCCGACGTGCTGCGCCGCTTCACCGCCAAGCTCGGCCGGCAACCGCGCGCCGCGGCGCCGTGGGTCTTCGGTCCGTGGTTCCAACCCGGCGGCAGCGTCGACGAGCAGGTCGCGCAAATCGAGAAGCTGCGCGCCGCCGATGCGCCGCTCTCTGTGGCACAGACCTTCTTCCACTATCTGCCGTGTGGCGGCGACCGCACCGGCGAGCCGGTGCGGACGGAGGCGATGCACGCGCTCGGCGTCGCCGTGACGACCTACTTCAACCCCATGCTGTGCGACACCTACCAGCCGGTGTTCGATCAGGCCGTCGCGACCGACGCGCTGATGCGCAATGCAGCCGGCGAGCCGTACATCTACCGATACCTCACCGCGCAGGTGTTCCACGTCGGGCAGTTCGATTTTCCGGCGCCGCCGGGACGCGTGCTCTATCGCACCCTCCTGCGCGAGGCGATCGCCGACGGGCATGACGGCTGGATGGAGGATTTCGGCGAGTACACGCCGCTGGACAGCTTCACGGCCGACGGGCGCGACGGGACGGTGATGCACAACCGCTATCCGGTCGACTACCACTGCGCGGCCTACGCGCTGGCGCGCCGCCAGCCGCGGCCGATCGTGCGGTTCCAGCGTTCCGGCTGGACCGGCGTGGCGCGCTGCGCGCAAGTGGTGTGGAGCGGAGATCCGACCAGTCAGTGGGGCTTCGACGGACTCGCTTCGGTGGTGACGACCGGACTCGGCATGGGGCTCTCGGGGATCAGCACCTGGGGTTCCGACATCGGCGGGTACTTCGGCTTCTTCGGTAAGCAGCTCACCGACGAGTTGCTGGCGCGCTGGGTCCAGCTCGGCGCGCTGACCGGCGTCATGCGCACCGAGCGCAACGGCCAGGCCATTCCCGCCTACACGCGTCCGCAGGTCGACGATGACGACCAGCTCGCCAACTGGCGGCGCTGGACGAAATTCCGCACGCAGGTCTATCCGTATCTGGTCGGTGCGGAGGCGGTCTATCGCTGCACCGGCCTGCCGATCATGCGGCATCTGCTGCTCGAATGGCCCGATGATGCGCAGGCGGTGGCCAGCACCGACGAGTATCTGTTCGGCCCTGATCTGCTCGTTGCGCCGGTTCTGGCTGCGGGTCTGACGGAGCGCGAGGTCTATCTGCCGGCCGGGCAATGGGTCGATCTCTGGCGCGCGGCGGCGTACGACGCGGCCAGCGGCGGCATCGTGCTCGGCGCTGCGAGCACGATTGCCGGCGGACAGACGGTGGCGGTCCCCACACCCGCCGATGAGCTGCCACTGCTGGTGCGTGCGGGAACGATCCTCCCGCTGCTGCCTCCCGATGTCGACACGCTGGCCGACTACGGTGCCGGTACGCCGGGCCTCGTACGGCTTGCCGATCGGCTCGATCAGCTCGCCCTGCTCGCCTTTCCGCGCGGTCGATCGCAGTCGCGCGCGTATCGCCACGAGCGGCTGACCTCGATCGAGGGCGATCGCCGCTGGACGCTGGTGTTGCACGGCGCGCCGGCGCGGACGTGGACGCTGCAAGCGTCGCTCGCGACGCTCGAGCACCCGTTCGAGCCCTGCGCCGTCGAGTTCGCCGGGGAGCCACTTGCCGCCGAAGACTGGTCGTACGATGCGGCCACCGGCGTGCTGCGCGCCACCTGGCAGGGCCCGAGCGGCAGTCTCCTGGTGCGCGGCGACTGCGGTTGATCGGCGGGTTGCCGCTGGGACCGCGGGCAGCCTGCCCGCTGGCACCCACGCGGGCTAGAGAGCGGGCGAGCCGCCTGCGGTCCCAGGACACGCTGCGCGCATCACATGGGTTGCGGGCGCAGCCTGCGCTGTGTTCCTCTGTTGCTCATCTGAGTCCATGGAGCGCGTCCCGGAACCGGAGCTGATGCTCGACGAAGTGCAGGCGCGCGCGTACGCGGAAGCGGATTTCGAGGCGCCGCACAGCCGCTGTATCGAGCTGCTGCACGAGCGGTGCGTGCTGCCGCCGCGGGGATGGGCCCTCGATTTGGGATGCGGGCCGGGTGACATCACCCTGCGGCTGGCGCGTGCGTTGCCGGACTGGCACATCGACGGCCTCGACGGCTCTCCCGCCATGTTGGCGCATGCGTCCGCCGCGGCGGCTCGTGCGGGGATGACCGCACGGGTGCGGTTCCAACGCGCCCTGCTTCCGGTCGACCCTCCGCCGCGCGCCCGCTACGACCTGATCGTCACCAACAGCCTGTTGCACCACCTGGCCGACGCCCGCGTACTGTGGTCGTCGATAATGCGCTGGGGCGGGGCCGGAACGGGAGTGTTCGTGATGGATCTCTTGCGACCGTCCAGCGACGCCGATGCGCATGCGCTCGTGCAACGCTACGCGGCGACGGAACCAGAGATTCTGCAGCGCGACTTCTACCATTCCCTTCGCGCCGCCTACCGTCCGGACGAAGTCCGGGCGCAACTTGCCGCCGCGGACCTCGCGCGCTTCACCTTGGAGGTGGTGTCCGATCGCCATTTCATCGTCTGGGGACGACTGTAGAGAGGTCGGTGCTATTCACGCGCCGGCGGTCGGTGTAGTCAGTGCGTGACATGACGCTGGAAACCTGGCTGGCGTTTTGTGCGACCGAGACGGTCCTCTGCTTCATACCCGGACCTGCGGTGTTGTTCGTGGTGTCGCTGGCCCTGGCACGTGGCGCGCGGTCCGGGATCGGGGCGACGCTCGGGATTCTTCTCGCCAACGCCTTCTACTTCGCGCTCTCGGCAACCGGTGTGGCGGCGGCCATCGTGGCCTCGAACGGGCTGTTCACGGCGCTGAGATGGCTCGGCACGGGCTACTTGCTCTGGCTCGGGCTGCGCATGCTGCTGTCGCGCGCTGAGCCGCTCGCCACCGCGGCGCCCGTGCCGGTGCAGCGATCGCTGCTGCGCGGTGTCGTCGTGCAGGGAGCGAACCCCAAGGCGTTGCTGTTCTTCGTCGCCTTGCTGCCCCAGTTCATCAATCCCGCCGGCTCGGTCGGGCTGCAGATCCTCGTCCTAGGGGTGAGCTCGGTGGTGATCGAGTTCTTCGTCCTGCTGCTCTACGTCGTGCTCGCGGTGCGCGCCCGGCAAGTCGCGGGAACGCGCTTCGCCGGCCCGCTCGAGCGGGTCGGCGGTGGACTCCTGCTCGCAGCCGGCGCGCGCCTCGCGTTGGTCCGTTCCCATTGACCGGGAGCGCGTGCGTGGTGTTTTGTGCCCTGGTGGTGAAGAGTCGTTCAGCACCAGACGGAAGAGCTCAAGCCAGTCTGCTCGCCGCGGCGACTGTAAGGTGCCGTGTATGAAGGCATTTTGGCCCCGTGGCTGCCAGAGATCGGCCACGGTTCGCGACAAAATATCATGGTGCCGACCCGAGCTTCCGTGCTAGCTGGGTACGGGGCACCGTAAGCGAGGGGCAGACAATGCAGAGCCGCGACGGCAGGTCGGCTCGCGAGACGTATAGATTCGTTCACGCGTCCGGTCTGCATCTCGATTCACCGGTCCGTGACGTCGGCGGGGCGCCGGAGGCGCTGCGCGCCGCGTTGCGCGATGCCTCGCTGCGCACGTGGGACGCGGTCGTGGAGTCGGCGATCGCCCGCGAGGTTGCATTCGTGGTGCTGGCCGGCGGGCTCTTCGACGGCGAACGCGCGACCCTGCGGGCCTGCGTCGCCCTGGGCGCCGGCGTGCAGCGGCTGCGCGCGCATGCGATCGACGTGTTCATCGCGCGCACGGCGGAGGACATGGAAGCGGCGCCGCGCCTGCCATTGCTCGCCGAGGGGGCGACGCTGTTCGACCACGACCGCATGTCGACGGCGTACGCGATGCGCGACGGGGCGTGTCTGGCGACCCTACACGTCGCCGCAGGCGCCGACGCGGAGGCGCGGCGCCTGCAGAGCGCGCTGCGACCGAGCGGCTTGGGAGTTGAGATCGGTGTGCTGCCGCAGCGGCCGGCCGCGAACGACGCGCGCGGGTTGGCGGAGCTGTTGGCCAAGACCGGGCTGGCCTATTGGGCCGTGGGCGGTGCGTCTCAGTATGCCGTCCTGCAAGAAGAGCCGCCGATCGTGTGCGCCGGAACGACGCAGGGGCGTGGCCTGGAGGCGGCCGAACGCGGGCCGAAGGGATGCGTGCTGGTCGAGGTGGATGATGGTCGCGTCGGCAGCACCGAGCTGATCCCGCTCGACCACGTGCGCTTCGCCTCGCTCGAGGTCGATGTGAGCGCGTGTGCCGACGCCGCCGCGATGCGCCGGCTGCTCGTCGATGCCGCAGACCGGGTGCGCGACGGTGCCGGTGAGCGCCTGCACGTCGTCGAGGCGGTGTTGTGCGGTGCCTGCGCCGCCCGGGATGCAGGTGATCGTCTGGCGCTCGAGCGCGAGCTGCTGGCGGACCTGCGGCGCGCCGGCACGCCCGAGCGCACCCGGCTGTGGTGGGCGCGCGTGCGCGATCGGACGTCTCGATCGAATCGCCGTACGGGCGCCGCGCCAGGCGACCTGCGCCGCATCGTGATCGATCGCAGCGAAGCGCTCGACGCCCCGCTGCCGCGCGGCCGGTTTCTCGCCCGCACCTTCGCGCCGCTGCTGCGGCGCTGGGACGCCGAAAGCGATCTCGACACGCAACGAGAGCTGGTGCGCGACGCGGCGGCGCTGGCGCTCGACGTGGTCGAGGCGGAAGGTCCGCGATGACGGCGCGCGATTCGCTGCTGCCGCGAGCGCAGGAAGGCGCCGTCTACGGGACCGACGCCATCGAGCAGTCGCTGGCGACGTCGCGCATGACGATCGTCCTAGTGCGCGACGGCGAAGAGAAGGCGCGTCTGTTGGCAACTCTGCCGCAGTGGCCGGCGCCGCCGGCGGCCGCGCCGTCGGGCGAGCGTGTTGCGGAACGGCGTGAGCTGCTCGCCGCGCTCCGCGCCCCCTACGCAGCACGCTCGAACGGCCATCATGGCTCGCCGACGCGCACGCCGCTGGTGCTGCGCGCGCAGGATCTCGGCGCTTCGCCGGATGCGGTTGCGGCGCTGGCCGACCGCCTGACCGCCGCCAACGCCGGCGCGAACGCCATCCTCCATGGCCTGGAGGCGCTCGAGTCCGGCGCGACGTCGTTGCTGGCGGATGACGGCGGGCCGATAGCGCAGTTGACGGCGCGCCTGCGTCACGTCGACGACGCGCTCGACTCGCTGCGCGCCGACGAGGCGGTCGAGCAAGCGCAGATCGAGGCCTTGCTCACCGCGGGGACGGCGGCGCCCGAGATCGAGCGCGAGCGCGACCGTCTGCTCGCCGAACGGGACCACTGGCAGGCGTTGACCCGCCTGTGGCCAGACTGGCAGGGGCTGCAGGCGGCGCGTCAGGAGTTCAAGGCGTTGGCCAAGTTCGAGCGCCTGCCGGGTGATCTCGACGCGCGTGTCGACGCCGTCAACGAGCACTGCCAGCGCGCGGAGGGCGCGGTGCGCGCAGCCCGCCGGCGTCTCAGCGAATTGGAAGGAGCTCGCCAAGCGAAGCGGGGCCGGCGCGAACGCGGGCTCGAACAGCATGTGACCGAGGCGTTGCGGCTGCACGATGCGCTGCCGGTCTACCGCTCGCAGCTGCTCGAGATCGGCGCCACGCGGGCGCGTCTCGCCGAGCTCGAGCGGACGCTGGGCACCCGCGTCGAAGGGCTCGGCGGCGAGACCGAAGTGGCGCGGCTGATCGAGCAGCTGACCCGCGAACGCCGCATCGCCCTGCGCCGCTGGCGCGAGCGCGCCCAGCTCGCGCGCGCGGCCCGCACCGCGGCCGAGCAGCGGCTCAGCAACACGCGCGAGCGCCTGCGCACGCTGTCCGCCGAGGCGAGTGAGGAACTGGCGAAGGAGGGCAGCGCCGGCGATGCCGACGTCGACGTGCGTTGGCGGTCGCTCTGGCACCTGCGCGCGCACCTCGAGGAGATCTGGGAAGTGCAGTCGCGCGCCGAAGCGAAAGCCCGCACGCTGCGCGATCGCGAGGACACGCTGCGCGGCCTCGAGGAGGCGCGCTATTGGCGCCCGGGACGGTGGCTGCGGCTGACGCTCAACGGGGTCACCGTGGGCGTCGCGGCTGGCGCGTTCTGGGCCGGCGTGCTGCTTGGACCCGCGTACGGCCTCCCCCTCGGCGCACTGACCGTAGTACTGTCGCTGCTGGCGTTTGTCCTCTACGCGCGCACGCGCTGGGTCGGTGTGCTGGAGCAACGCCGCTCCGTGAGCCTCCAACAGTTGCGCACGGAGATCGATCAATTGCGGCGCGGTTGCGACGACGACTGGCGCCGCGCCGCCCGGCTCACCGAGTTGATGCGGCTTGCCTCGCAGCGGCTGTCCCTGCCGGAGTCGGTGACGCTGGAGATGGTCGAGGCGACCGAACAGGAGCTCGCCGCCGACCTGCGCGAGCACGGCGCCGACACCGATCTGACCAGGCTGCTCCTCGGGCTGCTCGATGCCCAGGACGAGGAGCCGCGCTGCGCCGCGATCCTCGCCGAGGTCGAAGCCGAGCAGGCCGGGCTGGACCGCGAGTGGACCGCCTGGCGGGCCGAAGCCGGGTTGCCGCCCGACCTCGACGTCGAACGCGCGGATGAGTGGGGCCGCCACCTCAGTGAGCTCGCGGCCGCGTCCGCGGCGCGGGCGACGGCGCGTGACGAGCTGGCGGCGATCGAGCCGATGATCGGCGCCTGGGAACGGGATGCCCGCCGTTTGCTGGAACGCGCCGGGACGCAGGTGTCAGCGGAGCTCTGCGGCAGCGCGTTGGCCGCCGAACTCGGCGCGCTGGTGACACGGGTCCGCGCCGAGGAGGAGGAACGGCGCCGCCAGACGCGTCTGGAGACGGAGCTGCACGAGGCGGAACACGGGCTCCGCGATACCGAGGCCGAGCTCGAGCGCGCGCGCGCGGCGCGTCAGGCCGTGATCCATGCCAGCCGCGCCGGCGACGAAGCGGGACTGCATGCGCAGCTCGACGGCTTGCGCCGCTGGCGCGAAGTGCGCGAGCGGATCGCCGGCCTGGAGCGCGCGGTCGAGACCGGCCTGCAGGGTCTGGCGTCGCCCGCCGACGTGCGCGCGCAGCTGGCGCGTGGCGAGATCGAGCTGTGGTGTGCGACGCAGCGCGACATCGAAACGCAGCTCGAGCAACAACGCGCCGCGCTGGAGCGTATCGGCGAGCGGCGCCGCAACGCCGAGCGGCGCGTCGCCGCCGCGGCCGAGGCAACGGGCGCCGGCGACCTGCTGCAGGAGCGCGAGGAGGTCCTCGCCGAGCTGCGCGAGTGTGCGCGCGAGTGGCAGCTGCGCGTGCTCGCGGCGTCGCTGGTCACCGCCGCGCTCGAGGAGCAGCACGGCGTCGAGAAGAGCGAGCTCCTGCAGCACGCGTCACGGCATCTCGCCTCGCTGTCCGCCGGCCGGTTCACCGCCATCGCGCGCGCCGAGCAGCCGGCCGCGCTGGCGCTGGTGGACCGCGGCGGCCGCCGTGTGGCGCTCGACGCCCAGCTCGGCCAGGCGACGCTCACGCAGATCCATCTGAGCCTGTTGCTCGGGCGGGCGGCGCAACTCGCCGGCCGCGGCGCAGTGATTCCGATTGTGATCGACGACGCGCTCGCCACGCTACCCGTCGACGACGCGCACCGCGCCGCGCAGGAAATCGCGCGCATGGCCAGCACCCACCCGGTGCTGTATTTCACCATCCCGGCCAATCGCGCCCGCGTGCTGTCCGCCATGCCGAGCGACAGCACAGTCGTCGACGCCGGTACGCGGGGTCAGTAGCAACTTCTCTTCACCACAGAGGACACAGAGGGGCACAGAGGCCTCTGTGATTGCGGGCGCGCCTGCGCTGTGACCTTTGTGGTGAAAACAACCGTGCTATGCGCGGGGGCGCGGGATCCAGCGCGGCACGGTGGCGCAGTAGCGCTCGAAATCCGCGCCGAATAATCCGGTCAGGCGGGGTTCCTCGTAAAGGATCGTGCGCAGATGAAAGCCGATGGCGAGGACCACGAGATACGCGGCCACGCGCCACGAACCGAAGAGCAAGCTCCAGCCCAGCACGAGCGTGAGGACGCCGATGTACATCGGGTTGCGGGTGTAGCGGTACAAACCGACCACCACCAGCCGGCGCGGCGGATCCCACGGCGCGAGCGTGCCCTTTCCCGCCACGTAGAAGTCGCGCACACACCACAGCAGGATGACCGCTCCGACGATCGCGACGATTCCTCCCAGCACGTGCCATCCCGAACCGCGCGACGGATCGCCGCCCCCGATCCACAGCGGCAACAGAAAGCCGACGACGCCCGGAAGGACGAGAAAGGC
>Ga0066388_100002217_pt1 | contig 11691 bp, 9 predicted proteins | sample PanSoiMetaGPlot6_FD_64539 | JGI IMG/M metagenome (GOLD analysis project Ga0066388, IMG submission 64539) | Tropical forest soil microbial communities from Panama analyzed to predict greenhouse gas emissions - Panama Soil - Plot 6 (Hybrid Assembly) | ecosystem: Environmental > Terrestrial > Soil... | reverse complement strand
CGAGATTGTTGGGGAAGATCATTACAACGTCGCTAGAAATGTGCAGCGAGTATTGCAACGATACAAAGATCTTCAGGACATCATCGCTATTCTTGGAATGGATGAATTGAGCCCGGAGGATAAGCTGACTGTTCAACGCGCGCGAAAAATTCAGCGGTTTCTCAGCCAGCCGTTTCACGTGGCAGAAGTTTTCACGGGCTATAAGGGCCAGTATGTGCCGGTTGTGGAAACGGTCCGCGGTTTCAAAGAAATTCTCGAAGGTAAACATGACGATGTGCCTGAACAGAACTTCTATATGAAGGGCGGAATCGAGACGATTAAAGAGACTTAGTTATGCCGACGCTCCGACTCGAGATCGTTACACCTGAAGAAAAAATCTACTCCGAAGATGTGGAGATGGTCACGTTACCGGGTTCGGAGGGAGAGCTCGGCGTTTACCCCAAACACGTTCCGCTGCTGACCACCTTGGTGCCGGGCGAGCTACGTGTCGTAAAGGACGGCCGCGAAAGGTCCATGGCGATAGGCGAAGGTTTTGTCGAGATTAAGACCGACGCAGTGTCGGTATTAACTGACATGGCGCTTGAATCCGAGAAGATCGACATCTCCGCGGCCGAGGCAGCAGTCGAGCGTGCCAAGGCCGCTATGAAGGAAGATCAAACGCCCGAACAGGTGGCGGCTATTCAAGCGTCGCTACAAAAAGCGCTTGCCCAATTGCACGTCAAACGCCGCCGCCACTGATTAAGTAGCGGCGCTTGTATCAAGCGCGTGTTTATTTCACATTCGGTGCTTGGCACAAGGACCGCCAGAAACTTTGGGCATCATCGCCGGAAACGGCGTTTATCCGCGATTGCTTGCTGAGGCAGCGCGAAACGCCGGCATAAAGAAAATCATTGCGGCCGCATTTACCGGCGAAACCGATTCAGCCCTCGCGCAACATGTTGATCTAATCGAATGGATGCGCGTCGGCCAACTGAATCGCCTCTTGAAATGTTTTAGCGAACACAAGGTTCATCACGCAATCATGGCCGGTCAGATCGCGCCGAAAAATCTTTTCGATCTACGTCCGGATCTAAAAGCGTTGCTTTTGCTGGGAAAACTGAAAGAGCGCAATGCGGAATCCATCTTTGCCGCGATCGCAGAAGAACTGGCTAGGACAGACGTCGATCTTTTGCCGGCAACGACATATCTCGAAGACTGTCTCGCGTTTCCGGGGTTGATCGTGGGAGCAAAGCTTAGTCGGCGCGAGGAAGAGGATGTCGATTTGGGCTGGAAGATGGCCAAGGAAATCGCACGACTCGACATTGGCCAAACGGTTATCGTGAAGAATGGGACTGTCGTTGCGGTGGAAGCGTTTGAAGGGACGAATGAGGCTATCAAGCGTGGCGGCACGCTCGCGCGCGAAGGCGCCGTTATGGTCAAAGTTGCGAAACCAAACCAGGATATGCGTTTCGATGTGCCAGTAATCGGTCTCGAAACAATCCGCGTCGCTGCGCAGGCAAAACTGCGCGTAATTGCCATTGAAGCCGGAAAGACCTTGCTTCTCGAACGCGATGTAATCGTCGATCTCGCTGCTCGCTCGAAGATTTCAATCATTGCTCGTTAGGCGTTGTCTCACTTCGGTGCTGGCATGGCTGTATTGAGAATTGGAGCTTCATGTCAGGATTGCTGGGCTTGTCGCGCCGTCAGTCTTCACCTAACGAACAGCAGCCGATCCTGTAGAGGCGCGTATCCGCTTAAAGAGAAATGTTGCCATTTGGTGGCGAAATCGTGACAATGCCGAATAGACATCGGGGAGGCATGCTCGAATGCCGCATCAAGCGAGTGATTCTTTCTGGCGGAGCCGGCGCTTGGAACAAGCTGTATTCACGCCTGTTGTCGAGGCCGATGCGATCCGCGCCGCTATTTTGGTTTTCATCGGGTATTATTTGGGAGCGCGCGTCGGATTCGCGCTGACGTTTCAGCCGCATCCGATCTCGGTTTTCTGGCCGCCGAATTCCATTCTGCTCGCAGCCCTCTTGCTAACACCACCCCGTATCTGGTGGTTCTTATTATTGGCAGCTTTCCCAGCACATTTAATCGCGGAGCTGCAATCGCAAGTCCCTCCGACCATGGTTATCTGCTGGTTTATCAGCAATTGCATTGAGGCGCTGATCGGCGCTAGCCTGACCCGCTGCTTAATCCCTGGTCCGGTGCGCTTCGACGACTTGCGAAGTGTCGCTGCCTTTTGCCTGTGCGCGGGCTTTCTTGGACCTTTTCTATCCTCATTCATTGATGCGGGATTCGTTGCATTGAATGGTTGGGGTCAGTCAAGTTATCTGGGAAACTTTCGCGCCAGATTTTTCTCCAACACCTTAGCCGCATTGACCCTCGCGCCTGCAATTGTGACCTGGCGCAATTTTAAACTCACTCAGTGGAATCGAATGCCCAGCAGGCATGCGTTGGAAGGAAGCATCCTTTTCCTTGGCCTAGTAATAGCCAGTACGGTCGTCTTGTACAACGCAAGGACAAATCCCGACCCGGTTTTATTCTATGTGCCCCTGCCGTTTCTGCTTTGGGCGATGTTCCGTTTTGGAGCTCGTGCAACGAGTGCGGCCGTCTTGATTGTTACGTTCCTGGCGATCTGGAGCAGCGCTCATGGCCACGGGCCGTTTACAAGTCAAAGCGCGGAGATCAATGCGCGTTCAATTCAAATGTTTCTCATCGTGATGACCGTTCCAATCATGCTGTTGGCGGCGGGAATCCAGGAACGCAGGATTGGGGAAAATGAACTGCGCGAAAGCGAGTCGCGTTTTCGAACTGTGGCGGATGCCGCGCCGGTTTTCATCTGGATGTCCGGCGTGGACAAGCTTTGCACTTTCTTTAACAAGCCATGGTTGGAGTTTACGGGCCGGAGCCTGGAGCAGGAGCTTGGAATTGGCTGGGCAGAAGGTGTGCACCCAAACGACCTTCAAAGATGCCTCAAGATTTATACGGAAGCCTTCGACGCTCGGAAACCGTTTATCATGCAATACCGCTTACGGCGAAATGACGGCCAGTATCGTTGGGTTTCCGACCAGGGTCTGCCCCGCTATGACGCCGAAGGAACCTTTGCCGGTTATATCGGGTCTGCCATTGATGTCACTGAGCTGGTAAATAAAGACGCTGCTTTGAGGGAAAGTGAGGAGCGCATGCGTCTGGCGGCGGACGCGGTTAACTTGGGTATTTGGGAGTTGGACCTGCGGAAAAATGAGATCTGGGCCACAGACTCGCGACGATCTCTCGTAGGATGGCCGACTTTGGGGAAAGTTACCTTCGAAGATTTTATCTCAGGTGTACATCCGGAAGATCGCAATCGGATTCGACAGACGATCGACGACGCAATTGATGGAGGAAAAGATTACGATTCGGAGTACCGCCTGGTTTTGCCTGATGGAGTCGTTCGCTGGATCGCAATGCGGGGGAGCGTGCACCTCGATGCAAACGGCAAGCCCAAGCGCGTCCTCGGAATCAGTATCGACATCACTTCTCGAAAACAGGCGGAACTGGAGGCAAAGCAGCGCCATGATGATCTCAGTCATCTCAGTCGTGTAGCTTTGATGGGCGAGATGTCTGCTTCCATCGCGCACGAGATTAACCAGCCGCTCGGCGCAATCTTAAGTAACGCAGAAGCAGCGGAACTGTTGCTCGAGTCCGAAAAGCCACCACTGGACGAAATTCGAAAAATTCTTGCAGACATTCGCAATGATGATCTCCGCGCGAGCGAAATCGTCCGCCACCTGCGATTACTTGCACGCAAACGTACGATGCAAATAGAATCGCTCGATGTGAATGACGTCGTCGCCGAAGTGGTAAAATTAACGGAAATAGAGGCACTCCGTCGCAACGTCTTGCTTCGCGCTGAATTTGCCGCTGCGCCCGCGACCATTTTTGGTGATCGGGTGCATCTTCAGCAGGTGTTAATCAATCTGATTTTGAATGGAATGGAGGCTATGGCGGACACGCCGAAGGCAGAGCGGTGTCTGATCGTTCGCACAGCAACAAATGGAGAACGACGAGTGGAAATTTCGGTCACAGACTGTGGGCAGGGTATTGCTGCTGAGAAGTTGCCCCGGTTGTTCGATTCGTTCTTCACGACCAAGGAAAGCGGAATGGGACTTGGACTTGCGATCGCCCGTTCCATAATCGATGCCCATCAGGGACGGATTTTTGCAGAAAACAATTCGAATCGCGGTGCGACGTTCCGATTTGACCTTCCGGTCAGCGATGGAGTAGCGAGTTTGGGATGACCGCACCTGTTTCGGAAAAACCGATTGTTTATGTTGTCGATGATGACGACTCGCTGCGTAAAGCTGTAGCAAGGTTGCTGCGCGCAGCCGGCTATGAGGTTTGCGCCTATGCATCGGCTGGGGATTTTGCGCTTGCAAATCGCGAGAGGACCAGACGAGGTTGCGTGTTACTCGATGTGCGAATGCCCGGCCCAAGCGGATTGGATCTTCAGGAGGCGCTCGCCAGGGAAGATGAGCCCTTGCCTGTTATTTTTCTGACTGCGTATGGTGATATTCCGACAAGTGTGCGCGCGATGAAAGCCGGTGCGGTCGATTTTCTTACCAAGCCGATCAAGCGTGATGTGTTATTGAATGCCGTTCGCACGGCTCTCGCTCGCGATCTTGGGTTGCGCACGTCCCGCGAGCAACTGCGCGATCTGCGCATGCGTTTTGCAAAGTTGACGCCACGTGAGAGGGAAGTATTTGATTTAGTCGTCGCCGGCAGATTAAACAAGCAAATCGCGGGTGAACTCGGCATGGCCGAGCGTACAGTCAAAGCGCACCGCGGCCAGGTAATGACGAAGATGCGGGTGACCTCTCTCGCCGAACTGGTGCATCTCGCCGATAAGATGCAAAGCGCAGCTTTATAACCGATCGGAGCCTCACAACAGCGCACTCTTTCGATGCTGAGGGCGCGTTTAAATCGGCCAATCGATGATCGTTCTCGTCGTCGTCCTCGAAGCAAATCGCACGTCAACATCGAGGACGAAGAACGAGGACGACAAGACTGCCGAACAAAAGCGGTCGTAACCCCGAGCTCCTTACTCATCTGCCCATAAGGGCAGTCCTTAGCGCCCGAAGGTCTAATTTCCAGTGCAGGCCTTCATTGATACGCTTGTTAGGCTTATCACCGATCACAGAAACGTCACCGCGTTTAGTCCGCAGACGGGCGAACGCAAACCAATGCGGACAAAATCAAAACCCAACCTATGAACATAATTAGTCTGATCATTGAAGCAGTCAGCGGCGCAGTCGGTGGCAACATTGCCGGCGCAGCTATGAAAGAGAACAGTCTGGGCACAGCCGGGAACTCCATCGCAGGAATTGTCGGCGGCGGCCTTGGCGGCGCGCTTCTCCAGAGCGTGATCGGAGGCGCGGCGGCAGGCGGCGGCTCCCTCGACTTGAGCACGATACTGAGCAATGTCGCCGGTGGCGGGGTGGGCGGCGCCATTCTTATGGCCGTCATCGGTCTGATTAAGGGTGCGATGGCGAAGAAAAGCTGACGGGCGACCAATTTCGAGAGTTGGACAGCCTCGACACGTAACGACAATCAAACTAAAAGATTCGTTATGACAATCACACTACGTACTTCAAACATTGTTATCTGTATCGCGACCATTGCCGGTGCGCTTGTTTTGACCGGATGCGCCGGGATGGGATCAGCCAACACCACATCCCTGCTCACGGCGGCCGGCTTTCGCGCGCGGACACCGCAAACGCCGAAGCAACAGCAAATGTATGCGGCCTTGCCACCTTACCAGGTCGAGCGGGCTACAGTGCCAGGAAAAGGAGTGTTTTACGTTTACAAAGACGAGAAAGCCGGCCTTGCCTACGTCGGTCGCGAACAAGAGTACCAACGCTATCAACAGCTAGCCATTCAGCAGCAGATCGCTCAGAACCAAATAGCTGCCGCGGAAATGGAACGCGCTGCAGCCTGGCAGTGGTACGGAGCATGGGGACCGCGAGCTTTCTGGTGGTAAACGAAACGGCCAAAAATAGCGCATAACAGTTCACAACGAACAACGAGGCGCTTCACATTTCTAATCACACCAAAACAACAACTACATACTCACAACATAAAGAAAGGTCATGCTATGGGCTTACTCAGTAATCTAATGTCGAAGATATTCAGTCATTCCAGCGTGGCTACGGTGGCGCCAAGTGGAGCACCGGCTGCACCGGCAGCCCCGTCGTCCTCACCTAGTACACAACCTGCCGCGACTCCAGCAGCAGCAGCAGCCGCCGCAGCTTCGACGGCCACGCCGGCGGGTCCTCCCAAGGTCGTCGATGTGGTGGCTATCCTTGATGGATTAGCTGCCAAGAACTCCGAAAAACTCGATTGGAAAAAATCAATTGTGGATCTTATGAAACTGGTCGGAATGGACAGCAGTTTTAAAGCGCGCAAGCAATTGGCGCAGGAACTCAATTACACGGGCGATCCGAACGATTCAGCATCGATGAATGTCTGGCTGCATAAACAAGTGCTGATAAAAATATCGGAAAACGGTGGAAAGGTTCCCGAGGAACTACTCGGATAACAGGATCGCTCCTAACAAAAGAGTTTTCCACTGGACCTTATTCTTTTCAGGCATTGCTTCGAGTTTTCGACAAGGCCTGGGATAAGGGCAAGGAAAAGGCTGGACGGTTGTCAGCATTGAAAGACGATGAAAAACCATTTTCCCGCCTGCTGGGACTAAACAATAAAGCTTTGTCACAGGATTGTAACCATGACAGAATTGTAATCCGTAGAAATGCAGACGTAGCATCAACATAATTCATCGAGGAGGTAGAACCGTTGTGGAGCCAGCTGGAACACTGGAGGCGCTTAGCCGCACTTTCCTCGACTCGGCCCTCGATTGCATTATCACCATGGATGCGAGTGGGCGGGTTCAGGAGTTCAACCCTGCTTCGGAACGAGTATTTGGCTTTACCCGTAGTGAGGCAGTTGGCAAAGAGCTGGCTGAACTAATTATCCCGCCCAGATTTCGGGAGAGACACCGACAAGGGCTGGCTCATTTTCTAAAAACTCGCGAGGGTCCGTTAATCGGCAAGTTAATCGAAATCGAGGCACTGCGTCGGGATGGTAGTGAGATTCTGGTAGCGCTTGCGATCAACGCGACTCAGGTCAATGGGTCGCCAATTTTTACGGCCTACTTACGCGACGTCACCGAGCGAAAACGCGCTGAAGAAACTAACCGTCGCCTGGCTGCGATCATTGAATCTTCAGGGGATGCGATCATAAGCAAAGATCTCGATGAAATGGTTACTAGTTGGAACAAAGAGGCGGAACGGCTTTTTGGCTATGGTGCTGACGAAATTGTCGGCAAACCGATCTCGGTTCTGGTCCCGCCCGATCGCCACAGTGAAGAGCTGGGAATTATCGAACGGCTACGCCAAGGCGAGCGTATCCTTCGCTACGAGACGGTCTCCCTGTGCAAGGACGGGACCACGCTCGACGTTTCGCTGGCAGTTTCGCCCATCAAAGATGAGAACGGCAACGTTATCGGTGTTTCAAAAACTGCCCGGGACATCACCGAACGTGTTCGGACCGAACGCAGACGCACGACCCAATACGCGGTTACAAACCTGCTCGCTGCCTCATGGACGTTGGCCGAAGTGGCTAACGAACTTTTAGAGGCAATGGCATCGAGCGGAGATTGGGCATATGCTGCGATCTGGACATACGACGAGGCAGCCGGGGGCTTACGCTGCCGCAACGTGTGGCATGAGGCGTCAGAGCGAGTAAAAAAGTTCTCCGATTTATCTCTCGTAATTACGCTTCCCGAAGGCCAGGGCCTGCCGGGCCGTGTTTGGAATTCAAAGAAATCAACGTGGGTCTACGACGTTACCCGCGATCCAAACTTTCCCCGAGCTCCATATGCGGCAGCTGCGGATCTGCACGGTGGATTTGCCTTTCCTCTTTTCTTCCACGGCAAGATCGATGGCATAATGGAGTTGTTTAGCCACAACGTTGTCGAGCCCGATGAAGATTTGCTTCAGATGGTTGAGGCACTCGGCAGCCAGATCGGCCTCTTCATCGAGCGAGGCAGAATTGTCCAGGAGTTGGAACATCACAAGGAACACGCAGGGGCCGCAAGCACGGCAAAAGATCGATTCCTCGCGCTGTTAAGTGAAAAGTTGCGCGCGCCGCTTGCGCCGGTACTGAACTGGACTGGCAGAATTGCGGAACAATCTGATCTCAAGCCAGACGTCCAGCAAGGATTGAAGATGGTCCGCGGTAATGTCGAACTTGAGATGCGCTTGATCGAAGACATGCTCGATCTTACCCGGATTGCGCGCGGAAAGTTGACGTTGCAATTACGCAAGACCGACGCGCATGAGCTCCTCCAGTCTGCGCTGGAGATCGTGCGCAGCGATATTGAACAACGACGTCTCACGCCTCTTGTTGAGCTCACGGCGTCTCGGCACGAGTTGATCGCCGATGGCCCGCGCTTACAGCAAGTTTTCTGGAACCTCTTACGCAACGCTTGCAAATTTACTCCTGAGAGCGGCGCGATTTCCGTGCGATCGTACAATCCAAGCCCAACAAGGATCACGATCGAGATCAGCGACAATGGCATCGGCATCGAACCACAATTTGTAGACAGAGTCTTTTACGCCTTCGAACAAGCCGATTCGCAGAGCGAAGGATTGGGACTCGGTCTCGCCCTCAGCAGAGCCATTGTTGAAATGCATGCCGGCACCATCCGTGCTCACAGCGCCGGGCTGGGGAAAGGCGCAACTTTTGTCATCGAACTGCCTATTCGGGGATCAAACCACTAACAAATCAAAACCTATGAAGGCAAAACTTATCCTTGTACTGGCGTCGCTGAGCTTTGTGTTAACGCCAGCGGCAGAGACAGAAGAAGTCCTGCCAAAACCTGAGCAGCCGTTTAACGGTAAGATTGCCCGAACAGCCAAGGAGTCTACTCCGGATTTTCCCAAGAACGTCGAAGCGCCGAAAGGTGCGCCGAACGTCTTGCTTATCCTAACCGACGATGTCGGATTTGGAGCGTCCTCTGTTTTTGGCGGCCCGATCCAGACACCGAACTTTCAGCGGCTCGCAGACAGCGGTCTGCGCTATAACATGTTTCATACTACTGCGCTCTGCTCGCCTACGCGAGCGGCGCTCATTACCGGCCGTAATCACCATTCCGTAGCGAGTGGCGTGATCACCGAAATGGCGACAGGCTTCCCCGGATACAACTCGTTAGTGCCTAAGAGTGCCGGTTCCGTAGGTGAGGTCTTAAGAGAAAACGGCTACAACACATCCTGGTTTGGCAAAATGCACAACGTGCCGGACTGGATGTCAAGCCAGGTGGGACCATTCGATTTGTGGCCGAGTGGACTAGGTTTTGAGTACTTTTACGGCTTCATTGGTGGCGACTCGGACCAATGGCATCCCGCTTTGTATGAAAACACCAAGCCTATTGAGCCATACCTTGGAAAACCCAATTACATTCTCGATCACGATCTAGCGGATCAAGCGATCAGGTACATGCGGATGCAGCATGCGTTGGCCCCTAACAAGCCATGGTTTGTTTATTACGCGACAGGAACAGCACATGCGCCCCATCATGCCCCTAAGGAATGGATCGCAAAATATAAAGGGCAGTTTGATCAGGGCTGGGACAAAGTGCGCGAAGAGACGTTGGCTCGACAGATCAAGCTTGGGGTGGTTCCTGCAGGGACGGATCTTTCCAAGCGCCCCGATCAGATTCCTGCCTGGGATTCTCTTAGCGCTGATCAGAAGCGGCTTTACGCGCACATGATGGAAGTGTACGCAGGCGCCTTGTCGTATGCGGACAATCAGATCGGTCGACTGCTGGACGACGTCGAACAGTCAGGCCAGCGAGACAACACGCTGGTTTTTTTCATCATGGGCGACAACGGGGCAAGCGCAGAGGGATCATTACAGGGAACGACTAACGAGGTCGCCACTGCGGGCAACGGTGTGAAGGAAGACATGTCGTTTCTGCTTTCTCAGATCAACAACCTTGGCGGCCCGTTGACGTACAACCACTATCCCGTCGGCTGGGCTCACGCGATGGATGCACCAATGCAATGGACCAAGCAGGTGGCATCGCACTTTGGCGGCACGCGCAATGGTTTGGTGATCTCGTGGCCGGCAAAGATCAAAGACAAGGGCGGCCTGCGATCCCAGTTCTGCCATGTTATCGACATTGTTCCAACCATCTACGAGGCTGCTGGAATAACTCCTCCAGACATTTTGGACGGCGTTAAGCAAAAGCCAATCGACGGTGTTAGCCTTGTTTACACCTTCGATCAGCCGAAAGTTCCTACGCGGCACGCTTCGCAATATTTCGAGCTTGTGGGTAACCGAGCGATGTACAAAGACGGCTGGATCGCCAGCACGACACCGCTGCGCCTGCCGTGGATCACGTCAGCGGGAGTGGCGGAGCCAAACCCGGACGATTTCAAATGGGAGCTGTACAACGTCAACGAAGATTTCAGTCAGTCACATAATCTTGCTGATAAAAACCCTGATAAGTTGAAAGAGCTCCAAGCTGCGTTCGACGTTGAAGCAAAGAAATATGATGTGTATCCGCTCGATTCGAGCTTCGCGTCGCGCGTCGATCCGGCGATTCGTCCCAGCCTCACCCGTGGGCGCAACGAATTTACCTACTATCCCGGCATGGTTCGCATCCCCGAAGGCTCAGCTCCGGACTTCAAGAACAAATCGTGGACTGTCGCGGCGGAAGTGAACATTCCGAAGGGAGGCGCGAGCGGCGTGCTGGCGACGATCGGCGGACGTTTTGGCGGCTGGGCTCTGTGGCTGGACAACGGCAAGCCGCGATTTGCGTATGCGCTCTCTAATCAGCCGGCGCATAAATTCCGTGTCGCTTCCGATCAATCACTGGCTGCTGGCAATCATGTTGTGCGGGTTAAGTTCAAATATGCTGGTGGAGGGATTGGAAAAGGAGCCACTGCCACTCTGTTAGTCGATGAAAAACAGGTAGCGCAGGCTTCTATTCCTCAAACGGCTGCAGCGCGGTTTTCGCTGGATGAGACCTTCGACGTCGGTGAGGATACAGGTACTCCTGTTGTGGAAGAGTACGCTACGAAGATGCCCTATGAATTTACGGGAACGCTCAAGAAATTCGGAGTAGTCCTCGAGCCTGAAAAGCTGACCGAGGAAGAGCGAAAGAAGCTCATGGAAGAAGTCGCCAAAGCCATTATGGGCAACCAATAAAGTGGTTTGATCGCGCGGAGCTGAACGTAACGAACGAAGGACCCAAGCCGACCAATGAAAGGGCTTCTCGCTTTTCTCAAAGCGACGCTGCTCGGCGGTGTGATCGTTGTGCTGCCGGCATGGCTTGCAGTGTTGCTCGTGCTTAAGGCACTGGGGCACCTGGAGATTTTCGTTAAACCGGTCAGCAAGCATCTGCCGCAGACTATCGCGCATCCGCGCGTTATTGCGATCGTGGTGCTCGTAGGGCTGTGTTTCCTTGTCGGGTTTGCTATCCAGACCGCCATTGGCAAAAAAGCAGAACGCGCTGCAGAGCGTGCTGTCCTCGAAAAGATTCCCGGTTACACGGTGCTTCGCAGTTTGGCTTCGCGGCTGTCCGATCATTCTGAGACGGCCAGTTTCCAGCCGGCCCTCGTGGAGATCGAGGAAGCGCTGGTCCCTGGTTTCATCGTCGAG
>Ga0066388_100002215_pt1 | contig 11693 bp, 6 predicted proteins | sample PanSoiMetaGPlot6_FD_64539 | JGI IMG/M metagenome (GOLD analysis project Ga0066388, IMG submission 64539) | Tropical forest soil microbial communities from Panama analyzed to predict greenhouse gas emissions - Panama Soil - Plot 6 (Hybrid Assembly) | ecosystem: Environmental > Terrestrial > Soil... | reverse complement strand
CTCGTGCGCATGCGGCCGTCCTGCAGCGTGAACGATTGGGTGACATGGTCCACCCGGGTCGGTGCGCCGATCGCCTTGCGCACGTTGGCGTGAACCAACGGCACGAGCGCATCACAGATCGCGCCGATGATCGACGAGGACGGGATCGTTCCGCCGTGCAATTCGATGCGGCCATTGCCAGCGACGTCGCGCGCGACGCTCTTGGCTCCGCTCCAGGCGCCGCGGACGTCGGCATGGGCGCTCAGGGTATCGCAGCCGTACTGAGGGTGCTCGCCGGTGATCGCGGTGAGAAGGGTCTCGCAGCCGAGCCCATCCGCCCGCAGGACGAGGTTGAAAGTCGGCGGATCGGTCATGGTCACCGTGCCCGTCTGCGACCACGTGCCGCCGTACATGCTGGCGCGCGTCGCCAGCAGGTGCAGCGTCCTCGCGTCGTAAGCGAACGCGGCGCTGATGTCGGCCGCGTCGATGCGCGCGGCGGTGAGCGCGGTGACGTGGAGCTGTCCATCGGACAGTGCGACGCCGCCCGGGGTGGCCCCGACGTGCGCGGAGACGTTCAGCGGTGCGGTCAGGTGGACTTGGTCCCAGGCGATCGAGCCGGTCGACTGGGTGAGCGTTGCATCGCCGGCTAGATCGCCGTCGAGGCTGCCCGAGAGCGTTGCGGTGGCATCGAAGACGCCTTCCGCTCGTGCCTCGGAGGTGCCGGGCGCCGCGACGGCGAGATAGGAAACGACCGTATCGGCATCGAGGCCGCTGGCCGTGATGACGACGTCGATCGTCCGCTCCGCCGCGCTGCCCGCGGCTCCGCCCTGCCGCAGCGTTCCCTGAGCGGTGACTGCTCCCGCAGGGTCGAACTGCGCGGCGACGGTGAACGGCACGCTGTCGGCGCCGAGCGCGCCGAGGGCGCCGTGGATCCCCGTCAGACGCAGCGTGCGCGGTCCGCCGCGCACCGCGTCGTCGACCAGACTGATGCTCGCGTTCGTGAACGTCACCTCGGGTAACGCAGCGAGCGTGCGGGCGGCCGAGGACGTCTGGTCTGCGCCCGACGAGGCGCTCAGCAGCGGCGCCAGCGGGCCAGCGGCCCGCACTGCGCCGTCGGCGGCGTGTTGGATGACGAGCGTTGCGCCGATGATCTCCGCGCGGGCGAGCTCGATGCGTCCGGTGAGCAACGCCGGCACGTCGAGCTGCGCCGACACCGATTGCAGTCGCGGTCCGTCTGCCGCGAACGCGACGTTCTCCAGTTGCACCGCCGGCGGCAGCAGCGTGAGGTGAGCGCGCTCGATGGTGACCCCGGGCGGCAAGCGCTCCAGTATCCGGGCGGCGACCCAGCGCTGCATCGACGGCAGGCGCACCAGTGCCGCGGCCAGCAGGCACAGCCCCACGAGCACGACGCCGAGCAGCATCGCGCTGCGCGCCAAGTTGCGAACCCACGGCGCCATGGCTGGCAGAACCAACCACGAGACTTCCGATTCGGCAACGTCGAAATTTGGCGGTGTGCCTGACGTATGCCGGAGCGTGCTTCGGCGCGGCGATGCCCGCGCCGCAGTAGTCGAACAGATTGCCAATAATCAGGGCGCAGCGTAGCGTGCCGAGCGAGGCTGGGGGGATGGATCGACTCCGCGTTGCCGCGTCACTCTTTGCACTACTGTGTCTATCTATCGGGTGCGGAGGCGGTGACGGGGGCGGCGTGCCGCGTCCCACGGCGACGCCGCCGGCCAGCGCCACTGCCAGCCCACCGCAGACGGCCACGCCGTCCATCGCTGCGCCGGCGACGGCGACGGCGCAGGCCACATCGACCGGGCTGCGCGACACGTCCACGGCGACGCCAAGCCGCACGGCGTGTTCGTGCGACGCGACGCCCACCGCCACGTCGATGGCGAGCCCGTCCCCTGCGAGCGGCGTTCCGGAGATCACCTATTTCGGCGTCGTCCGCGCGGACGACCTCCCGCAGCAGCCCGCCGGGGTCGATACCGCAGGCCGGCCGATCTTCATGCGCGTGCAAGGACAGGGCATGACGCTCGTCCTCGAGGCGCAGCGCGGCAACCGCGCGCTCGAGTTCAACGCCTACGACCCGGAGGGCGGCCCCCGCGGCGTGGAGTTTCTCGTGTCACGCCCGTTGGGCGACGGCAGTGCGGTGGTTTGCGACACGCAGCCGCCGCTGATCGGCGGTGTGCCCGGCTTCGATCCGCCGGTGTTTTCCGATGCGCCGGCGGTCGAGGCCGCCATCGACGATCTCGGCTGCCGGGTGAGTGACGGCGCCGGCGCGCCGCGCGGACGGATCGCGCACACCGCCTGCACGCTCGATGCGACATCGGAGTACGGGTTCGTCGAGCCGAGCAGCGAGATCCAGTATTGTCTGCCGATCGCCAAGGCGTGGGGCTTTCCGCTCGGCGATACGATCGTCGCGGCGCGCGTGCGCGACGTCGCCGGACAGACCAGCGCCCCGCGCGAGCTGGTCGTACGGGTGTTGTCGAGCGAGCCGTTCGGCTGCGACGACCCGCAGAGCCTCGGCGAGCGCGCGTTCGCGGTCGCGCGACCCGCGAGCAAGCTGCTGACCTCCCTCACCGGTTCCGACGACGTCAGCCGGGATCCCTGGCTGCCGGGACCGCTGCGCATCTGTGCCGGCCCGGACCAGAGCGGTGGAGTGCGCGCGCTCGCTCTGCGCGAAGATGCAGTGCTCGGACTCGGTGCCGCCGACGGCAGCACGCTGTGCGTGAAGCTCGCTGCGGCCGGCAGCGGCGGCATCCTCGACTGCGACGGCGGCACCGCGGCCGATATCCTGGCGGCGCAGACGGTGGGCAGTGCGACGACGGTGGACAGCGGGCTCGGCCTCGACGCGGGTACCGGCGCGGCGGTGCTGCGCGCGCCGGTTGCGTTTGTGCAGCTTCCGGCCGGGACGCCGCCGAGCGCCTGCACGGCAGCGGCGTACCCGGACGCAGCATTCACCGCCGCGCTCACGACGGCTACCGGCGCGGCGCAGGTGCTCGACGCCCGCGGCACGGTGCTGGCCGAAGTCCAGGCCTCCGGGGTCAACTTCGACTGCGCCACCTGGCGTCAGGGCGGCGGGGCGAGCTTCGTCTTGCCGTTCCCGGCCATCGGCACGAGCTCTGGCGACGTTGCCGCAGCGCTGGTGCTAACCGAGTAATCGCGCCGTTCTGACCCGCGAAGAGAGTGTTTCAACGCGCAGTCGCGGGGCGCCGTCGCAGCGCGTTCCATTGTGACCGCGGTGGTACGGCCGCGCGGAAGCGCAGCCCTCCGTGGTTCGTTCAAACAGCTAGCGCCGCGTCGCGTCGACTTGGCGCATTGCCGATGCGATCTCCGACGCCAGATCGCCGACCAGCTCACTCAGCGCCGCCGCGACCGTGCCGGGCGGTCCACCGGGACGCGTGAACTGCGACTCTCGACTTGCGAACTCGGTGCCGAGCACATCGCCGATGCCCCAGCGCGCCTTGAGCGCCACCTCGCCACTCGGCTGCACTTCGAAGTTCTCGACGGCGACGACCACGACGTAGTCCATCTGCGTGCTGCTGTACCATGGATAGCGAACGATGCGCTCGAGGTTGAGGTCCGAATCCAGGTCGGCCGCCAGCACGTAGGTGAAATTGTCCTTCAGCGGCTCGGACCAGCGGTTGTTCTCGTCGAACCACAGCTGGTTCGCCGCCACCCGCGTCACCATCTCCGGGCGCTGCAGGTACGGCGGCAAGGTGACCGGGCCGAGCCCGATGACGAGCCGCCGGCGAACCGGCGGGGCATCCTGCCGGGCTCCGGCGTTCAGTACGTAGAACTCGGTCGGCGTCGCGGTCGGCCCACGCAGCAGACCGCAACCTGCGGCACACCAACACAGGACGACCGGAATGAGTATGGCAGCGATACGGGATGGCGACGTCGGTAGGCGCGGGATCATGGCTTCTCCGGGGGCGGGGGCGGGGACTGCTGTTTCCCGTAGAGCAGTGCGGTCGGATTCCGATCGAGGAGGTCGGCCAGCTGCCGCACCGACTGGGCCGCCTCGGAGACGTCGCGCAACGTCGAGCGCAGGTCGTGGTCGAGCGGCGAGCCCGGCGCGATGAGCACGCGCGCGTTGTTGGCCGTCTCGCGTACCGTCGACAGCGCCTGGTCCGCGCCGCTCAGGGTCATGTCGAGGCGTTTGCTCACCGGTGCGACCTGCCCGCGCAGATCCTCGGTGAGCTTGCGTATACTGGCGATGCTCTCGTTCAAGTGGTTCACGGTACCGGGCATTGCATCGACCGTGGAATGCAGTGCCGGCGAACTGGCCAGGTTCTTGATCGCGTCGAGCGTCTCGTTGGCCTTTTCCACCATCGGCCCGAACTTGATGGAGCGCAGCTCGTCGATGATCTCACGCGCGGCGGTCTGCGCCTGCTCGAGTGTCGTCGGGATGGTGGGGATTTCCATCGGATCCGACGGTTGCGGCAGCTCGAAATTGATCGGGGTGTCGGGAAAGAAATCGATCTGCACGAACAGCAGGCCGGTGACCAGGCTCTGGGACTGTAGTTGGGCGCGCATACCTTGGTCGATCAGCCGCTGGATGTTCTTCGGATTGGTCATTGCCAGCCGGGTGTTGTTGATCGTGATATGCGACGGGTCGATGTCGACGTAGACTGGGATGGTCAGCTTGCGGTCCTTGTCTTCCTCGCGCTCGAGCACCAACCGAATGTCGGATACGGTGCCGACGTCGACGCCCTTGAACTTCACCGCCGCGCCGGTGCTCAGCCCGTTGACCGAGCCTGGAAAGAACATGACGAAGTGATCCATCCGCTTGAACATTTGCCCGGACCCGAACACCACGACGCCGAGGACGGCGAGCGCGATGGCGCCGAGCACGAAGGCGCCGATGAGGGTCGGGTTGAGCTTTTTACCCATGTGCCGTTGCCTCCTCGCCGTCCGCGCTGCGCGTGAGGAATTGGCGCACCTTCGGCTCCTTGGCGTGATCGCGCAGCTCCTTGGGATCGCCGGAAGCGATCATCGTCCGCGTATCGACGTCGAGAAAGATGCTGTTGTTGCCGATCGTGAAGATGCTGGGCAGCTCGTGCGTGACGACCACGATGGTCGAGCCCAGGCTGTCGCGCAGCTCGAGGATGAGCTCGTCGAGCAGGCGCGAGCTGATCGGATCCAGCCCGGCCGATGGCTCGTCGAAGAACAGAATGTCCGGATCGAGCGCCATGGCGCGCGCCAAGCCGGCGCGCTTCTGCATGCCGCCGCTGATCTGGGACGGATAGAAATCCTCGAAGCCCTTCAGCCCCACGAGGGCGAGCTTCAAGGCCGCGACCTCGCGCAGCTCCGCCGGCGTGAGTTTCGTGAACTCGGAGAGCGGTAGCGACACGTTCTCCGCCAACGTCATCGAGCTGAACAGCGCGCCGCTCTGGTAGAGGATGCCGACGCGCCGCAGCAGGCGCTCGCGTTCCTCCGGGCTGGCGGTGGTGAAGTTCTCGTTGCCGTAAAGGATCTCGCCCTTGGCCGGTTCGATGAGCCCGATCAGATGCCGCAACAGCGTGCTCTTTCCGCAGCCGCTGCCGCCCATGATGATGAAGATGTCGCCACGCTGCACCGTGAAGTTGAGGTCGTGCATCAGCACGAAGCTGCCGAACGCCATGGTCAGATCGCGCACCGTGATGCGCGCCTCTTTGCCGCCCGCCGCGCCGTGGGCGCTCGTCGCGCTCGCCACGCCGCCTTCTGCTCTTGTGGTCGTGTCGCCCATCGCTCGGCGCTCAGATTCCCAGCACGTAGAACACCGCGGCGAAGATGCCGCAGGCGGTGATGATCAGGACGATGCCGCTGACCACTGCCGAGGTCGCCGCATCGCCGACCGCCGATGCGCTGCTGCCCGATTGCATGCCGCGGAGGCAACCGGCGATCGCGATCAGCACGCCGTAGACCGCCGCCTTGAACACGCCGCCGACCAGATTGCCGATGGTGACGGCGTGAGAGACTTCGTTGAAGTAGACCGGCACCGTGATCCCCAGCATGCTGCTCGCGATGACGGCGCCGCCGATGATGCCCATCAGGTCGGAGTACAGACAGAGCAGCGGCATCATCAGGCAGAGGGCGAGGGCGCGCGGCAACACCAGAAACTCCATGGGCGAGATGCCCATGGTGGTGAGGGCGTCGACCTCCTGCGTGACCTTCATCGTGCCGAGCTGGGCGGCGAACGCCGCACCGGTGCGACCCGCCATGACGATGCCGGTCATCATGGCGCCCATCTCGCGCACCACAGCGATGCCGACGAGATCGGCGACGTAGATCGCGGCGCCGAACTTCTGCAGCTGGATGGCGCCGACGAACGCCATGATGACGCCGACCAGAAAGCTGATGAGGGTGATGATCGGCAAGGCGTCGGCGCCGGCTTGCTGGATGTAGAGCAGCAGATCGCTGAGGCGCAGCCGCGCGCGACCGCGCAGCAGCGCGCCGAACGCGATCGTCACCTGCCCGAGGAAGGTGAGGAAATCGCGGCCTTCCGACATCAGGTTGAGCACGGACGTCCCGAGGCGGGTGACGAATCCGGCGCGCGTGCCCTCCGACCGCGCCCCTTTGCGCTCGGGCACGGCCTCCGCGAGATCGAGCAAACGGCGTACGCCGGTGGGAAGACCCTCGCGATCGATGGTGATCCCGGCCGCGCTGCACTCCTCGACGACTTTGGTGAGAAACGTGAGCAGCCCGCTGTCCCACTCGCCGAGCTGGGCAGTTTCGAACGAGATGCGCTGCGGATGCGGATCGGCTTTGAGTGCCTCCTCGACCGAGTCGATGGTCGGCCGATCGCCGGTCATCACCCATGGCCCGGCGATGCGGATCTGCAACGCATCGGGAGTCGGGCGGCTAAGGCTGAGCTCGGCTGACGTCATCGGCAGCGATCCGAGGATCGGCGAAGCCGTGTACCACGCGGCTCGCAATGGCAGCAACGAAAGGTCGGGGCAACGTCCGGCCCGTGCCTGTGCCAGAGCCCGTGTCCGTGCCCGATGAGCTGACTGGTTCTGCGGGGGGGTGGGTTCTCCCCGAGTCCGAGCCAATCGACCTCATCCGGGCACGGGCACGGGCTCGGGGAGATCGTCACAAGCCGAAGAAGGCCCGGATGCGTTGGCGCAGGCGTTGCGCAGCGGGATCCTGGGCGAACGGCGGGATGACTGGATGCGCGCGCCGACTGGCCTGCTGCGCCTCCTGCCGGTGCGCGGCGATCTGACTGATCGGCTCGAGCAGTGCCGGATTGGCTTCGACGATGTACTCGAAGGCGGCGCGACTGACTTCGAGGACCACGACGTCCGACTCCGCCACGACGTTAGCCGACCGCGGCTCGCCGGTCAGCAACGACATCTCGCCGAAGTAGTCGCCGGGCAACATGCGGCTGAGGACCTGCATGTCGGCGCCGTCGCGTTTGCCGATGGTCACGGCGATCACGCCTCGCTCGACGAGATAGAAGGAGTCGCCAGCTTCGCCCTCGCGCACGATCGTCTCGCCGCACGCGAACGCCAAGCGGTGCACCTGGCGCGCGAGTCGCGCAACCTCCTCGGGGGCGAGCGGCGTGAGCAGCGGCACGCCCGCGAGGGCGGCGGTAATGTCGCCGGTGTCCAAGGGCGACGCCGGTGCGCTGGTGCGGACGAAGAGGTCGGTTGCCGGCAGCGGTATGCGGACATTCGCGCGGCGCAGTCCATACCACACGTTGGTCATCAGGCGATCGCGGATCGTCTGCAAGCCCGCGAAGTCGACCAGCCAGTACCGCACCTCGTACTCGACGCCGCTGGGATTGTACTTCGACGTGTGGACCTCCGGCTCGGGCGCGTCGAGCACCGACGGGTCGTCGCGCAGCACGCCCAGCACCGCCATCTTCACCGTGTTCGGCGGCACTTCGTAGCCGGCTTCGAAGCGCAGGCTGTCGCGATGGCGAGGGTCCGGCCGCGTGTAGTTCACCAGCGGCTCGCGCGCCAGGTAAGTATTCGGCAGCACGATCACTTCGTTCTGCCGCGTGCAGATCCTGGTGGTGCGCCAGCCGGTCTCCACGACCTTGCCTTCGAACGCGCCGACGCGCACCCAATCGTTCGGTGCGAACGGCTCCTCCGCCTCGATCACCAACCCGCTGATGATGCTGCCGAGCACATCCTGGAAGGCCAGGCCGATGATCGCGGTCAGTACGGCCGAGGTGGCGATCAGCGATGCCAGGTCGATCTTGAGCGTCGCGCGCAGGACCATCAGGACGATGACGAAGTACGCGGCCATGCCGACGATGTCGCGGACGATCGTCGAGACCTTCACTTGGTGCCGCTCGCGCAGGTAGACGTCGACGAAGAGCACCAGCGCGATGCGCACCACCGCGATGGCCAGCGTGGCGGCGAACAGGGCACGCGTGTACAGCGCGACCGTGTCCGCGCCTTCCGCCGCGGCGCCAGTCCCGAGGGCCAGCGCGCTGAGCGCGATGATCAGCAGCGTGAGGCCGGCGTCGAGGCGCCGGCCGAGGCGGCTGCGGTGCATGATCGCGCGCAGCGCCAACAGGGCGAAGATCGCCACTGCGAGAAAAATCTCGGTCCGCAATGGGGAATGGACGATCGAGTTCCACCAGTCGCTGAGCTGCATGGCGATCGCAGCTAAAACGCGGGCGCAGCCAAAACGCAACGGCGCGTCACCGTGGCGTTCTCAAATTGCGACGGCGTCGCCTCTTTGCGCGTGCCTGAATCCACCGATGAACACCGAACCCGCCGCCACCCCAGCGATGAACACAGATCCTGTGCGTTCATGGGTATCGAGCGATTCCTCCGTGTCCATCGGTGCGGTGTGCGGTGGGGTTCCGTGTTCATCGGTGGTCCCATCAGCGCGTGCTATTCGGATGGCTGTTCATTGTCTCCGCCGGCGCCGATGGCGCGCTTGGTACCGTCCCACAGGCTCCGGAGGTGATCGACGACCGCGCTGCCGACCGTGTGCGGGCTACGCAGAACCGCCTCGACCATCCAGCGCAACGTAGAGGCCGGCAGCGCCGAGAGATTGGGAAGGATGACCGGTTTGTCGAGCGTACCGGTGATGTCAGCGGGAATCGGCGGCAGGCCTGGCAGGGCCCGGGTGGGCAACGGCATCGACCCGAGGATCAGCATGCGCTGCAACCCCTGCGAGGTGAGCAAGATGCGCGCCTCCAGATCGAGGGTGCCATCGACGCCGACGGTGCCGACCGCGGTTGCGGTGTAGTCGTCACTCACCATCGAGGCGTTGGAGGTGGTGAACTGTCCGCGCCGCAGATCGAACGTGCCAGTGATCTGCTGGATGTGCGTGCGCCGGTCGACCCGGTTCATCGCGTCGGTAACCCGTCCCCTTCCCGCCAGGGCTTCCCAGATGGCGCGGAGCACCGCGGTCGAGCGCGCGGTCCCGTCGCTCATGAACGCCGCGCCGGTGGCGTGGAGCCGCTGCAACCAATCGGCGGTCGCGTCACCGCGGAACTCGCACTCCACATTCAGGCGTGCGAAGTCGATATCGCCCGGCGCGTCGCCGAACATCGCTTGCAACTCGTTCGGTACCGCGCCGTCGACGGCGAGCTGACCGGCGAAGTCACCGCCTTCGTCGAGCGTGAACCACCCGCTGTGCCTCCAGGCACCGCCACACGATTGAAAGCGCAGATCGGCGAAGGTGAGCCGATCCTTGGCGTAGTCGAAATGCGCCGTCGCGGTCGTGGCGACCAAGGGCCCGAAGGCGGCCCGAACCGCCAGCGCGGCGGCATTCGTGATCGTGATCGCCCCGTCACGCACGGCGAAGGCGCTGGTGGCACGCGCCGGGCCGTCGACGCGCAGGTCGTCCCAGGTGAACGTGCCGCTCGCCAGCCGCACGTCGGCAGAACCGACAGCGCCGTCTGCGTTGGCCGACGTAAGGTGCACGTTCACATCGGCGATGCCGCGCTTGCTGCGCGGGGCATCGTGGCGCACGCCCGCCGCATCGCGCAGGAGGGCGTCGAAGTTGATGCGCCTGCCGTGCAGCGTGCCATTCCCGGTCAGTGGACCGGCGAGCGCGAGCGCACCGTCCACCTGCCAACGGCCGCCGAACGCATGCGCCTGGAGCTTGCTGAACCGCAGGTGGTCGTCGGTATAGCTGAAACCACCCCTGAGGTCCGATACCTCCGTGCCGCGAACACGCGCGGCGCGGGCGCGTACGCGCCCGTTGGTGAGCGCGACGTTCCGCTCCTGCAACCGCAGCGCGGTCGAGATCTCAGCGGGGCGCTGGACGGTTACCACGTTCCACGCCAAGGCGTCCGACGTCAGTCTTGCCGTGGCAGTGGCGGTCACGCTGTTGGTTCCGGAGCCGGTGAGTTGAGCCGTGAGGTCGAATCGGCCGCTCGCCGGCGTGCGGTCGTCGCCGAGCGCCAGTGCGCTACGCAGCGCATCGGCATCGATCCCAGTGGCGTTGAGGTCGCCATTCCAGCGCTTCGCGTCGCCCGTCGGCAATGTGCCGCGGTAGGTCCAGTCGCCGCCAAACGCGGAGCAACGCAGCGGCGTCATGCTGATCGTGTCGTTGGCATAGCCGAACTGCGCGCTCACTGTCTCGACACTGATCTGGTCGATCATGACCCGACTCGCCTCCGCCTGTCCGTTCGACAGCGTGAACGCGGATGGTGCACCGGCGCGTGCCGGAGTGACGGCCAGATCTGCGGCCAGCTGCAGCGGTCCGTCGGCGCGGACGTTCGTCCATGCGGCGCCGCCGCGAGTGGACAGTAGGGCGTGCGCGCTCCATGTTCCGCCGACCGTCCCGGTGGCCGACGATTGCAGCCGCAATGGGGCGTCGAACTGCGGCAGCGGAGTGGGGCCGCCCAGAATCCGCAGCGCGTCGCCCAGCTGGGCGGCGTCGATGTCATCGGCCGTCATGGCGGCCTCCACCGTCTTCGACTCGCCGAGTTGCGCGCGGCCCGAGCCATGCCACGTGCCGCCGCAGGCGCGCAGCTGGACGTTCTCGATCTGCATGGTTCCATCGGCGTACGCGAAAGCGGCCTCGAGCGTCTCGGCGCTCAGCGCGTCGCGCGTCAGTCGGTCGGCGACCAGCTTCCCATCCGACACCGAGATACTGTCGCCATTCCAGGTTGCGCGCGCCGCGACGCGCAGCGGCGACGACACTCGCCATTCTTCCCACGTCGCCATGCCCTCGAACAGCTCGAGCGATGCCTGTCCGTCGACCGTCGCACCGCGGCCTGTCAGCTTCGCCGTGACACGCATGCGCCCCTGCGCACCGAGCGGTGCCAGCGTGTCTGGTAGCCACGGCCGCAACGACGCGACATCGATCCCATCGCCGTCGATGGTGGCGACGAAGGGCGTTTCCGCCGGCGATCCGAGCGCATCGATCTGGCCGCGCAGCCGCAGGTCGGCGCGCTCGTCGAGTCGGGCAGTCAGCTCGCCGCGCGCGCCGCGGCCCGCCGGTGCGATGCTGCCGTCGACTCGATGGAGGCGCAGCGGCGGCCCGGCGTCCTCGGCCGTGCTCTGCAGAGTGATCTCGCCGTCGCGCAGGCTCACTGCGGGAAGGCGGGTGCCGGGCCCGGTGCCGCGGGCGGCCCGCGCCGCGGCAAGGACATCGAGCTTGCCGGCGTAGAGATGGCCGTCGGCCGTGCGCTCGAGCGTCACGCGCAGCTCGTTGACCTGCACGGCGGCGATCTCGACCCGCCGCGAAAGCAGTGGTGCCAGACGCACCCGACAGGTCACCGACGCTGCGGTGGCGGCGGCGTCGGCGCTGGA
>Ga0066388_100002214_pt1 | contig 11694 bp, 10 predicted proteins | sample PanSoiMetaGPlot6_FD_64539 | JGI IMG/M metagenome (GOLD analysis project Ga0066388, IMG submission 64539) | Tropical forest soil microbial communities from Panama analyzed to predict greenhouse gas emissions - Panama Soil - Plot 6 (Hybrid Assembly) | ecosystem: Environmental > Terrestrial >... | reverse complement strand
AGAACGCCAAGATGGCGCCGAGGATTGGAAATTAGGACTCAACCCGCGGACGGCGTACTTTTAACTGGCGGGAAGCGTTAACGATGAACGTCAATGGAGGAAGGATGATGGAGGCTAAACTGTAACGTGATGTCCGCTTTTTGAAGGTGTACTCAACTCTTATCACCATGCTGTTGGGAGTAATTGCCTTCTCGGCCGCCGGTCGGGCCGATCAGAAGAACAAATTTGAAGAGATCGATGTCGAAAAGAATTAGCCGCAGATTAACGCAGATATACGCAGATAAGATCTCTTATCACAAATCGGCGTTCATCTGCGTTCATCCGCGGCGATGTTGCTGTAGGTCCTCGACTCATCGCGCTCAACCAATCCATCTGCTTCCAACTTCTCCAAATGCGACAGGACAGCCCGTTCAGCCATCGCGTGAGCTTTCGGAGACACATCCGTGTAAACCCGTGCGACGATCTCTTTCGGCGTCGAAGCGCCATTCCGCACCGCGTCGAGGATTAGCTCTTCACGTTGCCGCCGGTGCGAAATGTATTCATCAATCTTTTCGTATGGATTAGCGACTGGCGGACCGTGGCCGCCGAATAAGACTGAGAGGTTCGGCAGCGCGCGCATGCGAGCGAGAGAAGCAAGATAGTCGCGCATGTTGCCATCGGACGGGTCGATCAAAACTGAGCCGAACCCGACGACGTTGTCGCCAGAAAGCAATGCGCCGCTATGGTCGTCATAAAAACAGAGATGTCCTCGCGCGTGACCTGGTGTATAAAGCGCGCGAAGCTTGACCGGAGGTTCACCGGCGAGGGCGATTACGTCGTCATCTTCGATGAAGCGATCGACTGGGAATGCTCCTTTTGACGATTCAGCAGTCAACCGATGGGCGGCTACACTAATGCGCCTCCCGTATTTGTGTTCGAGATAATCGTTCAGGGCATTTACGCCGGCCGTATGATCTGGATGGACGTGAGTCAGGACGATCTCTCGTGTAGTCCTTCCTTCCGCGAGCAACTCATCGACACATTGTGCCAGCGCCTGTTGCTCATCTTCATATGGCGAACCTGGATCGACGACGAGCAACTCTTTCGAAGAATAAATCAGATAAGAGTTCGTGTGCGTCGCCGGCGGTTTCGTCGGGGTGCGTACCGGAAAGCAGATGTAGTTCGGATGAAACTCCATCCGGCGTGTAGGTTCGCGGTGCGCTTCACGAACAGAAAGAAACCGGTTAATGAGATCATCGCCCAAACCTTTGGCCAGCGTTCTCATCGCATGCAACACGGGCGGGACCACGATGATTTCGCTGCGCTCCCATTGTCCGTAAGCATCCTGCGCCGCGATCCATTCTCCGCTCTCGAGTTCCGAATCTTCCGTTATGTGCGGCTCCTGCTTTGGCGGGCAATTGGCGAGAAAGAACCAGGTATCAAACCGTCGCGGTGCGAACGGCGGGGTCAACCAGCGACCGGCGAAGGCGAAATCATTCGCGTCAAGGGACAATCCGTAATGCTCGAGTAGCTCAGACCAACTCATGCGACCCGATTCAAGATCGTCCAGCAGCGAAGCTCTTTGGCCGACGGTCAGCGTCTCGGAGCCGCGCGCCAGCATCACGCTAACTTCTTCGAATAGTTCCCGTGCGGCGCAACTGATCATCGCACTCTGTTCAGCATCGTCGCAGTTGCGCACGATGACTTCAGCATCGTTAGTTTCGCGCTGACCTCCGGGAAAGGCGCGATAACCACCAAGAAAAGCCAGCTTGGTGCTGCGCTTGACCCAAAAGACTTCCGGGTTGTCGGGATTGGTATTAGATCGGAGGAGGATTATGGCCGCTGCGTCTTTAGGCGGAGGAGAAGAAGTCATCGCGATTCGGATTTGGTTGGTGGACACTGTGGACAGCGTAGACAGCGTGGACAAGGCGGGCATCCTGGCGATCAGTCCACGCTGTCCACTACGTCCACAATGTCCATGCTGTCATCGTTTCAAGACCACCTGAATCGCTCGCCATCACGGCCCGCCCACGGATCTCCGCGCATGTGATAACCGCCTTCTTCCCAAAAGCCGGCCTGATCTTCGGCGAGAAAGCGCACGCCCCTGATCCATTTCGCCGACTTCCAGGCGTAAAGCTGCGGAATGATTAGACGAACCGGGCCGCCATGTTCAGGCTCGATCGGCGCGCCATCATGCAGAAAAGCGAAGAGGGAATCTTCCTTCAGGAAATATTCGATCGGAACGTTGGTAGTCCATCCGTAATCGTAGGCCAATGCCAAAACGAACTTTGCTTCTTCCTTCACGCCGGCGCGTTTGGCAATTTCCCGCGTGGGCACGCCGGTCCAGATGTTGTCCAGGCGTGACCAGCGCGTGACGCAATGGAAGTCAGAATAGACCTTCACCGCGGGAAGTTGCATGAATTCGTCAAGCGAGAATTGCAGCGGCTTATCGACGAGCCCATCAACTTCAAACTTCCAGGTGGCCAGATCGATCGGCGGCGGGCCGTGTGCATCCAGCACGGGCCATTTTTTGGTGCGCGACTGTCCCGGCGGGAGCCGATTTTCGCGGCGAGTGTCCGGACTGATGATGATGTCAGGTTCGTTGACTTCGTCAGGCGGGCGCGGACCCTGTTGTTGATAATTCGGGTCCTTGATGAGTGTGTCCAGGAAACTCATGTCAGCTCTGGATGACTAGCTGTCGGCTGAATAAGACTTGTGCGCTTCTTCCTGCGCATCAATCACCGAGTCGATTAGTGAACGTTCTTTTTCGACGAGAGTACGCAGCGCTTCACGAAAGATTCGCTGAGACAGAGAAGGATCGCGCAGCAGCAGCGTCCTGAACGCTTCGTCGCTCCATTCCAGCACAGCTGCATTATTTTTCGCTTTCACGGAAGCTGAGCGAGAAATACCGCAAAGCACTGCCAACTCGCCGAGAATGTCACCTGGCTCGGCTTCGGTGAGAACCAGATGCTGACCGTCTCGCTCAACAAAGACTTCCAGCTTGCCGGAAAGGACCAGCAGCACGAACTCGGCCGTGTCTCCTTCTTTCAGCAACACGGAGCCGGCTTGATGTTGCTTTACTGTTCCCGCGTCAAGGATTCGCTTCGCGCCGTTCGCGGTGAAACCTTTGAAAAGGGGGAACGTCGGGATCAGTTCAGGGTAGTTTTCACTCATAGTTTTTGGAGTGCGGCGGCAAAGCGAAGCGTCGACGCCGATTTGGTCTGTTCAGATTCGGCCTGCGAAAAGTATGAAAGCGCCGTCGCCGCTTCGCTTTGCCGGCGCACTCCAAAATTAACGCTTCCGTGCGCTGCGCTCAGCCAGCTTCACCAGCTCTTCGGGCATCCATTTGCCGACGCCCTTGGCGGTCGCTCCGCTGATTCCTTTGGAACGATCATGCCAATTGTCGCGCGCGCCTTCAGCACCGCGCGCCTGCTCGTAATTCTCTGTTTGTTCTAACGAGAGTACGATGCCCTGCGCGATGTCGTTCCAGTCTTTCTGTTGAATTCCTCGCAGCACAAGGGGCAACCCTGCTGACCAATCTTCTTCAGGCGCGCGCGCGTCCTGTTCAGGAATCGTCAGGTTGTATGTTGGAGGTAGCGGCCCGCCCGAAAACTCGCGCACCAGTTGTTTGGCGATGTCTTTGTAGGCAACTTGCGCATTTTCTCCGCGAATTGCCTGAGCGCGCCGAAAAAGATCCGCAACAGTTGGGCCTGAATCCTTGTCAGCCAAAGTTCTCTCCCGGTTGATTTGATGGAGATAACTTATCACGCGATGCGTGGAAAAGCACAACGATGACTAATCAGCCGACGGAAAGAAATTAGCCACAAAGAGGCACCAAAAGCACAAAGCAAAATCTACTATCTATGAGTCTCAGAAGAATCAAAGCTTCTCTTTTGCGACTCTTGTGCCTTTTTGTGGCTTGATTCTCTTCTGCGTGAATCTGCGGACTAGATTTTATCGAGCTCTTTCCGCGTGAATTCATCCTCGACGTTGCCGGTGTTCAGCGTCGAAGCTGGTTCGAACAACATCACTTCGCACTCTTCTTCGGCAAACGGCCGGTGCTCGACGCCGCGTGGCACGACGATGAGTTCGCCGGGCTCGATCCACTCCTGGCGCTCGCTGCCGTTCTCACGAAAGTCCATGCGAAAGCGGCCTTTGACGACCAAAAACATCTCATCTTCATTTTCATGATGATGCCAGATGAACGGACCCTGAAATTTTACGAGCTTCAGGTATTGGCCGTTTAGTTCGCCGGCGATGCGCGGATTCCAATGATCCTTAATCAGCGAAAATTTTTCGGCGAGATTGATCTTTTGCATGGTAATTATGGAGTGCGCCGGCAGAACGAAGCAGCGACGGCGCCTTGGATCTTAAGTGCGTAGAACAGACGAAACAATTACATACCTGGCGCTAATCCAAAGCGCCGTCGCCGCTTCGCTCTGCCGGCGCACTCCAGGTTAATTCGTGATGCCCATCTGCCAGAGCATGAATGCGTAATCAAATGCAGTTTCGTGAATTGCGTCGTAACGGCCCGAAGCGCCACCGTGACCGGCTCCCATGTTTACTTTCAGAATCAGCGGGTTCTTGTCGGTCTTATAGTCGCGCAGCTTGGCCACCAACTTCGAACCTTCCCAGTACGGCACCTGGCTATCGTTGAGCGACACCTTAACGAGCATAGCCGGATAATCAGCCTTATGAATATTGTCGTAAGGCGAATACTTCTTGATGTAGTCATAAGCAGCCTTCTCGTTCGGATTGCCCCACTCAATGTATTCGCTTGTAGTCAAAGGCAACGACGCGTCCAGCATCGTATTCAGCACATCGACGAAGGGAACCTGGGCCACGACTGCCTTAAAAAGATCGGGCCGCATGTTTGTGACCGCTCCCATTAACAAACCCCCGGCGCTTCCGCCTTGAATCACCAGTCGATCCTTCGAAGTGTATTTGTTGTTGACGAGGTGTTCGGCGCACGCAATGAAATCCGTGAAGGTATTAAGCTTGTTCATCATGCGTCCCGCGTCGCGCCAGGGCTCGCCTAACTCACCGCCACCGCGAATGTGCGCAATGACATAGACGACTCCACGATCAAGCAGTGCCAGGCGGCTCGCTGAAAAAGTTGGCGGTATCGAAAGGCCATACGATCCATAACCGTAAAGCAAAGCCGGCGCCGAACCATCCAATTTCACAGTCTTGCGATACACCACCGACATCGGAATCTTCGTGCCATCGGAAGCCGTCGCGAACACGCGCTCTGCCTTGTAATTATTCTTGTCGAACCCGCCAGGCACTTCGGTCTGCTTCATCAAAGTCGCCTTGCGCATGTTCATATCGTAGTCGAAGACCGAGCGGGGCGTTGTCAGAGATTGATAGTTGTAGCGGAGGACGGTCGTGTTGAATTCGCGATTATCGCTTAGGTTCGTTGAGTAAACAGGTTCAGGAAAAACGACGCGATGACGCGCATTTTGCCTGAAATCGACTATCTCAATCTGTTCGAGACCGTTTTCCCATTCCGACAAAACTGCATGATCGGCGAACAAGTTAATATCCTCGACTTTTACTGCCGGCCGGTGCGCAACGAATTCCTTCCAGTTCTTTTCGGAAGGATCGCTTGCGGGTGCTGTCACCACGCGAAAATTCTTCGCGCCTTTATTCGTGCGGATATAAAAGAGATCACCGCGATGATCGACGTCGTATTCGTGTTCCGGCTGGCGTGGCAGAATAATCTTCCACGCCGCGTTCGGATCTGCGGCCGGAATAAACCGGAATTCAGTCGAGGTCTTACTGTAGGCCCCCAGCAGGATGACAGCTTTGTCTCGCGAACGGCTGACACCAATATCGAAAAGCTCATCTTTCTCTTCGTAAATCAGATCGCTCTTGTCGGTGTTCAGTACATGACGGAAGAACTTGTCGCTTCGTTTCGTGACCTGATCCTCTGTCACGTAAAAAATAGTTTTGTTGTCGGTTGACCAGGCGACGTTATCAACTCGCTCGATTCGCTCAGGCAGCATCTCGCCGGTTTTCAGGTTCTTGACCTGCAACGTGTATTGCCGATACCCCGTGTTGTCAGTGGAGTAGGCGAGCAGGTTTCCATCATCGCTGGGGGCAAAGGCGCCGACGGACATAAACTTCTGACCCTTCGCCATTTCGTTCAGGTCCAGGAGAATTTGTTCCGGCGCCTCGAGACTCTTTAGCTTGCGGCAAAAAATTGGATACTGTTGTCCTTCAATCGTGCGCGTGTAATAGAAATAATCGCCCCAGCGATAAGGCACAGTCACATCGGTTTGTTTGATGTGACTGAGAATCTCTTTGTAAAGCTTTTCCTGCAGCGCTTCGGTAGGCTTCATGACTGCGGTGGCATAGGCGTTCTCAGCTTCCAAATGTGCTATTACCGCCGGGTTTGTTTTTTCCCGCAGCCAAAAATAGTTGTCGACGAGACGGTCGCCATTAATCTCGGTGACTTTTGGTTTCTTTTCGGTCGTTGGTGGTTGCAGCATCATCGACGTGTTTCCATCCTGGGCCCTGACATGAATGAAGGCAAATATTGATACTGAGAGAGACAGAATTACGGTTATTGATCGGTATTTCATTTGTGAATCCTCAAAATTAAGAAGCGAGCCTCCGCTTTTGTTGGCGTCGTTCGGCTCGACTCTAACATCCGGCTGAAATGGACGAGCTCACGGCTCGTCAGTCGTGAACCGTTCAACCACGGAGCGGGTTACCCCAACCGGACTGCTGGTATTTTCCGTCTTCGACGATGCAGGGAACGGTAGGATCGCCGCCTGAATACTTGAACATCTCGGCGCGATATTCGCGATTGGTTTGGGCGTCGCGATCAATAAAAGATATGCCTTTTGAATTGTAGTAGTCGCGCGCTTGCTGACAATAAGGACAACCGGGCTTCGTATAAATAACTAAAGACAACTCAAGACCTCCACGTTAATGGAGTTTAGTTTACCAGTTATTGTGTCAGAACCGGGAGCGGTAGCGACCGGATCATCAGGTAGCTACGAAAAGGTTTGCTTTTCTGAGTTGCGCGTTTGATCCGGTCGCTATCCCGACGTGTCGGGATTCGGACACAAAAAAGGGACGAGCGTGCCTCATCGCTCGTCCCACCAGGCGTGACCAGAAAAAATTGTCCGGATTCAGCCCCTCCGGGTTGGAACTCCAGTCACGCTGATCTTTCCGAAACTCGGAATGCTGAGCTAATCCTTGCGCGCGTCTCGCCGATCCCGCCGCAAATCTCGCAAGTCGCCGCGACGATCCCGCAAATCTCCGCGGAGATCTCGCCGGTCACTCCGAATATCGACGGTATCGGCATTGATCTCGCGGCGGTCCGCTCGCAACTCTTCGCGTGATGCGCCCTCGCGCCGGTCCTGGCGCAATTCACGGACATCACCTCTGCGATCAACCAGGTCTCGGTGAATATCGCGGCGATCGCTGCGTATATCGCGTGTGTCCGCGCGGATTTCATGCCGGTCGGCACGCAGTTCGCGACGTTCTCCACGATCGATTCGTCTCTGAGCTGAAGCAGTGCCGAACAACGTCAGCATCGAAACGATCAATAGCCCAAAATGAAAAAGTTTCCTTAGCATGGTTTACACTCCTCCTGTTCTATCTTGATAACTGTTTGCGAACTCTTGCATTGCAAGGCCCGCGTTCGAAGAGGCAGGAGGAGACAAAACACCAATCGACGGGCTGTGGAGATCAGCGTTTCATTCGCGGCGAACCCTTGCCAATTGATTAGACGCGAAGCGATTTGCGAAGGTCGAAGTTTTTGATTGAGAAGAACGTTATGCTAGACCGCGCCCGGGCAAGTCATCCGCAGATTTCGCAGATTACGCAGAAAAAGCAGCCACAGATAAACACAGATTGACACTGATTAGATTCAAAAAATTATCTATGCAATCTGCGTTAATCTGTGGCCAGACTTGTTGGTTCCTTGTGCTCAGTGCGGACCGAGCCGCCCTTAAAGGTCGGGCTTCTGACACTATTTCAAAACGACGACAATGGTTGCGTTTGCAGGCCAAAGGCGCGCGGGTTCTCGCCGATGATGGCGGCAGCAAAGAATCGAGGCACGTAGAAAACATTTTCTTCGCGGAAGCTGGCGTCCAGCTTGTCGCTTTGATCCGTAAGAGCGCAGATGCTGCAAGCGCGATTTTGTTCGTTGACAAAAGCATCCAGATCGCGCTCGACGTTTACAGTCCCGCGATTGTAAGCCAGCAAAGCCAGGGCTTCTTTCATCGGATCGTTGTTGAATTGTTTCAGGCCACCGGCGATGTAACGCGCCGCGGCGTCTGCAGACTTTTGCACGTCCAATAAATCTGACGGGCTCAAGCCAAAATGTTCGCCAGTCGTTGGCAGGAACTGAAACATGCCAATCGCGCCGACCGAATTCGGCGATTGAAGATTTATGTATTCGGACTCGATTAGCGGAATGTAGAGACCGATAAGCGGTGAGACTCCGCGCGCCTTGAATATGCCGTTCAACGTCGGCGCCACACTTTGTCCCCGCTCAAAGATAAAGCGAGCATTACCCTTGCCCAGTTGATCGCCACCGTTGTTGTCGATGCGTCGCACGTAAAAATCCACGGCCCTCTGAATTTGAGCGTCAAACGAAGCCGTGAACTCATAGTCGTGTCCGGAGATTTGACGCGCAATAAGTCGCGCCTGTTGGGCGACAAACGCCAAACGCTGCGGCGCGGACATCTGTTGATATGTTTCCGTCGATTGCGCGATGGGTCTAGCCGGCATCGTAATCAATAGAGTTGTCGTCGTTAAGAGCAAGAAAATTGTTTGTCGAATCTTCATCTGTTTTCCCCTTTTCTCTGGTCTGGTTAGCGGAGTTCACCCGCCTCTAAATTGATAAGCGAGAAAAAGCCACCAGAGTGTTCACACTCGGAAAAGTTGCAAGCGAGAAATGAATCGAAAAGTGTTCACCCTTTACAGAAAAAATATTTTTCTTTTCACGCCATCAGGCCCACTGGATTTAGCAGTCACAAAAAGTGATAAGATCGCCGCTCCCTCAGCATCCGCGCTGCGAACATGATGATGGCTGCAACATCGGGCGTTACCCAACTACTGAATGACTGGCAAGACGGCGATCGCTCCGCGCTCGAAAAACTGACTCCCTTGATTTATGAAGAGCTAAGGCGCATCGCCCACCGGTACGTTCAACGTGAGCGCAGCGCGTATACATTACAAACGACAGCTCTGGTTAACGAAGCTTATGTGAGGCTGGCCGGGCATAAAACGCCTGTTTGGCAAAGTCGATCCCACTTCTTGGCGGTTACGGCGCAGGTGATGCGTCACATCCTGATCGATCATGCGCGCCGCCGCCGCTACCTCAAACACGGGGGTCAGTTGCAACAGGTGTCGCTCGAAGAAGCCTCACTAATGACGGAACATCGCGCGGCTGAACTGATCGCGCTCGATGAAGCGTTGGACGAACTAAAGCAGTTCGATTCGCGCAAGAGTAAAGTTGTTGAGCTGCGTTACTTCGGAGGACTGAGCCTGGAAGAGACCGCAACGACCCTCGGCATGTCGGCAATGACGGTGCGACGGGACTGGCGCGCAGCGAAGGCCTGGCTTTTTCGCAGGATGCGTGAGAGCGAACGGTCAAGGGACAGCTCGGGGACGGTAGCGCCCTAATAACTTATTTGACTCAGCCGAAGGGTGTGCATCATGCGGAGGGAGCAGCCCGCAGGGCTGCAAGATAGTAGCCGGTGGTCAGCAGACCACCGGATCGCGGTCGTTAATCAACCCGCACCCTGAAAAGGGGCGAGATTAGCTCGACGGTTTCCGGCACCCTTTCAGGGTGCCGACGCGGATCTTCACGGATACCGGAGGTCTCCTCCCGATAAATCGGGATTCGACCTCCGGCTACTTTCTTTCAACCCTTCGGGTTAAGTTGACGATAGGAAGATTCTCGGTGGGTGAGTCAAGTAGTTAATGCCCGAATTTGATTTCAAATTACGGCAATACTCGCAGGACACGATGCGATTGCCTTGAAATCGACAATCGGCAATCGCAAATTGGCAATGTGATGACTCCTGAACGATGGCAACAGGTTGAGGATGTTTTGCAGGCGGCGCTTGATCGTCCGCCGCGAGAGCGCGCTGCTTTCTTAAACGAAGTATGTTTGGATGACACGGAACTGGCGCGCGAAGCCGGCTCGCTGATCGACGCTTACGATGACGCGGGAGACTTCATGGAAGAGCCGGCGATCGTCCACGACGCAGCCGCTTTTCTCAATAGTGCCGATAGTCAGATCAAACATGAGGTTGGCCCTTACAAAATAATTAACCGCATTGCCAGCGGTGGCATGGGTGAGATTTATCTTGCCCGCGACCCGCGCCTCGATCGACTGGTGGCGTTGAAGCTACTGCCGGCTTATTTCGTCTCGGATGATGCGCGTGTGCGGCGGTTCCAGACTGAGGCCCGTGCCGCGTCAGCGCTCAACCACACAAATATTCTGACGATTTATGAAGTCGGAGAACGTGACGACAATTTTTTTATTGCCACGGAATACATTGACGGTCCGACCATACGCGAACGCATCCGCGCAGGGGATTTGTCGTTAGGAGAAGTGGTTGAAATCGCCGATCAGCTGCTTGGCGGTCTGACCGCAGCTCATGCGGCAGGAATTATTCATCGCGACATCAAGCCAGAGAATGTCATGCAGCGTAACGATGGCGTGGTGAAGATTCTGGACTTCGGAATTGCCAAGCTGCTGGAACAATTGCCCTCAGAAGCTTCTTCAGCGTCTGACATGCGAACAGAAACTGAGGTCGGACTAATGTTGGGCACGATTGGCTACATGTCGCCGGAACAAGTGCGCGGTTTGCCGGTCGATGAAAGAACGGATGTTTGGAGCTGCGGCGTGGTGCTTTTTGAAATGCTGACCGGGCAACGGCCGTTCAATGGCAAGACCAGTGTCGACACGATCGTGGCTATGCTCGAGCGCCAACCCGGACCGCTTTTCGGAATAGTCGAGCCGGCGAATTCGGTCCTGGTTCACCTGCAAACTGTCGTCAACAGGGTGCTGCGGAAAGAACCGGACGAGCGGTACCAGTCTGCTGCGCAGATGCGCGACGATTTGCAGCAGATCAAGCAACGGCTCGAGAGCAGTAAAGGCGCCATCGGTGTTCACACAAAGGTAAAAGACATTGTGAGAATTGCCGGGATCGGCACTCCAACAGTAATGCGCCGCGAACTGCTGATGTTCATTGTCGCTGCTTTGCTGGTGGGGATATTTGCTGGAACGGCTCTTTATTAAAAGTCCAAATCGCGCGCACCTTCAGAGGCGGTCTCGCCAGCCGTAGCGACAAAGTCTTACCTGCAAATGAACGACTCTGAGCGGCTGGCTTTCGTCGCGGCGCAGGAGCAACGCATCTCAGCCATGATGGGCGATCGTCCGGTGAAGCTGAATGACGAGGCGCTCCACGCGATCAAAGCGAACGTGGATCGTTACGTCAGGCGGCAAAACCGCGCTTCAGTAAAGCCCGGCGAGGAACCACTGAGGAATATCTACGCGCGTGCGCCCGAGCATATCGCGGTCATCGCGCGTGCATTCGCCGAACGAAAAATTCCGATCGTCGTCGGCATTTATATCCCGATGATTGAATCAGAGTACAAACCCTGTTTCGAAAATCAGGCCGGCGCGAAAGGCCTGTTTCAATTCCTCCCATCAACGGCCGAGCAATATGGCGTTGCGCG
>Ga0066388_100002213_pt1 | contig 11695 bp, 15 predicted proteins | sample PanSoiMetaGPlot6_FD_64539 | JGI IMG/M metagenome (GOLD analysis project Ga0066388, IMG submission 64539) | Tropical forest soil microbial communities from Panama analyzed to predict greenhouse gas emissions - Panama Soil - Plot 6 (Hybrid Assembly) | ecosystem: Environmental > Terrestrial >... | reverse complement strand
CCTGCGCGAAGCCTTGTAGCGCCCCAGTTAATGCAGACTTACCCCGTCCCGGCGTAGTTCGCATATACGCTTGCTTCTCAGCCTCATACCGCTGCGATCGCGTAGGCTGCGAATAGTCCTCCGGGGTATAAGACGGCGGGGTCATATCACCTGGATTGCCAGCCGGCGGCAGTATGGCCGGACGGCGGGTTGGCAAATCCGGCAATGGCGCGTTGGGGTTGATCCCCGGCGTGAGAAGCCGGCGCTTACGTTCTTCTTCCTCGTCGAAAAATGGGAATAGCGGCATAACTTTAGGGTGTTATCACGGCAGCCGCCACGGCTTCAATCCAATCCGTTCCAAAGCTGACGCTCTGAATGCGAATATCGGTAATGCGAAGCGGAGCGGTCGCCCCGTCCGTGGCGGTGGAGAAATTGATCAACTGTAATCCCGGCGCTTCAACTTTGAAGCTGCTCGGCGTCCAAGTGTTGGGATAACCCTGCAATTCTTCCAGCGTCGGACGAATCCCGGCATAATCGGTAAACTGTCTCAGCGGCTGCGGAATCGTGGCGATAATGCGGCTACGCAAGCTTGCTTTTACGCTCTGCAGCAATTCCTGAAACTGCCGCTCTTGCTCGGCTCTCTCCGCGTCTTCCTCCGCGCGACGCTGCGCTATCGTCGCAACACAATCGGCGATGAATTCTTCGAGTGTAATCGGCATATTACCCCTGCGGCGCTACCGAATGATGTCAAATTGTGTGTCGGGAATATCGGCCGCTAGTGCCCAAGCAGTTACGCCATTGACGACTATGTCATCGTCGGCTTCCCCGTTGAGCACAACGCTTGTGGGAAAATTGGCGACTACAACGCTGTTTACGTAATCGTCAATGTTTAGCCTGAACTCTATTCTTATCAACCCGTCAACCTTTGATTCGACCAAGAGCTTAAAACCCTTGTCCGCGACCCCGTTTAGGTTCGCCCCTGTATCCAAGATGACGGTACTGTCACTCTTCAGTCTGAACCTCTTATCGTTAGCATTGTCTGCCAAAACGCCAGAGACCGCATAGAAAGCGTAACCGCCGCCAAGCAGATCAGCTAATCCCGGGCCGCCATCTAAAATGGTGGTGTCGGATGCGCCGACGTTGCCCTTTGTTCCAATGTATTTTGCAATCGGTTGAAATGGTGTCTGCATACGTTCTCCAAGTTATCTTTGAACCAACTCGATGATGGACAGTTTCTGAGTCACGTTGTTGGCCACTGCGGCGGCAGACGAGCCGACGACAAGCAGCGTGGTCGCGTTCGAGTTCAGGTCGGACAGTCCAGTAATGTCTTTACAGGCGGCTATGGCGTAAAACCCATTGGTCAGGGTGTTAACGGCGTTCGCGCTATCTATCCCCACTAGCTGAGTCATCAGCATATAGGACACCCTAACCGACGTTGAGGAAAGCCGCGTGAGCCTGGCGCGTATCACCCACCCCTGATTAGGACTGTCAATATCTGAATTGCTGAACTCCGTATATGTCTGTCCGCCAATTCGCGCGTTCACTGACTTGTTATCATCATTATTCGCCCACCCGCCCGAATACTCGGCAATGACATAATCGCCGTTGGAGGCAAGGCTCCCCGCTGGGAGGCTATAACTGTGGAGATTGTCCGGCCCGGTTCCGGTGTTGCCGACTGTTGTGGTATCAACGGTCAGGGTGTAGGGGTAGCCTTTAATGACAACGCGCCCGGTGCCCTTGGCGTTTACGTTGAGGTTGACGTTGGTGTCGTTTCCGGAGACGCCAATCGTCGGGCCGGTGACGCCGGTTGCGGCGTTGGCAATGGAAATCTCATTAACCGCGCTTCCCGTCGCCGTCACCGTCGCCAACTCGTTGCCGTTCGTATCGAGGATCGCGGTCCCAACCCGAGGCGAGGTGAGGGTTTTATTCGTGAATGTCTCAGTCCCCGCCAATGTCGCAAGCGTACCGGACGTTGGCAGGGTAACGTTAGTTGATCCGGTAGTGGTCAGCGTGAGCGCATTCGCGCCGCTGGTGGTAAACGACGAGGCTGTCGTTAGGTTGCCGCCGAGGTTTAGGGTTCGGTTGGCGTCATTGAGGGTGAGGGTGAGTGTCCGGCCTGCCGTCAGGTTTTCCGTATTCGCAAGCGTTAAATCAAATGCGCCGCTGCCAGTCGAACGAATGCCGAGGCTTGTAATCGCCGTATGCGTCCCGCCGGTGATCGTCGGTGTCGTAATCGTCGGCGTGGCGATTGTTGGGGAGTTGATCGTGGGGGTTGTAAACGTGCCGTTGGTGACAGTTTTCCCGGTGAAAGTTAATGCCGCCGGGAGGCTTAACGTCGGATTGCCGGCCACGCCGTCACCGTTCGTCGAGGTGATCTCATTGGCTGTGCCGGTTATTGTTCTTGTCGTCCAAGTGTCGGCGGCCGTGCGGGTGGCAATGCCGTTGGATGCCAACCCCTCAACCGCGCCAAGATCGTTGGCGAATGCAAAAGTCGGATTGCCAGCCACCCCCGCCGGATTCGTGATCGTCATTCCGGCGGCTGGCTGGGTTAAACTTCTCTGCGCCCACGTGTCGGCGGCTGTGCGCACGGCAAATCCGGTTCCGGCGAATGCCGACAACGCGTTAAGATCGGGATCTAGGCTTAATTCACTTCTCGTCGCCCCGGCATTGTCCGCAACCGTGAACCCAGCGCCGATAAAGTTGAGTATCCCGCGCTGCGTGATATTGCTGCCTTCTTCTTGGAGTTGGTTGTAGCCGCTACCACCTGCTGTCGCGGTGAGGGTGGAGCCGACAACCGACAAACCAGATCCGAACGTCAGGCAAGACAGCACATTTCCAGCGGCTGAATAGTAAACGCCGTTGTTGAGACTGCAACTTGGAAACCGCCTATCAATCTCAGACTTTGTGTACGCCGAATTCGCAGGCGGGACTACTGCGGGAGGGGAGTTAAATTGACAGATCGCCGCCCAGGTTGTGGGTGTAGCAGGCGGCAAAGCCAATGACGACTGCGACGAGGGACAGAAGAAGAAGGTTATTTGAGATGTCGAACCAGGCCGGTATAACGGAAATGAATATTTGGCCTGATTCGTTATTAACGCGTCAGTTGTCGCCGGCAGAATAATCTGTGGAATAAAAAGCTGATCAGTTGCGCCATTATTCACGACGGACGCGGCGAAACGACGATAGAAATTCCCGCTGCCGACTGTGCCAGGCTGGACGATTTGAGAGCCGCCCGCGGGCAAGAACGCCCTATCCGCGTATACCCTCAACTCAACCCACTTATACAACGTCATCGTCTGCGCGCCAGGCGTCCCGGCGTAGTTGGTTGTAAGGGTGAGGCTGGATGCGGACGCTACACTGGCAACGGTGTAGGCTGAGCCGTCTATCAGAACGCGAAAGCCTGATACTCCTACAATACCCGTAAACAGCCCTGCGCTTGTAATAGTCGGACTGCCGCCGGCGGTTGAGACGGCGATCGGGCGGTCATTGCCTATGCCGGTGGGACTAAAACCATCAACGGTTAATGCGCCGATGACAACATCTGTCGCCAGCGCGCGCGCTGTGAATGTGAGAATTAAAGCGAGAAGAAGGAGAAATCTTTTCATAGGAAGCCGCCCCCAAGAGTATTGCCAAGCGATGATCCGAACGATCGAAGGAAGCTTGATCCAAACCCTGGCTGACCTGGCAGAATCTGCGTGTTATAGCCGGACGCCGTACCGCTGCCGCCAGTCTGCAGAATCTGCGGCAGTAGTCGTTCAAGTCGCGCCATATTCGCCAGCGTCTTCTGTTGCGTGAGCTGGTTGTTGGCCTGCTGGTTTAAATACTGCGCCTGCTGGTCTTCGTATGCGCCCTGCCCTTGCGCTTCACGTAGTTCTTTATTGCGGTTTATATCTCTCAGCCACGCAGGAATGCCAGACATAAAACCACTGTCGTAGCGGTTGTTTATGCCTTGTTCGGCTAATGCGGTTCGTCTTCCGACGCCGGGATCAACATTTACCGGCTTGCCGAAATCCAACGGCGCATTTAGATATTGCTGCGCCTCCGGGGTGTCGGCTATTGAATAACTGCCGTAGGTGTTGGTTTGGTTTTGCTGCTGTTGAAACGGCGCCTGCATTGGCTTGGGTTTCGAGCCGCCCATAAGTTATGTCCTCAACTTCTGAAATCTCACCTTCGTCATTATGAAAAATCTTGTGGTTTCACTTCTTCCGATCTCTACCATCCCACACCGGATCGCCAGCCTTGCCCCGGCGCGCTTGTCTATTGGGTTATGCGCCACGACTGCGGTAAACCCGTGGTTGAACAGATAGGCCGCGATATCACACATGGTATCGGCAAGTTCATTCGGCTTCACTTTCCGCCGCGCTGTCACGACGTGGTATGCAGCCGTATTGCGGCTGATCGTTTCCAGACTTACGCACCCGACGAATTCCCCGCCGGCGTATATCCCAAAATGCGTCCATTTCGGGTGATCCATCTCGGCCTCGTACCGCTCCCAGTCCCACCCCTCGCCGCGCGCCTGAAACTCCCATTCGGCGACTTGTTGATACTGATCCGGCCGCAGTTGTTCCAATTCCAGCATCACACAAACCCGATCGTGCGCCAGCGGCTTGATTGAAAGTCGTACGTGATCAAAACGCTTTCATTCGCGTTCAGAGTGATATTCGCGCCGCTATGGCACAACACGCGATTCTCTGCAGTGCTGCCGGCGTTGTCATTGGCGATCACCACGTTCTGAGAGCCGACATTGCAGATAACGAAAAGTCCCGGCCTGGAGCCGGAGAATCCGGTAAAAGTGCGGGATGCGTCCGTGGAAAGCCTTATCAGTTCCCCCGGCGGTATGGCGTAGTTATTCTGATCGGCTGTAACCTGCGGGACCGTGGTTTGATCAATCTGCGAACCGTCATCACGCGTGATAATAGGCTGCGCATTATCCCCAATGTCGATGAGGCCAACGTCGCCGCTCTCTTCATACCGCCGATCGTCGAGATATCGCGCCATTACTTGATCTCGGCCCTCGGGATGCCGCGCACGACAACCTTTTGCACTGTCCCGTCGCTGGATGGAAGGTCAACGCGACACGCAGCGGCTGCGGCCTCAATATTCGTGCGGCTTTCACCTTCCAGCATTTCGGCGGTGTCGGATTTGGTAAACGTCGCGGCTGCGGCGGGGAGGCTGCCGACATCCGGCACTGGTGAACCCGGCGTGGCTGCAAATAGGCTCAAACTGCCGACTTTTCCGGCGACAGTGGCGCTTTTGATGCGATTTCTGATCAGTCTTCTTGCGTCGTAATACTGACTGGCTACATAAGCGCCGCTGAGTCCCGCGCCGCCTTCCCATTGATTGACGCGGATAGCGCCGCCGGAAAAATAGGTTACGTACAGTTTGCCGTTGACGACTTGTGCATCGAGTATTCTGGCGCTGAGGTTTATTGGCGCATTCCAGACATTTTGCTGAGTCAGCCAGGGTAAGACGGTTGTCGTTGATCCATTGTCGTAAATGTACAGCACCGCCATGTTGTCAGGATCTTCGGCGACGATCACCCTTGCGCCATCCCACGTCTTCATGTCGTCCCACACCGGCGCGCCGAAAACTAGATCAATATTCTCTCTCGCGCGCGTTCGCAATGGCCTATTGTTGAACGCGTAAAACCAGTCTTTAACCAGACACCCGTTCGTGGCGGCCTTAAAGCCGGGTTCGGCAATGACGCGCGATATAAACGGCTGATCCCCGCTGGATACTCGATCAATGATCTCCAACGCGGTCGTCGTCATAAAATAGATCGGCCCATCGCCGGCTAGCGCGTTGACGAAATCACTCCCGCTTGCGGTGATGTTGGCGAGAGTCCCGATATGCTCGGGATTATTATCCAACATCACCGCAAAGCCGTTTCCCGTCACCTGAGTCGCCAAGGGATCGGTAGTGTTTGGAATCCCCCAGATAATCACCCTTTCAGCGAATTTGGTGATCCCGGCAGCTCTTAGTGGCCGTTGGATATCTCTATCAACAATATCTCTCAAGTCCCCGTCGAACCATTCAGGTCGCGGCTTAATGATCGTTGAGGTCTTGCCCGATCCGGTTGAGCCGGTGAAGTTCGTGTTTAGCGTGGCGTGGGTGTCGTCGGTGATTGCGACTATATGGTACGTGCCCGCGTCTATCCCGATAAAGTCGCCTAGCTGGTGGTCCTGAGTCCAGAACGTATTGACGCCGACAATGGCCGTGCTTCCATTCGTCGCCGTGAATGTCCCGCGAGGGGTAAGATACAAGTACCGAATTAGGCGTAGTTGGCCGGAACGATCACCCCAGCGAGTTCCCAGCAATAACCACCCGTCCTGACCGGACACCGGCAACGGCATTGATATATCAAGAATCGTGTTCGTGTTCGCAGTGATATTGTTGTAAACGACTTCTGAAGGCGGGCCGTAGGCGTTGGTCTTACTGCGCCACCTTGCCATAGCGACGCCGATGAAACCCTGCATATTTTTGACGCCGAGGCCGGCAAAGGTTGTCACGTCGCCAGCGGGTAGGACGGGCTTTTCAAAGCCGGCGTCGAAAACGGAATACCCACCAACGCCATCAGGAACGGCGACGCGAAGGCGGCCGGCGGTTGAGGAAGTTGTCAGACCGGTTACAGCCGTCTCGTCGAGGTAGACCTGTTCTGACGTGTTTTCGCTGAGATACAGCAAAACCGCGTTCTGATAGCGAAGGAGGCCCGAATAAGATAGCCGGCTTCCTACCAGACTGCCGAAACTCGCGCGCTGCGTATCCGCCGCGAATATTCTGGCGCCGACGTTTTGGGAGGAGACTTCGAGTAAGCCCTTCGCTACTTCTATCTTGCCGCCGGGACGCAGCCATGTATTGTTTCCACGGCGGATTGTGCCTTGCAGCCCCTCGAGCGCCAATGCGGGCGCACTTGGGAAATACCCCCCGGTGAATTCGACTTCTATGCTGTCTAAATTAGGCGGCGTCGGCATTGACTATTTTCCGCGTGACAACATCGCAAAGATCGCCGACAAGATCGTCTTCTAGATCAAGCGGCACGTCGGATACGTTTTTCGGGGTGAAACTGGCGGTGATCGTGATTGGGCCAAGTACGCTTAAGATATCGGCGGGACTGTTGACCGCGACACCCTTAGCCCGCGTCGCAACCACGCGGTTTTTCTTCAGGTAGTAGCCGTATACGGTGGGTTGAGGCCGAACGAAATCCGCATAATGCATCAATGGAACAAGGACGTTATTTTCGGCGTCCCTCACCAGTCCGAAATCCATCCCCTCTAGGATGATCTCCCCAACCTGCCCCGTAACACTGCCCGTCGCCGTCAATAGATCCGTACTTTCGCCATTCGCGCCAAGATTGACGGCGTAATCTTGCTGCAGCCAAGCCCGTAGCTCACTGTCGCGCATGACACGTTCCGACAACTGGCGCAGCGCGTCGGTGACACAAGCGCCGATGTCAATCTCGGAATCCGGCCACACGTGCGGCTGAGGCTGTCCAGCGTTCAGGCGCCGTTTGGCGCGCTCGATCAATTCGTCTACTGTCATTGCTAGGCAGAAGCCGGCGCGGCGGTCACCTTGCCGTAGAGGTCAGGATTACCGTAATTGCGGATTTCGGTTAGATGCGCCTGCCATTCGGTATTGGCGGCGTCGTAGAGGGACTGAAACATGCTTTCTTTCAGCGCGAGTTTGGCTACGGTCCCAGACGCCAAGCCGCCTTCGTGCCAATCATCAAGCGCGATATTGCCGGTAAAGATCGTTGGCCGGGTATAAACACAAACTTCCATCACGACGTTGGTTCGCGTGTGTTCGATCCTGCCGCCGTTGATTGCGTACAGGTAGAAACTCATTCCAGAGTAAACCGACGCAGAAAAGCGGTTGTAACTGCGAACCGCGTCCAGCGTGGCTGGCAGACACGCGCGGCTGTCCGAGGCGTCGCGGACGAAACCGGGAACGCCGATGATGCGGGAACCGCTGTTACCGACCTGCGGGATTGCGGCCTGGTTGGCCAGGGATCCCGTCACGTCGAAAAAGCGCTGTCTCTCGGGGTGTCGCGGCGTGGATGCGATGCATTCAACAATCTCGCCGATACTCGCCGCAAGCGGATCTTGAACCTGGCTTGGCACGAAATCTGGACCGGTCACCGTGGACGTAGACGGCGGCGCCGCATAATTGCTGTCAGCTTGCGCCGGGTTCGTCCCCACTACCGCGCCAAGTCTGTTCAAGACTTGCTGTATAACTCTGTCGAAGGTGATAGCCATTACGCTGGGACTGAATAAGCCACATACACCGTCTGCCCGCCGGCGGTATTGACGCTGTATAGGCTTAGATCCAAACGATCCTCATCGCCGATCGATGTGCGGCCAGCGCCGGGGAGTGAGAACGGGATGCCGGCAACCAGAGTCGCCATAATTGCGCCGTTCGCGCCAACGACGGTCGCGGCCGCAGTAGCTGTAATAGTCGCGTCCATTGCGGGCAAGAAGCTGGCGGATATCGCCACGTTGGACCCTGTTCCCGCTAGTGCAATTCCGTTGTATTTAACTCTCATAGGTTTCTACCATCCGTAGCCGTCAACCATTGCGCCACCGTAGCCCCAACCCTCTTCGTAGTCTCTGCCGACGCCCAGTTTCTGAGTCACGCCAGACCGTGAGGAATTGGCCTTGTAGGAGTCGAAGCGCTTTTGGTAGATCGCTTCATCGTGTAGGAATGAATCCCGCAGCGCTTCCGCCTGTAAGCGCCACTTGTCAGGGTTCTTGCTTATAGACAACTCGCCCCAGTCGCAGAGCGGCAAAGCGGATAAGGCGGTTTGGACGCGGATTAAATGATGGAATGAACTGATCCCCGGCGAGTCGCCCAGACTGCCAAATTGATAATCCGCCTCATAGCCGATGATGTAAGTCGAAGTGTCGCCCGGTATCGGTGTGAATCTGGCGTACGCCGCTGGCGCGCTTGGCGTCTGGCGGAAAAAGCTGATCTCGACGGCGGAATGCGTGTTGCTGCCCGAGCTGCCGGACTTCTCCGGCCCTAGATACCGCTGTTCGGCGTCCTGCAACAGCGTGAATGGGATCTCACGGCGGCAGTGAAATTCATTCGTCGGATCGTCCGTGTAGACGAGGAACGGCCGGCCGAAGTCGGCGGCAGTGATCAAGTAATCCTCCTGCCCCGGACTGGTTTGAATCTGCGTCCATCCAACCGACCAATGATTTGCCGTGTTCTGCAACTGCGCGCAATGATCGTAGATATGCTCAATAAGAATATTGAGTATCTGTAGGTCGGTCGGATTATGCGGATCGGGCTGTCTCAGCCGCTGGCGAATCAGCGCGATGTTCTCGACTACGGTTGCCATTAGTCTTGCTTAGCTTTGCCTTTCGGCTGCCGTTCGTTTATCAGCAATTGGATGATCTGTGCGTTCTGCTCTGCCTGGACCTTCATCACCTCGACCAAATCTTTCAAACTGTTCTGGTCCTGGCGCTCGCTCAGTTTCTCTAATGCCTGCGCCGTCTGAATCTCTGCCGCGTGGACTTCCGGCAACCCAGTCCGCTTCAGCATCTCGTAATCAACCGAGTCATAGCCGCGCTTGAAACCCTCATCCTTCGGCGCGAGCTTCAGGCAGGTGTGGGTATAGGTGAGCAAATCCCGTTGGATGAAATCAGCGCGTCTGGCCGCTTCAATCAATTGATCCCCGACTGCGAATATCACCGCCAGGTAATATTCCGGCATGTCCGCCGGCGTGAAGGTTTTCAGTTCGGCGATGCGGGTAGTCAACAGGGTGATTATGTCTTCCGTCTTCTCCGGCAGATGCGGCCAATCGGGATAAAACAACTCTTCGAGCTTCACCTTGCGGTAAACCTGGCCGCCGAGGTCGCTATTAAGCGCGCCGATCTCGACGAGTCCGGTTTTACGTTCGGCCCGGTCTTCCAGCGCTATCAGCCGCTCGGCTTCGTGGTATGCATAGCGGACGTATGAACCCCACACTAAGCGTCCATCCTTGTCGCGCTCCTCAGAGCCGGGTATCAAGTCGCCCTCGCGGATCTCAACAAGGTTGGCTTTCTGCCGATAGCTATGACACGGCGTGATTTCGCCGCGTAATAGATAGCCGTTCTTTACCGCGTGAGTATCCACGCCGAGCTGCGCCCAACCCATTTGGACGAAATAGCGGTGCGCGTTCAGATTAACGTCTTCCTGAATCGCGCCGACCTTCTCGTCACCGAATAAAGCTTCACGCGCCGTTCGGGGCGCTGCCGCTGCTGTTTGCATTGGTTTCCTTTGGTTGCAGGCCGCTACGGTTGTGGCCGCCTATGAAATGGTATTTGCCCCACGAATACGGGGTTGGATCTAAAGTTGTCCACGAATGGCTGCGCGTCTTTACGTAGTCGTCAATCGCGTTTCTGACGCCCTGCCGCCACTTCTCGTCGCGCTGTTCAGTCATATCCGCCGCGCGTTTGCGCAGCAACGACTCAGACGGCGCGTTGTCGTCGTTCGACGCCTGATCACGCCGCCATTTCATTCTGTGAACGCGTTGCAAGTCTGAATCTGCAGGCGGACGGTATGAACCTAAGCACGGCTCGTGTTTGACTATGCCCTTGCCGTCGCAGCATAGGCTGTCGTGGTGGGCGATTAAGAAAAGCGCGGTGTAGAAGCCTTCCGGCGGGATTGGCCCGAGAACGTCGATCTTTTCCCCCGTCTCCTCGTCCCAGTAATACCGCGCCCGCTCCCAACCGTCTTTTTGCTGAAGTTCTAAATTTAAATGAAGTTCTTCGACGTAGAAGCGCGGGACGCCTATATCGCGGATTTCGCCGCCCTCTTCGTAGCGCCAGAATGGATACTTCAGCCGTCTCTTGCCACAGGAAATCATGGAGGCAAGATTGAAGTCTTGCCCCCACACAATCCTTAATTTGCTTTTGCCGTCAACCGTCAGGCCCGCAATCCGATCCAGCCGGTCCTGCCAGGGTTTTAAGCTGACAGGTGAATCCTGATTGCGGGCTTTGACGATTTCCGACTCTACGTCAAATATATGGTGAGAAGTTCTCATCGTTACGGCTGCGAGTAGATGATAACGTCTTCCAGGCTGGTTGCGGCGCCACCTATGAACGTCAAAATCACCTGCGTGGCATTGCCCGTAGCGGGCAGGTCAGAGGTGGCATTCATCGCCATGACCTTTTGGATAAGTCGGCCGCGCTTTGGTGTGATAGTGCAAGTGTCGCCAGCGGTTGCCGCCGCCACCCGGTAGAACTCTATCGCAAGCCCGTCAGGCGATGGAGTCGGCGTGTAGGTGTCTAGTTGGGTCGCTGTTCTAGCTGCCATTAGTCACCCCCTTACGAGCGTCTCTTACCAATGATGTGGTAGTGGTAAGTAGAAGCCGCCTGGTTGCCGGTGCCCATAGTGAAAACGACCTGAGTATTACCGGCGCTGGTCGAGAGAGCATGCCCGGCATTCAAGCCGCTGGTAACGACCGTGCGAATGTCGGCGACGATGGTTGGCACGATGGTTACGGTGTCGGCTGCGGCGCCGCCCAGACTAGCCCACACTTCCATGATCAATCCGCCCTCACCGTAGCTGAGAGGGACGACGCCGCCCGCCGCGATCGCCGTGGTTATATTAGTTGGTACTACTGCTGCCATATTCCCTCCTTTTAGGAATCCGAAACTTGAGTGGCGAGGCCAGTGATTGAAGCGCGCTTGATCAGAGCGTGAAGCCGGGGTTCTTCAGCGCCCCAGTTCCAGAA
>Ga0066388_100002212_pt1 | contig 11696 bp, 8 predicted proteins | sample PanSoiMetaGPlot6_FD_64539 | JGI IMG/M metagenome (GOLD analysis project Ga0066388, IMG submission 64539) | Tropical forest soil microbial communities from Panama analyzed to predict greenhouse gas emissions - Panama Soil - Plot 6 (Hybrid Assembly) | ecosystem: Environmental > Terrestrial > Soil... | reverse complement strand
CCATTTTGCTTCAGCCAGCTCCTCGCTCAATGCTTGCCTGCTGTCCACCTTTCTGGTCCCATCGAACCAACCGGCTTGATCGGCATGTTGAATCACCATGGCGTCCTGGTGCTTGCCGGTGATCTGATAGAACAGGCGGGGCAGCTCAGTTGAGCGCATATTGGGGCCGTGCTGCAGCAGCTTCGGCGGGCTTGTCGAGTAGTCCATCAGCCGCTCGCCGCTATCCGGCGGATTTGCTCCCTTTAGCGGCTCCACCTGCTCGTAGCGCACTTGACCGGGCCTTTCGCTCCTGCCATTTTGTTCGGCGTACTTGATGTTGACCGCTGTCAGGGCAAAGAGCTGACTGGCGTAACTGCGCTGTCCATCCCGATGAGATTGCGCTTCCTGGTCCGGTCTGAGATTCGACTCAGGCAGTGTCACCCTGATCCCGTCCGCGCTTGTAAAGGAGCCGGTGGTGGCCATTTCCGCTACCAAGCGGGCGGCAGAGGCCGGATTCTTAGCATAGAGCCTTGCCTCCAGCGCGGTCACCGTGCAGGTCTTGTGCTGGCCTTGATCAATTGATGTGGGTATGGCGGCCTGGTGAATAACATTTTCTGCCAGCTGCACCCTTTCGCCTGGGCTGGTTCTGGCTCCGGCCCCGGACTGGAACAGTCTTTCTATCTCTTTGTAGGTATCGGCCACCTCCTGCCGGCTAAGTGGCGGGACAGACTCCGCCGCACGCTTCTCGAATGCCAGCATGTCGGCCTGGAACTGCCTTCTTGCGCCCCGATCTCTTATCTGGGATTCGGCCAAATGACCGAGCTTTTGTCGCTCGCCCTGGAGCAGCTGGCTATCCTCGGCCCTTTCCCCGACCCTGGAACTCTCGGAAGCGCCTTCACCCACAGTCCGCTGCCATAGCTCCTTTACCCTTTCCAGCGGGCGCTCGACCTGCCTGGCTCGGGAACCGAGGTCTAAAGGTTTCAGGACGAGTGGGTCGACATCGGCAAGCAGCCGGTCCTTAACTTTGGCGGCGCTGTCAGCCAGCTCGGCCCACACACTCTGGCCAGGCGATCTTTCCGCTGATCTGCCGTTGCCGCCTGCCAAGAGCGTCTCAGCCGCGCCCTGCCCCCAATCATAAAAATCTCCCGGTCCTGGACCTTGACCCGGTCTGCTCGGCACGGCTCCTTGCGGGGGCTTCTCCAGCAGATCCGATAGCTCTATCACCGCTGGTCTATGGCTGACGGCCTGATTCGGCTGGGCGCTTGCATCGGCACCGTTGTTCAGCAGCGCGCCAGCAGCCGACATCATCTCCTGCCAGAGCCCCTGGGCAAGTTTCGCCTTATCTACCGGCTGCGATCGGTCATCGCCTGTGCACAGCCGGTCGCTAGTCTGCGGGGCTTCAAAGATCATGAGGGAACTCCGCTCGTTGTCGGCTAAGCCGTCATCAGCACCGAGGATTTAACCTGGTTACTAGCCAAGATGATCTACTGCCGATATCAAGAAATTACAGGGTAAACCCAGATGGCCTTCGTAAGATCCTCACTGATAGCCGGCCAGGAGCTCTCCGACCGGATAGGGTCGGCGGCAAGAGCGCCGTGTCCGGCAGCCGCTTCGGCCGGACGAAGCTCCAGCAGCGCCGAGTATGTGAACAGGAGTTGCAGCAAAATAGATTCGGAGAGGGTGGGATTCGAACCCACGGTACAGCTTTTGACCGTACAACTTCTTAGCAGGAAGCCGCTTTCGACCACTCAGCCACCTCTCCTGAGGCGTGGATCAAATATATCATAGACGCTCAGCCATGCGGCCCGACTAGAGCACCCCCAGCACCATCAGACATACCCAGTAATAAGATATGGCACCAGCAAAGATCAGGCTGTCGCCTCGGTCAAGAAAGCCGCCATGACCCGGGATCAAGTTGCTGGAATCCTTGATGCCGGCATCGCGCTTGAGCAGAGACTCGCAAAGATCGCCGAGCAGTGCGCCTATGCTCAAAACCGCACCCATGAGCGGCGCCTGCCAGAGCTTGAAACCAAACGGATGGCTGGGGAACAGGTACCTATCCGCAGTGTGTATGACCAGCAGCGCCCACAGGATCGAGGCCACAAAGCCGCCAATCGCTCCTTCTACTGTCTTCTTGGGGCTCACCTGAGGATAAAGCAGATGCTTACCAAACCTCTTGCCAGCGTAATAAGAGAAGACGTCGGTTGCCCAAACGATAAACAGCGTCGCCCAGAGATAGGCCAGCCCAGGCTGCTGCAAAGGGTTATCGATATGTGCCGACCCGGGCGGCGTCAGGCCACGGAGAAGGGCAAGATGGCTGGGCAGGAAGCCGAGGTAGATAAAGCCAAGAACGGTCGTGGCAATATCAGCGATGGTGGCAGGTGGCGTTTCATCCCGAAACAGCAGTCGGAAGAAGGAGGTACAAATCCCCACCGTTAACAGCAGCGGGAAATGGTCGAGCGGGAATCGCCACGGCAGCTTTAACCCCGGTATTTCCGGGAGGGCAGCGACCACAAAGAATGCGATGATCATGCCTCGAATGATGCGGGGGGATGGATGCATTCCCTTAGCACGGGTCATGGCGATGTACTCCTCGCCACAGAGATAGCCTGCTATGCAGAGAACAAGCGGCCACAGGAGCCCCCCAGCCATTACGGCGGCAACCGCCAGCCCGAACAATATCCAGCCATATATCACTCTCATCGGATAGCTCCCGGTCAGCCGGACAGGTCAGCTGGAGACCGCGCCAGACCACCCTCGGACCCTGGCTCCCGACTTACCGGTTGTCCCTCAGAGCCGGCTTCCCATCCGCCGAGCGGGCGGCCGCCGCGGACACTCTTCCCGGCCATCAGCCTGGAGGCGGCCAGCGCTGTCAGCGGAATCGTACAGACAAGCCCCAGACTGCCGGTCAAGGCAGCCGCCACCTCGGTCGCCACCAGATCCAGGTTGAGCAGTTTGGTGGAGGGCATCTGCGCTACCAAAAGGAGCAAAGGCAGCGCTCCGCCTGCATAGGCCAGCACCAGCGTGTTGGTCATCGTGCCCATGATGTCCCGCCCCACATTCATCCCTGATCGATAAAGCTCTTTAGCACGGAGAGATTGATTTGCCGAGCTCACCTCGGCTATGGCCGAGGCGATGGAGATGCCCACGTCCATAATCACACCGAGAGCGCCAATCAACATGCCGCCGGCCAGGAGGCCGCTGTAAAACGCCGGCGGCTGCGCCAGAACCGAGCCTCTGAGTATCTGCGCCTCCTCGCTGGAAAGACCGGTCAAGGGCCCCGTCTGGATCACGATCTGGGCGGCCAGCCCGGCTATGATTACACCGCCAACAGTACCGAGGACGGCAGCCAGAGCCTTACGGGAAAAGCCAGCGACCAGGAACATGCTCGTCGCTGTGGCTGTGAGGCAGATGCCACCCGCGGTTAATAGTGGATTCACCCCTCTCAAGCTAAGAGGAAGCAGGACCAGCGCTATCAGCGATACACAGATAATCAGCCCGGCCAGCGATTTGATCCCCTGTCGACCACCAAAGACAAGGAAAGCCAGCAAGAATGCCGCCGCCAACCAGCCCAGCACCGGCGCCCGTCTGTAGTCGGAGATGTTCACTTCAGGGTTGCCACCATTCTCGGTGACAACCGATAAGATCACCTCCTGAAAAGGCTTGATCGTTATGTTGTAAGCTGGATTGTCTGTCACCTCGTTGGCCACGGTGGCGGTCCGGCCTTTTAGCGGTCCTTCCAGGATCTCCACTTCAGCCAGTTGATGCCGGCTAACCATTCCGGTCTTCTGAAGCAGCTGTTGATCAACCTGAGCGTCGGTCACCGACCTCACCCGGCCGACCACAAACTGCTCGTCAATCTTGGCGGCGCTCTCCCCCTCCTGATAGCGGCCAGACTGATCGCTGGCCTGGCAAGGCAAGGCCAGCGGCAAGGGCATGCCCGTCCCGAAGCGGCTGACCGGCACGCCGACAACGACAAGCATGGTCAAAAGCACGATTAGCGCTCTGCCTGGTGAAGTCAGCCAACGGCGCTTGCAATCCGGTATCCCCGGATCGTTAAGCGTCCAGCTCCTGATCATCATCTCCCCTTCTCCTGAGCTTCTTCCGCAAGCAGATCAAGACTGAGTTGTGCGCTTGGCGCCGCCCGCTTGAGGTGCCGGTAGGACAGCGGCGTAGCCACCCTGCCGCGCGGTGTCCTTTGAATGAATCCCTTTTGAATCAGGTAGGGCTCGTAAACATCTTCCAGCGTGTCGCTATCCTCGCCAAGCGTAGCGGCAATCGTGTCGATGCCGACCGGCCCGCCGCCGTAGCTGTCGATCAGGATCTCCAACAGGCGGCGATCTGTGGGATCCAGTCCTGAGCAGTCGACCTGATATGTCTCCAGCGCCTCTGCAGCCAGGACCTCGTCGACCGGCGCCCGGGCCTTGAACTGGGCATAGTCACGTACCAGTCTGACCAGGCGGTTGGCAATGCGCGGGGTAGCACGCCCGCGTTCGGCAATCACTCTCACCCCGCTCTCCACAATCTCCACGCCAAGAATAGCAGCCGTCCGGCGGACAATCAGGCTCAGCTCCTCAAGGCTGTAGAACTCGAGCCGGCAGACAAAACCAAAGCGATCGCGCAGGGCATTGGAGATCATCCCGGCTTTGGTCGTGGCGCCGATCAGGGTAAACCTGGGCAGCGGCAGGCGCATCGAGCGCGTTGCATGCCCCTTGCCGGAGGTCAGGTCAATGACGAAATCCTCTATGGCCGGGTAGAGCAGCTCCTCCGCCACCCGGCTCAGGCGATGAATCTCATCGATGAAGAGCACATCGCCGGCTTCAAGCTGGTGGACCAGCCCGACGATGTCTCGGGGCCGCTCCAGGCTGGGACCGGTGGTCATGTGGATCTTCGAGCCCATCTCGGCGGCTATGACATGGGCGAGCGTGGTCTTGCCCAGCCCTGGCGGCCCGTAGAACAGCACGTGGTCGAGGGCCTCTCCCCGGGAGCGGGCTGCAGCAATTGACATCTCGAGCATGGATTTCAGCCGCGCCTGGCCAATGTATTCACCAATCGTCCTCGGCCTGAGCGTGGTGTCGACCCGCCGATCGGATGCTGATTCGCGGGCAGAGAGCAGCTCTGATCGCCGGGGATTCCCGGCCGCCTGGCTAGTTGCCCCGGGCGAGCCAGCCCGGCTGGATTGCCCGGAACCAGCGGGCTTGTCTGGGTGGCTGGGCACGATGGTCATCGCCTTATTATTGCAACAATGAGCCATAAGTTAAGCATTCAATCCTACATTGCCGCGAGTTTGGGAAAGACAGTTAATCAGGGCATGAGAAGAACTCAAGGTGTGGGCCGGGCGGCAAACTTATAATGTCGCTATGCCGTTTAACCTGACAACCCAGCCTTTAGCGCCAGCATTTGCCGCCCCCATGCCGTCGCCCAGCTCCGGCCGGGACAAGGTCACGGTTAACCCCGAGCCAGCTCTGTCGGTGGTTGTCCCGCTCTTCAACGAGGTCGAGAACCTGGACCGGTTGTTCCCGGCGCTCACGACCAGCCTGGAGAGCCTAAAGCGGGACTGGGAGCTCATCCTGATCGACGACGGTTCCACGGACGGCTCGTACACAAAGCTTGAGCAATTTGCGGCCGCGGACAGACGGGTGAAGGTCCTGCGCTTCGTGCGCAACTTTGGGCAGACAGCTGCTCTGGCAGCAGGGATTGATTACGCGCAGGGGCAGGTGATCATTCCGATGGACGCCGATTTGCAAAATGATCCAGACGACATACAACGTCTCCTGGACAAGCTTGAGGAGGGCTACGATGTTGTCAGCGGCTGGCGAAAGAATCGCCAGGATGAGCTGCTGATGCGCCTCATCCCTTCCTGGATAGCCAACAAGCTAATTTCTGTGATAAGCGGCGTGCCGCTCCACGATTACGGTTGCTCTCTGAAGGCTTACCGTCGGGAAGTGATCAAGCAGGTGCGGCTCTACGGCGAGATGCATCGCTTCGTGCCGATCTACGCCACCTGGATGGGCGGGCGTGTGACCGAGATCCCGGTTAACCACCATGCCCGCCAGTTTGGCCGCTCCAAGTACGGCATATCGCGTACCTTCAAGGTGGTGCTGGACCTGATCACCGTGAAGTTCCTGTCCACGTACGCCACCAAGCCGATTTACGTGTTTGGTGCGGCCGGCTTCTGGTCGTTGGCCGCCTCCTTTGTTGCCTTCGGCTGGATGGTCCTGCTCAAGTACGGCTATCAAACAAGCTTTGTTGAGACGCCGCTGCCGGTTCTCGTGGCCATGTTCTTCATGCTTGGCGTGCAGTTCATCCTCATGGGTCTGCTCGCCGAGATCCTCATGCGCACCTACCACGAGTCTCAGGGCAAGAGCATCTACATTGTCAAGGTCGCCCTGAACACAGACCCGGAACAGTCGCGCACTGGCAGATAAACCGCCGCGCTTCCCGGCCGACTTAAAGCGCTAAGATGGGAAGGGATTGTTACCCGACCATATGGGAACCGACCGTTCACCTAAGTCAGCAATCCCGCACAAGGAAAGCTCCTGAAAGGAATGCCAACGCATATAAATGGCATCTGAACAACAGGCAGTAATTAAACCGGCGCTTAATCCACGGTCTGGTTTTACCTGGTGGCTGGCGGTGACCGTGGCTGGTTTTGCGGGACTGGTTCTCACCCTCGGAGCACCACACATTATCGGTCGGCCGATTAAGGCTGGCGACGTAGCTCACACTAACCTGGCAGCCGCCCGCTCCGCCGGCCTGGTCGACGAAGTTGAGACCGGGCGGGCTCGCGAGAGAGCCAGGCAGTCCGTGCTGCCGGTCTTCAAGCGAGACCATAGCCTGGACCGGGTGATGCTCGATGAGCTGCAGCTGAGGCTTGATCAGGTATCCAGGCTCCAGGTAGAGTGCGGACTGCCACTGCCAGCCGCGCTCGGGCTCACGCCGACTCAGCAGGTCTACCTGCTGGAGGCTCCCGAGGTGGTCTGGCAGAGAATTGCCGCTGGGCTCAGTCTTCCCGCACGGACCACAGCAAGACCAGATCGAAGCGCCAGTTTAGCGGTTCGACCGGAGATCGAAACCAGCATACAGTTAAAGCTCAGCCAGCTGGCTCCTGCAGCCGGCAATAAGGAGGCAGACGCTCGCCAGCTCGGCCGGCCCTTCCGGCGAGCGCCGGAAGCAAGCCTGCCTGCTCCTGACCCGGTGGCAACCATAGATTCGGCACGCAAGTCGTATCGGGCCTTGGTCCCTGTCCGTGATAATCTGAGCCATGACCTCCTGGCCCTGGCTGTAACCAGCAAACCACAGGACTGGGCGCTGGAACGGGCAACAATTTACAAGGCCACCAAACGGCTTCTACAGCTCGGGCCCTTGTTCCCCGGGGTTGAGCGAACTGACTGGCTGCAGACCGTTCTCGAGTTCCTGCCGGACGGCTGGAACGAGAACCTGCGCCTCACCTCAGCTCGCCTGATTTCCTCCGTCCTCAAGCCGAATGTGGTGGTGGATGCAGCAGCGACGCGTAGCCGCGCTGACACCGCTGCCGACAGGGTGCAAGTGGTAGTGCGGGAGACAAGAGCCGGCCAGCTGATTGTGCCCAGGGGTGCTGTGATCACACCAGAGGCTGCAGAGACATTGAAGGCGGTCGGCATCAGCCGCACCACCAACTGGCCGATGGTGGTCAGCCTCTGTGTTTCGGTGGTGGCTTCTTTTGCCTTCTTTGGGCTCTTCCTTTACACCTATGCGGCCAAGCATCTGTTCTCGCCGAGCTCGCTCGGGCTCATGTTCACGGTTTCCATCGTCAATTGTGGGGTGGCCGCCTTTGTCGGCCACGACCTGCCGCAATTTGTGCCGTTGCCAGCGGCAGCGATTATTCTCACAATCTTCTTCGGGCCGCGCGTGGCCATCGCCCTCTCGCTTCTGTTGATGATCTTTTTGCGCGTCGATGACCTCGTCGATATTAACAACCTGATCGCCCTGGGCAGCGCCGCCGGGGTGGCGATCAGCACCAACATCAAGCAAAGGAAGGACGTGCTCTTCAGGGGCTTCTTGATCGGTCTGATGCAGGCAGCAGGCTTCCTGGCCGCGGTGATCATCGACCAGTCGGTGACATCGGCCGCTGCGCTTGGTCAAGATCTCCTGTTGCAGCTCTTAGGTGGCCTGTCCTCCTGCATCGTGGCGATCGGTAGCCTGCCTTTCCTGGAAAACCTGTTCGGGATGGTAACCCCGTTCCGTATCGCCGAGCTGACCGCTTCCGACCAGCCTCTTCTGCGGCAGCTCGAGGAAAACGCCCCAGGCACTTACCAGCACAGCCTGGCTGTAGCCAATCTGGCTGAGGCAGGAGCCCGAGCAATCGGTGCTGACGCCAATCTGGTGCGCGCCGGCTCCATGTATCACGACATAGGCAAAATGGTGCGCCCGCGCTTCTTCATCGAGAACCAGCTCGGGGACAAAAACCCCCATGATTCCATATCGCCTGAGGAGAGCCGTGAGCGTGTGCTGGCGCACGTCACGGACGGCATAGCGCTGGCCCAAAAGTACGCCATGCCCGCTGCTCTCACCGAGTTCATCCCGATGCACCAGGGCACCACCTTGATGGCCTATTTCTACCACAAGGCCTGCCTCAAGTACGGCGCCGAAAACGTCGATCCAAACTTCTACCGTTATCCGGGTCCCAAGCCGCAGTCACGTGAGACCGCTATCGTCATGCTGGCCGATGTCTCGGAGGCGGTCACCCATAGCATGCACGATCCCACCCAGGAGGAGGTCGAGGCAGCAATCAGCGGTGTATTCAAGGCTCGCTGGGACGACGGACAGATGAGCGAGTCAGGGTTGACGCTCGATGAGCTGGAACGGGTAAAGCGAGCGTTTGTCCGGGTCTGGCGCACGCTTCACCACGAGCGCTTGAAGTATCCAGCCACGGCCACCGGCAAGATGCCGGTGGCGACAGTGCCAGCCGCAGCAAGCCCGGCCGGGTCGGAGAGCGATGCCGCCGGCGAGCTCGTACCCGAGGAAGCGCCTTGCGACTGCGGACTGGCTACCCTGGAGCCGTTGAGCGAGACCGGCGGCAGGACCACAGCAGCTTCTGATGGCAACCAGTCGCTAATTGCTCAGAAGGAGAGCTCAGCTCAAGCTCCAGGCGAAACGGCTCCCAAAGCCCCCTGAAGCCGGTCAGCGGCTCTCGATTAGCCCAGCGCCACCAGCGCTCCAACTGTAAAAGCTGACAGCCGTCTGCCCGTAATGCCGGTGATCAAAAAGCGAAAGCTCACCGACCTGTTCGGGCAACCGGGCGCTGCGGGCATGTTCAATAGCCACAATACCACCCTCGCTTAAGAGCCGGTGCTTGTCCACAGAGATGAGCACGCTCAATCCCAGGCGATCGGACAGGTAAGGCGGATCGGCAAAGATCAGGTCAAAGCCAGCGGGCTCCAGCACCGACAAAACTTTCCGGACATCACGGCAGATTACCTCACCCTCAAACCCGAGTCTAACCAGGTTGGCCTCGATTGACCGGGCCAGGCGGCGGTTTTCCTCAACAGCAACCAGTGAGGCTGCTCCCCGGCTGAGCGCCTCCAGACCGATCAGACCGGTACCGGCAAAAAGGTCGAGGAAACGAGAATCTGGCACCCGCCTGTAGAGAATATTAAAGAAAGCCTGGCGGATCTTGGAAGCGGTCGGCCGTGCTTCCAGCCCGGTCGGACCGTTGATTACTCGCCCTCGCGCCTGCCCACCGGTAATTCGCATCAGGTCAACCGCCCAGTCTGATTGCGCTCCCAGGCCGCCATCTGTTCTTGCTTACAGCATACACAAGCCAGGCCTGCCGGTCTGGTTAGCAACGACGACCGCTCTTGCCGAACCGGCAGCTTGAGCGGCAAACCATGGTAACATGGGTGTTTGTGCCTTTCCAGGTTCTGCCGATCTTCTCAGGTAATGAGCGCTCGACACATAGCAAGAGAGCTGGCGGTCATTGTCTTTCCCCAGCTTCCCAAGGACAGATCCAAGCTGGAGAAGCTGGAACTGGATTCGTTGATCGCCAAGGCTGTAGCTATGCTTTGCGACTACGCCAAGCAGAGCCTGGGCGATGCCAATGCGCTTCTTCTGCGTTCGGCCGAGGAGCTGACCAGGATTGAAGTGGAGCATCCGGACAACGCCCAGAACGTGGACAGCCTGACACCGGTCAAGGTCACCAGCGCCCAGCTGCAAGAGCAGCTCGATCTGATTGAGCGGGCCATACATCTGGTTGCAGAGGCGCTCGACATACCGGAGATGGCCATTCAAGGCGGATCCCCTTCAATGAAGGTGACCTGCCGGCGATGCGGGCACGTAGGCGAGCACCACCCGGAATGGCATCAAACCACGCCGGTAAAGGAGTTTCTCATCCGCCTGATCAGCACCTATCTGGAGCACCAGCAGGAGATCGACGAGTTCATTCGTCATGCCCGGTCAAAGTGGAAGGTGGAGCGGATGGTCAGCATCGACCGGGACATACTGCGTCTTGCCTGTGCCGAGGCGTTCTTCATGCACGACATCCCGGTGAAGGTGAGCATCAGCGAGGCGGTCCAGCTTTCGCATCGCTTTGCCGATGAAAAGGCAGCCCGATTCATCAACGGCGTGCTCGCCGATCTGGCTCATGAAGCCTCTCAATTCCGCCAGACAGGAAGGTTCTCCGACAGACAGGCAAGCAGCGCCGATAATGAAGGTGCGCCGGTGGCCAGCCCGCCCTGAGCTTTTCCAGGCAGCGGCGTCCAGCCTTCAATGAGCGCCATCAAAACCTCAGCTTAGATCGAGCACAGATGATTGACCAGAACGAAAAATCTCAAGGCAGCGGCTTCTGGGGCAGTACCTTAGCCAAACTTAAGTCAGCACTGTCCAGAACCAAAGAGGCGGTGGTCGATTCAATCGTCCACCCGGGTCTGTCCGAGGTCAGCAACGAGCCGGCGGAGATGGAGCCGTCGCTCACAGCCCAGCCAGCGTCAGAGCCGTCCTTTGCCGAGGCACGGCCGCTGCCCCCGGCCGCGTTCCCGGCTGAGCCGGCCCGCGAGATCGACCAGGACTACCTGGAGGAGCTGGAGGAAAAGCTGATCAAGGCCGACCTCGGCCTGTCCACGGCCGAGCTGCTTGTCAGAGACTTGCGGCGCGAGGCCAGCGCCAAAGGCTGGAACTCCAATGATGTCGAGGCTTTTCTCAAGGCTGAATTCAAAGCGATTCTGACCGCTGCCCCCAGCCCCAGGCTGGCTATTCGAGATGGTGAGCTCAACATCATCCTCGTCGTCGGGGTAAACGGCACCGGCAAGACAACCAGCATCGGCAAGATCTGCTGGCGGCTGCAAACGGAAGGTCGGAAGGTCCTGATGGCGGCAGCTGATACCTTCCGCGCCGCTGCAGAGACACAACTCGAGATCTGGGCGGAGCGAGCTGACGTGGACATACTCAGGCTTGCCGATGGTGCCGACCCGGGCGCTGTCGTCTTCCAGGCTCTTCAGAAAGCCAGGAGCGAAGCTTACGAGGTTGTGGTGATCGACACGGCCGGCCGACTGCACAACAAAGCCAACCTGATGGCCGAGCTCAAGAAAGTGCGGGCGGTGATCGACAAACATGGTGCTGGCTGCCCGCTGGAGTCGCTCCTGGTAATCGATTCCTCAACCGGTCAGAACGGCTTGCAGCAGGCTAAAGTTTTTACTGAGATCTCTCCGTTGACCGGGGTCATCTTGACCAAGCTCGACGGC